>Ga0193733_1000272_pt1 | contig 18282 bp, 13 predicted proteins | sample U1s2metaG_FD_145076 | JGI IMG/M metagenome (GOLD analysis project Ga0193733, IMG submission 145076) | Soil microbial communities from a riparian zone of the East river system, Colorado, United States - U1s2 | ecosystem: Environmental > Terrestrial > Soil > Riparian zone | place: USA: East River...
GTACCCCCAACACGCCAAAAGCATGCGTATTGGGAGCCCGACAAAGACCAGGTGAGGTGGCTGAGACTTAGGGCGGTCGCTCTTTGTCGGGCTCCCAATACGCATGCTTTTGGCGTGTTGGGGGTACAACATCCATCGCACGACTACCGGTGATTCAGGCCTGATCCGAGCCTTGGTTTCGAAGTTCGAACTTTCGAAGTTCGAACCATGATCGGAGCGCCCGGCGAGTAGGTTCGCCGGGACCCGGAGTTCGCCGAAGGGGCCACGTTAGAGTGACCACCTCTTGGTCAATCCCAATCAGTCCACCGGGCGGCCCGCGCATTTTGCGATGCGCGGGCTGTTCTATTTTTTGCCAGGGAAGAGGCTCCTCGAGGATGAAACAGCGAAGCGCGGTGACTGAAGCGAGCCCGGTTTCGACCCTTGTGGGGCATAACTCGGATGCGGTAAATTTTCTTGCTAAAGCTGTTTGACCGCCAATCTGGCAAAGGGCCGCGCCGGGAGCCGAGAAATTTCCAACCGAGCTGCTCTCCGCTTTGTCTATTTCGTTTTTTCGAATCCTTTCCGAATTACTTGTGCCGTGTCCTCGGCTAAAGCAAGCTCTGCGGCTTCGGCTGGAGTGAACCAGCCTACCTCGTCGGCGTCGTCGGCCGCTTGCGCTTCCCCCGCGACACGCCGGCAAAGAAAATCAATCAGCACAAAGTGGTAGAGGGTGCGGCCGTCATCGTCGCGCAGCACGCGGTCATAAACGCCTAGCAGTTCAGCGGTCTCCACCGTGAGACAGGTTTCCTCCTTGGCCTCGCGGATCGCAGCCTCGCGCAGCGTTTCGCCCAACTCCAGGACGCCTCCGGGGATGGACCACTCGCCGGCCAGCGGAGGATATCCGCGCTTGACCAGCAATACCCGGCCCTGGTCGACGATAATGGCGCCCACCCCGACCAGCGGCGAATCGGGATATTCACGTTTCATGACGCAGGGTAACGCAAGATGCCGGCTGATTTCTAAACCACCCGCCGAGCCGCCTTCCTGTTTAGAATAGCTTTGTGACACTAGCAGAATACAAGCGCAAGCGCCGTTTCGAGGAAACTCCCGAGCCCCCTCCGAAGCTGGGAAAAAAGTCGCAGCACCGCTTTGTGGTGCAGAAGCATCGCGCGACTCGTCTGCACTACGACTTCCGCCTGGAGATGGAAGGCGTGCTCAAGTCCTGGGCGGTGCCCAAAGGCCCATCGCTCGATCCTGCGGATAAACGCCTGGCCATGCAGGTGGAGGATCATCCCGTATCTTACTTTGATTTCGAAGGCACGATTCCTGAGGGCAACTATGGCGCGGGCGCGGTGATGGTGTGGGATTTGGGCACCTGGGAACCGCTCTCGCCGGAGCCGGTAAATGGAAGATTTGTTCCCGGGACGGACGCGGAAGCCTCGGCCATGCTGAAAAAGGGCGATTTTAAGATCCGGCTGCGGGGCAAGAAGCTGAAGGGCGATTTCGCACTGATTCACATGCGTTCGCGCCGGCCCGGCACCAAAGGCACGGAGTGGCTTTTGATCAAGAAACAGGACGATGCGGTGGTGCAGGGCTTCGACGTCGAACAGTACGATGAATCGGCCATCACTGGCCGCAGCATGGCTGACATCGCGGGAGACCCGGGCTCGGCGAATTGGACCAGCAGCCGTCCGGCTTCACGTGGCGCGGTGAAGGCGCCCTGGCTGGCGGATGCGATTGCCAAGTTTGACAAAAAGAAGAGCAAAGCAAGATTGGCCACCGAGGACACTGAGCAGCCCAGAGTTAAAAAAAAAGAAAAAGAAACAGTTAGACCTGTTGCCCATACGGCCGTCGCCGGCATCAGCCCGAACCTTCGAACCCCGAAACAGTCTTCCTCCGTATCCTTTGCGCTCAAGGGACTGGAGGGCGCGGTCAAGCGTCCCATGCCCGCCGCCATTCAACCCATGCTGGCCACATCCGTGGACAAGCCCTTCGACGATCCCAACTGGCTTTTTGAAATCAAGTGGGACGGTTATCGGGCGGCGGCGTTCATCGCCAAGGGCAAAGTTCGTTTGGTGTCGCGTAATCAGAACGACCTGACCATCACCTATCCCGAACTGCACGGGCTGCCGAGTTTCCTAAAAGCGGAGACCGCAATTCTTGACGGCGAAATCGCCGCGCTGGACGAGCAGGGGCGTTCGTCGTTCAGTCTGATGCAGCAGCGCACGGGAATTCGGGAAGGCGCACGGCGAACCGCATCCCGCCGGAATATTCCCGTGCAATACTACGTCTTTGATCTGCTCTACCTGGACGGCTACGATCTCCGCCGGGTCCCCCTGGAGCAGCGCAAGGACACTCTCGCGCGAATCACCGATGCCACCGGCATTCTCCGTTACTCGGATCACTTTTCCCACGGCAAGGCGCTGTTCGATGCGGCCCAGCAAAAAGGGTTGGAAGGCATTCTGGCCAAACGTCGGGACAGTTACTACGAAGAGCGCCGCAGTCAGGCGTGGCTCAAGATCAAGATTACCCAGACTCTCGACGGCGTCATCGGGGGATATACCGATCCCGAGGGAAGCCGTGCACATTTTGGATCGATCGTGCTTGGCCTGTATGACAAGAAGGGAGATCTCATTCATGTTGGCCAAGCTGGCACCGGATTCGATCAGGCGACGCTGAAGGAAACCTGGCAGGCATTGCACCAGCGAGAGACAAACCGTAACCCTTTTCCTCATGGCGTGGAAGCGTTGCGAAAAGTACATTGGGTGAAGCCGGAACTGGTAGCCGAAATCAAGTTCTCGGAATGGACCCATGCCAGCGCAGAAGGCGGCGCCAAGCTGCGTGCGCCGGTTTTCCTCGGCCTGCGGGGGGATAAGAATCCGAAGGAATGTATCTTCCAGCAATAGAAGGTGCGGGCTCGAAAGCAGCAACTAAAACCAGAGCTATTTAATATCCTTCATCGCCAGCATCGATCCGTAGTCCCGTCCCGAAGGCTCTACCGCGCGGACTACAATTCCGGCAAAGGCGTCGCGGAACTCAGGATATTTGCCCACTAGCGCCTTCATCACAGCGGCGTTGTCCTGAAAGGTACGCCCGCTGTCGGAAACGTCGGTGGACTGATACTTCACCACCAAATCGAACTCTTGGCCCACGGGGACGGGAAACAGATCCGTAAGCTTGTAGGTTTTTGTGCCCGCAGCCAGCTCCACGGGAGGCAAATCCGCCGGCTTTACTGTCTGCATCTCGTCATACAGCCTGTCGGTTGTGGCGGTGGCCATAAACGGGACCGGAACCAGAAGTTCGCGGGCTTCTCCATAGTAAAACCAGGCGTTGTGTTTTTGCCCTCTGGTTTTGAACTCGCGGGCGCGGTCGGCAAACCAGTTGCCGTCGTGTCCCGCCGCCTGGGTCAGCCGGACAAAAAATCCGCCCAGCTTCCAATCACCAGCTTGCTGCTGCAGCACAAAGGAAACGTTGTAAGCGCCCTGGGTGGAAACTGCATCCAGGGTGACGATTCCGTAGTTCCCCGGCGGCAGATTGGGAATCACAAAAACCGCGCTGTCCCGGGTCTGCCCTTGCGCTCCAAAAACGCCGCACAGGAACTCGGCGCGCGCCAACGGCTCAGTTCCCTCGGCCTTTAGCAGGAATGGAGGACGGGGCGCGGGCTGCGCTACTGCCAGATTGGCGTGGTTGTCTTTGACCGCGTTCTCGATGCCGGAAAAATCCGTTGCCAAGCTGGTGATCGCATTCTGCCGTAACGAAGCTGCATCTCCCCGTGCTGCCATGTCGTAGTAGCGCTTACCAGCCGTCGCCAGGGCGGAGCTCGTGGCCTGTTCCATGTCGCCCGTGGTCAGACAGGTCTGCGCCGGCATGGCAATCGCCGACCAGGAAACCAACAGCGCCGGCAGCCATCTCGCGATGTTCTTTCGGTAGCTGATATTTCACCTCGAAACAATCTTAAACTGTCGGGGCCGCACCTCGATACTCCCCGTTGCTTTGACTCTGCTCCGTCGGCCCGCGCCCTGGTGATTGCACCGGAATGCCCGGTGTGCTACCGTCGCCCCAGTTCCCATTCCACTCGAAGGTGATGGTCATGGCTTTAATCTTCCTGGGCATTCTGGTTGTCATCGTTGTCCTGCTGATTGGGATGTACAACAGCCTGGTGCAGTTGCGCGTGCGCTGCGACAACGCTTGGTCGGATATTGACGTCCAACTCAAACGCCGCCACGACCTGATCCCCAATCTGGTCGAGACCGTCAAAGGTTATGCCACCCACGAGAAGGGCACGTTCGAGAACATCGCCAAGTTTCGCTCCCAGGCGATGCAGGCCACCACTCCCGGTGACAAGGCTGAGGCCGAGAACCAGCTCAGCGGCGCTCTGAAGAGCCTGTTTGCCGTGGCGGAGAACTATCCAGAGCTGAAGGCGTCCGAGGAGTTCACGCAATTGCAGGGCTCGCTCAGCCAGACCGAGGACACGATCCAGAGTGCGCGCCGCTACTACAACGCGGTGGTCCGCGATCTGAATACGAAGATCCAGTCTTTCCCGACCAATATTCTGGCCGGCATGTTTGGCTTCCAGCTGCGGCAGTTCTTCGAGGTGGCCGCAGCCGACCGCGAGCCGGTGGCGGTGAAGTTCTAGGCAATTGAGGGGCGGGCTTTCCCCCCGCGCAGCGGCGTCAGAATAAAGCCCGGGATCAAGGTCCAGGAAGGGAGGGTGGGCCCAACGAGGCGAAACCGGTTCGCACGCACACCCTTCAGCACGGCATTAAAAGTTCCATTTTTCCTTGGCGGCTCAGAATCCGCTGACGAACGCCAAACAGAATTTTCCGCGACTTCTCAAGATCGTCGCGCCGGAGCTGTCAATGCGGAACGGCTTCCGCTCGCGAGCAGCCTTGTTTCGAATGTCCATGACCTCAGCCGCTCAAGCCGGTCGACATCAAGCCTTGGTTGCAGCGCCAAAGACCCTGTGCGCAAGCGGCTCCTTCGCCCCTTTGCGGCTGGATCCCTTGCCGCTTCTGCCCCACGGCTTGCACCGTGGGCGGTATGCTTGCACTGCTGCGGGCTCCTTACGACGAAAGCTGTTGTCCCTGGTTTGTTTTTGTGTCCTGACCGCTCCCCTGTTCGCACAGAGCTGGCGGATCGCTGATTTCCAGGATGTCATCTCCATCAGCGCTGACGGCTCCACGCTGGTGAAGGAGCGCCTCAACCTTGTTTTCATCGGCCAATGGCACGGCATCCACCGCACCCTCCCCATTGAGTATCCCGGCCCGCAAGGGACCAACTACACGCTGTTTCTGGATGTCACGGCCGTTACCGACGCGGCTGGGCAGAAACTGAAGTACGAATCTAAGACTTCCGGTAACTATCGCGATTTGAAAATCTACATCCCCGACGCCGTGGACACCACGCGCACGGTGGAGATCGACTACATCGTGCGCGACGGTATCCGCTACTTCGAAGACCACGACGAGTTCTACTGGAATGTCACCGGCAACGACTGGCCGGTGCCGATCGATCACGCTGAAGCCCATGTTTATTTGCCGGAGAACGCTGCCGGAAGGCTGCGGGCGCAAGCTTTCACCGGCGTATACGGATCGGTCCAGCATGATGCAACTTCTGTGGTCAACGGCGGGGACGTTGCCTTCGAGACCACTAATCCGCTTCCCATGCGAGGCGGAATGACAATTGATATCTTCATCCCGAAAGGCATTGTGAAAGAACCGGGGACACTCGCGCGGGTGTTCTGGTTTCTGGGCAGCAACCCGATCGTGTTCCTTCCACTAGTTACTCTGGGCGTGATGTTCGCGCTGTGGTGGTACAAAGGGCGCGATCCCGATCCTGGGCGATCGGTTGCGCCCCTGTACGAACCACCGCCGGGTATGTCTCCGGCAGAGGCGGGCGCACTGCTTGATGACACGGTTCATCCCCGCGACATTACGTCTACGCTTGTGGATCTGGCGGTGCGGGGTTACGTGAAGATTGAAGAGACCGTGGAAACGAGTCTTCTTATTTTCCATTCCAAAGACTACATTTTTCACCGGCTCAAGCCGCTGACCGAGTGGCAAGGGCTGGCGCCGCACGAGCGCGTGATGCTGGAAAATATCTTTGCCGGCGGGCAGCAGACCCGGCTGTCCAGCCTAAAAAACCGCTTCTATACCGCCATCCCAGTCATACAGCAGGATATTAAGGCGGCGCTGAAGAACAAGGGCATGTACCTGGTCGATCCCGACTCGGCCAACGCCTACAGTGTCGGAGGCATCATCGTCATCGTCGCCCCGTTCCTGGTGGCGCAGTTCACCGGATATAAACAGGTGTTTAACTCGCTTAGTCTTCTAATCGGCTGTGGCGTGATTTCCGCAGTAATCTGGTGGCTGTTTGCGCGCCAGATGTCGGCCAAAACAGTCCAAGGTGGGCGCACCCGCGTCGCGGTGCTGGGTTTCCAGGAGTTCATGAACCGCGTGGACGCCGACCGGTTGAAGCGCATGCCGCCGGATACGTTTGAAAAATATTTACCTTATGCCATGGCGCTGGGCGTGGAACACCACTGGGCGCAGGCATTTGCCGGAATCGTCCAGAACCCGCCGAGCTGGTATGTGTCCCCGAACGGGATGACGGGATTCAATCCGTTGTTGTTCTCCAGCTCAATGCACAGCATGGCGACGGACATGCACCAGGTATTCGTCTCGGCACCGCGATCCAGTTCAAGTGGCTCTGGCTTTGGCGGAGGAGGCGGAGGCGGTTTCTCGGGCGGCGGATTCGGCGGGGGCGGCGGCAGCGCGTTCTGAATTGGCGGGGGAAGTGTCTGCCGTCCAGTCGTTAGAACGATTCCCGGGCCGAGCACCGCGTCAGCCATAATGGCCTATCGCTGCAAGCTGAACAGAAGTGCGTGAGAGTAGTGAATTTGCTCCCACCAGGCGGGGCTGGGCTCAGTGCGTCCGGTGAAACAAGTGTTTGCGTGCGTCAGGCCAGAACTCGGCAAAGGCGTTGCTGCCCATCTTTCCTGCAAACCCAAGCATTATCCGCACGCAAGCATCGCCTACGCTGGATTCACTGTCCGCCCGCCAGGTGTTCGACAGGAAATTGTTACCCGCGTTGCCGACGTACCGGGCATAGGCGGGTGCCAAACCTCCGCGGGCCTGGCGCGCAGCGAAGGTCATCACCACCAGATTCTTTAAACGTGCTTTGAAAGGCTGGCCGGCAGCGCTGAAATACCGCGGATCTTCCCCCCACAGTGAGCCCAGGCCTGCCTCTATTGCGTTACCGGTAGAGATTCCCGTGAGCCGCATCGCGTATCGCTTGCCAAAACCCTCCCAATGGGGACCGTACTCGGTTGGACGGTTTATGGCAGTTCCAAAACCGGCGCTGAACAGGCCGGCGGCAAGGCTTTCGGGTCCCACCGTGCTTTCCTTAAGCCACGCAAAGCGCTGTCGGCCGGTGATCGGCTGATAGGAACTGGCGGCAGGGCCGACCGTTTTCGGGTGCTGCTCAGCCATCGCCTGACCCAGGGCGGCCGTCCCGAAAAGCAGAATGGCAACGAAACAGCACGGATTCCTGGTCACGACAAGCTTAGTTGCCGATCCGGTGACTAAGTTTGCCCGCGAAAAGAACTTACCTGGAACAATTGCGCCAGCCGCGGGGCCCCAGAAAGCCACTTGGGCCACTTTGGGGTACGGATCGTCGTAAGCCGATAACGAAGCAGGAACAACCCCAAAACGTAAGGACTGGCACCCGGGGGAACCTAGTTCTTACCCTTGTCAGGGCAGTGATCAGGCTTTTCCAGCAGTGTCATCCATGATATAACCGCGCAAGTGCTCGTTTCGGGTTTACAGGTCAAAATGGGCAGAAGCTGAGGAGGTCTTGTGTCCGATGCGCGGACGGGGAAACGCTTCCCCCTGGAATTGCCGATTAAGATTCACAAGTCTGAAAAAGGCGACGAGCACAGCGGAGTCACCGGAAACCTGAGCGCTGCCGGGGTGTATATCCGGTCCGAAACCGCGCTAGACTTAGGCTCGACCGTCGAGTTCGAGATTACTTTGCCGCCAGAGATGACGGGAGCCAAGGAAGGCGTAGTCATCCAGTGCCGGGGCCGTGTGGTACGCACTGACGAACCCGCCGGCGGTCCCCCAGAGGCGCGCGGCGTGGCCTGCGTGATTGACTCCTACGATTTCGTTCGCCACTAGAGGCGAGGAGCTTAAAGCAAATGCTCAAATTGATTCTGGCCGACAATCAAGCCATCTTTCGCGCGGGGATTGCCAAGGTACTGGCGGTCGAGGACGAAATGCGCATCGTGGCGCAGGCGCAAACCCAGGAGCAGATGTTCATGGCCCTGGACAAATTTCGTGCAGCAGTTTTGGTGGTCGCGGGCGGATTCCACTCCGATTTTCCAGGCATCCTGCAGGCCGCGGACAAAGCCAAAACCCGGGTGGTCGTGTTGGCGGATACCGGCGAAAGCGCGCAGCGCTACATGGGCGCCGGAGCTCACGGCGTGGTCTATCGCAACGTCACCAGTGCGGCACTAGTGGATTGCGTTCGCAAGGTGGCGCGCGGTGAGAACTGGGTGCAGGACATTGCCGTGCCCAGCGAACTGACCGAGAACGACATGGTAGGATTGCGGGTGCGCGACCGTCTGACTGCGAAAGAACTGCGCATCGTCGCGCTGATCGTGCAGGGTTACAAGAACAAGGAAATCGCCTCGCAGCTAGGAACCACCGAGCAAGTCATCAAGAACTACCTGCGCAACGTGTACGACAAAATCGGAGTCTCCGACCGGCTGGAACTGGCGCTGTTCACCATCCATCACCGAATTCTGAACGAAGCGGCGGCCGCCACCGCGGCTGCGGCCACTCCCCAAGCGGGAGCGGGAGTCACCTCCTAGAATCTTTTTTGCTGATGCTCTGAGACGGCCGCCCGCGGGCCGCCTTTTTTGCGCCCGGCGAAGATCAGGCGGGGACAAGCCGCCCCGGGTGCCGGGCTGAGCCCTAGTTCGACAGCGCTATGCGTCGGGACGCTTTACGAATATCGGCAATTGATTTTTTGCATTGGACTTTGCCGGCACGTACTGGCACAGTAGCAATGTCCAATAGTCAGCACGAAACAGGCTGCAAGTGTAGGTGCTGCGAACTTAGAAGTTCGTCTTCTGACCCCATGTAGTTCCCGTTGTTCATTCCTGACCTCGTCGTCCCAACCGAAATCACGCGAGCCTAGTGGTTCGGCGGATGCGCCGGTGTATCGGCTCGCGACAACCCACAGAGGAGATCAGGTCATGAAATCAATTCGCAGTTCGATGCATTTCCAAGCGTTCATCCTGGCGATCGGCATACTGGGCGCGTCTGCAGGTTCGGCGCATGCGCAGGCGGCCAACGGGACGTTCACTCTTTCCCACGAAACCCGCTGGGGGTCCGTGGTTCTGCCGGCCGGACAATACATGTTTTCTTTGCAGTCTCCGAGCATGCCGGCACAACTCATTGTCCGCGAAACCAGCGGTTCCCGGGTCGCGATGGTCTTGCCGCAGGTCATCTCACAAGAAAAGGTCACCGGCACCAGCCGTCTCGTTCTTACTCAAAACCAAAGGGGAGAATCATTTGTGAGCGCGTTATACCTGGGAGATATTGGCTTGGGCTTGCACTACCCTCAAGCAAAGACCGGAATGCCTACTCCCGAAACCGCCAAATTGGGCCCGATCGCGCAGTCTGAACCGGGCAGGTAAGAAATCATACGGAAGCGGATAGGGTGAAGCCGCTTCCGTATTTTTTGCGCGTGCTAGTTGGTTCGGGAACTGCGCCGCACTTCATCGGTGAGCACGACCGCTTCGGCAACTTCTCTCATTGATTTCCGTGTCTGCCGGCTTTGCCGCTGCAAGGCCAGATAGGCCTGCTCTTCATCCAGTGAAAGATCGCGCTGCAAAATGCCTTTGGCACGTTCCACGATCTTCCGGGTCTCCAGCTTCTGCGAGAGATGGGTATTCTCGGTTTCCAGCCGCGCCATCTCAATCTCGGCTCCCACCAGAAAACCAGCGGTTGAGATCAGCCGGATTTCCCGTTGGTTGTGCACATGAGGACGGCGATGCTGCAAATTGATGACACCCACAACGCGTCCGCGAGACATCAACGGCACAGAGAGGAATGCTTCATAGGTGTCTTCCGGCAATTCGTGGAAGAACTGGAAGCGAGGATCCTTGGAAGCACTTTTTGAGACCGCAACCGGCTCGCGATGTTCCGCCACCCACCCGGTAATGCCCTCTCCGACTTGCAGCTTCAGCCTGTCCACAACATCTGGGTGTGGACTCTTCGAGGCACGAAGCAGAAGGTTGTCGCCCTCCAGCACATAGATCAAGCAGGAATCGCACTTCACCAGGGCCGATGCAAAATCCACAACCCGCGCGAGCACCTCGTGCAAGGCATCCGCAGAAGCTATTTGAGTGCCAAGTTCATGAAGGAAATCTACAGAGGAATCATCAATCGTCAATGAGCTGGCCATGTTCTAACCATAGGAGACGATACTGGGCTTGTCCAATTGCAATTTTCGATCAGGGCCATAAAACCTTTGCGCGCAACTGATCACAATTAAAAGAATCTTAGCTGAGCTAGCTCGCTATGCCAGGATCCTGAAAGAGTAAAGGGCAATGATTTTCCAATTTTTGAAAACTGGATCGGAGTGGCGGCAGCTGCATAGCAGGGCGGAATGTCCTTCTTCCTTATCGTCGCGATCCCCCCCGGCAACGTACCCAAACGGTCATCGATGCGACGGCTTCGGAGGGATGGCTTCGGGGATCGCTTCGGCGCTAGATTTTTTCGCCTACCGCTTTGCCCTGGGTAAACAAGTACAAGTAATCCGGGCCGCCCGATTTCGAATCAGTGCCCGACATGTTGAATCCGCCGAAGGGGTGCGCGGCGACGGTGGCGCCGGTGCATTTGCGGTTGATGTAAAGGTTGCCCACCTGAAACTCACGAATCGCGCGCTCGATTTTCTCCCGCGATTTCGTATACACCGCTCCGGTCAATCCAAACTCGGTGTCGTTGGCGATCTCGAGTGCGTGGTCGTAATCCCTTGACTTGATCACGGCCAGCAGTGGACCGAAAACTTCTTCCTGTTCCAGGCGCGACCCGGGCGGGATATCCGCGATCACGGTGGGTTGCAGAAAGTACCCTTCCCCGTCGCCGGCGTTCTTCGCCGGTCCGCCTCCGGTGATGACGCGTCCATCTTTTTTCCCGACTTCGATGTAGTCGAGAATCGATTTCATGGAGCTTTCGTTGATTACCGCGCCCATGTTGGCATTTTCCGCGGGATCGCCGACCGTGATTCTTTCCACCCGCTCTTTCAGTTTCTCCAGGAATTTGTCATAGATACGCTCGTCCACAATGGCGCGGGAACAGGCTGAGCACTTCTGGCCCTGGAAGCCGAATGCAGCCTGCGCAACCCCTTCGACGGCGGAGTCGATGTCGGCATCGGGGTCCACGATAATGGCATCCTTGCCCCCCATCTCAAGAATTGTGCGCTTAATCCAGATCTGGCCCGGCGCCTGCGTAGCCGCGCTCTTATTGATTTCGAGACCAACTTCACGGGAGCCGGTGAAAGCGATGTAACGGGTTTTGGGATGCGCAACCACCGAATTGCCGAAGCTGGCGCCAGCGCCGGGACAGAAATTCACCACGCCTTCCGGCATGCCGCATTGTTCGAGCAACTCAACAAATTGTGCCGCGATGGTGGGAGAATCGCTTGAAGGTTTCAGAATCACGGTGTTACCGCTGACAATGGAAGCCAGCGTCATGCCAGCCATGATGGCGCAGGGAAAATTCCACGGGGGAATTACCGCGCCGACGCCCAGGGGGATGTATAAGAGAGTGTCGCGCTCCCCGGGCATCTGCACCGGCAGTTCCGTCTTGGCCAGACGGAGCGCTTCCTGGGAGTAGTACTCGCAGAAGTCGATGGTCTCGGCAATATCCGCGTCGGCCTCGGCCCAGTTCTTGCTCACTTCGAAAACCAGCCAAGCGCAGAATTCAAATTTACGTTCGCGCAACACATCCCCCACACGGAAGATCAGGCTGGCACGCTCCTCGACCGAAGTGCGGCTCCAGCGGGCAAAGGCTTGAAGCGCCGCCTGTATGGCAGGATCAACGTGCTCTTTCCCAGCCTTCTGATGCAGTCCGACGATCTGTGAGGGCTTGGCCGGATTGATGGACTTGATTTTGTCTTTGGTCCGGACCCGCTTGCCGCCAATGATTAGGTCGTACTCGCGACCCAGTTGACCACGCACCTTCTCGATCGCGGCGCGCATCTGGCGTGCATTGTTGGGCTGGCTGAAATCAGTGAGTGCCTCGTTTACGAACGGACCTTCATGCAGGCGTGTTTGTGGGCGAGTGGGAGCTTCAACGGTTGCCATCATTGCACCTCAGAAGACATCGATGGTCGCGGGGACGGATAGGTAAAGATTGATTGTAGCACCGCGAAAAGCATTCCCCGGGGTAACAGCGGGAAGTGTCCTACTTTCATCACAAAAGGAAACTCCGGTACACGAAGGAAACCCCTAGACTTCGCACACTGCGGGGCTTTTCGTGTCTTTGTATCTTTATGTATCTTTTGTGTGGTTGTGGGGTTCCCGAATATGGAACACCCCGGGCTGCGCCACTCGGCCAGGACGGCCGGGGAGGTCCTTAAATGGCTCAGGCGGTTTACGGCACCTTTACCGACTCATGAGTTTCTGCCGGCGTGTAACTCATGGCAGCGGTGCGTTCCAGCTTGTCCCAAGCGAAGCGCCGGCCTTCCGCCGCGCGTTTCAATGTTCTGAGCAACACCACGGAAAACAATTGCCGGTAAGCGAAACGCTGCAACCATACCTGACTGAGCAGCCAGGGGTCTTCGGGAGCCTCCGGCCGCCGGCGCTCCAGCGCAAAAGCGACCGCAGAAGCTAGGAAGTCCATCACCAGGAAAGCCACAAAGAAAGCGAAAAGGCGCTGAAAACTGCCCGGGTCGGTGGACTCGGGATGATACGACCGCTGAATGAAGTACCAGACCGTGCCCACGAAAAACATGATGTCAATGAAAGGTGAGACTAGCGGCAGCAGCACCTGGAAAATGGCAATGTTCGGCAGCGCAATCCACCCCAGCACACCTTCCCGGGCAAACGCAGCGCGATGCTTCCAGACCGACTGCAGGATACCGAACGACCAGCGGAACCGCTGCCGCATCAGGCCGCGAGCATTCATCGGAGCCTCGGTATAGGCCAGGGCTAGATCTTGGTATTCGACGCGATATCCCATTTTCAGCAGAGCCATGGTCAGGTCTGCATCCTCGGCCACGGTGTCGGTGTGGAAGCCGCCCGCCTCTAGCACCGCTGAAACCCGCCAGGCGCCTATCGCGCCCGGCACCACGCTGACTGCACCCATTGTGTTCAGGGCGCGCCGTTCGAAGTTCTGGCTGGTGATGTACTCCAGTGCCTGCCAGCGCGTCCAAAGGTTAATCCGGTTGCCGACTTTGGCATTGCCTGCCACCGCCCCGACCTTGGGGTTCAAGAAGTGGGGTACCAGGCGGGAGATAGCGTCCTGGGCAACCAGGGTATCGGCGTCGATGCCGACAAAAATCTCTTCGTCGCGCAGATGTTCCAGACCGAAGTTGAGGGAGTCCGCCTTGCCGGAGTTCGGTTTGGTCAGAATCAAGACTTCGCCCGCGGCCTGTTCGCGCGCAAATGCCGCTCGCGCGACTTCCAGCGTTTTGTCGCTCGAGCCGTCATCAATCACGATTACCCGCACCTTGGCATAGGTCGCAGCCAGCGCTGCGCGGACGGTCCGCTCGATCACCTTTTCTTCGTTGTAGGCGGGAATCAGAACCGCAACCCGGGGAAGATAAGATTCCGCCTCAGCGGGAGTTCCATAACGGTGCGGCGATAGCCGGTCGAAGATGGCGAAGGCGCCGATGAAAAGCAAGCGCCCGGTCATGAGCACATCACCCACGAAGAATATCCAGGTAATCACGTTGAAAGCCAAGGGAAAAAGCGCGAAACCAAACAGGTTTAAGCGCGCGGTCCAGCGCTGGTTCGAAGGAATGGGAGGCATCACTTCCGCCCGTGTCCGGCCCAGCAACTCGGAAAGCGGAACAATCTGTAATCCTTTCTCCCGCACGCCCGCGATAATTTTGGGCAAGGCAAGCACCGTCTGTTCGCGATTGCCCCCGCCATCGTGCATCAGAATGATATTGCCGCAGCGGGTGTCGTTCGACGCGCAGGGCGGAAGATGGACCAGGACGTCGGCGGCGATCTGATCGGCACTGTGACGCGGGCTATCGCGCCAGTCGTTGGGATCGATCTTGTCTCCCACGGTAATGTAGCCCATGTCCTGCGTAGTTTCGAGCGGGCGGACCTGGTCTTCGGTGTCGGGTTCGGCGTCAATCGAATACGGCGGCCGGAACAGGATCGTACGCATCCCCAGCAAACTAGCGAAAAGTTGCTCGGTAAGGTTGAGCTCAACCGCCCGCATGAATCCGCGAGAGATGTTGCTGATGTCGGGATGGGTAAAAGTGTGGTTTCCGATTTCATGTCCCTCGCGGTAGATGCGCTTGGTCACGTCGGAAAACTTGTCGGCTTGCAGTCCGATCAGGAAAAAAGCCGCCGGCGCGTGATCGCGCTTGAGCACATCCAGGATCTTGGGTGTCCATTCCGGGTCAGGTCCATCATCGAAGGTGATGGAGACTTTGTCCGGGCTCGATCCGTAACGCGCCACGCGATAGGGCTCGGGCAGCGAGTCGAAGCTTTGATCGACGATCAAGTCCGTTGCCGGATCCATGGTGATGGAGCGTTGCCCGTCGGCCGGGCGCGCCTCGATACGCAGAATTTCGCCGTTGCCCTCCATATCTACATCCTGGCCCGGAGGTACGTCCTTCAATTTGTTTTCCGCGCCCGCCTCGCCCGGTATGTCCCACACCCGCCACAGCGAGCGGTCCTCGGAACCTAGCCGCCAGAGCGCGAAAGTTTTGATGCCCAGGGACTGGGCGGCGCGCATCTGGTTGAGCGCAGTCACGGCATCGAGAAACCAGATGTCATGTTGCAGATTGTGCTCATCCAGGTAGCTGATGTGAGGATTGAGGGCGTCGCCGTCAAAGTCCACATCGGCTTCCGAGTCCCGCGCCGTCAGCCACGCCTCCTGTACCGAAACGTTGATGTCCTTCACTCCTGGCGGCATAGATCCATGCTTCGGCTTCTGCACCCAGTCATAACCGTAATTGCCGATGGCTGAGATCAGTTTGTCCTGCGGAATCACTTTGACTGCCGCCTTCAGATTGTCGCTAAACCAGTCTTGTGACGCCACCGGCCCGGCCAGCCCTGGGGAAGGATAGTGCTCGTCATAGTTCATCAGCACCACGCCATCCACATGAGCGGCGACGGCGGCATAGTTGTAGTCCGTGTTCCGGGCCTGAACGCTGACGTACAGCTTCATACCCTTGGCATGCAATGCATCGGACAACTCGCGTAACAGGGTTTCGTAGCCGGCTTGACCCTTCTTGGAGAAAGTTTCAAAGTCAATCATCAAGCCGCGATATTTATCCGTGTCTAAAAATGCCGAGGCCTGCTGCCGGAAGCGGTTGCGCGCCTCCCCGTCGTTCAGAAAACCGGTAATGTCCACCCAATCCGTCCCGTCAAAGTTGTTGATCATGGGGAAGACTTCGATGCCGGTCTCCTCCGACTTGAGGAAGGGCATGACCTTGTCATCCACAGACCGGACGGTCGAGTCTTGCTGCATCACGTCGAAGAACTTGTTGGTTTGTTCGTCGATGCTCTGCAGACGACCATCAGGAGTGATCGCGTGCAGCCAATCAGGAAAGAGCAGGTCAATCTGGCGAGCGTATTCCCGCAAGGAAGAAAAACTGGCAGCGTCGTAGGGCACGTAGAATGCCGCGCGGATGCCCTCCTCCTCGTTTAGTTTCACCTGCGAAGGCGCTGATTTCGACTTGCGATGGCCGCGGTGCATCGCCGCCAGTTTTCTCCGCTCCTTCGCTTTTTCCTTCTCCTTCTCCGTCAACGCATGATACGGGCGCTTCGGCGGCGCCAGCAGAAGGTCGGGCAAAGGCTGGCTGCGCAATGCCGTGTAGGCGAAGAAAATCACCAGCAGCGTGATGCTCGAGCCGATGACGTCAAAGGCCAGGCGTATTCGCTTCCAGCGAGCATTGCGGGGATCGTAAAAGACAGGTTGCGCCATGAATATCGCTGTCTATCCATCCTAAGCCGAGCTATACGGACGGTCAATCCAAGCTGGCAGCAGCTGGTTTGCAAGCCGGGCACCACCAGCGCCGGTTCGCGTTGTCTCTCCTAGGCTGAGGTATATTCTTAGGGTGCGCCAACTTGTGCGCCAACATCTCCGATTCTTCCTGCTTGCCACACTGGCCGCCCTTGGGCTGCGGCTCCTCTTTATTTTTCGCTTCCCCGGCGTCACCACTGATTCCTTCATTTATGGGGACATTGCCAAGAACTGGCTGAAGCATGGTATTTACGGGCTCAGCGGCCCGGACGAGATTTCTGCCACCTATATCCGGCTGCCGGGATATCCCGCGTTTTTGGCCGCGGTGTTTGCCGTTTTCGGGATGGAACACTACCGCGCCGTGCTGGTGGTGCAGATGTTCGTGGATATCGGCACCTGTTTTTTGATCGCCGATATGGCGCGGCGATTGATTTCGCCCCGGGCGACAAGGGCTGCGTTCCTGTTGGCGGCGCTCTGCCCGTTCCTGGCGATTTATGCGGCGGCCGCCTTGACCGAGACGCTGGAGATTTTCTTCACTGCGCTGGCTCTGGATTTTGCCCTTGTAGGCCTGACGACTGCCAGGGGAATGCTCCCATGGCTGAGTTGCGGAGTTGCGATCGGCGGCGCAATTCTGTTGCGTCCCGATGGCGGCTTACTGCTGGTGGCAATTGAGTTCTACCTGCTGGTGGTGCTGGTCAGGGCCGGGAGAGGCAAGATGCGGGCCGAGCCACCTGGGCTTTCCGTTCCGCAACTTCTTCGGGCTGGATTAATTCTTGGGCTGGTTTCTCTGGCGCCGCTGGGGCCATGGACCTTGCGCAACTGGCATACCCTGCATCGCTTTCAGCCACTCGCGCCCCGCTATGCCAACGAGGAAGACGAGTTTGTTCCTGCCGGGTTCAACCGCTGGGTGAAGACCTGGATCGCCGACTATGCCTCGGTCGAGGAACTCTACTGGGCGGTGCCGGGAAGCACCGTGGACGCTGAAAAACTTCCCACTCGCGCCTTTGATTCGGAAGCGCAACATCGGCAGACGGCGGAATTGCTGGCGGAATACAACAACCTGCTTCACGTCACTCCGGAACTCGATGCCCGGTTTGTCGCGCTGGCCAACGAACGCATTCATGCCGCGCCCTTGCGTTACTACGTGTGGCTGCCTTTTGTCCGGATCGCCGATATGTGGCTGCGGCCGCGTACGGAAACTCTGCCCTCCGACACCCGATGGTGGGAATTCGATGACGACCTGCGAGGGTCGGGGCTGGCAGTCACGCTCGGAATCATCGGTCTTGTCTACGTGGTCATGGCTGTCATCGGACTGGCGAGAGGACGAAACCTGGCAGCTTGGGGACTGCCGCTGGCATTTGTGATTTTGCGATCGGTCTTCTTGGGCACGCTGGAAAATCCTGAGCCCCGGTACACGTTGGAGTGCTATCCCGTGCTGATACTTCTTTCGAGCATCATCTTTCGCTAGAGGCGGAGCCCCTGCTGCCGACCGAGCACGAGCCGCTTCATCCTTCGCTTTGGAGAACGGCGCGCCCTCCTCCGTGCCTTTCAAAGGCGGTGCTTTAGAGCTCTGGGGTACGGGTTTGGGTTTCGGGGCGCCGCGCTCATGCAATGGAACCGTTTCTAATGAACCGCCGTACCGCCTAGCTGCTGCGCGGCTGCCCGTTCCCTCTGCTCGTCGATGACGCGGCCTAGCTGCGCATAAGCGTCGGCTAGGAACAGGTGCGCCTCCCGGGAATCGGCCTGGACTTGAGTTGCTCTTTCCAGGTTGTTAAGACCACCGAGAGGATTGCCCTGCAAAGAGAGGATCCGGCCGCGCAGCAGGTTGGCGCGGTAGTGATCGGGGCTGATGCTAAGCGTGCTGTCCAGTTCGGTCATGGCGTCGGGAACACGTTCGATTCGGGCATAGACAGCCGCAAGTGAGAAATGGGCGTCGGCCCAGCGCGGAGCGCGCGCCACCGCAGCTTCGAACTCCGGCGCCGCCGCCTTCCAGTCTCCGGTTTGAAATAGCGCCAGCCCCAGTTCATAGTGGCCCATGCCATTGTCCGGCTGCAGCGTCACCGCTTTCCGCAGCGGCGCGATC
>Ga0193733_1000273_pt1 | contig 18234 bp, 13 predicted proteins | sample U1s2metaG_FD_145076 | JGI IMG/M metagenome (GOLD analysis project Ga0193733, IMG submission 145076) | Soil microbial communities from a riparian zone of the East river system, Colorado, United States - U1s2 | ecosystem: Environmental > Terrestrial > Soil > Riparian zone | place: USA: East River...
AACCTCTTGCCAGTCATGCCGTTGTTCGCGCAGGACCGATAGGCCGTAGGAATGAAGCAGATCGAAAAGTGCGTCCGGACTTGACCCTGCGTTGCGAAGTCCTTGAGGCCAAAACTCAAAATAAATTTGAACTTCGTCGCTGCGGCGAATCAACGTCCCCATGCCAGACAGGGCGTGGAATTCCCAGCCTTGGACATCCATTTTAATAAAATTTACCGTTTCGGAAGGCAGTAAGAAATCGGCCCGGTCCACGGAAATCAAAGGGGTCCTCTCACGTTCCTCTTCCACATCCGGCACCGCTCCCGCCTTTATACGGTTATCACCCGAATTGAAAATCGACTTTTGCAGTAACGCCTTCCCTCGATTATTTCCAAGGGCGCAGGGGAAATGTCTGATATTGCTTCTATTGTTTACGCGACAGGCTTCCTTTAAGGACGCGTATGATATTGGGTCAGGTTCGAAAGAGTACACCTTCCCGAGCTCCCCCACGAGGTCCGAAAATAATAACGTGTAAAGACCAATGTTTGCGCCCACGTCCAGCACCTTCATGCCAGGCTTGAGTTGGTCCTCAAAGAACCTACGGTCATCCCTTCCCATCCATCCGCTTCGATGTAATACGGCGTACAATAATCGATCTGCGGACGGAATGATCAGTCGTTGACCCCAGGCTCCGAATTCAGTTCGCCAAATAGACGATCTATTAAACCTGGAGAGTATCGAAGGAATGCTCAGCTCGACCAGAAACCCTTTTCGCATGGAATACTAGATGAACTTTAGCTTTTTGGCTGCGAAACAGACCATTCGAAGCAGAAGCCACCCGTGTTTCCAGCGCTGAATATTGGTTGAACCATAGGTCCGTTCTCTGTAACGAATGGGAATATCGGCAATCTTGAGGTTAAGCTTATCCGCGCCGAACAAGAGATCGAAATCCCCAAAAGGATCGAATTCCCCAAAGTAAGCACGGTTAGCAGCGATCTTTTGATAGTCTGAGCGCAAGAGAACTTTGGTGCCGCAAAGTGTGTCCTTCACTGACTGACCGAGCAACCAGGTAAAAATCAGGCCAAAAACCTTGTTGGCACATAAATTCAGGAACTGCATCGCCCGATCCTCCATGGGATAGACGAGGCGCACACCGTTCGCGAACTCCGCATGCCCGGAGTTCAAGGCTTCATAGAACTTAGGCAATTCTTCGGGGGGCACAGTCAAGTCAGCATCCAAGATCATAAGTATGTCGCCAGAAGCTGCGGCGAATGCTTCGCGCACCGCATTACCCTTGCCTCTTCCGCTCTGTTGCATAGCCTTAATGTCGAGCTCGGGATATTTTTCGGCGACGCGCAGGATTTCCCGCCAGGTGTTATCTCGGGAGTGGCCTTCGATAAATAGGATTTCAGTTTTGTCGCCCATTCGAGGCATCCGTTGCACTGCCTCCTCGATGTTTCCAGCTTCATTCCGCGCCGGGATAACGACGGTAGCGCTACGGCCTTTACGGTCGCGAACACCGCGAACACGTACGACCGCGAACACCGTGAGGCAAAACCACGGCAGTAGCGGGGCCACGAAACGATTCAAAAAGCGATCTAACCTCAGGAAGGAAACTGGACAGAGAATGCAGGGGAAAATCTTAACGGGCTCCCAATCCGCTAATCGAAAGAGATTTCGAACGTCGTCGGTGCTCAACCAGTTACTCTGCGGCGCCGGCGCCTTCAAACGCAGAGTCGTGGCTAACGCCAGAATAGGTCGCCACAAGCTGCTGTAGAAATTGCAAATCAGTCTGGTTTCCGGCGTGGATACTGTTCGGAGTTGTTCCAACAGCAATTGGACATCCGCAGCGAAATTCAGCGTTTCCGACAGAATGATTACGTCAAATGTTCGCTTGAAGTGCAACGCCTCGCCCGCCTGCACGGCGAACGTTCCATGGGGCAGGCGTTTTCGGGCTCTCTCGACTTGATTAGCTGAAACATCTACGCCGCTAATGTCCTGATTTCGCAGCAAAGCGAGCAGTTCGCCATTCCCACAACCAACTTCAAGAACCGATGCTTCGGCCGGTATCAGATGTCGAAAGTAATGCGAGAGGATTCCACGATAACTTCGCGCCCCCCAGGTAGACGAGGATGGCGCAGTGTCAAAAAAGCCGGCGATTTGATCGAGATGGGCCCTTACGATGAAGGATACGCCTTCACTCCGCTTATCCTCGTCCATTATCGCTATCCCCTCTAAAATACTCCCCAAGGCCACAGGAAAGAAACATGCAGCGCGGATTGCAGGGTGACGTATCCAAGAATCAATCGAATGGCGAATGTCCTCCAAGGCCCGGGCAACAGACGGTCCAGGACATGAAACATAAGCAAGACGAAAAGCAGTAATGCCGGCAAGATTAACCGCGGCGTCCAGTAACCACCAATGCAGGCGCCATCGACAAAGGGCAAGAATAGAAAAATATTCAAAAACCAAGCCAACGACAAGACTAAGGCTATTTCCAAATTCGGTCGCACCCGGGTTGGAGCAAAGATCAACGCGGGCAGATTGAAAATGATCAAATAGGCGATACTCGCCACGCATCCAAGAGTGATTGGTAAGGCTGTTTTGACAGCAAGTGCCATCAGCCGCTGGTTGCGAGCGTTTCGCCTGCCAAAGTAGTCATCCGTGGGGTCATATTGAAATATGTTAATACTGTCAGTAAAGGCCGCGAGGTGAAGAAGCGCCAAATACCCATGTCTGTTTTCGGTCAATAATTCATAAGGGGGCCCAAGGTCCCCTTTTTCGCCGGTGCCGATCCGGGGGACGTTCGGAATAGGCTCGTTATAGGGAGGAGCGGTCAGGATATACTTATCCGCACCTTTGATCGAAAAGAGCGTCCGGTATGACATCTGGTTGGGCATCGTGCCTTTAAGATTCAGTGTATTCGTGAAGCTTTTGTGAGTCTTTATTTGTACTAACGCGATCAAAGACGCCGGAAGGACAACGATCATAAACATGATCATGAATTCCTTGGGTTCGATCGTCCTCCTGCGAACCATCTGCACGAGAATCAGTGCGCATCCGACAATTGTCGACATGAAAGTATATTTAATGCAAACAGAAACGCAGAGAAGGATTCCCAAGCCTGCCGCTAACCAAATTCGTCGTCGCGCACTAGGTTCGTCCTGCATCTTGAGGAGGGCGAGCATAACGCCGCATATCGGCAGCATTGTTAAGGCGTCTCCCGCGAAAACAACACTGTGGATCATTCTTACCGGAAGAAACGTGAGGAGTAATACGGCGGTAACGCGCAGTGCTGCTGAATCGATGAGATAAAGCGAGAGGCGGTAGAATATCCACAAAGCTCCGGAATTAATTAACAGATTAACTATCCCGATCATCACGATGTCGTGGACGCCTCCAGTTAACCTGATGATAAGCGCTCCCAAAAAGTAAAATGCCGGCGGATTGGTGTAGGTGAAAGCTAAGGCGTTCCGAAAGTCCTCCGAGACAGCTTTTGCCACGGAGTAGTTGCCCGAAAAGTCCTGGCCCATAACGCCGTGGTGAAGGATGGCGTCCGCGCTCACGATCGCGCCCAAGCAGATCATCACCGCGACGACACGCCGCTCCCGGGCAGACGAAATCTTCGGGGCCCACTGTTGACGAGAAATCTGGTCATCAGTGGGACCGCCTGATAAATTTTTGCGAGGCATGGGGAAGTCCCTGTTCACTCTTGGAAGATGGCGGGTCGATCTTATCCCGGAGCGGCGGGTAAACGAAGCGATTGATCCTTATGTCGTCGCGGGGATCGCGCCGGATGAGGTCCGTCGATCATCTTCATGAAATCAACTTGCCTCGGACCATCGTTCGAGCAATATAAAACTTGCTATGCACAAATATCTCGTCTTCTGCGCGACCATGCTGCTCTTCACTGCCTGCGAGCGAGAACCGGGAAATGTTGCCGCGACGCCGACTCCGGGTGCGGTGGAAAAGAGCAGCGTGACGACTGACGCCTCCGCAAATCACACGGACGAACCCAAGGGGACATTCACCGTAGACGCGAAAACGGAGAGGGGCACTTTGTTTGAAAACAAGTCTACCAAGGAGCAGACGATTACACTCATTGCGACAGGGGAATGGAGCTTTGCGCCGGCTGCCGGCATGGTAGGGGCCGACGGAGCCGCGGCGATTGCTGCGGGAAATTTTCTTCTCCCCGGCACGAGCAGCTTTGCGCTGATTGTTAAACGCGGAGATGGGACCTTCGAAAAGGTGGGAGCAAAGTCCACCCTGACCTTGAAACCGGGTGAAATTGTTTACTTTATGATGAATGAACTGCGAGGGGGCTTTGCTGATAACCGCGGCTCACTAAGCGTGAGCTGGGCAAAACAGTAGGTTTCCACCGGCACATTGCCTTGCATAACCGCCTTCTGGAAGCGCTATCATGCTCGCGGAACCACTCTGACGTAGAACAACGTTCAAACCGTTTTACCTGCTCTGTGAATAGCAGCTTCGTCGCGCAGCATTGGATTTAGGAGCGAGCAGTCGGTCAATCTTCTTCGGTTGCAATTCCTAAGACAGCCTGGTCTCTGGAGATGGTCTGGGAAGGGAACTGTGTGGACGTTTAATGTTTGCACTGGCGCAAAGATCAACAACAGGATACTCAAATGAGTGGCGCCCCTTAAACACTATCCTCGACCGCTCTGACCATTCATCAGATAATGACCAACCATTCTCCCTCTGCCCGGCGGCCGCTTACTAGCTGTCCTGTCTGTCGAAGCACCAGATTACACTATGCCTTCTCGGTATCAGGCCACCGGGTGGTGCGATGTGACGACTGTGGCTTGCTCATGGCAAATCCGCAGCCAAGTGATGAAGAATTGGCGCGCATCTATGGGGAGGATTACTTTCTCGTGGAGAAGGAGGAGTCGGGACAGGCGGATGTTAACGAACTCAAACAAGGCACAGCCGACCTCTACCTGGATTTGTTGGAACGCTATCGGGGGAAGGCGGCGGGAAGACTGCTGGAGATTGGCTGCGGCCAAGGCGACTTCCTGGTGCGCGCCGCGGCGCGGGGTCTGGCTGTCACGGGCATAGAATACTCCGCGCATGCGTGTGAAGTTGCGCGACGCAAACTCCGAAACGCCCCGGGTTCGATGGTCCTTTGCGGGGAAATCGGCCCTATCGTTGAACAGGGACAATATGATATCTGCGCTTGTTCGGATGTAATCGAACACGTCCGAGATCCACGCCTTTTCCTCGAGCAAGTTTATAAGTTGCTGCGCCCAAACGGGGTTGTGTTTGTGGCGACGCCAACGCTCGATTCCTGGTCGGCACGCCTCTTAAAGAATCGTTGGATGGAATTCAAAGCTGAACACTTGTTCTACTTCAAGGCAGCCACGCTGCAGACACTTTTGATCGATTGTGGTTTCCAACAGATTGTCGATCGCCCAGCGGTGAAAACCCTCAGTATTGACTACGTGGCCAGACATTTTGAACGCTATCCGGTGCGGGCGTTCTCGCCGGCAGTGAAGGCGGCACGCCGCATCACTCCTGTATCCCTCCGGCGGAAACCTCTGAAGATAATCGCCAGTGGAATGGTTCTGATGGCGCGTAAACAGGAGAAACGCCAAACACACCGCGTATCGGTGGTATTGCCAATCTATAATGAAGCGGCTACTTTCCGCACCGTCTGCGACAGGCTCTTAAGTAAGGAGATCGACGGCATGGACATAGAGGTCATCATCGTGGAGAGCAACTCGGCGGATGGGAGCCGCGAGCAAGTTCTGGAATACCGGCAACATCCACGGGTGAAAATCGTGTTGGAGGACACGCCACGGGGCAAGGGGCATGCTGTCCGGGCCGGCTTGCAGCATGTTACCGGTGACTTCGTCATGATCCAGGATGCCGACTTGGAATACGATCTGGAAGACTACGAGGCGCTGCTCGAACCACTCCTACTCCGACGGGCCGCTTTCGTGCTCGGCGCACGCCATGGTGGAAGCGCCTGGAAGATGCGACAATTCAATGACCAGCCGCTCGTGGCGGCTGTGCTCAACCTGGCGCATTGGTTTTTCACGGCGTTGATAAATGTTGGCTTTGGCGCCCGACTCAAGGATCCGTTTACGATGTACAAGGTCTTTCGTCGCGACTGTCTCTACGGCCTCCGCTTTGAGTGCAACCGCTTCGATTTCGACTGGGAAATCGTAATCAACTTTCTCCGCAAGGGCTATCGACCTTTGGAGATTCCCGTTAATTATCGCTCTCGCTCTTTCAGAGAGGGCAAGAAGGTATCCTTCCTGCGCGATCCGATAACGTGGTTCCGCGTCTTTTTGAGACTCAGGCTTAGTCGGTTCGACCTACTCGAGGAGATCGAGCGCCAACGCCAGGAGAAAGCAGGTGCGCCCGAGGCTGAGAACGCGACGAATATCGCGGCGCCATGAGATCATTTATCACGAACGCCGCCGGATTTATCGGCACTATGCTGGATCAGTTGTTGGAGGAGGGCCACGAGATCGCTGCCTGGGATAATTTTTCGACTGGCATGGAAGAGTTTTTGGCCGGGGCCTTGAACAATCCGCGTTTTCGATTGGTTCGGGGCGATAACCTGAATCTGCCGGAGCTCAAGCGGGCACTGGCTTTCTGTAAGAAAAGCGACATGGGCATACATCACTCCACCATTGCTAAACGCGGACGGCGTCCAAAATTCAATTGTCGCTCCATCTCGGCAAATGCGCCCTATCTCAATAAAGACATGGTTGAGCTCCGGGATGTGCTCCAAAAAGTGGGAAGAAAAAACTGCTCGACGCTGGCATCCTCGAAGGGATATCGATCATTGGTTAGATCGAGGACATAGTCCATCTCCGGCACAGAGATATAGTCCAGAACGATAAAGCCCTCGCGTTTGGAACCGCCACAACCAAGATCAATCTTTATGGACATCCGGGAGTCATCAATACGCTATCCTGTGAGACAGGCATCTAGTGGGAAGTAAAAGGGGAGGGCGGTGCCGGACCGATTCTGGAGGCGCAACCGGGCAGTTAATTGTTTGTCCGGCTCCGAATGTAGTCTGCAGGAAAGAGGGCGCATTTCGCTCATTAGATGAATAAACGCCGGCTTTCGTTTCCATTCACATTCGTCCTCCCACTGTTTTCTCTGTTGGTCCTAGGGTCAATTTACTTTCTCTCCGAATCGAAGCAATTCTATTTCGACATCCCCCTTCGAACGAGTCAATCAGGCATACTCAGGTTATCCGTCGACTTCGGCCACGGGTTGCAGGCTGGCCCCTGGTCCGCGGTCAGCCTCGTGGCCGGCGAGTCGCGCATAGCGCACTTCAGGCTTCCCAGCGGAAACCTGAAGCAAATCCACCTTCAATTGCCGGGCGGAGGCGCGACAGTTCTTATCCTCGGTGACGCTGTAATCGGTTTGCGCGGCGGGAGCTTAGGCGGGATTGACCGGAGGTATCTGACGATTCCCAGCACCGGGTTTCAGCCATGGGAGCAGATTTACCGGGTCGTCGATATTGGACGACAGCGCCATTTTTCCACGGCCTCAGGCCAGAAGCCTCCGACGTGTATTGTGCGCGATTTTGGGCCGATCCTCTTGCAGCCGGACTATGGCTATCTGGTGCCTCGGTTGCTCGGCTTGATTGGTTTGTTTTTGGTCGGATCACTGGCGGCGAGCAGGTTTCACACAAAGTATACTAAAATTTCCCAGGCTTTAGGACTGCGAATTCGAAGCTGGACCGGTAGTCATGCGACCGGGGCCATTCTTCTTGCCGCTGCTGCTGGAGTACTTATCAGCTGCTATCCCGTAATTTTTTTGGGCAAGAGCTTCGTTTCTCCAGACATGGGCACAATTCTACTGTATGATAGATACCCAACGGTCCCAAGGTTGGGTAGTACTACCCAACAGGATTTGGAGGAGCCGATCATTTCAGACGTGGGGGCAATGGCGTGGCAGAACCAGCCCTATTCGGTTGTTCAAAGCCGGGCTCTATTGACCGACGGTCAGTTACCACTTTGGAACCGGTATAACTGGTGCGGAGTCCCGTTGCTTGGGCAGGGGCAGTCCATGTTCGGCGACCCACTCCATTTTCTCGTGATATTGGCTAAAGGCAGTGCCGTGGCCTGGGACATAAAATTCCTCCTCGCCAGGCTTCTCTTTGCTTCGACGATTGGACTGATCGTTTATGAGTGCACCAAACACGGACCTACCAGCTTGCTATTATCCTTCGCTTCCTGCTTTATTGGCTTCTTCAATTTCCGTTTCAATCATCCCGCGAATTTCGGTTTCTGTTACGCGCCTCTTATTCTGCTGAGTTGGATCAAGCTCACGAATGCGCCGGGAACTCGCCGAGCTATCCCTTGGTTGTTAGGGTTTTTTGCGGCCAACTGGATGGTAATAAACAGCGGGACGGTGAAAGAAGCCTACATGCTGTGCCTGACATTGAATTTTTCAGGGTTCTTGACATTAGCGTTGGGAAAGGAATCTGTTCGCGCGAAGGGAGTGAAGCTGCTGCATCTCGGGATAGTTGGAGTTGCGCTGGTGCTGGCCACGGCACCTGTTTGGTGGACTTTCCTGGATACGCTAGGCAAATCCTTTACGCTGTCAGCCGCTCCTGGTGCCGCTCAGATCCAAAGCAAATTTGTGCTCGGGCTTTTTGACGATATTTTTTTCCGCGAAATCAATGCGAACGATGGATTTTTGCTCCCTTCTGCAAACTTTCTAATTCTTCTCGGTAGTTTGTTAACGGCCGGTTACTGCTATTTTCTTCGCTCGAATCGAATCGTCCTTGCGCTTTTTCTCGGCCTTCTGGTCCCGTTCTGCATGGTATTCGGTTTTATATCAGCTTCCACGATCAGTCGGCTGCCGTTTATCAGACAGGTCGGCGGAATTCACGTGGTTTTCTCCACCCCCATTGTGATCCAACTGTGCATCCTGGCGGGATTCGGCATTGCGTATTTGGCCGGCCATCCATCCTTTCGGAACTGGCTGATTGGATTTAGCTCCATAGTCGCAGGCATGGCGTGGCTTTTATATCTCTACTTCTTCGGGACTAACGGGAGGGCCCCCGTTTTGAGCAGAATGTTTCTTTGCCTCTCTGCCTTGGTTGTGGGAGCAACGTTCTTGTTGCCGGTAGCAGTTCTACTCTCCCGTTACCTTCGCGCAGCGGCGCCGATGTTTCACCAGATCGCCGTGTTCCTTATCGCGATCTTATTATGGCGGCATGGATTGCACGTCGCCTCTGGTTCGCCCCAGCTTGATAAATTCATTTTCAGTCCTCAGGCTCGCGCGAATCTGATGCCCACTTCGCCCGCACTCGAGAGCGTAAAGTCCGTCCCGGGCGACGCGGCTCGAATGGTCGGGTTCGAAAATAACGTCTTCGCCGGCTACAACGATGTTCAAGGAATAGAATCGCTTTCCGGTCCCGATGCTTTACAACCCAGGCTAACACGCGAGATGACGATAGCTTCCGGCCTAGAATACATTTGGGTGTGGCGCATCCGATTAACCCAGCAAAACCTCCGCCAGTCCAAACCCGTTTGCGATCTGCTGAACGTAAAATACTACTTTGCGTTGCCAGGTTCGCTTCCGGACGAGATTGGTGGGTTGCGCAGGCTCCGGTCGCTTGATTTGGATATATACGAAAGCAACACGGTGTGGCCTCGCGCGTTCTTTACCGACCAGGTGATCGCTTATAACTCCACGGCGGACTTCGTCAAGCTGATTGGCACCCGGGATGGGCGACCCTTCGCCGCTATCGATAAGGCGGATATGGGGACAAGACCGGAATTAGCTGATTCAGCCAAGCCCAATCGCGCCACGTCACTCGTGGTGGCAGCCACGAACTACGCTCTGACTGCGAACGGAACCTCGTTCGATCTCATAGCTCCGGCGCGAGGCGTCGCTGTTTTGAGTGAGACCTATTTGCCGAACGATTTTCGCGTATACGTGAACGGCATTTCCAGCAGCTATTTTCGCGTTAACCATGCCTTTAAGGGAATTTGGTTGGATCATCCCGGCGTTTATCACGTTAGTTTTACTTACTGGCCGGAGCATTTTACACAGGCCCTGCTATGTTTCGGGATTGGTGTCGGGCTGCTTTTGATCTGGATCGTGATGGCGAGAATTTTAACCCGGCCCAAGTTGGACGAGCACCGGCTAACCGTATAGGCATAACGACATGTGGAATAGAGCCATTCAGTTGTCATTGGGGCTTCGCGCTATATCGTGATGCAGTCATTAGTCACGAGATGTCTCGTCTGTGGCAGCGAACGCCTGCATTATCTCCTTTCGGTTTCAGGTAACCGAGTGGTGCGATGCGACGACTGCCATTTACTTCTCACCAACCCGCAGCCTTCGAGTGAGGAGCTAATACAAAAGATAGAAGAGGTAGACATTACCCCGGCGACCCCACCCTTCCGGGCTATCCACTCTGATTTTTGTCTCGTCCTACTGGAACGATACTATGGTAGTCGGACCGGAAATTTGCTGCAGCTGGGATGGCTTCCCCAGTTGGAATTAAGCGCGGCCGAGCGCGGATTTACTATACCAGCTCGCTCGGGCCAAATCTCAGATTTGCCCGCCGAAGGGATCTACGACATTTGCGTCATCTTTAATGAGCTGGGACGATCACGCGCTCCACGGGAGCTGCTGGCGAGTATTCATCGTCTGCTCCGTCCCGACGGCGTCATTTTTATCATCACACTCTCTGTGGAATCTAAACGGGAGAGCCTCAGCAAGACACGATTCGAAGCTGATCAGCTTTTTTACTTCCGAGGCTCGGATCTGCAATCTCTGCTTTTGAGCTGTGGGTTTGGAAGAATTTTGGAGGGCGTTGATCCGGAGAATAGATCCGATGTGCTCATTCATATGGCGCGCAAGCAGGAGCCGCTGCCGTTTCAAAAACTTTCCATCGTCGTGCCCGTATTCAATGAGGCGCAAACCTTTACCGCCGCATTTGAGAAACTCCTGGCGAAGCGAATCGAAGGTTTGGAGATCGAGATTGTGCTGGTGGAAAGTAACTCCTCGGACGGGACGCGGGAACAGGTGAAGCGATATCAAGATCATCCGCGTGTAAAAGTGATCTTCGAGGAGCGGGCGCGGGGCAAAGGGCACGCGATCCGCACGGGGTTGAAGCAAATAACCGGCGATTTCGTCGTGATCCAGGATGCCGATCTGGAATATGATCTCGAAGATTACGAAGCCCTGCTCGAGCCGCTGCGGCGTAGCCAGGCAGCCTTTGTCCTTGGCGCCCGCCATGGTGGTAGCGCATGGAAAATGCGGCAGTTCAACAACCAGCCTGTCATTGCCGCCGTTCTCAACCTAGCGCACTGGGTTTTCACCGCATTAATTAATGTAGGCTTTAGCGCCCACCTAAAGAATCCGTTTACCATGTACAAGGTTTTTCGACGCGACTGTCTTTATGGGATCCGCTTCGAGTGCAATCGCTTCGATTTCGACTGGGAACTGGTAATTAAGTTTTTGCGCAAAGGATACGAGCCGATGGAAATCCCGGTGAATTATCGCTCGCGCTCTTTTGCCGAGGGTAAGAAGGTGTCATTCTTCCGGGATCCGCTTACTTGGTTACGCGTGCTCGTAAAACTCTGGTTTTCCGATTTCGACGCTTTGGAAGAGGTCGAGCGCGACCGAAGGCAAAAGGCCGAGCGGCAGAACGCGATGACGCGGCAAGGCGCATTAGCACAATGACCTTCTTTGTCACTGGGGCTGCAGGGTTTATCGGCAGCAGTCTAGTCGACCGGCTGCTGGCGGATGGGCATGACGTCGTGGGATGGGATAATTTTTCGACCGGCCTGGCAGAGTTCCTGGCAGAGGCATCGAAGAATTCGCGATTTCGCCTGGTCCGTGGCGATAACCTGAATCTGCCGGAACTCACCGGTGCGATGGGGGGCTGCGAGGCGGTCTTCCACTTCGCGGCAAATGCCGACGTTCGCTTCGGATTAAAGCATTCCCGAAAGGACCTGGAACAAAATACTCTCGCAACCTTCAACGTGCTCGAGGCCATGCGGACTCATGAGATCAAAAGAATTGCGTTTTCCTCCACTGGATCCGTTTATGGCGAAGCGGAGGTAATCCCGACGCCCGAGAATTGTCCTTTCCCCATCCAAACCTCATTGTATGGGGCGTCCAAAGTGGCTGGGGAAGGTCTGATCCAGGCCTATTGCGAAGGCTTTGGTTTGGAAGGTTACATCTTCCGTTTTGTCTCGATTCTCGGTGAACGCTATACTCACGGGCACGTGTTCGATTTCTACCGTCAATTGCTCGAACATCCCGATCACCTGCGGGTGCTCGGCGATGGCACTCAGCGCAAGAGTTACTTGTATGTGCAGGATTGTATTACGGCCATTCTTCACGCCATGCAGCTGGGAACTGCTCGCAGCGCCCCGCACCGGTCGGATGTTTATAACCTGGGTGCTCCGGAGTATTGCCGGGTGAGCGATTCGATCGGTTGGATTTGCTCGCGGCTGGGAGTAACGCCGAGGCTGGAATTTACCGGCGGGGATCGTGGATGGATTGGCGATAATCCTTTTATCTTTCTTGAGACCCGCAAAATTCGGGAGACCGGGTGGCGCGCAACACTTAATATTCGAGCCGCAATCGAAAGGACCGTAGACTGGCTGGTCGCGAATCAATGGGTGTTGGAGAAAAGATGAAGGTCGTCGTTTTCGGATTGTGGCACTTAGGCTGCGTCACAGCCGCGTGCGGCGCCGAACATTTTGAAGTAGTTGGTCTCGATTTCACGCCAGAGGTCATCGCAAACCTTCGTCGGGGTCGGGCTCCGATTTTCGAACCGGGTTTGGATGAACTTATTCAACGCGGACTGAACTCGAAACAGCTCTCTTTTACCACCGATGAAAAAGAAGCTCTCGCTCGGGCGAACATCTTCTGGGTGTGTTATGACACTCCCGTTGATGACAACGACGTTCCCGATATCGACTTCGTGCTGGCGCGGATTGAGCGTTGTGTCCCTCACTTGCGTCCCGGCGCCATTGTTTTGGTTTCTTCCCAAATGCCCGCCGGCACATGCCGCCGCCTGGAGGAGAAACATGCCGCGAAGGGGATATCTTTCGCCTGCAGTCCGGAGAATCTAAGACTGGGGGATGCCTTGAAGATTTTCCGAAACCCGGATCGGATCGTGGCGGGGGTGCGAGATGAGGAGACGCGTGGCACCCTTGCCAAACTCTTCGCGCCATTCGCACGCGACCGAGTTCTCTGGATGAGTCCCGAATCGGCAGAGATGACGAAACATGGAATCAACGCGTTCCTTGCCCTTTCGGTCACCTTTGCGAACGAGATTGCGCAACTTTGCGAGGCCGTGGGTGCGAATGCCCGCGAAGTCGAGCAAGGATTACGCTCCGAAAGCCGGATCGGTCAGAAAGCATATCTTCGCCCGGGAGCGGCTTTCGCCGGAGGGACCCTGGCCCGCGATGTTGTGACGCTCATCCGGATTGCCGCCGATAACGGCGAGCGCGTCGAATTGATCACCGGCATTTTGCGCGGAAACGAGGCGCACAAAGCCTGGCCATTGCGCCGGATCGAAAGATTGTATGGAAAAGCGCACGGCGTTACGGTTGCTGTCCTCGGCCTGACTTATAAGCCCGGCACCGACACCTTACGACGCAGCGCCGCGGTGGAGCTTTGCCGGGCCCTGCTCGAGCGCGGAGCGCGGGTGCAGTGCTATGATCCAGTAGTAAAAATATTACCAGAGGATCTCGCTGCGGCAAAAATCTGTGGAACCCTGCCCGCGGCGTTGCACCAGGCCAATGTGGCGGTAATCGCGACCGAGTGGCCAGAAATTAAGGAAGCCCATTGGCCCAGCCTCGTGCTCACGATGAAGAAGCCGGCGCTCATTCTCGATCCGAATCGGTTTCTCAACCTCACCGCTGCAGACCTCCCCCAGGCGCGATACGTCGCCGTCGGCAGCTCCATTTCATGAACCTAACGAATCGAAATGCCCTGGTGACTGGCGGTAGCCAAGGCTTGGGGCGCGCTATCGTGGCCCGCTTTGTGGAAGAGGGCGCGAACGTTCTTTTTTGCGCGCGGGACGGCACCGCGCTCAAGCAATTTGAAAATGAGTTGAGACCTGGCGCCAGGAAGGGTCAGCGCATTCTTAGTCAGGTTTGTGATGTTTCCGCGACGAAGGATGTTGAGGATCTGTTTCGCAAGGCCGATGGCGAACTGGGAGATTTACATATTCTGGTGAACAACGCAGGAGTTTACGGACCCAAGGGTTCGAGCGAGGAAGTTCCGTGGGAGGAGTGGCGCCGCTGCATCGAGATTAATTTATACGGCACCTTTCTTCCCTGCCGCCACGCCATTACTCGATTCAAGAAATTGGGTTACGGCAAGATAATCAACCTCTCCGGAGGCGGCGCGACCAATCCGTTGCCGAACATTAGCGCTTATGCCGCAGCCAAGGCGGCCGTAGTGAGACTAACCGAAACACTCGCCGAAGAATTGCGCGGTCTCCACGTGGATGTAAATGCGGTCGCGCCCGGGGCCCTTAATACTCGGCTGTTAGACGAAGTGTTGCAAGCGGGTCCGGAAACAGTGGGAGTCGATTTCCACACTCGCGCTCTCAAGCAAGCCAGGGAAGGAGGAGTGCCTCTGGAATTGGGCGCCAATCTCTGCGCTTATCTTGCATCCGAAGCAAGCGATGGCATAACCGGAAAATTGATCAGCGCAAAATGGGACCCGTGGCCTTCTTTGCACATCCACAAGGACGAGTTGGGCGCTAGCGATATCTACACCCTGCGCCGGATTGTGCCGGAGGACCGGGGAAAGAACTGGTAGTCGATGAATGTGATCGCTGATCAAGCGGCGCCTCGTTTCGCCATCATTGGATGTGGATTGATTGGCCGGAAGCGTCTCCAGAGTTTGGACGCCCGCCAGCTGAGGGTTGCTTGCGATCTGGACGTCAATCGCGCAGAAGCGCTTGTCACCGCAGCGGGATATGGCCGTGCCACATCTGATGTGAAAGATGCGCTTCATGATTCCACCGTGGCCGCGGTGATCGTTTCGACCTTGAACAATTCGCTTGCGCCGATCGCTCGCGAGGCGATCAAGGCTGGCAAACATGTTTTGATTGAAAAACCAGCCGGTGTTTCGGTCGCGGAGATTGATGAGTTGATGGCACTATCGGCCGAGAACGGCGTGCAGGTACGCATCGGTTATAACCATCGTTTTCACCCGGCCTTATTGCAGGCCCGAGCGCTTGTCGGTGCCGGCGCGCTCGGCCCGCTCATGTTTTTACGCGGGCGCTACGGTCATGGCGGGCGCATCGGCTATGACCGTGAATGGCGGGCCAATCCAAAACTTTCCGGCGGCGGTGAACTCATCGATCAGGGTGTGCACCTGATTGATCTCGCGCGGTGGTTTCTCGGTGACTTTACGAGCGTTGAAGGCCATGTCGCCACGTATTATTGGGATATGCCGGTCGACGACAACGCCTTTCTCAGTTTGCGAACCGCCACGGGCCAGACTGCGTGGTTGCACGTTAGTTGTTCGGAATGGAAAAATCTTTTCTCGCTGGAGATTTATGGACGAGACGGGAAGCTGCAAATCGATGGGCTGGGCGGAAGCTACGGCGCAGAGCGACTTACGCATTACAAGATGCTTCCCCAGATGGGACCCCCGGAGACCACGGCGTGGGATTATCCCGGCGGAGATAATTCGTGGGCGCTGGAAATGCAGGCATTTTTGGAGGATATCCAACAAATGAGAACGCCCATCCCCGGCTTGAAGGAGGCGCGGGCCGCGCTGGAAGTGGTCGAGAAAATTTACCAGAGCAGCGGTTTTCCCCGGCCATGATCATCACGCGTTCTCCTTTGCGAATCTCGCTTGGCGGTGGGGGGACGGACCTGCCTTCTTATTATCGGGAGCATTCAGGTTTCCTCATCGCCGCGGCGATCGATAAGTATGTTTACATCACGCTCCACCAGACCTTCGTGCCGGAATTGATCATTAAATACTCAAAACTGGAGCGCGTTCTTACCGTCGACGAGGTGGAGCACCCGATTATTCGGGAAGCGCTGAGGCTGGTCGGAATCCAGGCGCCTTCGCTGGAAATCACAAGCATGGCGGACATCCCAGCGGGCACTGGCCTCGGGTCATCCGGCAGCTTCACAACCGCGCTCCTCAAGGCGTTTCACGCCCACAAGAAAAATCTTGTTCACCCCGCGGAACTGGCTGAACAAGCCTGCGAAATAGAGTTAGAGAAGCTCCACGAACCGATCGGCAAGCAAGACCAATATATAGCCGCCTACGGAGGAATCACCTGTTTCAAATTCATGCCAGATGGCCGGGTCGAGGCGTGGCCCCTGAAGATTTCGGAAGAAACCTTGTTTAACCTGGAGGATAACCTCCTTCTTTTCTTTACTGGTTACTCACGCTCGGCCTCCGCGATCCTCAAGGAACAGGATGATAGGAGCAAGAAATCCGACCCCGGGATGATCGAGAATCTTCATTTCGTCAAGGATCTCGGCAAGAAAAGCCAGCGTGCGCTGGAAGGAAACGATCTCCATGAGTTTGCGCGCCTGATGGATGTTCACTGGCAGCGCAAAAAAGAAAGGTCACAGGGAATGAGTAACCGCGATATTAACGAATGGTACGACTGCGCCATGACCAATGGTGCGCTTGGAGGAAAACTAATCGGCGCCGGCGGCGGGGGATTCTTGATGTTTTACGCGGATGACAAGGCCCGGTTACGCCATGCCATGCGGGAGAAAGGCCTCACCGAAGTGCGCTTTCGCTTTGATTTCGAGGGCACTAAAATCCTGAATCAATAAACCAAAAGCGAATTGCGTCGGGTCTTTTCTTGGGACATTCTCACGGTTATGAGCGCAGCCACGATAGAAACTCTCCCGGTGAAGATTTTTGCGGATGGCGCAGACCGAGAGGGGATCATCGACCTTTATCGGAAACCTTTCATCAAGGGCCTCACTACAAACCCAACTCTAATGCGCAAGGTTGGGATTTCGGATTACGAGGTATTCGCGCGTTCCATTCTCGAGAGCGTGACGGATAAACCCATTTCGTTCGAGGTTTTCTCCGACGAATTTCAGGATATGCGTCGGCAGGCGCTCAAAATCCGCGATTGGCAGGACAACGTGTATGTCAAAATTCCAATCACGAACACGCGTGCCGAATCAGCCCTATCGCTTATCAAAGAGTTAGCCGCTGAAGGCGTGAAACTGAACGTGACCGCCATTCTCACTCTGAAACAGGTCGAAGGTGTTGCAGGTGCGTTGCAAAAGGATGTCCCATCTGTCGTCTCGGTTTTCGCCGGTCGCATCGCGGATACGGGCGTGGACCCGCTCCCGGTGATGAAAGAGTCCCTGAAAGCAATCGGCTCACTGCCGCACGCCGAGCTTCTCTGGGCTAGCGTTCGTGAGGTTCTTAACATTTTCCAAGCCGCTGGAAGCGGCTGTCATATCGTTACTGTTCCTCACGATATTTTGGCAAAGGCCATCAAGCTGGGCGGCACCGACCTTACTGAGTTGTCGTTGGATACTGTGCGTATGTTCTATCAGGACGCAGCTGCTGCTGGATTTCGCCTCTAGAGTCTTGGAGCCATCACCGACAGGATAACGAGATGAAGCTTACGAAGTTTGCGCGCATTGCCGCGTTGACCCTTTCGATAGGTTTTTTGGGCTGCAGCAGAGCCACCGACTCTGTCCCATCCACTCCAACGAACAACGCGGCCAGCCCCCAAAACGCTGCTTTGGGATATCGTATCGATTTGAAGGAGGCCGCCACCTTCGCCAGCTTAACCGCCCTCAACCAGGTCGTCCTGGCGCCGCAACCAAACGAATGTGCCATCGTTTCATCGGGAAACGACCCCTCGTTTGGCGTGCCTGGGTTAGCCGTGGCGCGGCCGATCCAATTTGCCGTGCGCGCGGAGCTGACTGTGCCTGCCGAAACCCCGGTTGAAATATACTATACTACGACCGCTGGTCCTACATTTAGCGCGGAGCACGTGGTCTCAGTTCCAGTGAAGTCGGGGAAGAGCATAATTTTGTTCGAAATAAATGACCCGTTATTTGCCGGAGGATTGCGCCTGGATCCGGGCCAACTCCCAGGCGAATACATCCTACACAACCTGGAGTTTTTTGCTCGACCCAATCGCCTTAGCGAAGCCGCCTCCTCCTGCACCTGTCCCCACGCCGTAGCGGTAAGTCCAGCATCGAGCATGAAGAGCGTGGTGATGACCGACTTGATCAAGTCCGGGGGCCAGAAATTATTCCGCGGGCGGGG
>Ga0193733_1000275_pt1 | contig 18188 bp, 15 predicted proteins | sample U1s2metaG_FD_145076 | JGI IMG/M metagenome (GOLD analysis project Ga0193733, IMG submission 145076) | Soil microbial communities from a riparian zone of the East river system, Colorado, United States - U1s2 | ecosystem: Environmental > Terrestrial > Soil > Riparian zone | place: USA: East River...
CGCGGGGAGCCCGGTTGCAGCATTCAGGTGCGCAAGCTCTTGCGGGAAGGACGCATCAGCCGGGCGCGGCACCTGCTGGGGCATCCGTTCAGCATGCTCTCTACCGCCGGGCGGGGGCGGGGCTATGGATCGAAATATACAGTGCCAACCATTAACCTGAGCCGTTATGAAGAATTCGTCCCCAGGGACGGCGTTTACGTCACCCGAACTCGCGTGGCCGAGGAATGCTTCGATTCGGTGACCAACGTGGGTGGCCGGCCCACCTTTGGAGCGGAATCGTTCGCCGTCGAAACCCATTTGTTGAACTTCCATCCCATCGCACTCGGCCCAGACACTGAAGTCGAGATTCATTTTCTGCAGCGGTTACGGGATGAGATCAAATTTCCCTCGGTCGAGGCGTTGCGCGACCAGATTGCGCGCGATGTGACGAAGGCTCGAAAATATTTTCGTCGACTGAACGATAACGCGGCCGCTCCTCCTTCAGGGCTCCTACCAGGCTAACCGCATAGGATACGAGGACGGTGAGGTTTTGGCGTCCAATGTCGCAGATTTAGCATTGCTAATTCACGCCTAGCGGTCGACAATCCTGCGAATGGCTACGAGCGTCTCCTCCCCATTCTCCCAAATCACTTCAACCCAACGCCGCACTCTGCTCGCAGCCGCGCTGGGATGGATGCTCGATGCTTTCGACGCCATGCTCTACGCCCTGGTCCTGGCTCATGTCATGCGCGATCTGAGCATGACCAAGGGCACAGCGGGTTTACTGAACAGCCTGACCTTGCTGGCTTCCGGGATAGGCGGTGTGGCATTCGGATTTGTCGCCGATCACATGGGCCGGAAACGGGCTCTGATGCTGAGCATCCTCACCTACTCGGTTTGTTCGTTTGCATCCGGGCTGTCGACTTCCGTTCTAATGCTCGCCGTCTTCCGCTTCATCCTTGGGCTGGGCATGGGCGGAGAATGGAATACGGGAGCAACGCTGGTGGCGGAAACCTGGCCGACTGAGTTGCGGGCCAAGGCCATCTCGATCGTGCAGAGTTCGTGGGCGATCGGCTACGCCTTGGCCGCGCTGGTAACTGGGATTGTGCTGCATTACTCCGATTGGCGGATGGCATTCTTCGTCGGAATTCTTCCTGCGCTGGTCGTCTTGTGGATTCGTCGGGGTGTGCCGGAGTCGGAGATGTGGCGGGCGAGGCAGCGGGCGGGTGGAGGCTTAGGCAAAGACCGAGCAAGCGACGCCGCGACCACCAACAGGCGGGATCTGGCCGCGGGATTCGTTGGTATTTTTCGGCCGCCCTACACCAAACATACTTTCGCCTTGCTGTTGATGAACTTCTTCGGGATGTTTGCCTGGTGGGGGCTATTTACCTGGATTCCGCCGTATCTATCTTTGCCGGTCGAGCAGGGCGGGCGCGGCTTCGGAGTTATGGGAACCACTACCTTGCTGGTAGTGCTGAATCTGGTTGGAATGTTTCCTGGGTATGCCAGTTTTGGCTGGATCGCGGATTTGATTGGGCGGCGTATATCATGTGTTTTGTACACGTTAATAGCAGCCCTTCTAGTACCTCTTTATGCCATGGCGAGAGAACCTTGGGTTTTGATGGTGGCGGGAGCGTGCCTGGCGTTTTTTGGTACTGGATTTTTCTCCGGCTCGGGGATCATTGGAAGCGAGATATTTCCCACCGCGGTTCGCGCCCGTGCTTTGGGTTTTACCTACAACGGTGCCCGCACCATGAGCTCGATCGCGCCGTTTGTAATCGGACGTGTAGCACAAACGAAAGGGTTGAGTTGGGCTTTCTATTTGTGCGGCGCGTCGTTTTTACTGGCGAGCGCGGTGGCGACGCAGTTGCCGGAGACGAAGGGAAAGCAATTGGAGTAACCGTCGTCGCTCCAGGGTCCCGGCCGGGACTCGGGACTAATCTTCACCCGCGGCACGGCCAAGCACGCGAAGTTTTGCGTCTCTACCAATCTGATAGCGCGAGCGAACCTGAGGTGATAAGGCTGTGGCCACCAGAGCCACGCCGGGCATGGTTTGGTCGCGCCGGTGCTTCAGGGGGGACTCGGAACCGGAATCGTCCGTGCTTCCGCCCTGTGGGCTGGCGCCGGCGGCGGGGACCGCCTGCAGGAACGAACGGATCCAGCGTTGTACATTGTGTTCCTTTACAATTTCGCGCAAGAGGCGCATGCGGCTGCGTTTCTCCTCCGCTGGCATCTTGGCGGCATGTTGCAGCGCCTGCGCCACTTCGGCAAAGTCGTTGGGGTTGACCAGAATCGCCCCGCTGCGTAGCTCAGGGCCCGCGCCCGCGAATTCGCTGACGATCAGGACACCGCGCTCATCGATCTGAGCGGCACAGAATTCCTTGGCGACCAGATTCATTCCATCCTTCAGAGGAGTGACCAGGCCGATATCGGCGGCACGGTAGTAAGCCAGCAGTTCTTCGCGGCCTAGGTTCCGATGGATGTAGTGGATGGGCACCCATCCTGGCTCGGTAAATTCGCCGTTAATCTGGCTGACTAACAGCTCTACTTCCCGGCGTAAATGTTTGTAGTTGGGAATTTCCTCCCGGCTGGGAACCACCACCTGCACCAGCGTGATATGCCCGCGCTGTTCGGGAAACCGACGGAGCAGCAGCCGGAATGATTTGAGTCGCTCTGGAATGCCCTTGGTGTAATCGAGGCGGTCCACGCCCAGGACCAAGGTGTCTCCCGACACGCGTCTCCGTATCTCGGCGGAGTGCGATTCGATCGCGGGTTCCGCGGCTTGCCTGGCGAATTCCTCAAAATCGATGCCGATGGGGAAGGTGCCAATTACCGTACGCTTTCTCTGCAGACAGACTTGTGGATGGGGCGAGCCCGGCTCCAAAGCAGCTTCCGGGAGCAAGCGCTGCAGGCAGCCTACAAAATTTGCGCGGTCGTGATCACTCTGGAATCCGATCACGTCGAATTTCAGCAGTGCCTCGAGGATGGGCTTCTTCCAGGGAAGCTTCTCAAAGACGTCGGGACCGGGGAACGGTATGTGCAGGAAAAAACCCATGGGAACACGAACGCCAGCCTGTCTCATGGCGTCGGCCGTGAGCATCAGGTGGTAGTCATGGACCCAAACGAAGTCGCCTTCCGTGGCGGTCTCCGCGACCACCTTTCCGAACTTGCGATTGACACGCTGGTAGATTTCCCAGTACTCGGGATCGAAGTTGCAACGGGAGGGCATGTCGTGAAACAGAGGCCAGATGATTTCGTTGGCGAACCCGGAATAGAACTTGGCGATCTCTTCCTCGGTCAGCGAAACCGATCGAAGCGTGTAAGAGCGGGTTTGCGAGGCTTTGAGCAACAGAGGCTCGACGTGCTGGGTTGGGGACGTCCCGGCCCAGCCGATCCAAACGCCCCGCTGGTGACGCCAGCCTGCCTCCAGCGCAGTGGCCAGGCCTCCCGAGCTTCGTTCTACCCGGGCTCCCCCGGCATGTTTGCGAATCAGGACGGGCAGGCGGTTGGAAACGTTAATCACGCGCCCCTTGATGTCGGTCATAGCCATAATATCGGTCAAAATTGCCCTCCTGAAGCCTGCAGCCACTCCTGGAGAAACTGCAGGAGCTCGTGAGGCGGTTGCAGCCAGACATCGGCACTGGTGGGACGGGACCGAGGGCGAACTAAGACCGTCAGGCCATTCCCTTTCAGCGCACGGAACGCATCTTCGTCGGTCTGGTCATCACCCAGATAGGCGACGGCTGCATCCGGGCCGGCTTCCTTTAGGATGACGCGGACCGCGTCCCCTTTGCCTCGGCCGGCGACACGAAGTTCCAGACCGCCATCAAATTCCAGCAACCTTACCGGAGCCCGGTCGAGGAGGGGCTTCCAAAGGCGCGGAACATCCCTGGCCAATTTCTCCGCCCGGGCAGGATCGAGCCCACGCCAGTGCACCGCGACGCCACCCGGTTTGAGTTCGGCTTGACTCTCCAGTCCAGCGTCACGCAGCAAGGTGACGGCCGCCAGTAGATAATCCTCATGAGCCGGCACCGAGCTGACTTCGTAGCGGCCATCGGCCATGAGTCGCTCCAGGCCATGGCTTCCCCACACCTCGGGCTGCGGGGAGATCCCGCTCAGCAGGAGCAATTCCCGCACAGGGCGCCCGCTGATGAGCACGACCCGGGTTCCCTTTGCCATAATGCGCCTAATCAAAGGCGGTACTTCGGGATAGGGCAGGGCCAGAGTGCGATCGACCACAAACGGAGCCAGCGTGCCATCGTAGTCGAGCAAGAGGACACGGGCCGACGCCGAGCGCAGGCGCTCCAGAAAGGGACCGTAAGTGACGTGACGTTCGGACACCTTCATGCCGGCCATTGACCTCAGCAAGCGACAGCGACCAAAGCTAGACCCGACGCGAAGTGACGGAAAGAGCTGTTAAATTTAAGACAACGGACAGGTAAGGCAGGAAACCCGCGAGTGAGGGTGGCAAGGTTCGCGAGTAGCGAGCCAGCGGCGCTTACGCCCGTTGAATGTTTCCCACGGAGCCTGGTGCGGCAACGCTCTAAGTACTGCGTGGCCTGCAAGTTTTCTAGGACCTTTACATTGATTCTACCACGGGAGGCTCGCCGCCATCTGGGTGGGAGCCGGGAGCTTTATTTAGGTCCAGCGGAACCAGCGCAGGGCCAGGGCGAACGAAATTCCACCCCACAGGGCCAAAATCAGTAGGCGCCCGGTCTGGGCAGCCAGGGAGGCGCCTTGCAAGATGGTGGCGCGCAGGGCGTCGTTCAGGGCAGTGAGCGGCAGCACTTTGATGAAGGGTTGCAACAGGGCCGGAAAACGCTCCGCCGAGAAGAAGACACCGGAGAAAATCCACATAGGCATCATCACGATGTTCATCAGCCCGCTGACGCTTTCAATTTTCTGCGCCCGACTGGCGGTAAGCAGTCCCAGCCCTCCGAAGGCCACGGCGCCTACCGTGGCCAGCAGCAGAATCGTGAACAGCGATCCCAGAACGCGCATGTGAAAAACCAGCACGCCGAGGCTGAGCAGGAGCACGATTTCAATCACCATCAGTACCAAACGGCTGCTGGTGAGAGCTAGCAGAAAATCACTGCGTCGCATGGGCGTGGCGACAAAGCGTTTGAGCAGCTTTCGCTGGCGCATATCAACCAGAGCAAAGCCAATACCCCACATGCCGGAGTTCATCAGGTTCATGCCCAGCAGGCCGGGAATCAGGAAATCGATGTAACGCGAGCCCGGTTCGCTGGAGACAACCGCCAAAGTAGGCACCGGATCCTTGCGTCCAGCGCCGGCTTGCAGCGCGTCGTCCACCAAGGCGCGGGAAAGCACACTCTCGGGGCGAGCGGGATCGTAGCGATACTGAAAGCGTTCCTTGCCATCAGGTACGATTACCAGATCGTACTTTCCCAGACGGAATCCTTGCTGCGCCTGTTGCGCTTCCATTATGTCAGCGCGAAGGGAGGAATTGCGGGGAGAGCGTTGCAGCAAGGAAAGCGCATCCTCAGCGCCGGGACCGGCGACGATCGCGACCGGCGTAACGTCGGCGGGCCGGTTGCGGAAGGCGATTCCCAGACCCAGGGCCAAAAGGATGGGAAATCCAAAGACCCAGAAGATGACTTCAGGCTCGCGCTTGAGCTCAAGCAGGCGGGCGGTGAGCAGATGGATGTATCCTGACCAGCGCCGGTTGCGGGTTTGCCCCGGGCGTGAGGGAGTTAGTGGCGCGACGGTCATCGATCAGCCTCCCGGTTCATTTCAGACACTCCAAAACTGTCGTGCTTCGCTCGACTGGGCGGGACACCCGCCCCTACCTGCGCTTTGCCGGGTGCAGGAGTGTGCGGGTCCGATGCAACTCCCATCAGTCGTCCCGCAGGTGGCGGCCGGTTAGGCGCACGAACACGTCTTCCAGACTGGCCTGGCGAGTGGTTAAGTGCAGCAGTTGCTTTCCTTCTCTTGTTACCGCCTGGAGTAGCGCGGGGATCGTCAAGTGCGGTTCCCGGACATTGAGACAGATCAGGCCGTTATCGTGACGAACGGATTCGACTCCTGGAAGCATGCGCCAGACGTCTCCGGCTGTGCTGTTGGAGTCGCTGCTTACCTGGAATTCCACCATGTGATGACCGCCCAGGCGCTCGATCAGGTCCGCGGGCGCGCCTTCCGCGATCACCCGTCCGTGGTCGATGATGGCCAGACGATCGCAGAGGCGTTCGGCTTCGTCCATGTAATGGGTCGTGAGCAGGACTGTGCCACCGGCCTGCTGAAAGCCGCGAATGATGTCCCAGAGCTGGCGGCGGCTTTGGGGATCGAGACCGGTGGTGGGCTCGTCCAGAAAAAGGACTTTCGGGTTGCCCACCAGCGCAGTGGCGACGGCGAGGCGCTGTCGCTGACCGCCCGAAAGCTTGCCTACCCAGGCATCCGCTTTCTCCTCGAGCTGCATTTGCTCGAGCACTTCGCGCGGCGCGCGCGGCTGGCGATAGAAACCGGAGAACAGTTCGACGGTTTCGAGCACGGTAAGTTTTTCCGACAGCCGCGTTTCCTGCAGCGAGATTCCCATGGCCTCGCGCAGCTCGCGTGCATTTTCCTTCCAGGTGTGTCCGAGAATCGTGACCTGGCCGGAGGTGGGCTCAAGTAAACCCTCCAAGATTTCAATGGTGGTGGTCTTCCCTGCCCCGTTCGGACCAAGCAGTCCGAAACACTCGCCGGCCTGGATCTCAAGATTGAGGCCGCGAACGGCTTCGAGCTTGCCATCGTAGGTTTTACGCAGATCGCGGCATTGAATGGCGGGAGGCACGTTGGAATTCTAACTGAGTGGGCCTTGCGGAGCGAGGCGCGGCCGTCGCAATCCGGTGGTGAGCGGGTGGCATGCCCGTGGCCATAGTCGAGACATACTCGCGTGGTCTCAATTAGAATTGAGGCCTTCCCATGCGATCCCGACGACGCGGCTTCACCTGACGATGCTTCCGCTAAAACGCCCGTGTGTCGTTTCCACGCATCAACTCTTCGCTTAGAAAAATGGAAAGGATTTTGCATATGCTGCGGAAGCTATGGCTGCCGTTATTGCTGGCTACGGTTTCATTGGCGTCGGCTCAGGAGACGCGCCACTTTACGTTTCATTACGGATTTGTCAAGAACGTGCCTGTCGGAGAGCGCGTGCGGGTTTGGATTCCGGCAGCCCACTCGGATGAATTTCAGGAAGTGAAAGTAATCTCGGCGGTCGGCGACCTAGGCCTGAAAAAGACGCACGAGTCGAGATTCGGGAACGAAATGTACTATGCCGTCACCTCCAAGGCCAAGCAGGCCGACCTGCACTTCGAAGTGGTCTACGATGTGGTCCGTCACGAGCGCCTGACGTTAGGAGTGGCTAGACCTCGTTTGGCCGAAGTCGAACTCAAAAATCGCGATCGCCAGGAATATCTCCAGCCCGACCGACTCGTCCCTGTCACCGGCCTTCCTGCAGATCTCGCCGGGAAGGCGACCGAGGGCAGGGTTACACCACTGGATAAGGCACGAGCCATCTACGACTACGTTTTCACCACCATGCGCTACGACAAGACCGGCACCGGTTGGGGTCACGGCGACGTGCTGTACGCCTGCGATGCCAAGAAGGGCAATTGCACCGACTTTCATTCCCTGTTCATCGCCATGGCACGCTCGCAGGGGATTCCGGCGCGATTTGAAATTGGCTTTCCCTTGCCGCCCGACAGGCACTCGGCGGAGATTGCCGGCTACCATTGCTGGGCCGATTTCTTTGAGCCACAACATGGATGGATTCCCGTGGATATTTCCGAGGCCTGGAAGCATCAGGAAAAGCGCGACTATTTCTTCGGAGGCCACGATGTGAACCGGGTACAGCTCACCATGGGGCGCGATCTGCGTTTGAGTCCGGCGCAGGACGGGCCGCCTTTGAACTATTTCGTGTACCCGTATGTGGAGGTGGCAGCCAAGGAGTTTCCCAATGTGTCGCTGGCGTTTTCGTTTGTGGACGTGGATGCGGGGGCGGCAGCGGCCAAGTAGCTCGCTGTAGGGATGGGCATCCTCAGCCTTGCGTGAGCCTTCCGACTGTGCCTTTGAGCCGAGCCTTGCTCGGCTGGGCGGTTGGGCCAGCCTGCTCGCCCGGGCGTGGTCGGTGCTGCTTCAATCCCTGTCGCCGGATTTCTTCTGAGGGAAAATTGTGTGTTTCGGCAAGGGCATGGGTGCGCTGCCCATACGATCGCGCCAAAGAATTTCATTCAAAACTGCGGTGTTGATGGCGTCGGGGCGGGTGAAGTTCATTTTCGCCGATACCGCTGCACCCGGGCCGCTGACCGGGTTCGTTTGATAAATGAGGCCATTGTCGCGATTGCTCCAGTCCGCCGTATACGGGGGTTGGTCGCCCGCACCTGAGAACAAAGGCGCCATCACCGGAGCATAGGCGTCATTTTGATTCATGGGCGGCAAAGCCAGAAGAGTTTCTATGGTATGGATCATGTTCACTGTGGTGTAGAAGCGGTTGTCCACGAAGGGATGCCCCTGTGATCCGGGCGAGTATTTGCTGATGGCGAATGCAATGGAACGGTGCGCGTCTACGTGATCGGCACCATCCTGGGCGTCGTCTTCGATCATGAAAATTGCAGTGTCATCCCAGTAAGGACTGTGGGAGAGGGCCTCAACCACGCGGCCGACGGCGAGATCATTGTCCGCTACCGATGCGGCGGGACGGGGTTTGCCGGGTGTGGTGCCGTGCGTGTGATCGCCGGGGAGGTAGAGTAGAACATAGGCAGGAAGTTCGGTTCCCCTGCCCTCCTTGCGGGCGCGAACGAACCCCTCAAACTCGTTGAGGAACTCGTCGGCGCGGAGCTGGTCAGGATATTCCGTGTTGAAGTCGGGAAAGAGCGGATCGAAGTGATCGCGTAGAGCGGCTTTGGTCGGTTTCATGCGCTGCAAAAGGGGCACGGCCCACGGCCAGGGGCTAGCAGAGCCATGCGGCTGGCCGAGGTTGGGAGGCAAGGGTTCGCCTTTGTTGACCACATGCCGCTTACACTCCGCGCTGAACGCGGACGGCGTTCCTTCCTTGAGTGACGCGCCCGGTTTTTTTGCGGGCCTGCACCACATTCCTGCAATGTACTCGCCGTAGTCGCGGTAAGTGAAACCGTGACCGGCGAGGTTGTCCCAGATGTAGCCAGTGGCAGGTGCATCCACGTCAGGCTCGCCTAGCTCCAACGGAAATTCGTCGGCCACCGTGCCCCCATAGTCATAGGTTCGCTCCTGGCCGCGATACCCGATCTGCCAGGTCTTCTCGTTGTAGTCGCTGGTGATGGCCGCGTTCGACCAATCGTGGCCGTCGCCGGAGACCTCGCCGCTGTCATAAAAATTATCCAGCACGCCGAACTGCAGGGCTAGCTTGTGCTCGTTGGGCGTGACCTCTACGCCGTACATGGTCAGCGACGGATCGCCGTTGCCAACCTTAAGGCCATTCACTGTGAGGTCGCCAAGGATCTGGTCGTAGGTGCGATTTTCTTTGAGGATGTAAATCACGTGGCGAATGGGATTGGCCCCGGTACGAAACTCGATCTTGCCGGGATCGGAGCGGAAGAGATTGCTTTCTTCGACCCGCTGGGTAAGCGTGGGCAAATCCTTTTCCGCGTTGCGGAACTTGAGGCGAGAGAGCGACCCGTACAGGAGCGTGGGTATGTAGGGATGCTCACGGCGCTTCTTTTCCTGCTTCAGCCCACTGAAGCCGTTGTTGGGACCGGCACCTTGGCCTTTGGCGGTGGCGATCAGCAGATCATCGCCAACGCTGGCCAGCGCACTCGGGTACCATTCGGTAGGGATGAAGCCCAGTGCCTCTTGGGGCAGCGGAAAGAGGATCCCGGGTTTTGCCAGTGCAGTGGTGTCGAAAACCGCGACCGCATCCAGCGAGGCGTCGGCCACGAATAGACGCTTGCCGTCAGCCGATTGAGCCAAAGCACTAGGATATGTTCCGCCATGCTCCTGTCCGGCCAGGTTCGTAGAGGACAGATGAATCACCGCCCCTGAGGCAGCGTCGACCGTCGCTACGGCATCGGCATTCGACAAAGCGACGTAGAGGAACTGGTCGTCGGGGCTCAACAGCAGGGCGGTTGGGTGGGAACCGGGCAAGGTTTCCGACCTCGGCTGCAACAATGAAATCCAGCGAGTTACGCGGCCGGAAGCCAAGTTCAGTTCGACCACGTTCGAAGCGTTCCACAGACTGCACCAGGCTCGCTGGCCATCGCGGGCGACAACCACGGTGTAAGGGAACGCGGCCGGGATCATCGGATTGGTGCTGAGGTCGAATTCTTGTAGAACGCGGCCGTCGGCAGAATCGAGCAGCACGGCATTATCGGAAAGGTTGTTGGCTACCAACAGCTTGTCACTTCCCCGCCCGGAGACGACAGCCAGGCCGGCAGGATATGGAATCGCGGTTCCCGCCGCCGTTTTACGGACTCCGAATGCCGTCTTCTTACCCGGCGCAATTTTCTGCGGGGGGATTCTTATAAAGCGCTCCGCGCCTACCTTACCGTTTTTAAAGGTATAGACCGCGATGCCGTTGCCCGTGTTACCTGCCTTCGCGCCAGTGGGATCGGTAATCGAGCCGATTGAGGCATACAGGTGGGTGCCGTCGGAACCGAAAGCCAAGCCCAGGAAGTAGCTCTGATGGGCGCTTTCGGCGAAGCGGGAATCGGGAAAATCGGTTAGTTGGTTGGACCTGAGATTGAGAATCGCGATCGATTGCTGGGCCTGCGACTGCTGGGTACCGTATCCGTGGTTCAGCAGGGCGGCGTATTGACGGTCGGGGCTTAACGCGATAGTGACCGGAAAGCTGTTCGTGGACCCGATGCGCCCCGGCAAGGGGGTGTTCAGAACCTTGCTGGTGGGAAGCGGAATCTGATGCGGCGGGACCGAATCCTGCGCAGAAAGCGAATTGAGAAGAATTGCAGCGAGCATCAGGGAAAGGGTGAGCTTCACGGTGGCTCCGGAGTCTGAAGAGTTTTTAGCATCTGGGGCAGCAAAAGGAAAGAGCGCGGTCTGCGGAATTGGGTTGGCTCCTTAGAAAAGCGCCTGACCGTGGGCTGGTGCTTGAGCGTCGGATAAGGGTCCGAAACGAATCACGCCCTACGGAAACGCGAAGTCTCGGAGGTCCGCAGCCGGTGCATAAGATCGCCCGGCCACTATCGGTCAGTGGGCGTCGGTCACTTCCTGCTGGATGGGCGGTTCTGGCGCCACGTTGTGCCGAACGTCGGCTCCGCGGACCCAGAAGATAACGTCTTCCGCGATATTGGTAGCGTGGTCGGCCACGCGCTCGAGATTGCGGGCTACCAGCAGGGCGTCCAGTGCCTGACGGGTAATGTCCGGATGCTCGTTCATGGTTTTCACCAAAACGATGAAAGCCTCATCCTTCATGCGATCGACAACGTTGTCCATTTCGAGGACGGCTTGGGCCAGTTCGGCTTTGCCTTCGATAAAGGACTCCAGGGCGCGACGCACCATGGCCGAGACGGCGGCAGCCATGCGCGGAATGTCTACCGGGAGGTCGGCTTTGGGCAGATCCACCATATCCATGACCCGCTCGGCGATGTTGACTGCCTGGTCGCCCACCCGCTCCAGATCGGCGTTAATCTTGGTCACGGCGAGGATGAAGCGTAGGTCTACGGCCATGGGCTGCTGCATGGCCAGGAGGTCAAAGGCCATCTCGTCGATTTCGCGTTCGGTGATGTTGATTTGAGTTTCGCCTTCAAGCACCATGCGGCAGCGCGTCAGATCGCGCTCGATATAGGCCTGGCAGGCGCGATCCACCGCCTGCTCAGCCAGTCCGCCCATGCGGAGCAAACGTGCCCGGAGTTCATCCAGTCCTTGCAGAAAACGGGTGCGCGCCATTATCCAAACCTGCCTGTAATATAGTCTTCCGTCCGCTTGTCGGACGGGGTGGTGAATATCTTCTCGGTCTTGTCGAACTCGATCAACTTGCCCAGCAGAAAGAACCCGGTGAATTCCGCGACGCGTGACGCTTGCTGCATGTTGTGGGTGACGATCACAATGGTGAATTTTTCTTTGAGCTGGAAAATGAGTTCTTCGATCTTGCCGGTGGAAATCGGATCAAGCGCCGAACAGGGCTCGTCCATGAGCAGTACCTGCGGCTCCACGGCCAGGGCGCGGGCGATGCATAGGCGCTGCTGCTGACCTCCAGACAGGCTGGCGCCTGACTTCTTGCGCATGGCGTCCTTAACCTCGTCCCAGAGCGCGGAGAGCGTGAGCGAGCGCTCGACGATTTCATCCAAGCGCTTGCGATCGTGGAAGCCATTGAGCTTTAGTCCGGCTGCCACGTTGTCATAAATAGACATAGTGGGAAAGGGATTGGCCTTCTGGAAAACCATGCCGATGCGGCGGCGAATCTGCACCGCCGAAGTGCCGTTATAAACATCCAGTTCGCCGATGCGTACCCGGCCCGAGGCGCGTGCTTCCGGGACCGTCTCATGCATGCGGTTCAGGCAGCGCACGAAAGTAGATTTGCCGCAGCCGGAGGGACCGATCACGGCGGTAGCGTGATTGGCCACCACCGTCATGTTGATATCGTGCAGAGCCTGGGTCTTGCCGAACCAGGCGTTCAGCTTGTCGACCTGTATGCCCACGCCCATAATCTCAGTTCGCTCCCTTTAGCATACCGCGGCTGGCCACAAGGCGAATTGCGCCGACAGATGCAACAATGAGTACAATCAGGATTAAAGCCCCCGCCCACGCTTGGCGGTGCCACTCATCGAACGGCGAAATGGCGTAGGTGAAGATCTGCAGGGACAGCGCCGCCGTGGGCTGGTTTGCTTTCCAGTTCCAGTACTGATTGCCGAATGCGGTGAACAGCAAGGGAGCGGTTTCTCCGGCGACGCGCGCGAAGGCCAGCATCACGCCAGTGATCACGCCCGAAGTGGCGGTGCGAAGGGTGATCGAGAGGGCGGTGCGCCAGCGCGAAACACCCAGACCATACGCCGCCTCGCGTACTGCTTGCGGCACCAGCAGCAGCATCTCCTCGGTGGCCCGGGTGATGGTGGGAACCATCATGATGGCGAGCGCGACACCGCCCGCCAGTGCCGAGAAATGGCCTTGAGTCAGCACGACCAGGCCGTAAGCCACAATGCCTACAATGATGGAAGGTACGCCGTTGAGGACGTCTGCCGTAAAGCGGATCAGGTTGCCAAAGCGTGTGCCGCGACCGTACTCGGAGAGGTAAATACCTGCGCCAATTCCCAGCGGAACGCCGAGAGTGCTGGCAATGAGCAACAGGTAAACCGATCCTCCGATGGCGTTGGCCATGCCGCCGCCGGGTTCGCCCACGGGTCTCGGAGTTTGGGTCAGGAAAGCCCAGTTGATCGAACCAGCCCCCCGGTAGAGCAGATAGCCGAAGACAGCTCCCAGCGGCAGCAGAACCAGGATCACGGCGCCGGCAGCCGCAAGAGTCACCAGAGAGTTCAGGCCACGCCGCCTAATGCTGATGGGAGCGTCGGAAAAACCAGGAGGGAGCATTGCATTCTCAGGCATGGCTCCTCGCTGGTGTACCGCGAGTTACCGTCCACACCAGGAACTGGGCCAGGATGTTGACGATGATAGTCACGATAAACAGGGCCAGGCCTACTTCGACCAGGGCGCTGAGATAGAGATCGCCGGTGGCCTCGCTGAACTCGTTGGCGATCACGCTGGCCATGGTGTAGCCGGGAGCAAAGAGAGACTTCGCGATTTCAGGACGGTTGCCGATTACCATGGTGACCGCCATGGTTTCACCCAGCGCGCGGCCGAGTCCAAGGATTACGCCCCCCGCTATGCCGGCGCGTGCGTTCCGAAGCACGCCGGTACGGATCATCTCCCATCGGGTGGCGCCGAGCGCCAGGACGGCTTCCCTCTGTTGTTGCGGAACCGACGTCATGACCTCACGAGTGATCGAAGAAATAATCGGGACTACCATGATCGCCAGGATGATCCCCGCGGCGAGCATGCCGATGCCATAAGGTGGCCCCTCAAACAATCCTGTCCAGCCCAGGTAGCGAGCGAGGAAAGGCTGTACGTATTGGCGCAGCAGCGGCACCAGGACGAAAATCGCCCATAATCCGTAAATCACACTGGGAATCGCCGCCAGCAACTCGGTGGTGAAAGCCAGTGCGCCGCGCAACCAGCGGGGCGACATTTCAGTAATGTAGACGGCTACCCCGATGGCCAAAGGTACAGCCATAATGAGCGCCAGCAGGGAAGAAACGATGGTGCCGTAGACGAAAGGGAAAGCACCAAATTGATCGTTAACCGGATCCCATTCGCTGCGGAAAAAGAATCTCCATCCGAAAGCGTGCCAGGACAGGCTGGACTTGGTGACTAATTCGTAAACAATAAGGCCAACCAAACCGAGGACTGAGAGGGCGCACGCCAACATAGCGAGAAAAAAGGCGCCGTCAGCCACGCGGCTGTCGCCAGCCTTAATCAGGGTATCGAGTTGGGCCTTGGACTGGGCTGCAACTGCTTGTTCCGGAAGGGGTTGCGGTCCTGTCAGTCGAGGCGCTCCTAGAGCTCGATTTGCCATGCAAGGGCAAACTAGCAGAATCGTGTTACAGCAGTGTTAAAATACACCTGATCGCCGCCCGAACGCATCGAGCATCTGTAGGGACCCCGGACGTTGTTTCCCGCGGTTTGCATTTCCCAAAACGAGAATTCGATCAGACTTAGTTTTTCGTCCCCGTGGTTTTGACCGTATGCCGCTAGACCAAAAAAATACTCGTCTTACGTTCCGCAAGCTCTGCCGGCAGTTGGCGGAGCTTGCAAGCAAGCCCGCTCCGGAGAATATTCACAGATTCCGTACTTCCAGCCGCCGAGCGGAGGTCTTGGTAGCGGAACTGGCCCAAGAGCGCACTCGCAATGACAAGAAGTTACTGAAGCTGCTGGGCCGTTTGCGAAAAAAGACGGGGCGAGTACGCGATCTGGATGTAGAGATCGCCGCCTTGCGAAGCTTGAAGATTCCGCAGGAGCCGGTGCGTAAATCTCAATTAATGAGAACCCTGGCTGAGGAACGGGGAAAGCGAGAGAAGAAACTGGTCAAGGCGCTGGACAAAAAAACTGTCTCCGAAGTGCGTAAGCGGCTGAAGCGAACCGCTGGCACTCTGGAGATTTCAAAGAATACGAACCCTCTGGCTGTGGCGATGCAAAAAGTCACGGAACTGGAGTTCGAGCAGACCGCCGTGAGTGAAGAAACATTGCACCGCTTCAGGGTTGCCGGCAAGCGCGCACGCTATATCGCCGAAATGGCGGGCAACAACGCGGAAGCCGCCCGTCTGGTGGAGCAGCTGAACCACATGCAGGACGCGATCGGTGACTGGCATGACTGGGTGCAACTGGCGGAAAGAGCGGAAAGGCTTTTCGGCGGCGCCCAGGATTCCGCTCTGGTGGCTGCACTGCGCAACGTGACCCGGGCAAAGTTCCGCCAGGCGGTAAATACTCTGATGGAAACGCGGGCAACGCTCGTGGCGAAGAAACCGGCTTCGGTTACGACAATGGGCCGCCGAACGCCGCGAGAGAGGTCCGCAGCGGCAGCCGCGGTGGCTTAGCTTCGGTATCACTCTTTCATCCTTTCATCTTGATTTGCTCACCGGACCACAAAGAACTGGAAGAACTGGCCTTGCCGCTCAATTGGAGCAGCCATGAAATTTGCCCAGATTGTGTTTTGGATCGCCGGCATTTGGGGCGTCCTAGTCATCACCCCGCTGTACTTCATGTTCGATGTGATCGGCAGGAATGATCCGCCGCGAATCACGCATCCGGGATTTTTCTACGGATTCGTGGGAGCAGCCCTGGCTTGGCAGATCGCGTTTTTCTTCATCGCGAGGAACCCGTCACGTCACCGACCGTTAATGATCCCCGCCGTGCTTGAAAAACTTAGCTACTCTGTCGCTGTATTCGTTCTTGTCGGACAGGGGAGAATGCGCCCGCCGGACCTCGTTTTCGGTGGCATCGACCTGCTGCTCGGCATTTTGTTTGTGATCGCCTACCTCAAGACACCCTCCGCCCTCGCCTGAATCGGGCCGCACCGGGATTCGGAGGCATCGCTTTCATGTCTCCGACGGGCTACGTAGAGCCGAGAACAGCGCTTCTTTCCAGCGTTTTGGATCGATGGTCCAGCAGATTTTTGCTTTGTGTCCCTGGCCCAGGCGGTCGGCCCAAACCGCTTGATTGCGCTCATCGGCAGCAACATTGAGCCGATCCACCACCGTCATCCCTCGCGTCAGCTCACTGTGAGTTTCGACCTCTACATAATGCTCGCTCCACCGGGAGCCGACCGTCGGGTCGAGAGCGATGGACATCGCGACCGGATCAGGCAATGAGATACCGTCTTCTCCAGTCTGCTCCAGGTAGGCCTCGCGGGCGCGACTGTTGCACTCGATGGCGAAGCGGGCGATCTCATTGTTAAATCCTTGAACCCTGGCGATATCGGCTTGGTCGAGGACGGCTTCTCCACGTGAGGTTTGCCAGCCTACCAGTTCCACGGGCAGACCGCTGAGCATCACGATTCGCGCCGCCTCCGGATCCACCCAGATGTTGTATTCAGCAGCGGGAGTCACGTTGCCTTCACAGCCAGGGGCACCTCCCATAACCACACAGCGGCCGACTGTGCCTGCGATGGATGGCATTCGCGTCAGTGCGAGGGCAAGATTGGTGAGCGGGCCCAAGGTGACGATTACGAGCCCGGGGTTCGCTTCGATGGCAGCGATGATGGCGTCGACGGCGTGCATCTTCCCGGGAGATTGGCGGGGAGGAGGATAGTTGTGATCTCCAAGCCCGTCACGGCCGTGGAACCACGTGGCGCTTTGATGGGCACGGAGCAGTGGTTTTTCAGAGCCAATATAGACGGGGACGTTGCTTCCGCAAAGTTCAACGGTGTAGCAGGCGTTGCGGGTGGCTTGTTGAACCTCGACATTTCCGGCGACCGTGGTGATCGCGACCACCTGGACGTCGGGGGCGCGAAGCGCAAGGATGAGCGCGACGGCATCGTCGGAGGCAACGTCGGTATCGATGAGGAAGGCGCGCGGCATCCGCGTAGGATAGCAAATCCGGTCTAGAAGTCATTCCTGTCTCGTCGGGAAGGCCAGACATTAGCTTTGCGATCTTTGCGTCGCCGCGACGGGCATGGGTCACTAACCGCAAAGGCAACGGGTGATTGTGACGCTGGCCGAGCGGGCGCTGCATCCTCCCCGCGAGGATGCGTCTGTGATGGCGCTCGAGGTAGCCAGGGGACCTGGATTTTGCTGGTCGCTCGTCGCAAGCATCAGCATGATGCTTACGCAAGACGGGCATCAGGGAGTCTCACCAGAAGCCTGAATGTCGATATCCACCGATGGATCGACGCGCAGCACAAATGTGCTTGGGTTCTTCATTCCCCACTCCACGTAAGGCACGGTGAGGTGGGAGGTTATAGTCCAGTGGCCCGCGTCCATCTGCACTCGGACCGGGATCGTGATCTCGTGTTCCGCGCCATGGATGACGAATATTCCATGGACCTGGACCGTGGAAGCACCTAGAGCCGCAAATCGTCCTTCCACCCGATCGGGTCGGAACACGATGTCGGGATAGCGGCTACTCTCCAGCACTTGCTTGTGCATCTTCTTGTCGCGACCGTCACTTCCACTGAGGCCGCTGGCAGCGTCAACCAGAACCTCTCCAGTTAGTTTATTCGTCGCCGGATCGAAGTGGACTGCGCCACGCTTCACGTCGAATGCCCCGTGCACAGTGTGGAGCGTGGCGCCTAACGTGAAATTCACTCTGGTCTTAGCTGGGACAAAGTTCAGACCGACTTCGTTCGGCTGGGCTTGGGCGAGAGCCGCTCCGGCTAGCCAGAGAACCGTGATAGCGGAGATACTGAATTGAAGCAAAGTTTTCATGGGTCAGTAACTCCCCCTAAACGAAAATGCACAGCCCGCATTCTAACCAGCCTCAGTGCATATCCGCGCCGGTTTCAAATTGGTTCATGTTTTCGCCGGGGACGTGGCGGGTCGACGCGCCTGACGGTGCTTTGTCTGTTGCTTGAGATGCAGCGCCGCGGGACGATGGTTGCCGTGATTTCCTAGTGACAGCACACCGGTTGTAGTTGGTTGGACGAGCCGAGGCCACACAACTACCTCGACGCGGTACACTATTTGCGCCCCTCATGCCGACTCTAGCCGCGGTCGATATTGGATCGAATTCGGTTC
>Ga0193733_1000278_pt1 | contig 18159 bp, 11 predicted proteins | sample U1s2metaG_FD_145076 | JGI IMG/M metagenome (GOLD analysis project Ga0193733, IMG submission 145076) | Soil microbial communities from a riparian zone of the East river system, Colorado, United States - U1s2 | ecosystem: Environmental > Terrestrial > Soil > Riparian zone | place: USA: East River...
CCTTGTCGAGGTAAGGCTCGATATTTCCGACGAGGCTCTCCCCCAGGACCTCGGCCCTGCGCTCTAGTTCATTCCGCAGGCCTTGCTTCTCCCTTCGGACTTCGTAGTATGTCGAAAACAGCGAAACCAGAGTAACGCCCAGGATGAGCGAAATAATCAGGCGAACGCTAAGCAATCGCACTCCGCCTCCCGTCTTGTTCTAAGGTCGTTCCGTGGTTCCATGTTGGTCGAGCTGGAATCATCGAAGCCTGCCAGTCCTTTTTTTGAAGCGACATTGTAACCCTACACCAACGTCGCCCGCACTCGCAGGGTGTCGAACGATGTGCCGCCGGTCGGATTCAGTTCGAACCGATGCTGCAAGTGCAACTAGGCTCCGACACATCGGTCGTGTGTAAGGTGTGAGAATTTGAAACTGGGGCGAACGGTTGGGTGCGAAACAGCAAACCCAGCCCATCCACCAAATCGATTTGCCAGTGGGCAGGAGTTCTTGTACGCCCTGAGGAGAAGCCTTCCCCTCGGGTTTGAGCCGGAAACACCGAATGCCAAAAGTAGCCGATCGCCGCGTCAGCCCCAATACAGTATCTACTGTATTCCGCTGACGGTGAGGACAGCCTACGATAGTTGTATCTATGCAAGCCGAAGTTTTCATCACCCAAACCGAAGGAGGGTTCGTCGAAATTTCCGTAGTCAAGTCCGGCCTAAGCTCCGGCGCTGCCCACAAGTATGAGACCGTCGAAAAGGCAAAAGCTGTGCTTTTGGCTTTCGGATTCGACTCGGCCCTGGTTGATCGCCAACTCCGATCGGTTTTAGAGACGCCTCCCCACGCACTCCTCAGACTTCCTGTGGCCGAAATACCGGATGACGTCCTCACGTCGCTCGGATTCACAGCTGCCGCGTTCACCGCGGCTTAGAGCGTCCAACTGCTTTCCCGCCCCGTCGTGCTCTGCCTTTTCGCGTGGCAGTGTTTGCACCATGGCCCGCATCACCCAAAGGCCAGGGGCGAGACTGCCCAAATGAGCTAGTGCACTGCCGTCTGCTGACTTTGTTTTCAGCCTCGCGGCCACCGGGTAATCCCAACCAGGCAACGCCTCAAACTCAACCAAACTACGAACTACCGCCGGAGGACTTGCCGCCCCTGAAATCACTGACCAACTTGATCACTACTCCGGTGGCGGCGCCGATGGCACTGATGTATCCGATGGCAGCGTTGAAGAATTGCTGCTGTGCATAGACCAACCAAAGTATCATCAACCCGCCCACCAAGATCAGGACCAGTTTGAGAGAACGCCAAACGCTCTGATCACCTTCTTGTTTCCAGATCGCCACTTCGTCGTCTTGCTGGGAATTGTGGATGAAGCGGCGGAAGCTGTCGTTCATGAGGCGGAGACCGGGAGCGCGCCGAATCAGCCCTCGCCGCAACAACTGTTGAATGGCAAGTTCGTTCATGGGATTAGCCCACCCGTCTTCGGCAAGCTGGAACAAGACCAGGCGTTCGTCGGCGGTGCAGGTCGACCACAGGGCGCGGTAGTAGGCATCGCCGCGGTCGAGCAATTCTTCCAGCAAGCGTTCGCGCGAGAGCTCGGAATTGGGTTTGTTCCGGTAGCTCCGCACAATCATCTTTCCCAGCCGGCGCAGCTGGGCGGTGTGATCGCACTCCGATTGTACCCAACCGACGAAGCGGAGCAATTGCGGATTATTGGTTCTTCGAGCCCGCGTGCGGGTCAGAACTCGTAGCAGACTCTGTTGGTTCACGTCCTCCACCTGGCGCTTGCTGAATGGAGTCAGGACGGCGGCCCAGCGATCCAGGAGCTGCATGGCAGAAGCCAAGTTCGGCTTCTCCGGACACAACGTTTCGGTACCAGCTGAGGTCAAGTAGTACAGCGGATCGATGGCCGACAGAATGACGATGTGAGCGTGTTCCACATAGGTAAGGTGCTCGAGCAGGCCCAGCTTTTCCAGATTGCTGCCGGCATTGTCCATGTGAAACTCGAAATGGTCGAGAACAATCACACGGTTCATCGGTGCGGGAATCTTCCAGTTGCCGGTGGTCACCATCTCGGCCAGATCGACGATCTGATGGCCGGGAATATCCTCGGCACTGAGCCGCTTGCCCGACTTGGGGTGACCGAGAATGAGCAGATTCTTGGCGTCCTCCTCCGCCGGGTCCCAAAGCTCCAGTGGCGGTGCAGAATGCAAGTTGGCCAGAAAGATGCGGCTGGTGACGAAGTAGATCCACAGGGTTAGGACTCCGAAAGCAGCAAACAACAAGAGCCGCCCGCGCCAATCGAGAGCCGGCCAGCTGGGGTAGGGAGAGACAATCTGGTCTTCCGGCTTGAGATCCTTCAGCGCTTCGAGGCCGCATTTGTCCAAAGTCATGGCCAACATGCGAGACTGTGGCTTGCCGGCGTCGGCACCTGGGAAAAGCGTCCAGAAAGCTCCCGACGACGCCTGCGGTCCTGCTATGTCCGCCGGATTCGCCTTGGCGCTTCCCCCGGGTACTTGGCCGCCCGCCGCCAATTCGCGTAACTCGGCGCCCAGTTCGTTGGCGGGAAATCGGGCGGTGAGGCTGGCCAAGGTCCTCTGCAGGAATGGGGTTTGGAGACAGACTCCAGGACCAAGCTTGTCCTTGTCCTTGTCCTCGATTTCGGAGTTCAGGAAAGCACGGTCGTAGCGATCCAGACCCAAGCCCCACCTCTCGTCGACCAACCAAGAAGCGAAACGGTGCACGTAGAACTCATGGATTCGATGTCTACGCTCTTTAAGCCGCTCCGCCAGATCGAGCTGCTGCCGCTGCAGGAAGACACGCTGGACATAGTCGTAGGACACCTTGAAGAACCCGCAACTGGGCACGATGGCGAGAACAACAAACATGGAAACAGCCAGAGCTGTGTAAACGTATTTGAGCCGCAGGCGCCGGGAACACCAGCGCTCCAGAACTGCCAGGGTCGGAAACGAAACAACCACCGCGAACCCCAGGGGGAGAAGCAGGCGCCAGTCCCAATGAACCAGGCCGGTCATCACCAGGAAAACGAATAGGTTGCCCAGACGGATTGCCTTTAGAGAACCAGACTGCAGGTAGACGTACACGACCGCGGCGACCGCCACGAAGAAGACGTTGAGGAAGACGCGAGAGGAATCGAACGTTATATAACCGGCAAAGAAGGTCAGGGTGAGAAACAGGTTTGCCACGATGATCTGCATGTAGCGGTGGATGCGGGAACGATCGGGCCAGATGATTGCCAGAGGGTAGGTGTGCCGGCACAACAGACGGATCGCCACCGCAACCGCAAAGAAAAACGCATAACAGGAGATCAGAAGCAAGAAGACGGTGAAAACTGCGACATTGAGCGTGGTGAAATAGGTGGAATCTCGAAATACAATGAGCGTCAGAGATGGCTTTCCCATGATCTCGATGGGGGTCACCCACAGCAGTTTCTCCGCCCCCATGTACATCACTTCTACCGCGTCGCTCCCGTGCTGCGTGCGCAGGGCTGCTACGGCGGCGTCCGCCCGCGATTCTTTGCTGAAGTCCTCCACCAGATTTCTGGTTGCAATGCTATGGAACTGGACGCTTCCCTGGTTGTCCACAATGGCGTATCCATAGCCCGAGGGCAGCACGGGTTTGTCCAGGGATTCCATCTTTACCACCAGCACCTTCGCGCTCACCTGCTTCAGGCGAGCATCATCCGATTTCGAAGCCGGGACAGCGAGAATCACAATGAATTCCCCGGTGTTGGGAGAAAACAGCGGCTGCAAACGGTAGGGATGCTCTCCCGGGTCCTGGTTAGTCTTGGGCAAAGTTGCGAGTGACTGGTCGAACGGACTGGCGCTGTGATGGGAGGCGGGTTGGTTGTGACTCTCCTCCTCCTTGATATCGACGAAATAGTCCTTATCATGAACATTCGTCTTGGGGGTTTTGGTCGAATGCACGGTGAACTTGAGAAGCTGATCACCATCCTTGTCGACCAGAAAGAAGTAGCTGAAGTAGGGATACGGGAGAGCACCACGCTCGGACAAGCTGCTGTAATGTTTGTCAAAGTCGGAATGTTCTTTGAAGAAATCCGCGACATTCCAGTCTGACCCGAAATGCCGTAACAGGTCCGGGTCTTCGGTCATCGCATCCAGGGTATGGAGAGAATTCCGCAGTTCTTCTGTGACATTTCCTTTGATACGGCTGGCCAGCGCCTCGAGATCAGACTCGGATTGGTCCTTGCTAGCGAGTTGATAAGACAGGTTGAGGGCGGTCAGGGTGAGCAAGACCGTTCCGAACAGAACCGAGAAGATGAGGTACAGGACTTGCCGGGTCCGGAGCCGCTCCTTCGGACTCATGTAGACAAGCTTGAGCAGGGGCCAGCTCAGGGCGAAGAAAGTCAAGGCCAGCAGAATCCCCCAAATCAAGTAGGTGTACGGCAGAGAAAGGGCTTCGCTTTGGGTTTTCTTCAGGTTGCGGAGGCCGCAGATCATGAGCCGCCGCTCCTTCTGCTCCTTGCGCAACGAGAGGGGTAGCGGTTGGACGTACATCCTGTAAGACGTCCCCGCCAAATCAACGATCTCCTGATGGCTGGCGCTACTGAGTGCCGAAAGAGAAGGGCTGGGGGATACGGATGAAAAGAGATTGCCGACTAGCCCCCCGATGCCGGAGGAGCCGCCTCTCTCGGTGCTTGGATTGGATCCAGTCTTGCTCGATTCCTGGGAGGGCAGGACGCTGGCTAGATTCTTGACGCGAACTTCTGAGGGAAATTGCTGATAGAGCACTTCGCCGTCAGAGTCGGTAATGAGAATATCATCGAAGAACTTTTCATCTAGTTCCAAAAGGGTAGGGCGCAATAGCGGCTCAAAGTCGACCGTAGCGCAGACCAGAACATCCAACGACGCGGGGTCCGGCTTGTCGGAACATTTGGGACTCTGCGAAGCATCCTTGGACTCGAATTCTACGTACTCCACCGGCAGCCGCAAGCTGTTGGAGTCGGCCGGGAAGGAAAGGAACAGCAGACCGTCACGGCTGGGAGGCTTCTTGTCATTCTTGAAGAAGTTGTTGTAGTGAAAGTCTTTAGGGTCCAGAATCCCGGCCATCGTGTTGTGGACGTAGACGGCAGCGGTGTCCAAATCGCGTCCGTCGACTACCGATGCCGTCAAAACATCCCGCACCCGGCCCACTCGACCGACCACACTGTCGCCCATGATCGCAAGCAACCGGAAAGCCCGTTGATCGTGGTAGTCCCGCTGCGAGGAAACGTAAAAGGAGTAGTACAGCACAACTCCGGCCAGGGCTGCGGCCACGGTTCCGACGAGCCAGTAAAAGCGTTTCGATTGCAGGCTTCGGTTGCGAGCCGGTGGGATGGTGCCGGGTTGGCCTTTGGCCGCCATAGTCTCGGAGGAGCGTCCATTTCGGCTGGTCAGAGGGTCCGGCGCCCGTAGTCCGCCACGATCTCACTCTTCCCAGCTGCTTACAAACAAGATGAGGTATGCACAGTGGAATCTGTGTCGCCGCGCAGCCATGCAGCTACCGGTCCTGGCGCAGCAAGGCACAGAGCGCACATTTCAACGGCGCAACCTTGTCGGCAAATTGTGGTCCAGGGGAAGATCGGACCTGCGGTAAACCAGCGGAGAGACTAACTCCGCAGCGTGCCGATCGTACTACGCCCACGGTTGCTGTCAAGCAGAAACCACGGCTTGTTCTGAACCCAGAAAAAGTACGGTGATCAGGCCGCGCCAGCTCGCCACTCGGCCCGGCGGAATCGCCGTGGGTAACGGCATTGCTTATCACCGAGGCGCACCATGCCGAGGAAATTCTCGACGTGCTACAATCCGGCCCACGCAGCGGAGGGGGCCGCTCGGAACGGGGCTGCGAATCCGTTCCTCCCGAGGACTCATGCGATTCGCTTGCAGTGTCTTCCTGTCCGTGTGCTTGCTCTCTGCCCTTGGGTTCGCCCAAACAACCCCTAAGAATTGCCCCAAGTTCACGATTGACCAGAAGGGATCAACTCCCATCCATCCCGCTGCGTCGCCGTTACCTAAAGTCTGCCACCCAAAAGAGCACAATGGTTTCCAGCTGCCCGATCCCGATTGCACGCCGGGAGCGATCAATCCGACGCTCACAGAGGCGGTCCTGAAGGATGGGGCATTCCGTACCTCATGCGTCCGCAACGACGCGACCCCCGAGAAAGAGAAGGAAAGCACTTACAAAAGCTATAAGATTAAAAAACCAGCCCACAACATACACGATACCCAGGTGTGCGAGCTTGACCATCTAGTTCCGCTGTACCTTGGTGGTGCGGACACGCTCGACAACATCTGGCCACAGTGCGGGCCGAACGGAGCTCAGTTGGATGAGCGGTTCTTCAAGCAGAAGGATAACGTGGAGATGATGCTCGGGTTGAAGGTACGCCACGGGGAGATGAGCTTGGCTGAAGCACAACGGAAAATCGCTGAGGATTGGACCCAATTCTTAACCGATGCCGCGAGCTTCTGCGACACCGGGCCGTGCGATTTTCAAGGGCGCTGACTCCCGAATACAAGTCTTTATAGGGGCAGAGTCCTAGCTTAGGTAGGGCCTTGAAGCGACGCTTTCAGAACATCATTACCTAGCTTCGCCGCCGCGTCACCAACGCGGCCAGTGAAACCATCAATCCCAAGCCGTGTTTTCCCCTACTTGGCGGCCTCCGGCGTGGCGGAAATAACACTGTCCCTATGCCCCTCGTGATCGGCGTCAACGGTCAACGATGGAAGGAGCAAGCCCGCGTGGCGGGAATGGCGATCGTAGCTCACTACACGCCCTTTGATTCAATTGCTCGCTAAAGAGGAAAGAGTATGAGCACAGCTGTATTGACTGACCGGTTGGGGAAAGCGTCGCCGCGTCTAAAGGCCAGGATTACGGGTGTGTTTTATCTCTTCACCATACTGACGGGGATATTCGCCCAGGGTTTCGTGAGCGGCAGGCTCGTTGTAGACGGCGACGCCGCGGCTACGGCGACCAACATACTGACGCACAGGACCTTGTTTCAGTGGGGTTTCGCAGTCTACCTCATCGAAATGGCGTGCCAAGTCGCTATGACAGCTCTCTTTTACGACTTGCTTAAGCCGGCGGGCAGGAGCCTCTCTTTGCTTGCGGCGTTCATCGGCCTCACCGGTTGCGTCATCAAGACTCTTAGCCGCCTATTTTTTATTGCCCCCTTGCTCGTCTTGGGAGGCGCGCACTGTTTGAGCGTGTTCAGCGCGGCCCAGTTGCAGGCGCTGGCGCTCCTCTTTCTCAATGTGAATGACCAGCGCGCCGCAATCGCCTTGGTATTTTTCGGATTCTATGCACTCCTGACGGGCTACCTCATTGTGAGGTCCACCTTCCTGCCTCGGATTCTGGGCGTGTGGTCGGTATTTGCAGGTTTGGGTTGGCTGAGCTTCCTGTATCCTCCGCTCGGATACCGTTTGTTCCCCTACATTGCAGTGGTCGGCCTCCTCGGGGCAGGAGCGATAATCCTGTGGCTCCTCGGGTTCGGCGTGAACGAACAACGTTGGAAGGAGCAGGCCAGTGCAGCCTGAAAGCCGCCGTCTATCACCGCAACGGTGGGGCTACGCCACTATCGGGAACCGAGCTCATAACAACACAGACTCATGCCACTCCGCCGCCTGGTCAATTGAATGGGACCGAATTTAAAGAAAAACTAACGCAGAGAATTCTCTTCTTTGGCTTGACCGCTATGCTCTCGCTTTCCGCGTGCCGCGCTAGAGGACAGTCAGCAGGAGCATAAATACTGTAGCTGGCCACATCCTTCCACTCCGTCTCTTCTGATCGAATCATCGTCGGTAGCACCTGACGTGTCCGGGCCCCTGCACCCAAGGTGAAGATATAATCTCTGTCCATGAGCATGAGACAATGAAACATCGCATTGTCCACTTTCTTCAGAAATACCTATTCAACCCGCCCATCAAGTTTTTGTTTGCAATCGGCCTGGTCCCGCCGGGATATGCGCTCCTGGAGACGACCGGCCGCAAGACGGGAAAGCCGCGCCGCACCCCGGTGGGAAGCGGCCTCGTGGGCAGGCAGTTTTGGATCGTGGCAGAGCACGGCCAGAACGCTGGCTATGTTCGCAATATCGTTGGTAATTCGCGTGTGCGCCTGAAACTGCGCGATGGCCTGCGGGCTCGCTGGTATACCGGGACAGCACACTTGCTTTCCGACGACAATCCACACGAGCGCCAACGCTGGCTTGGGAACCAGTCGCCGGGAAGCGTTCGCAATGCTGCGGCGGTCCGCTTCTTCGGTACTCAACTGCTCACGGTTCGGGTTGATCTGGACGCCTGACACGTCAGGCGGAAGTGGTTAGAATGCACTTGCGGTTTTCGCTTTCGCGGAATTGAGCGGGTCTCGGCTCGCAGTCTAAGCAACCCCTCAACCGACGACGTTGTAGGGGCGCATCATCTCGTTGTCTTCGTGCTCCAACACATGGCAATGCCACACGTACCGGAATTCCTGGCCGGGGGACACGGGTGTGCCTGGAGGCAGGTCGAACCGTTGAATGACGCGAGTGACATATCCGGGATAAGTCTTGATGGTGTCCTTCCAGGCAGGGCGCTCGTTTCGCTCCGGCGGCATTGGGTTGCCGGTAAAAACTAGTTTGTTGCTTTGCAGGTACTGCATCACATCAAAAGGCTGGCGGTTGAGCACCTGAAACCGCACTAGGTGGGTGTGGATGGGATGCACATCGCCGGTGGTATTCGCGAACGACCAAATTTCTGTCGAACCGGCTTTGGGATCTTCCGTGATGGGGTCGCACCAGTGCTTCCGTCCCAGCAGACCAATCATGGTATACCCATCCGAGGGTCTGTCCGTCTCCGTGAGGTCGAGCACGCGCTCGCGGACCGCATTGCCAGATTCCAGGAATTTAAACGGCAGGAGCGAATCCGGAAGCGTGCTTGTGTCCTTGCCGGACGGCGGTTTTGTCACCTTGAAGAGCATGACGTCCGAGGCTGCTACCTCCCCGCCCCGCGGATACGGTGCCGGCGCGTCATTGATCATGGCGAAGCTGGCATCCTTGTGTTCGGAGAAGTCGATAATCAGGTCAAAGCGTTCTCCCGGCGAAACGATCAGGTAGTGCATCGTCAAGGGAGCCGGCAACAGTCCACCATCGCTGCCGATCTGGCGGAACGGTGGCGCATCCACCGGCTTTCCAGAGGGATTGCCAGCTTTGTCGGCAGGCACGAGCGCCAGATGATAGAAACGAGCATTGGAGCCGTTGACCAAGCGAAAACGGTACTTCCTTGGCTCGACCTCGAGATACGGCGCCACCCTGCCATTGACGCAGATGTTTTCGCCGAAGAATTCCTGCATCCACACCGGATGCGTGCCGTTGGGCGCCAGCGGATAACGCAGTGCGCCATCGGGCGCGAAGGAACGATCCTGCAGCAGGAGAGGAATCTCGAATCGGCCGCGGGGCAAGTTAAGCGCGTCTTCCGCTTCATCCCGAATCAGATACAGACCTGCCATGCCGGCATAAACGTTCAGCCGGGTGATGCCCAGAGTATGGTCGTGGTACCAGAGCGCGGTCGCCGGTTGATCGTTGGGGTAGTGGCTGGCGTTCGGCGTCCATGCTGCCCCGGTCTTGCCGTCGGAGGTGGCCCACGCCTCTGGATAGCCGTCATGTTCCGGCAGAACCTGCGCACCATGCACATGCACAACCGCCCGCGCTTCGGGCAGCGATTCTTCCGCTCCGTGGATGGTATGGTCGACGGGCAGGAAATGTTTGGTCGGCAGTTTGTTGGTCCACTTTACGGAAAGCGATTGGCCTCGGCGCACTTCAAACGTCGGCCCCGGCCACATGCCCTGATAGCCCCACATGCCGGTGGGCGGTAGATCGCGGTGGGCTTTGTGGAGGAATTCGCGCATCACGACTTCGACGGCTTCTCCGTTTTTCGCGCTCCGTACGATTGGGGGCACGGGCAACGGGTCAACGTAGCTGGCCAGCGCTTGAGTCTCTTGCGCACTGGCTGCAACTTGACCTTGCACGGACACTGAGCCTGCGGGCACCTCCCGCCCGTGAAGCAGCTGTACTCCGCGGGGCAAGAATCCAAAGCCTGCGTAGAGTGCGCGGCGTAGCCAATCCCGACGATTGATGACCAAAGGAAAGCCCCCTCTGAGACTTCTCGACGCGGGCAACGAACTACCGGCCAGGGCATGCATTTGTTCCCTGGCCGGTCTGTACTCTCTGAGGCGCTTTCAGGAACTACCGATCACGGCTCCAATCGGGATGATCGAAGTCGAACGAGTCAAGCAAGTCGCCCAGAGCCGGGCTATTCAGCGGAACATAGGGGTTGTGCCGACTGGTTTTAGGATTTGGGAAATTGTCACGGCTGCGTGCCGTGAGCGGCTTCAGTCCCCAGTTTTTCTCTATGAACTTGATGAGGGAGACGTGATCGTAGTAAGTGTGATCGATCTTCCCACCCTTCGAGTAGGGCGAAATGACCAGCAGAGGAATGCGCGTGCCATCGCCGAAGAAATCGACAGCCTGGGTATAACCGGAGTCGTAGTAGCCGCCGCCCTCATCGAAGGTGACGATGATGGCCGTATCTTTCCACAGGCTCTGGTTAGCTTGTACTTCATCGACGATCTTCTTAGTAAAGCCCTCGAACAAATCCAGCTTCGAGTAGCCAGGGTGCCCGTCAACGGTTCCATCGGGTTTCACGATGGTAACCTCGGGCAGTGTGCCGTTCTGAATATCTTTATGCAGCTGGGTGGTGTCGTGGATGTGGGCGGCGCGCACGGCCGGGTTGGTCATGATATCAGTCGCGTACTGGAAGGGGTTGCAGATGTTGCAATAGGCATTGACCTGGCCCGCCACGGCACGATCCCAGTGACCGCCGTAATAAGCGAAGGAGATGTCTTTTTCCATCAGAGCATCGCCAATGTGACGCACCGAGGTAGGAGGAACAGTGAAGGCGGTGCTATTCAGCGTCCCGGTCTCAAGATAGCCAGGGTTATAGTTGTTAAGGATGTAGTAGTGTCCAGCTTCGCAGCGAGGATCCACCGGGCGCGGTAAGGACTGAAGATAGTTCACAATGGGCGCAACCCCGGGCTGGCCGATGTCACCACAATCGCTGTAACTCCCCCCGGAATAGCCATCCTGGTCCCACCAGTTATTGGTCCCGGGCTGGGGGTTAGGATTCTCAATCTGGTTGGTTGGAGGCGTGGCAGCATTCCCCTTGCCATCGCTGTACCAGATGTCGTCGGCAAAACCGAACATGATGTGGTTTGCTCCGGTACCGCCCATCACCGACTGATGCATGTTGTCGCCCAGGGTGTAATGGTCGGCAAGCCACTTCATATAAGGCGCATCTCCCTGCTGCATATTGTAGAAACCCATGGAGATGGCGCCTTCGCCCGTGGAAAGGTCGTTGAAATTCGCCGGCTGAGACTTGCCGTTGCTTCCGGTCCCGATGGTGACCTCAACCCAAGGAAATAGGTCGTGCAGGCAGCCGCTCGGGTTCCATTTGTTGATGTTGCGAGCGCTGCAATCGTACTGTTGCCACATCTGGTAAAAGCGGTGAACCGGATCCCCCGTGTAGGAGTCGTAACTGAGCTTGCGAGTGATCTGGTAGACACCGGAGTTGTTGGTGTCGAGACGTGTGTCGACCGAATACTGGGGCAATCCGCTAGCGCCGGTCAGCAGAAACCGATCGAAGGACGGAGACAAGTCCGTTTCAAAGAATGTGGCAACGCCCAAGGTGGCAAACGGGGAGGCTGTTGTATCGCTGGGCGCCGGGTTAACGTAGGTGGTGGTGGGCGACGGTACTGGATCGTAGATGGACTTGCTGTCGGGCCCTAGCGAATACGTGTCGTTGTCCACCGCGCTGTACTGCGCCGAGCGCGAATAATTCCAGCCAGGTGTGCCGTCCGAATTGACGATCCCTTTGGAAAGCATGTTCGAGATGTTCTGCCCATGCCGAGGCCTATAAGTGGCATAGACGTGGTCGAAGGTGCGATTCTCGCCGATGATGACGATCAGATGCTTAATGGGGGTCTGGGTGCGGTGACTCGGGTTGGGATGGGCGGTGGCGAGTGGTGGAGAGACCAGATTGGTAAGCGTGGAGAGCAGTGCGGCGCTCAGCCCGGAGTAGCGGCAGAACGATCGCGCATAATCAGCAAATCTCATACGGCCTCCTTCAGGGAGATAGATACAGGGAATTGGAGAGTTTAGAGCCCCCAGGCTTAAGAGTGCCGGGGCCGCATTAATGCAGCATGACCTGTCGATGAATATTCGTTGAATAAATGTCCACCGGCTGGTGCCATGCGCTAGGCCGGCAGAATGTCACGCGAGGAGTGCTTTAATTGTGGACATCTCGACACTTTTTTCCCCCTGAATCCCGCCGCGCTGGACTTGTGGGGTGGAACGGGCGGGGCGGGCGCTCTCAGTGTGCACATCCGGGATGGGATTCACCTTAAGTCGCGGCATGCTCACTGCTGGTTGATATCGGGCACTCTCAAATCGGCTTTCGATCCAGCACCACGGGGGCAAGGAGGCGGGGTTTAGCTGCGCGTTAAATCCAACCGTGAGCAGTCAGGCTGCTCACGGTTGGTGTTCCAGGAAAGTGGGTACTCCTGGTTGTCAGTGCTCCTCCCCGGAAAGAGTCAAGCTGCTGTCGAGTGAGGAGGCTTTGGCGTCAAAGGTGCTAAGCGGCGCCAGGCCGAAGCGTTGTTCGATCGTCTTGAGAATTGAGAGGGTGTCGTGTTCGGTGTGGTCCACAAAACCTCGTTTGGCAAACGGGCCAATCACAATTGCGGGAACGCGCGATCCGTCCCCCCAAATGCCATTTTTGGTAGGCGGAGAAACGTGGTCCCACCGGCCACCGTGCTCATCATAAGTCACGATGATGAGGCTGTGCTCCCAATATTCGCTTTCCCGCACAGCCTTGACGATGTCGGCGACATGCTGCTGACCTTGCAAAAGGTCAGCGTAGCCTGGGTGCTCGTTGTTGGGGCCTAGCGGTTTGATGAAGCTGACCGCCGGAAGATCGTGACTTTGCAGATCAAGAAAAAAGGCAGTCTCGTCCTGCAAATGAGCAGCGGACACCAGATTACGCTGGCCATTTATCCAGGGAGCATAGTGATCGTAGTAGGCAAACGGCTGGTGGTGCCATTGGAAGAGCGGGTCTACGGGTGGGTTCGCCGGGACCGTTCCGTTGTTGGCGGGGTTACTGGCCGAGCTCGCCAACGCATTGTCCCATCCACCGGAGTACCACTTCCAGCTCACCTGCTTCTCGCTTAGGCGGTCTCCGATCGTCGGGATGTAGGGACGAGTCGTGTCAGCCCGATTGCTGTCGTTCTGCGACGGCAGCAAACTTGTGCTGCCAGGGGTGGAAAATGTAGGGACGAGATTTACCGAGAAGATGGTGTTGACGGCGTAGTTCTTGTCGAATGTGCTACCCGGAACGCTGAAGGAGGGCAAACCGATGGGCGTGATAGTCCCGTCATGGACGATCTTGCCGGTGGCAGGATCCAGGGCCAGCTGTCCACTCGCATCCAGTGTCGCTTGCAGACTTGCAGGGGCATTCGGATAGACGGGTGCGGCGGCGGCGATAAAGAACTGGTGATTCAGGAACGATCCGCCGAAGGCGGCGTGGAAGAAATTGTCGTCCATCGTATAACGCTGGGCGAGCTTTCCCTCCGGCAGGTTGGTGGCGTCAAAGTAGCTCATTACTAGTCCGGGGTTATCGCTCCACGTGACGAACCAATTCATCTTCCCGTGGTTGATTTGCGATTGTTCGTGCCAGTAGCGATGGACGATGTCCCCGGTCTTATCCGAGGACTGAAGGTTGGCCTTGGTTACGAGGTTGTAGGGGAGCAGCGTATCGAGGTCGGCGGGGAACCGAGTATCTATCTGGGCGGGACTGAGATTGTTGTTGATTGGCTGGGGTGGTGTTGTCAGTGAGAGGGAGCCAGATACCAGGTCGAACGTTTGGCCTAGCTGTGATCTGTAGCGCTGGCCAGTAAGACGGTCGCGCTGCGTGAGCGAAACCGCGGAGGACCTAAAGAGTCCGTTAGCTCCCGGGAACAAGCCGTACAAGGAGTCGAAGCTCCAATTCTCCTGGTAAATGACGATAATATGTTTGATCGGGTGAAGCTTTTGATCGAGGTGATGTCCCTGACCGTCCTGGGCCAAGATGTGGGCAGGACTCAGAAAAAGCGGGACAATGAGAAAAAGCGCAGCGAAGCGCCACGGCGCTCGGCGGGAAACTTTCGGTGCAGCGGCGTAACCTTCCATTGCATCTGCCTCCTGTGTTTTTGGGGTGAGTTCGACACCAGAAGACTAGGGACGCTGTGTTACTCGAACATGTCGGGAATGTGAATTTCCTGTTAAATCAAAACCGAAGAGCCACAGGCACAATGCGATCTCGATCTACAAGCGCTGTGTTCCGGAAGATTGCGAGGGATGTGTTGAGGCGAGTTTGAACCTACCTTTTGCCCAGTACGCGCCCTGCGAACGCGCCTGAAGTCAGCTGAGCTTCCGTTTTTGAAATCCCTCTCCCAGCGAACCTTGCCGGTACCACCCGCACATCGTACTCACCGGGGATGAAAGCAAGCCGTTCTCGGCGATCAAGGCCATTCTCTGCCCGTGGAAGACTACAGCAGGGTGGAGCACCGTCATTCCGCACTTTGCCACGAAGAGGGATGCACGCATGACGGGATAACGCCTGATCGCCTTCCTGCATTGCCTGCCCGGCCTCGATCTACAGCGCCGGGACAGAGGTTCGGTTGCCAGGCACGATCTGCTCCTCGTAGGTGAATACGCCACGGCTGCGAGCGTTCACGAGCACCTTGAGCCAGTGAACATCGTTGTTGCCATTCTCCTGGTGGTCGCCGAACGTCTCGACGCGCGTGAAGTTCTCGAGGCGTCTCCCTAACGAATCCAGGAATGGCTTGTCGACGCGGAAATAGTGCGAGTCGCCGTGCACGTAAGCGACTGGCTTCGCGAATGCGGTGACTTCGTCGCGCAGGGCGAGCAGGAATTCCTGAAACCCGTCGGGTTGGCCGTCGGTCTCGGCCAGAGTCTTCGGGTCACGCAGTGGAGCTCGTGTCCCGTCGGTCAAGTCCCAGCCGGGATCCGCCTGCGAGATAAACATAATCGCCGCCGAGTGGCGGGACTTCGCCTCTTCGAAGGTTTGCTGTAGCCAGGTGATGTTGGCCTGGTTGCGTGCGACGTACTCGGCCGGGTCGGGCGCGATATCGCAAAGATTGTTGCATGAGCCTTGGACGTTGAGCGTAGCGTAGGTAACGCCGCCGACGGTCCACCGACGATTCTCCACACACGGCACGCTCCCGCTAACACCGAGGCACAACGGGGTTGACTGTACTTCCTGATGCAGACGGTGCTGCCCAAGTGTGAAGGGAGTGCTGAAGAAGATCTTTCGCTCCTTGTCTAGCTGCGCCAGCGACGAGTAGCCGGCGGTGCGATCGCAGTCCGTCCAGTCGTTGTCGCCCGGCGTAAATGCGGCAGGCGCCCGCAGCGACTTGAAGTAGGAGGCAGCCTGGACGTACACGGCGTCCGTACATTCACTGGAGCCACTCTTCAAGTCGCCGTCGTGGGCGGTGAACGCGAGATCCTGCTTGTTCATGTCGGCGATCAGGTTCGGAACACCGACGCTCGCTTGCGTTGCCGAGTAGGGCAGATCACCCCAGAGCCCGATTGCGTAGGCGCCTCGGCCGTCGTCGCTGGCCAAGCCCCTGGTGACTGCTGCGACAATCAACGCTCCGACGGCCAACAAAAACAGTTTGCGCAGTGCCTGCGATGCCCTCGCTGATTGATCCAACTGACGGTCCTTGATCGTCACAACCTTCTCCTTCGGGGGCGTATCGCCCCCACCCAATCGGAATGATCCACGCCGACAATCTAGAACATTCCGTACTGCAGGAATATGAATTGTCGGTTAATCCTGGATGACGTCGCGATGACCGACACCTTGATGACAGTCAGACGAGATTGCAATTCGCGCGTGCGCCTGAAACTGCGCGATGGCCCGTGGGCTTGCTTGGTATGCCGTGACAGCACACTAGCTTCCGACGACAAATCCACGCTAAGCGCCAACGCTCGCTCGCGAATAAGTCGCAAGAGCTAACAATGCCGGTCCGCTTCTTGAACACTCAACTGCCCATGGTTGGGTTTGAACCGGACGCCTGACACGTCAGGTGGAAGGGCTTAGAATGCACTTTCGCTTTCTTCGCTGGCGGTCGCGAACAGGCACAGAGGGCCGATCGTCGGGTGGCTGCCACATCACCCTCCTTCTGGCCGAGGGAGTGGGATTTCGAGTACGGCCGTCACCGGCAGTCAGACCGACGCCGACACTGTGGCTAAAGCACGACGTGTCAGTGGGTTACGAGAGAACCTTGTTCTGAGCTGCACTTTGTACAGTTTCTGATCAGCTGCAATTACAAAGAAAATGCCATCACTGGCTATCTCTCCCGGCGATTTAGGACTAGGATGTACCAAACCAAATACAAGATCTGCTTCGGATCGGGGACCATTCGTCCACATATATTGGAAGGAGGAACTCAATGGCTGCAACTAGCGCTGGACTCCTGTCCTATGTGCCATGTCCTGAATGCGGTCACCCGGTAGGAGGCCGCCTCCCGCAACCACCTGAAGAACTGAAACTCACCTGTCTTCATTGCAGCACGACTTTTGCTTTCGAGCCGAACGCTGTGCGTAGAGGCCTAGTTTCGTATGACCACGAAGCTGATAGGTGGAAGGTCGAGAGCCTCAGGGGGCGCTAGACATTTTTGGGAAAGAGTGCTCCCGGACCCTCTCCATCCCGCCTAGCCTCATTTTTTAACGCGAGTGGCCGTGCTCCGGCCACTCGCCATACAACACTCGTTACGCTTTTGATCCCTTCGAAAATCCGATCAGCTTCCCTCGAAAATACCCCCGGCGCCGATGAGGGACACGCCAACTTCTCGCGATAGACCTTACTGGCAGCGCCCATAGCAGAACTGATCGAAGACTGCCTCGCCCAATACTTGGTTCAGCCGCCGTATAGATAAGGGTGGCCTGCATGCTCAAGCGGAATGAGGCTACAAATGTGCTAAAAGTAAGTGCCCCATCCAATTGGGCAGAGGAATTTGAGAATGCTGAACATCCGCCAAGCCAATCTCAGCGATGTCCCGGTGCTCCGTTCTCTGATCCAAGAGATGGCGGACTACGAGTGTCTGCCCTTCCTGGTTACGGAACAAACCCTAGCAAGTGACGGATTTGGAGCACAAGCTAAATTCCGCGTGCTCATCGCAGATTTCAATGGCGAACCGGCTGGTTACGCTTTCTTCTTCGACTCCTACTCGACCTTCCAAGGTCGTGGCTTGTTCTTGGAGGACCTCTTCGTTCGAGCTCAGTTCCGGAAGAACAAGATCGGGAGGGCTTTGTTGTCGCACGTCGCAGCCATCGCTCAGGAGGAAAGCTGTTTTGGTGTAATGTTCCACGTCTTGCACTGGAACCAAGCCGCCATCCAGTTTTACAAAAAAATGAATGCTACCTTCTTAGACGATTGGAAGACCGTCTGCCTGAAGGGCGATGCTCTGCAGCTTGTGGCCAACGCAGCGCCGGATATCTAGCTCTTCGAGACACTGACCCTCAGAAACAATCCGCCGCGCGGTTGAAGTTCGAAATTCCGTTTAGCAAGAGTCTATTTCTCAGACGAGGCCGCGAGGCTACTCATTCGGTAACACGGGCGACTGACGCGTTGCAGTCAACACTTCTTTGGAGGAAACGATCGGAAGGATTGAAACTAGGTCGACGAACGGAAGGCAGCGGTTCGTGGAGCCATCACTCCCTAAAAATGCACACTCGGATAGTGTTCTTCGCACGTGCGCGCCGCGGTCGCTTGCACTCCCACAATCACACAACTACGTTTGCCGGTTCGCAAGATACAGTAAGGTGAAGAAAACCGATCGGTCCGGGCATTCCTCAGCTTCTGCACGGACTTGTGATCAGGCGGCAGCGGTGCGAACTTTCTTCTTCTTCTTGATTTCTTCTTCGGCACGGAGCCAATCGTCTCGGTCGTGGCCGTCCTCCTTGCCCCGTGCCTCATACAGTTCGTACGCCCGCAGGCGGATCTGGAGTTCGAGTTCGAGTTCGGGCTCTCGTGGCTTGGTAGTCACCGCCGTCGGCGATTTCTTCGTGG
>Ga0193733_1000280_pt1 | contig 18153 bp, 17 predicted proteins | sample U1s2metaG_FD_145076 | JGI IMG/M metagenome (GOLD analysis project Ga0193733, IMG submission 145076) | Soil microbial communities from a riparian zone of the East river system, Colorado, United States - U1s2 | ecosystem: Environmental > Terrestrial > Soil > Riparian zone | place: USA: East River...
GATTATCTCGACGGGCTGATGAGAAATGTAGAACGCCAGGCCACGCGCATCGCCAACAACGGCGGAGCGGATATTGCGGATTCGTTTGTCGAATACCTTTAAGGCTTACGACCGTCGAACTCTTTCTGTTCTGGGAAGGCCGGAGGAAGCGAAATCCAATTTCCCGAAGTGTGCGAAATTGGCCAGTTTCCAGTTTGCGCGGCGGAGCAACATAGAACCTGCTGTCTCATCGCTCGCACGGGTCTAAGGCTAAGCCCTCGTCCATCCTGCTTGGACGCTTTTTCTTTTCCTGGCGTATTTGTCTCGGGCAACCCCGAACCGGACGCCGGCCCTGATCCGCCCCATCCCTTGCGTCGCTGCACCAGCAGCGGTTTTCTGATATTCTCATTCGTTTTACTCAAGAGGTGTGTCTGTGGAGAAGCGTGGCGCGAAATACCATCGGGAGCGCCTGGGAGAGGCCCTGCGGGAGGAGATCGAAACCATTGTGGAAGGCGAGTTGGGCGACCCACGCATCGGCCTGGTCAGTGTCACCAGCGTGGTGTTGGCGGAGGATTCGCGTTCGGCGCAGGTGTTTATTACTCTGGACGGAGGCGAACAGGAAGCCGAGCGGTCACTGGAGGGGCTGACGGCGGCGGTCGGGTTTATCCGTCGCGAGGTGGCGGAGAACTTGCACCTGCGTCGTCCTCCAGAGTTGTATTTTCACCTGGACCGCTCCGACCAATACGGTGCCAGAATTGACGAACTGTTAGGCCGTACCAGAAGGAAGAAAAGATAGAACGATTGGGGCTCGGTCCGGATTACTGGAGTTGGGCAAGCATGTTGAAAGAAGTTCTCAAGGAAATCGAGCAGCGCGACCGGTTTCTGCTGACCTCGCACGCCCGCCCGGATGGCGACGCGATCGGCTCGGCGCTGGCCTGCTGCCAAATCCTGCGCGCAATGGGTAAGGAAGCAGAAGTCGTTTTGCGCGATGGTGTGCCCCGTATTTACCAGCCGTTGCCCTTTGCGGAACAGGTGGTCCAGACAGAACGCGTAAACGGGGGATACGAAGCCGCCATCATCCTGGAGTGCGACAGCATCCAGCGCACACGGCTGCAGGGGCTGGAGAGCAGGTTCCTGATCAACATCGATCACCACATGAGCGGACGTCCGTTCGCCCACGTAAACTGGATCGACCCGAAGGCGGTGGCCACGGCGGAAATGGTGTACCGCCTGGCGCGCGAGGCGGGGGTGAAAATCTCTCCCGAGATCGCGACCTGCCTCTACACCGCGGTTCTCACGGACACGGGCGCGTTCATGTTCGAGGGAACCAACGAACACACCTTCGAGCTGGCACGTGAACTGGTGCTGGCGGGCGCAGACCCGGCTCATTGCGCCCGCAACGTTTACTTCGGACATTCCACCGCCAAGATGCGCCTGCTGGGCTCGGCCCTCTCCAACCTCCATCGAGAGGGAGCGCTGGCGTGGATTTCCGTGTCTCAGGAGCAGATGCTGCGCTGCCATGCGAAAGAAGAAGACTGCGAAGGACTGGTGAATTACGCCCTTTCCATGCAGGGTGTTGAAGTGGCTCTATTCTTCCGCGAGCTTCCTGACGGCCGCTTCCGCGTAAGCCTGCGCAGTAGGGGCAACGCGGACGTAGCGGCGGTGGCGGAACGATTTGGCGGCGGCGGACACCAGTGTGCCAGCGGTTGCGCACTTGACGGGCCCTTGCCGGTCGCGGCGGCCCGAATTATCAAAGAATTGCGCCTCAGTCCCTCCGTACAATAAGGTACTGCATCGTCAACTCGTGCCGCCTTCATCAAACTCGACCCTGAAACCCGGCGCATCAAATTCTGCTGGCTCGAGTCTTCGTTTGGATTCGCTGTTGCTGGCTGGCTTCTGCGGTTTCCTTTTTTTTTGGGGTCTCTCATATTTTGGATTGGTCGGAGCCGACGAACCGCGCTACGCGCAGGTGGCGCAGGAAATGCTTGCCCGGCATGACTGGATCACCCCCACGCTCGGTGGGAAGCCCTGGCTTGAAAAGCCGGCTCTCTACTACTGGCAAACCATGCTCGCCTACAGACTCTTTGGTGTTAGCGACTGGGCTGCACGCCTGGGTTCAGCGGTGGACGCCACGCTCATGGTGGTTGCGGTCTACCTCTTTCTCCGGCGCTTTCGCTCCGCCATGCAGTTCGCTAGTTTTCAGCTCGATGGCGCGCTGATGTTGGCCTCGGCCAGCGGAGTCATCGGATTCGCACACGCGGCGTCGATGGATATGCCGCTGGCCGCAATGTTCACCATCGCCATGCTGGCTTGGTACGCGTGGCATGAAAGGGCCAGCAAGCGGTACCTCGCACTGTTCTACATCTTCCTGGGATTGGCCATGCTGGCCAAAGGGCCGGTTGCGCCATTTCTAGCCCTGGTCATCCTGGTGACGTTTGCCGGTACCCAAGGTGACTACCGGCTGATCACGCGGACCGCTTGGATTCCCGGCATTGCCTTGTTCTGCGTGGTTGCGCTTCCCTGGTACGTCGCTGTCCAGGCGAGGAATCCAGAATTTTTTCGGGTGTTCATTCTCGAGCATAATCTGGCGCGCTTTGGTAAGGATCTCTATCACCACACGCAACCGTTCTGGTACTACCTGCCGGTGGCTCTGCTTGGACTCGTGCCCTGGACGATGTTTGTGACTGCGGCTCTGTTCGAGAGTGTTCGCGCCTGGTGGGCAGAAAACTGGTCAAAAGAAAACAGGGGGATGTTCCGGGCGGGGGACGCCTTGCCTCGATTTCTCGTGATCTGGTTCGTCGTGCCGATTGGGTTTTTCTCATTTTCGGCATCGAAGCTGCCGGGATATATCCTTCCGGCAGTCCCTGCCGGGACGCTCCTGCTGGCGGAATATGTACGACGCCATGTGGTCGAGGATGATCGTCCAAATCTTCCCTTGATCGTCCTGCACTCAATGGTTGCGGCTCTGCCCCTGGTCGCGGCCCTGATGCTGCGATCCATCGTGTTTCAACACGGGTTGCCGTGGGGACGCGCCGCCGCGTTCCCTCTTGGATTTGCCGCCGTGCTGGCGGCCGCCATCGCGGTGACGTTGCGGGGTCAGTTCGGTCTTCGTGGATTCCGTTTCGTTACTCTAGTCCCGGTAGTGCTGGCGGTTGCCGCGGTATTGCGCCTGGGCGCTCCGGCTGTGGATGCGACGCTTTCCGCGCGTCCACTGTCTCAGGAAATCAATCAGGTGGACAACCGGTCCCTACCCTTGGCGATTCTGCGACTGCCGCGTGAGACCGAATATGGCCTGCAGTTCTATCGCCATCAAACCATTGCGCGATACGAACTGGGGCAAATCCCGGACGGCGAGCACCTATTGGTGGCGCGGGAAGGATGGCAGAAAAATATTGCGAGGTGGACGACGGACCGGCGGGTCACGCACCTGGGAACCTTCGCGGCGCAAGGATTGGACTATTACTGGGTGGCGGGAAAGAGGGGCAATTAGCAATTGGCAATCGGACTTTGCCCTCACACGCAACCCGAGGCTTCTCGGATAAGGCGATCCGAGCCAGGTGGGATCTTGGTCGCTCGCGCCAAACAGAATTCCGGGTTCGCCCGATTGCTGAGGAAGCTGACCGCGTAAGGAGAAACCCCCGGTTACCAGTGGGTATCCCCCGGTTTGCCTCCGGCTGGACGAAGCACTACACTCGCTGTTCGCAGCCCGCCATGAGCGCGCTTAGCAAGCCGGAACCCTTCAGGAGCCTCCAGGTGGAGATTCTCGACCTCAGACATTTCTCGTCCGCCGATCTGCGTCCCCTGCTCGAGGACGAGGTCCGAGAATGGTCGCGTGTGCTCTCGTGGGACTACACCGGGTCGGCTGAGATGATCTTGCGTTACGTGGATGCCAAGATCCTTCCGGGCTATGCCGCCATCGAGCGGGGACGAATTGTGGGATACGCCTTTTTTGTCTACGAAGGCGGCAAGGGCGTGATTGGAGACCTTTTCGTTGCCGATGGCGGCCGGTTACCCGATCCGCGCGAAGTGGAGTCGCGCCTGCTGCTGCATGTCATCGAGACGTTGCAGCAGTCACCTGGAATTCATCGGGTCGAGGCACAGTTGCTGGTGCATGACGCCGGTGTGGTCGCACGGCCTTTCGTCGAGCAAGGTTTTCAACGCCACCCGCGGCTCTTTATGGTTCTGTCGCTGAGCGATGCGCTGAAGACTGCACGGCCCCTGGACCCTGAAATTGAGATCCGGCGCTGGACGGAGCAGGAATATCAGCCGGCCGCTGCTCTGATCACCGCGGCATATCGCGGACATGTGGACTCCGAAATCAACGACCAGTACCGCACTCTGAGCGGGTCGCTGCGTTTCCTGAACAATATCGTTCGTTTTCCGGGATGCGGTACCTTCGATCCGGAGGCATCGTTTGTCGCGGTACACAAGCGGGCTCAAAGCCTGGTCGGGCTGATTTTGTGCTCGCGGGTGCGCCACGACGTTGGACATGTAACCCAAGTCTGTGTGCTGCGGGAATACCGCTCGTGCGGACTGGGCGAGTTATTGATCGCAGCCACGGCAGGCAATCTTCGTCAGCGGAAGTTTTCGCTGCTCTCGCTGACCGTGACCGAGGCGAATGCGCGCGCAGTCACCCTCTATCAGCGTCTCGGATTCGACACCAAGCGTGTGTTTGACGCGTTCGTATGGGAGGGCTGAAGCAGCGATTCGCTTGGGCTCTTGGACTTCAGTTCTTCTCTGCCAGACTTGGTCGCTCGGGTGAACGGCACCTGTGGATCCTGCGAGGCAAGCCAAGAGTTAATGGCTAATGCCGCAGCAGCCACATCACCCAACCCGCCACGAACACTCCGCCGGCAAACATCACGAAGCAATACAAGCCATAGCGAATCTGTTCACTGGGGGTGTTGCGCTGGGTGACGCCAAAAACGGCCGAGGCGAATACGGAGAACAGTACGGCGGCGCTGAAATGGGAGAGTTCCAGGGTCATTCAGTTTTTCCGATCAAGGTTTTTTTCCAATGGCAATGTGGTAGGCATCGGCTACGCTGATGAAATTCAGCAGACCGGCGACGATCAAAAACTTGGTGCCGTAGTCGGCCGTGGCGTGGGCGATGGCGCCGTGTCCCCAGTCCTGCATACGCGTTACGATGTAGAGTCCTCCCGCACCCACGTCGCCGACGAATCCAAGAATATCTAGAATGTCTCCGCCGTTAGGATGGTACACGCGTCCCTGCATCAGCAGGCCGAGCACGAACATCGTGCTGATCGAGGCCATCAGCACCAGGCCCCGAATCCAGCGCTTCTGGATCAGGTGACCCGCGCCCGGTATCAGCCATGCAATGGCCGGCGCGATGACCGACATTTTGGGTGATGCCGGCAGAGCCGGCGTTTTCTGCGTTTCTACGGCAGAGAATTTAGTTGAGTTTGCCATTCAGATAGTGACGATTTCACTTTGCATTGTACCTGTTACTTCCGCTCCCTTGGGGCGGACCAGCATGTTTACTTCGCTGCGCACTCCAAATTCCGGCAGATAAATGCCAGGTTCGATGGAGAAAAGCGAGTTAGGCAGAATACGCCGCTCGTCGTGAATTTCCAGGTCGTCCATGTTCGCGCCGTTGGCGTGCACCTCGGTGCCGATGGAGTGCCCGGTGCGATGAATGAAATACTGCTCAAAGCCGGCGCTCTTGATGTAACTGCGAACCGCGCGGTCAACCTCCCAGCCCGCAATGGTCTTCCCGCTGCCCACCCCTGTCTGCACGGTCTTCACCCCCACGTCGCGGGCCTGGCGAACGACGTTGAAAATTTCGCGCATGCGATCGGAGGGGGACTTGCCCACAAAACCAGTCCAAGTGATGTCGTAGTATACGGCCCCGGGGGTATCTTTCTTGGCCCAGATATCGAGCAAGACGAAATCACCCTGACGGATCGGTTTTGAGGTTTCGGGATGCGGAGCGTAGTGCGGGTTGCCGCTGTTCGCGTTCACAGCGACTACGGGCAGATCGTCGGCTACGAGGTGCTCGCGGCGAAAGGACTCTAGGATCCACTGTTGTATTTCGTGCTCATGGGTTCCGCCGTTTCGGGCGCGCCGTCCGATTTCCTGGAAAGCGGCAGTCGTGATCGCGTCAATCGCATCGCGCGCGGCGAGGTGAGACTTGATCTGATCCTCGGTCAGAGTGGCTTCAAACAACGCCACCAGATCGCAAGAGCTGACCACGTTTTTGCCCAGGCCGCGCACCAGGTCGATGGTGCCGCCATCCACCAGGGAAATGGTGAAGACCAGGTTGTTGGGCGAATACTGCATGGCGATCTCACGATGATTCGCGAGAATGGCCTTCACCTGGTCAAACAGTTCCTGCCAGCCAGAGTACCGGCGCGTGCTGCCCGGGAGGGTGTCGAGATGTCCGGGCTCGATTTTGTGGACCAGTTTTAGGGGCTCGCCTTGCGCTGGGATCAAATAGAACCAGCGCCGGGTAACCATCTGACCGGCAGGCAGCCCCAGCACGCGGTAGGCAATGGGATCGCGATGATGGTGATCGTAAAAGAGCCAGGCATCGATGTTTCGCTCGCGGAGCGCGGCCTGTATGGCGGAAAGGTCCATGGGCAAATAACTATTCTAAACAACGGGAGGGATTTGAGCGAATCGAGGTTCAGCCCGCTCGCTTTCGCAGTCGAGATGTCCCCTAGGAATCGCAAGGCGATCTAGGATCAGGACCCATTAAACCGCTTGCGGTGACGTGACGAGGTCAACAGATGTGAAGCCCGCTTGGAACATGAGTCCTGAGCCTAGTTGGCGGAAGGGCGGGCTGGCCGCGCAGTCTTGTCGTAAATCCACAGAAATGCCGCGGTGGCCACTCCCACGGCCGTCACCGCCCACCAGATGCGCCCGGGTTGATGGGTGATTTCGCCAAAGTGATGAATCAGTTTCCCGCCGAACCATCCGCCAACCAGGGAACCGATTCCGATCGGCAGAAACGCAAAGCCCATGTACGTACCTTGCTGACCCGGTGGTGCGAGCCGCGAAATATATTCGTAGTAACGTGGCGACTGCGTAATCTCGCCCACGGAGACCGCCACTAGCGTAAGTACAGCCATCAGAACCGTGGGATGCACGATCAGAACGAGCCACGCCATGCCGGAGATCAGCGTTCCCAGTGTGATGGCGCGAAACGCGGGCATCCGCTGCGTGACAAGACTGACCAGCAGTTGCAGGGTGATGACGGTCAGTGGTCCGGTCACTAGAAGCAGTTCGGTATTGGCCTTGGGATCGATGTAGTCGTGGATGTACAGCGGCAGAATGATAAATTCCTGCCAGTAAACCACCCAGTAACCAGAGAAAATCAACAGAAACAGCATAAATCGAGGATTGGAAATGACGGTGACAAAATTCTTCGCCGATTCGGCCAGACTTGCAGTCTGAGAATCGCCAGCCCGGCGCGGCTCTTTGAACAGCAACAGCACCGCGAAGAACATGGCAAACACGCTTAATGCCGCTACGCGAAAAACATTTTCCACGCGCATGTGCTGGTGTACCCAGGATGCGATGTAAGGTCCAGCAGCGCCACCGATATTCACCAGCGTGTAGTAAATGGAATAGCCGATCGAGCGAACGTTTTCCTTGGAAGCGCGCGCCGTGGTTCCGACTACACAAGGTTTCACCAGAGCGACGCCCAGGGCGGGCAGCATGAGGATGATAGTGACCAGCACGCCCAGCGGCATCGCATTGCGCAGCGGAGCCAGCCAGGCAGATCCAATCGATCCCAGCAGAAAGTAGGAGCAGCTCAGAATCAGGTAGGCGAGCGAAAGAGACCGGCGGAAGCCCAGGCGGTCGGCGACGGTGCCGCCGAATACTGCCAGAAACCAGACCAGCCCTCCGAACAGTCCGCTCAAGCTGCTAGCCTGCTCCACGCGGAAATTTAATGTCTCGTGGAGATAACGTGCCAGCGATGCGAACGCGGCATAGTAGGAAAGCCTCTCAAAGAGTTCACTGATATTGGCGACCCAGAAGGGGCGCTCGAAACCGGTACGAATCTCGTGCAGCCGTTCGGAAAAGCTCAATCGTGACTCCTGAGCAGCTGAAGCTGGCAGGTAAGGTTCATGGATTCAAGCGGCTTCGAAGTTCCGCGGCTGACATTCCCAACACGCGGATTACCTTCCTCCGGCTGCGCTCGCCGGACGCTATGGTAACGGAGGACGGCGCAACCTTCAAAAAATTGGCGAAGAATTCGATGCAGGCCTCGTTGGCACGGCCTTCCACGGGCGGGGCGGTTAAAGATAGCCTTAGCGCGTCCCCAAGGTCACCGGTGATGGCGTTCGTCTTCGCGCGAGGGTGGACCTTGACTACGAAGGTAGCGCCGGCCGGCGTGTCGTGAATGGAGATCATCCGAACCGATCTACCCCGGCTGACACAGGAGGCAGAGAGGAGAACCAAGAACAAATTCTTCAGTCTGGTCTCTGTGTTCCTCTGCGTCCTCTGCGGTCAGGATTTAGTTCTTTCCCCGAAGATGGCTGTTCCAATGCGTACGCAGCTCGACCCCTCTTCAATGGCCACCTCAAAATCGTGCGACATGCCCATCGAAAGCACATGCATGCTCAGGTTGGGCAGTTTTCGGGCCTGGATCTCGTCGCGCAACTTGCGCAGCTTGCGAAAATAAGGCCGCATCTGCTGCGGATCCTCGGAGAAGGGCGGAATGGTCATCAGGCCCAGAAATTCCATGTGCTCCAAACGCGACGCCGCGCGCAGCAGCCCCTCGAACTCAGGCGATTCCGGAGGCATTCCGCTCTTGGCCGTTTCTCCGCCGACATTGATCTCAATTAATGCCCGAAGTTTCTTGCCGACTTGCTGCGCAGCACTGTTCAGCTTTTCAGCCAATCGCAGCGAATCTACCGAGGCGATCGTGGTAAATAGTTCTACCGCCTTGGCTGCCTTGTTGGTCTGCAAATGACCGATCATGTGCCAGTCGGCGTTTTTCAAATCGGCCAAAGCCGTTGCCTTGCCAGTAAATTCCTGAATGCGGTTCTCGCCAAACACTCGAAGTCCGGCTGCATAAGCCTCGCGGATGCATTCCGGCGCGAAGGTCTTACTCACCGCCATGAGCGTGACTTCTTCGGGATCTCGGCCAGTTCGGAGCGTAGCGGCCGCGATCCGCTCGCGTAACTCAGCCACATTCTGTGCGATGGACATCAAAAACAGTAAACCACGAAGGGACACTAGGGATCATTAAGGAAAACAAGGACGGCCGCGATGTCCACCAAAATCCCGGGCGGCGCGCCCGGCCCAAACCGCTGGTATCACATCATCGCGGTGGGGGGGGCCGGCTCGTTCGGGTCGCCCGCGCTTGAAAGCGGCAGCCAGATCATCAAAGCTGCCAGAGCGATCATCACTCCGATCCCTGCGAAATAGGCTGGATTGGGGAAAATCTGCGGTCTGGCCCAGGCGGGGGCAAACTGCAATCCAGCCCAGACCAGCCCCAGCACTGCCTCACCCGCGATCAAGCCCGAAGCCGTGAGGACACCGGCATTGTCCACTCGCGCCTTCTGCGCCTCATTGAATCCGCGGCGTTTCGCGGCCCAATCTCCGAGCGACCGGAAAACTCCGCCTAGGAAAATGGCAAAGGTCGTTTCAAACGGCAAATACATGCCGACCGCCACCAGCATTGGGCTGCGTACCTGCATCATGATCATTCCGATACCGAAGAGAATGCCGACCACCACCAACGGCCACGGCATATCCCCGCCGACGATGCCGATGGCCAGCGTAGCCATCAGCCCGGCCTGAGGCGCCGAAAGCTGGCGGTCGCCGAATCCGATTCCTCCGGCTTTGATATTCGCTTCATGGAGCAGCATCAGCGGGAAGTACATCACCAGGCTGGCCACTACCACCGCGATCAATTCTGCGATCTGAATGGTGCGAGGCGTGCCGCCCAAGATGTAGCCAACCTTGAAGTCCTGCAGCAATTCGCCTGCGACGGACGCGGAAACGCAAACTACGGCTGCCACGCCCAAAACCGTGGCTACTCCGGGGGTTCCCGAGACCCCAAGCGAGACCATGAGAAGGGCCGCAATGATCAACGTGGAAAGCGTCAAGCCGGAGACGGGATTGTTGGAAGATCCGATCATCCCGACCAGGCTGCCGGAGACGGTGGCAAAGAAGAAGCCGACGATGAGCATTACCATGGCTGCGAACACGGCCGGCCAAACCAGACCCGAGATATGGATGTACAGGAAACACATGAGTACGAACATCAGGGCAATCAGGCCGAAGACTGCTTTCGAACTCATGTAGCGTTCGGTGCGTGACAGCTTGGCCTGCTGCTCGGCTGTTTGTCGCAGATCGGAAAACGCTTTTCCCAGTCCCGCCGTAAGGCTCTTTCGCATTCCGTACAACGTGTAGGCGGCTCCCACCAACATTCCGCCGACGGCGATGGGACGCACCACGAACCTCCACACCGCGACCGACATGGTTGCCCAATTGTCGGGAGTGTCGGCGGGAAGATGCTGTCGGAGCTGCGGCCCAAGGAAGAAAATGAGCAACGGGACCAGCAATCCCCAGGCGAGTACGCCTCCGGCGAACTGGATCGAAGCAAGCCGCAGTCCAATGATGTAGCCCACACCCAAATAAGCCGGGCTCACGCTCGGCGCCGCGAATGTACTGGCTCCTCCCGCGGCCAGGACGTTCGTGTTTCCGGCTGCGCCCAGACGTACTTGGCTTCGCCCCAGGTTGCCGATGGCAAAGTGAAAGTCTTTGTCGGCGGCAAACAATCCGAATCGTCCGAGCATGTACACCACCCCACCCACCCCGATGTTCCAGAAAAGATATTTTGCTGCCTCTGCTCCTCGTTGCCCGGCTTTGTGGATTTCCGACGCGGCCACGGACTCCGGGAAGGGCAATTCTGGATCTTCCACCATGACGCGTCGCACCAACGAAATGAACAGGACTCCGAGTACGCTGCCCACCATGATCAGGGCGGTGGATTTCCAATACGCATCGCCCGGTCGGAAAGAAGGCCACGCCTTGGCGATCAGGAACGCAGGAATTGTGAAAATGGCCCCGGCTGCGATACCCTCGCCGATGGAACCTGCGGTGCGAGCAATGTTTTCCTCCAGCAGCGATCCTTTCCACGCCCGCATGGCCGCCATCGCAATCACCGCCGCTGGATACGTGGCTGCAATGGTGATACCGGCGCGCAAGCCGAGGTAAGCATTGGCCGCGCCCAGAACCACCGTCATCAATAGTCCAAGAAGAACCGCGCGGAGGGTGAACTCCCGCATCTCCATGGTTTCTGGGACGTAAGGCTTGAATTTCTTTGGGCTGTCGCCGGTACTCACGGGGCCTTGGCTACTCATCGTCTGGGATCCTTGGAATCGCAGGTGAGACTCGATTTTACGTGACGCATGAGACGGCGCACGTTAACACGCGTGCCCGGTATTTTACAAGTGCTCCGCGAGAGTTCTGCAATGACCGCAAACTCCGAATCCTGCGGAGGATTACAGCCCCAAAATATGCCAAATCCCTTGCTGGCGGGGTTCCTGTTAGGACAGCGTCTAAGCGATCTTCTGCCCGACCGAAACCTGTGGCAGTGTCAACGCCTATGGTTCGCATTCCTCGAGCCCTGCGGAGAAATGCACACTGCCGCCGCTGTACGCCAGGTGCATTGCACCGATGGTTCCCGGCGATTCTTCCCATCCAGGTTCGGCCTGCTAAAAGAACAACCGCAATCTAAATCGGGACAGGCGGCGACCGCCCGAAGGTTGAGTCGTTGCCTGGGACAATACGTCCCGTTATACTGAAGAAGATTCGCCCGCTTGCGGCTTGGGCGGTACCGGGCGAGCGCGGGGAGGTTCGTCTTCAGCAGTAGCGGGGACTCAATCCGGGCTACCGGGACCAAGGTTGTGCCGCGGGACGGTTCGCTGGTGTCCAGCCTGGTTCCCTCTGTGGGCGGTGTTGCGGAGAATGTGTTCGCTACCGTCGTTCCCTCCGATTGTCGTTTTCACGGCACCCCTTTACTCACGATTTCCCGCCCGCTGGTTTGCCAGGCATGCCTTTCCGATATGGGCTCCAATGCGAGCGGCCGTTGCTCGGTCTGCGGGGAGCGGCTGTTTTCCAAGGCAATGGTTTACCGTAGCTATGACAGCGGCATCCGCGAACCGAAGCTCTGCCTGGGCCCAGCCCTCCTGCCAGAACTGATCGTTCGGCATGCCTTGAAAATTGTGGGCGGAAACGGCGGGTTGGCCCTGAACGCGGGAGTGCCGGAACCCCGACGCGAGACCCAATCTCGAACTGGGTTCACACACCATCAGGGGCGGAAACATATGCGCGGGGCGTTCGCAGTGGTCAGGCCAGAGCAAATGGCTGGGCGGGAAGTCCTGCTGGCGGACGATGTATTCAGTACCGGCCCCACGGTCTCGGAGTGTGGGTGCTTTCTGCGCCGGGCCGCCATATTGCAGATAGGTGTGGCCACGGTAGCGCGAGCCCGGACGGCCCCTGCAGGAGTCCAAACCCTGCCGCGGAACGTCGCCGCGGATAGGGAGACCTTGGCGGCCCTGGCGTGTGCCAGGGGCAGTTGAATGCGGAACGATTGAGTGTATGTCGGGGAAATGGAACAATTCGATGAGCGGTTCGACCAGGGGCCACGCGCCTGTGCCGGCCGTCCTCGGAGTGCACCGCGAGGGCAACGGCCACGCGCTGCATGCGCCCGTCCTCGTTTTGAATGCATCGTACGAGCCCATCAATGTTTGCGCGGCGCGCCGGGCCATTGTGTTGGTGCTGAAGGGGGTGGCGATGACGGAGGAGGAAAATGGACATTTCCTTCATGCCGCCCGCCTGGCGATTCGCGTGCCCTCGGTAATTCGGTTGCTCGAGTACCGCCGCATTCCGCACCAGACCCGCGCGCTTTCGCGCAAGAACATCCTGCTCCGTGACCGGAACACTTGCCAATATTGCGCGGAGGTGTTGCCTTCGAGCGAATTGACCTTGGACCACGTGGTACCGCGATCGCGGGGCGGGGCTTCCACCTGGGAAAACCTGGTGGCGTGCTGCCACCTCTGCAACCGGCAAAAGGGCAACCAATTCCCTATCGAAGCAGGGATGAAACTGATGCGTGAACCGCGGGCGTTCAACTTGCACACCAGCCGCCACATCATGCGCCTGATGGGCCGCTCAGACGATAAGTGGCGCAAGTATCTTTTTTACTAGTTCGGAGTTTCTGGTTTCAACTTCCAGTGATGTGAAATCAGAAACTATTTCTGTGGCTTCTCCGGCTGCTGGGGTTTTTCCTTCTCGCCTGGCGCTTTAGGCAGTTCCTGCCCTTCGTAAGTGATCTTTACGTTCGATCCAAACCGCTTGTAGTCACTGTACTTCACGATTTCGCGGATCTGCACGTCGCCGCCAGAGAAGTGAAGCGTGTCATCGGCTTTGGTATAGGTGGGGAACCAGTACTTGCCGTCGATTTGCTCGCGCCAGGTGGTGAACTTGGGAAAAAGATTTTCCTGCCCCTTCTTCTTGCGAATGTCGGGGACAGTTTTGCCGAATGTTTTCACGATTTGAAAATCACGGTCATCGACCCAGATACGACCCTGGAAGTATCGCTTCTTGCCGACGATCTCTTTGGGAGCGATGTCGAAAACGAAGCAGTGTAATTCGTCCTCCTGCTGCTGGCCCACATAGAGAATCTGATATTCGGGAAGCTCGTCGGCGGTAAGTACGAAAGGCAGCCGGTGCCGGATATCGTCAAGATCTTCCGGTGACATCTGAATCCTGACCAGCGAAGACTGCGGCGCATATACAACATTCTCCAGGCGCCTGCCCTGGTCGTTGAAGAGCACATCGAAGATCTCGTGATATTCGCCGTCGTCCTCGGGGGTCTTTACCGTCACATCCTGGCGATAAGTGTACTGATCCCGGGCTTGCTGGAACTCGGTTTCTTTGGCTGCAAAGCGGCGGATGATTTCTTCCGTGGTGATACCTTTGGGCGGAGCGGGATCGAGAGATCCTTCTTCGGCGAGAGCGGTGCGCGACAACAGTCCTAATGCGGCAACCATTACGACCAACACCACTGCGACACGCAGCTTTGATTTCATAGAGATAGTTTATCGAAATCGGACGGGGAAAGCTGCTCGCGAGACCGCGGCTCCCCCGTGCCCGTACCCCCTCCGCTCAGGGGGCCGAACACAGGAGGGCTGCAGTTTTCTTCAACTAGTTAGATGCCAACAAAAGCGGCGAGTTGCCGGAAAACTACGCCCGGAGAAACAAATGATGGTGCCCTCCCCAGGCAAGAAGCCACCGAAACCAACGCGCCGTGGCAAACCTCACTTCGGGCGAGACAAGATAGAGGCAATGCCCAAGGTCACGACAATAAGTGTGTCCCATCTGTCCACCGGCTGGCGCTGGCGTCCCGCCCGCGCCTATCTCTTCGCCTGCCGTGCTCCCGTGCCGAGAGATGCGCTCCTGTCAGCAGCAACAATCCGGTAAGGAAGGCCCAGAGCATCAGGCTCGCCGACAACGCGAACGGGCCATAAACTTCCTGGAAATTGAGCCGTGGCAGGGCCAGGACGTAGGCGTATTTCAAGGTTTCGGACAACAGTCCCATGATCACAGCGGTAGGTAATACGGCTCGGGGTGGTACTTTGCCGTTGGGCAGTAGCCAATAGATGAGAAAGAAAATCGCAATGCTGGCGGAGATTGCGAACATCTTCATCATCAGAAAACCGGCCAGCCGCACAACAAAAGGTCCATGACCCCGCAACGAGGCTTCCAGGAAGCCGATATTTCCCGCGGTCAAAGCAATCGAGAGCAGTGCGAGAACCCCGCTGCTAAACGCCAGGCCTAGAGCGATGAGTTGGTTGCCCAGATAGGACCGGTTGTTTGGAAATCGCCAAATGCGATTCAAGGCGACCTCGAGAGGCACGAAAATTCCAGTCGAGGTCACCAGAAGAATGACTAACGAAACCACCTGGGCACGATGGCGGGCTCCGACCAGGGCATTCAGATTACGAATCACGAAGTCTTGTCCGGCCGGCAGAAAATCGCGCAGTAGTTGTACCACCACGTCATACATCACCGGAGAATGGAACACGTGCCGGATCAGGGTCATCAGTAGCAGTACGAAGGGAAAAAACGAGAGTAGGGCATTGGCCGCTACCGAGAATGCAAACGTATGTACCTCAGTGCGTAACAAATATTTCACCGTGGAACTGACCGCACCGGAGTAGCCCGCTTCGGCACGGGCGGAAGCGACTGAGGAGGCTTCCGGGGCGAGCGGAGCCGCACTTGACTCTTGGTCATTGAGCATTTTCTCTAATCCTATCAGAGAGTTGCGAAGCGCCCCCAGCGACGCGGGAAGAGGACCAACCCGGCGCCGTCCGGTCTGCGCCGCATAAGTGCTGTAAAGCCCAGTGCTGAATCGTTTTACACCGCAATTTCTTTTCTTGCCAGAAGTACGGTTCCTGAATATTATCTCTTGCTCGTCGTCCTCAGTTTGAGGCGGCGAGGTTGTTGCTTGGGGTAGACGGTTTGTGTCCTGCAGTCAACTTGCTTCATCACGATGGCTCCACAGGTTTGTGCCGTGGTTTCGGCCACGACCCAAGCGCCGGAGCTTTTCTTGTTGGTGTGATTTCTTGCTGGCCACGGGCCCGTTGTGCTCTCGCTTCCTTTGAGGGGGTAATACGGAGCATGAGCTCCACGGAGGATGCGGAAGTCAAATCACACAGTAGAGTTGAAAGGAGTTTTTTGTGAGAGAGAAGGGCACAGTAAAGTGGTTCAACGGGGCTAAAGGATATGGTTTCATCCAGCGCTCTACCGGGGAGGACGTTTTCGTTCATTTCTCTGCCATCCAGGAAAACGGCTATCGCACGTTGAACGAAGGCGAAACGGTCGAGTTCGATCTGCTGAAGGGCCCAAAAGGCTTTCAGGCAGGTAACGTGGTGCGGGTGCAATAGACTGTCCTGGTTTCAACCACTGCAAGCCCTCTCAGCTTCCCCTGGGGGGGTTTTCATTTCCCGGAACCTTTCTGAACCCCCTTGGCAACCCGCGCAGCAGCGACCCGACGAAAGGCTATTGAACTTCCACGGAAACTAAATCGCCGTCGGCTTTTCCTCCGGCCTTATAGTTCACCACGACCGGGCGGTCTGTCCATGCGCAGGAAAATTCGTCCGCACCGACGAGCAGCAATGAATTGTAGTTATTGGTGCGGAGTTTGAAGGTTCTCGCCGCTGACCTTACCGTCAAAGTCGCCGCCGGCCTTTGGCTGCAGTCCACACTCGCCAGTTTCCCTTTGAGGAAGAGGACCTTGCGCCTGTCCGGGACTGGCTCCGCCGGGTTCACCCCATTCTGATCGGAACTCGAATCCTCATCTACCTTCTCCGCAGAACTCGGGGGCAGTTTGGGAATGGTCGAGGCCGCCGCTGGCGCAGACGATGGAGTGGGCTGCGGCAGGACCCCATACTTCTTCAAGGTGGGCAGATCTGCCAGGCTCTTACGGGCCGCCTCTGCGATTTGCGGGTTCACGCTGCTCTTCAATCGCTCGAGCAGCGCCGTGGCGTCGTCCCACTTCTTTCCCGCAAGGTCAATCTGGGCTAAGTTCAAGAGGTACTGCTGGTTGCGCGGGCTAAGCTGAATTGCCACCCGGATCGAGTCCGTGGCCGCATGGACGCCGCCTCCTTCAAGTCGGCCCATTGCGAGCATGTTGTGAGCTTCGGCGAAGTCCGGATCCCAGTCGACCACCGCCACCAGGTCCTGAATCATGTTCGATACCCCCTGAATCGGATTCCGAGTGGACTGCGCAGCTTTGAATTTCACCAGCGCCATGTAGTAGCGTACCCACGGATCGCGGCCGTCGAGTTCCATGGCTCGAGCCAATTCCTCGCTCGACTGATCGAATTCCTTCCTTTCCAGGTGCGCCCAAGCCAATCCGCGGTGCGCGATCGCATTGTCCGTTTTCGGATCGCTGATGACTGTCCGCAATTCCCCCTCTGCCTGTTCACGGTGTTCCGGCATCCGCACCAGCATTTCCGCCAGCCCCGCCCGTGCCTGTGCCTCGGTGACGTCCAGTACGCTGCTTCCCACTTGTCCGGCTTCGAGGATAGAAGGAAATTGATATGCCGGGCTAGCCGAGCTTGCCGCGTTCCACGGCCCGGGCTTGGCCGGCCCGCCCGACCATACGAGAGAGTGGAAGTAGTCCTTCACGGTTTGTTCGAATTGCGCGGCGGTGATACCAAAGGCCTGCTGGATCGCCTGCTCCACTGGGAGTTTCTGAATCTCCACCAATCCGAAATAGGTTCCGGTCTCGGACAGCTTGTTCTGGCTGAGCAGGTAGTGCATCACGATCCACGACTGTGCATAGAAGATCGGTGGGTAGCCCGAAGAATCATGGCGCACGATGAACAGGTCCGCCATGGGCAACCACGGGCGGTCTAACAATTCCACCAACGATTTCGGCGAATTTGAAAGCGCAGAGGTTTGGCCGGGCAGCGTGTGCTCCCAAGGTAGGTTCTGCATCGGGTCACCGCCAATCTGTGCCAGGTTGTCTCCCAAGCGCAGGCTGGAAAAATATTGAGCAAAGCCTTCGTCAAACCAATCCTGCGTGGGAGGATAGTTGAAATTCAGCAGCAAGCGGGCAAATTCGCGGGAGACAGCACGCCAACTGTCGTTTGCGGTCAGATCGAGTACCACGTAGTTGCGATCTTGCCCCGCCAAAAAAAATCCGGGAGCGGAAATGGGCCGGCCCTGGCGCAGCGGCGCCACCCGGAGGTACTCCTCGTCAGATCTGAGAGCGATAACATCCAGAGGTTGCGGCAGGTGCCGCTTGGTTTTTCTAAAGAGCTGCGCGAAGATGTCCCGCATTTGCTCGAGACGCGAGACTGCCTCCCGGCCCTGGTCGGCGCCCGCGTCGGTGAGTACAGAAAAGTGTGCAGAATTGATCCGAATCCACTTCGGCTCCTTGGGATGCGCGGGGGTGGTTGAACACAAGCTGCTTGCGCACAGCAGGCTTAGAGTAAGTGTTCGCGAGGGAAAGCAGATACGAGGCATGATCTTGCCGGCCGCACCTTCTGGACGCAATGATGCTACCACGGTGCAAGGACAGCGTTATTTCGAGGTAGCGGCGGGCGTCTGCCCGGTCCCGGACGCAATGCCGGCATCCGCCTGGGAGCGCGAAATCTTCTTCGACGCCCAGTCGGCGCTT
>Ga0193733_1000281_pt1 | contig 18124 bp, 6 predicted proteins | sample U1s2metaG_FD_145076 | JGI IMG/M metagenome (GOLD analysis project Ga0193733, IMG submission 145076) | Soil microbial communities from a riparian zone of the East river system, Colorado, United States - U1s2 | ecosystem: Environmental > Terrestrial > Soil > Riparian zone | place: USA: East River...
CTTTCCCACCTGAGGAAACGCCGCGGCGGCCATAGAGAGTAGTAGTGAGTGATTTAATGGTTTCTGGAAAATCATTGAGAGCTCGCCGGGCCAAGCTGGCATCGCCCGTCCCGCAAAGGCGAGCGTTTACTAGAATCACCGCAGCCACGGTGTTCTGCGCGTCGAGGGCGAGAGCTCTCAATTCGGCCTGCTCCGCCTCTTTCCACAGACGCAATGCCAGATACGTGACTCCGATATTCTGCGGGATTGAGGCATCGCGCGGGTCGAGTTCCTGCGCTCGTTGCGAATCGGCCAGAGAGGGTTCCCATTCGCCACGCCGGCGATGAATCCACGCACAATAGGCCCGCGCGTCGACGTTGTTAGGTTGCAATTCCAGCGTGCGCTTGAACTCCGCCAGCGCCATCTCGTATTGGCGGTGACCCCAATAAAAGAACAATCCCAGGGCCAGGTGCGCTTCTGGGGAATTCGGAGCCAGCGCCAAAGTGCGGTCGATGATCGCCTTTACCTCTTCTAGTTCCGCTGGCGCCAAAGGGGAGACGTACCAATGCCGGTAGAGCCGGCTGCGTGCGAGCTGCGCCGCCGGCGCGACAAAGTTTGGATCGCGCGCCAGCGCCCGACGGTAGAACGCGTCGGCACGATCCGCCGCGGCGCCTGCATCCACACTGATCCCGGCCTGGTGAAACTCATATTCTCCTCTCAGGAAAAGATCGTAAGCTTCGGTGTCTTTGGTGGGAGCGCTGGCCATGGCGCCGGACTGCGCAGGAGAAAGATTTACTCGCAAGGTGTCGGCAATCTCTTGCGACACCTCGCTTTCGACGGCGAAAACATCCTTCAAGTCACGATCATAACTCTTTGCCCATAGATGCGTATCAGCACGGGCATCGATCAACTGCACGTTTATCCGAACCTTATCGCCAGCTTTCTGCACGCTGCCTTCGAGGATGGTGGAAACGCCCAGCTCCTCCGCGACCTTCTTTATGTTGTCCAGCTTACTTTTGTACTTCGCCGTCGAAGTCCGCGAAATCACTTTCAAATCAGCGATCTTGGACAAGCGGGTCAGAATCTCGTCCTGAACGCCTTCAGCAAAGTAAGCGTTACCCGGATCGCGGCTAAGGTTTTCAAACGGCAGCACTGCGATCGACTTTGCAGGCACCGTCGTCGCATCTGGCTCTTTCGCTTCTTTGACCATTTTTTCGAAGCGCGGATCACTCCGCAGCGGATCGAACATTGGATCGAGCCGGAGCAGGGCAGGAGTCAGTGGTGCGCCAGGACCAAGCGCCCCGGAATAAGGAATAGACAAAAGGCTCTCCAAAGCTGTGATCGCGCGATCGGGTTCTCCGACGTTTGCTGCCACGCGCGCGAGAAATTCAATTGTAGCGGGGCCACGTACGGCGTCTTTCTCGACAGGGAGCGCAGCCATGGCGCGCTCTGAGAAATCCAACGCAGCGGCCTTGTCACCAAGGCTCATGGCAGTCATCGCGAGATCGCCAAGCAGGATATGATTTTCCGGTTGTTCTGTGAGAAAAGGTTCCAGTTCCCGACGTGCCTGTTGCCAGCTTTCTTTAGCAGCAACGTGGTCGCCGATAACGTCCTGAGTCCAGCCTAACCAAAATCTCAGTCCGCCTTTGTAAAAACCGAGCGCTGCGTCAGGGTTAGCTAATACCACTTTTAGCTGCGAGATGATTGGTGCCGGGCGGCGCTCCAGGATCGCTTGATAAGCCTGTGTTTCCAACGCGTTGGTGTCATCCGCTGCGGGCTGCACCGAAGCGAGGAGAGCCGAAGCCCGCGGCAGGTCGCCCTCGGCTTGCGCGATCGACGCCTTCTCGACAATCGTGTCGACGTCATCTGGAGTAATGTTGAGGATCTGTTCAAGTTTCCGCAATGCTTCTAGGAAACGACGACGGTCTTTGTAGGACAGTGCGTGCTGGGTGAGCAGAGAGACATTGCGTGGATCTAAGCGCTCAGCTTGATTAAAGTACATCTCGCTCCGGTCCCATTTCCCTTGCCTTCGCGTTACATACGCGAGCGATTCGGGAATCCGGCTGCTATTGGGCAGGAACTGACGTGCCTGCTCGAAATAACGCACCGCGGTATCGTAATCCTTTAGGCAGGCATAATGATAAAAGCCCTTGGCCAAAATGGCTTCGCCGAGATTGGGCTGGAGAGATAGAGCCGTTTCGGCTGTCTGCCGCGCCTCTTGGCGCAGGGCATCCGTTGGTTGCAGAGTCACTGTGCCATAGCCGCGCGACTCAACGAATGACAATAGCGCCCAACTCAACGCGAACTTCGGGTCCAACCGAACCGCTTCTCTAAGATATTTCTGCGCGTTAAGAACATTGGCGTTTGTGTTGGCCGTTTTCAGGCTATAAGCCAGTCCACGCAAGTAAGCATCGTACGCCTCAGGGTTATCCGTAGGCTTGGAAGAGATGATTTGCTCTTCCCGACCGGTAAGTTTGGCGCCTAACTGATCGGCGATGGCCTTCGCCACATCGCTTTCGACTAAAAAGATGTCGGTCAGTTTGCGATCAAACGTGTCGGCCCAAAGATGGGAATCAGTCTCTGCCTTGATTAGCTGCACGTTCACGCGGACCGCATCGCCGCTTTTCTGCACGCTTCCTTCCAATATGTTGGCGACGCCAAGCTGTTTTGCGATTTCCGATAAATTTTCCGGTGCGCTTTTGTAGTGCTGCGTTGATGTGCGCGAGATCACCTTCAGATCAGCGATCTTAGATAAGCGAGTCAGGATCTCGTCCTGGATGCCCTCAGCAAAGTAGGCGTTGTCAGAATCGCGGCTAAGGTTTTCAAATGGCAGCACAGCGATGCTTTTCTTTGGTGGCAGTAGTCCTGACTGAGGCACCAGGCCATTGCGAGAAAAGAACAAGAATCCGGCTGCCATGGCAGAGCAAAACGCTGCGGCGGTCGCAGCAGCAAGCTTGGGGTTACGCTTGGACCAGCGCCAGGCGCGCACCGGCGGCGAAACGCGACGCGCAATGATCGGGCGCCCTTCGAGCCAGCGCTCGAGATCGACAGCCAAATCGCTTCCCGAGCGATAGCGCGCCTGTGGATCGCGTTCCAGGCAACGCGCGCAGATCGTCTCCAAGTCACGATCCAGTGTCGGCGCGATCGAGCGTAGTTTCGGTGCCGGTTTTTCGCTGGCCTGTTGAATCACGGCCAGAGCATGTTCGCCCAGGAAAGGCGGACGCCCGGTGAACAGATCGAACAAGACTGCTCCGAGACTGTAAACGTCCGCCGCCGGAGTAAGCTTGGCTGCCGGTCCTTTGGCTTGCTCGGGTGCAATGTAACCAGGTGTGCCGAATATTGTGAGGGTGCGCGTGAGATCAGTACTGGTATCGAGCCACTTGGCTAATCCGAAATCCGACACGAATGGTTCGCCATGACCATCGAGCAGGATGTTTCCCGGTTTGAGGTCGCGATGTAAAACTCCGTGTTCATGCGCGTATTGGACAGCGCGCGCCACTTTAGCAACCAACTGCACGCTTTGGCGCGGTTCATTGCGTAGGGCGGGTCCGGCCTTTTGTAAGCTACCCCCAGCCGCGTATTTCATGCTGAAGAACGGCAGCCCGTCCTCGCCCTGGCCGACTTCATAGATGGGAAGAATATTCGGATGATCGAGGCTGGCGGCGGCTTCAGCTTCACGCCGGAAACGTTCCAGCGTTTCGCGCGAATCGGCTTGATAGGAGACCATGCGCTTAAGCGCGACGATCCGGCGTGAGTGCCGCTGACGTGCGCGATAAATCACGCCCATTCCGCCGCGTCCGATTTCCTCCAGAATTTCGTAATTGCCAACCCGCCAGTGCGTGTCCCTCACTTCGTCTTCGGCGAGGATCGCTTCGAACGATTCGCGAGATGACTCGCGATCACCCTCGAGTCCCTCCCGCAGCGTGCAGCTCAGGCAAAGCCCATTGCCCAATCGCGTAGTCGCACCGCATTGCCGGCACTCGGCCGGGCTTTCACTCACGCCCGCCACGGAATCGGACAAGCCCCACGAACTTTTCATTCGATGGTCCAGACTCTAGGTCTCAGGCACAATTCTCTTCAAGCGAAACTGCCTCGCAGGCGAAAAAGCGATGCGGAGACGCCTTGCACCCCAACTCCGAAGGCCTTCGCGAGGCCGCAGTTCGTGCGAAACGCTAAGAAATGTGATCCCATTTCGCGAAAACTCGCCACAGGACGAGTCCGTCCGACTGGCGGACTTTCGGAGCGCGAACGCCTCCCCGCGTCGCTTTTGTTTTTCACGCCGCTGCCTCAGTGCCCGCTGCCAGCGTCGCGCACAGATGCCGAATTTCGTCTTCCACATCGCTCGGATTTTCGACGGTCTGCGCGACTTCCTCGCGGATGAGCCAGCGATAACGACGCCGCAGATTGTGAAGTTGTTTTTTGACCGCCGCCTCTGTTATCGCCAAGGTAGTAGCCAGATTCTGATACGAAACATCTGCACGGTCTGTGGTAAGATAAAGGCTCAACGTCTCAAATAGTCTGAGCCGGCTTCTACTTTGGCATTCCTCTCGCAGACGCCGAAGCGCTTGTTCGACTACTGTCGCAGCCCAACGCAGGTCGAACAGTTGCTCGGGCGACCACGAATTGAGCGCTTGCGCCGAGATCGACAATTGTGACGGCGCTTCGGCCATCCAATCATCCCACGAAACGAGTTTTAGGCCGCCGCCACGTTTGGATGCGCCCAGTTTCTCAGTGGCGTGTCCGAGGAAATCTCGCAGGGCCTTCAGCAGCAGAGAACGGAAACGACCTCGGTCGCGGTCGGCGCGCTCAAGAAGAGGTCCCTGCAGCAGGCTTGTGAAAAAATCCTGCGTGAGATCCTCTGCATCCTGGGTCGAGTAACCGCGGCGGCAGATATACGCGAAGATTGGCCGCCAATACGTCTTGCACAACTCACTTAAGGCATCGCGCGCCGCAGCGCTTTCTATTCCCGAATCCGCGCACGAAAGCACAACGCTCCAGCGCGTTGTGTTGAACCGCCCCGGGCTATGGTCGGCCGTCTCTGCCGCCTCGGTGTTCACGTGCCGTCCATCATCTCATTTTCCAAACTCCTTTGGCAAGTTTTTCCTCAGGAATCAGAATTGTTGAGGACCGACACGAATTTGAAACTCGCTTGCCTCCAGGCTCGCTCGCCGCTTGCCATCGCGGCTTTGCCTTCTGTGTCGCCGATCCCATCGGCTCCGCTCACGAACCCGCACGAATTGACCCGGGCCAAGTGACTCAATCGTTAAAAACTTCGCGACCACTCGTGTAAATCGAGCCTCAGAAGTTTCATCTCCATGAAAAATTTTCGGGAACTTCGTCCCGAATTTCCGGGAATGGGTAGCGATGACAAACATTGACCGAAGAGAAAAACCAAAAACCCACAGAAGGAAATGAAACTTATGAACACATTAATCCAAACATCACCTGAACAGTCCCGCACGAGAATCCTGAGGAAGACATTCCTCGCTCTCGCCGTTGTGCTCGCACTAACAGTGGGACGAGTGAACGCTCAAATCCCGATGCTTACCTGGGCGCCGGAAACAAGCGGAGCGTATGACTATGGAACAGTAACTGTCGGGCAGCCGGTATCCCAGCTGTTCACTTTAACCAATAACGGTGGCTCAGCCAGCGCCGCGCTGACCATCAGCCTATCGGGCTCACCAAGTTTTACCGTCATCAGTGACGGGTGCAGTGCAACGAGTCTTGGACCCAGAAAATCGTGTGGTGTCGTTGTCCAGTTCGCGCCGACCAACTCTGGCCAGGTAACCGCGACGCTGACCGCCAACGGCAGAAAGCCAGAGGCGATAGCGAATCTCACGCTCATCGGATCGAGTGGCGCGACGCGCCATGTTTACTGGAGCACTCCCATTGGCGCTATTGGCCGCGCCGACGTCGAGGGAGGAAATGTGAACCAGAACTTTATCACCGGCGCATTGTACGCCCGCGGCGTAGCGGTCGACGGTAGCCACATTTATTGGGTGAGTTACAACAATGGCACGATTGGCCGGGCTGACCTGGACGGACAAAACGTCAACCAGAGCTTCATCACCGACGCCTACGGCCCCTGGGGGATGGCGGTGGACGGTAGCCACATCTACTGGGCGAACAGGAGCGCGATTGGTCGGGCTGACCTGGACGGGCAAAACGTGAATCAGAGCTTCATCAGCGTCTCCTTTCCCTTCGGTGTGGCGGTGAACAGTAGCCACATCTACTGGACGAATTACTTCGGCGGCACTATCGGCCGGGCTGACCCGGACGGGGGAAACATGAACGAGAGCTTCGTCACCGGCGCTTCGAACGCCATCGGAATGGCAGTGGACAGTAACCACATCTACTGGGCGGACTACTATAACAACACCATTGGCCGGGCTGACCTGGATGGGGGAAACGTGAACCCGAGCTTCATCACGGGTGCCTCCTTTCCCTACGAGGTGGCGGTAGACAGTAGGCACATCTACTGGACGAACAGTGGCAGGAGCACGATTGGCCGGGCCGACTTGGACGGGCAAAATGTGAACCAGAGCTTCGTTACCGGCGCCTTCAACGCCACCGGGATCGCGGTGGACCTGGAGTAAGCCACGTTAGGCATTATTTGAGCGGCGGTGAGCGGTCTGCTTGCCGCCGCTTTTGATTTATCCGCTACCACGGAAGCTTGCGCGAAAATGGAAGCCCGGTCGCCAAAGCGGTTAATCCGCGATCAAAAATTCAGTCATTCGAAGTTTTTCGGGAACTTCGTCCCGAATTTCCGGGAACAGATGGCAGATGACAAATATTACCGGGAAACCAAAAGGAAAACATCTATGAAAAAACAACAAAATAATTCTACCCGCGGTAGGGCGCTTCAAGTCGCCCTCTCGATTGCTCTGCTATCCATTTCGGCTGTTTTACCAGCCTCCGGTTCCCCGTTCACATTTGGCAACACGGGCAGCCTCAACACCGCACGCCAATTTCACACGGCGACGTTGCTGTCCAATGGCAAGGTGCTGGTGGCGGGGGGACGGGGTACCAGCGGCTATCTTACCAGCGCGGAACTATACGACCCGGCCAGCGGGACTTGGAGTGCCACGGGCAGCCTCACCACCGCACGCTATCAACACACGGCGACGTTGCTGTCCAACGGCAAGGTGTTGGTGGCGGGGGGACAAGCTACCAGCGGCAGCGCTCTTAGCAGCGCGGAACTGTACGACCCGGCCAGCGGGACTTGGACTGCCACGGGCAGCCTCACCACCGCGCGCTACCTTCACACGGCGACGTTGTTGTCCAACGGCAAGGTGTTGGCATCAGGGGGATATGACGGCACCTCTCTTGGCAGCGCGGAACTGTACGACCCGGCCAGCGGGACTTGGACTGCCACGGGCAGCCTGAACACCGCACGGTACGGTCCCACGGCGACGTTGCTGTCCAACGGCAATGTGCTGGTAGCAGGAGGATATGACGGCGGCAGCTATGTCACTGGCGCGGAACTGTACGACTCGGCCAGCGGGACTTGGACTGCCACGGGCAGCCTGACCACCGGACGCATTGATCACACAGCGACGTTGCTGCCCAACGGCAAGGTGCTGGTGACAGGGGGATTTATTTCTGGCAGCTCTCTTAGCAGCGCGGAACTGTACAACCCGGTGAGCGGGACTTGGAGTGCCACGGGCGGCCTCACCACCGCACGCTACTTTCACACGTCGACGTTGCTGCCCAACGGCAAAGTGTTGGTGGCAGGGGGATTTGTTTCTGGCAGCTCTCTTAGGACCGCGGAACTGTACGACCCGGCCAGCGGGACTTGGAGTGCCACGGGCAGGCTCGCCACCGCACGCTCTTTACACACGGCGACGTTGCTGCCCAACGGCAATGTGCTGGTGGCAGCAGGAAGTGGCGCTGGCGTCAGCGCGGAACTGTACGACTCGGCCAGCGGGACGTGGGGGGCCACCGGCAGCCTTACCACCGCACGGCAATTTCACACGGCGACGTTGCTGTCCAACGGCAAGGTGCTGGTGGCGGGGGGACAATATGGCAGCAGCTCTCTTGGCAGTGCGGAACTGTACGACCCGGTGAGCGGGACTTGGAGTGCCACTGGCAGCCTTACCACCGCACGCTATCGACACACGGCGACGTTGCTGCCCAACGGCAAGGTGCTGGTGGCGGGGGGACAAGGTACAAGCGGCTTTCTTGCAAGTGCGGAACTATACGACCCAGCCAGCGGGACTTGGAGTGCCACCGGCAGCCTCACCACCGCACGCTACCTTCACACGGCGACATTGTTGCCCAACGGTACGGTGCTGGTGGCGGGGGGATATATCGGCAGCGCTCTTAGCAGCGCGGAACTGTACGACCCGGCCAGCGGGACTTGGACTGCCACGGGTAGCCTGACCCCCGGACGCTACGGTCACATGGCGACGTTACTGCCAAACGGCAAGGTGCTGGTAGCAGGGGGATATGACGGCGGCAGCTATGTTACTGGCGCGGAACTGTACGACCCAGCCAGCGGGACTTGGACTGCCACGGGCAGCGTGACCACCGCACGCATTGATGACACAGCGACGTCGCTGCCTAACGGCAAGGTGCTGGTGACAGGGGGATTTCTTGATGGCAGCCCTCTTAGCAACGCGGAACTGTACGACCCGGTGAGCGGGACTTGGAGTGCCACGGGCGGCCTCACCGCCGCACGCTACTTTCACACGGCGACGTTGCTGCCCAACGGCAAGGTGCTGGTGGCAGGGGGATTTGTTTCTGGCAGCTCTCTTACCAGCGCGGAACTGTACGACCCGGCCAGCGGGACTTGGAGTGCCACTGGCAGCCTGAACATCGCACGCTCTTTACACGCGGCGACGTTGCTGCCTAACGGCAAGGTGCTGGTGGCAGGGGGACATAATGGCAGCGTCTATCCTACCAGCGTGGAACTCTACGACATTGGGCTCGGGTTTATGGAGCCGGATTGGCAGCCGCAAATCGATACCGCGACTTCACCGCTGGTGCTTGGCACCAGTTTCACGCTGACCGGCTCGCGTTTCCAAGGCATCTCGCAAGCCTCGGGCGGGAACCTCCAGGACTCGTCAACGAATTATCCCGTAGTCCAACTGCGCGCTATCGAGAACAGCCAGGTCGCTTTTCTTCCGGCGGATCCAATAGCAGGCTGGTCCGATACCATCTTTGCTTCGATCCCGGTCAATAATTTTCCTCCCGGCCCAGCGTTGGTGACCGTCTTTACCAACGGAATCCCCAGCGACTCCAAATATGTGCTCGTAGCGAGTCCCGAGGCGAGTCCAACACCTACATCGACGCCTACAGCCACCGCCACCGCGACAGCTACCGCAACTGCGACGGCGACAGCAACAGCAACGTTTACACCTACGCCCGAACCGACATCGACTCCAACGGCTACGGCTACCGCAACAGCGACGTCAACGCCTACTGCCACTGCCACCGGAACGGCTACTCCAACAGCGACAGCGACAGCTACGGCAACGCCGACTGCAACGGCTACACCAACGCCAACGCCAACACCTACACCCACGCCGACCCCGACCCCGACCCCAACACCAGCTTATGCTGCGCAGGTTCAGCAACCGATCAATCCCGATGGGTCGAGTGTGTTCAACGTCAGACGCGGGGTTGTTCCAGTGAAGTTCACTCTCACGCTGGACGGTGTCCCGACGTGCGACCTGCCGCCTGCCACCATCGCTGTGTATCGGACAAGCACAGGAGGTAATCAAGAAATCGACGAGTCCATTTACAGCGGCAACGCCGACACAGGCTCAAACTTCAGAATCGATAGCTGCCAGTATATCTATAACCTAAACTCGCGTGCACTTGGAGTTGGTACATATCGCGTTGACATACTTATCGCCGGTCAAGCTGTAGGCAGCGCAGGCTTCGCGCTAAACTAACAGTGCGCTTTCGCGGTACCCCGTCGCTGTAACAGCAGTTACGTTAAAACGTTGAAACGTCCGAGGCGCGGCGTCCGGCAAATCCGGACGCCGCGTCGTTTTTTGTGGGGGCGATCTCGCGGTGGCGCCGAAACGGTTTCGAACCTGGCATCGTCGAAATTCGCAGCAACATTCAGCGTTGTTTTAAAATCTTTCGGGAACTTCGCCCCGAATTTCCGGGAGTGGATAGCGAACAGCAAAAACTACAAACAACCAAAGAAAGAGGATGGAACACCCATGAACACACAAATGAAAATATTTAACTCAAATACATGCCGGATTCTGTTTGCAACCTGCTTAAGCGCATTGTGCCTTATCGCACTGAGCACTCAGGCAGCGACGATCACCGTCATGAATACTAACGACAGTGCTGCCGACTCACTGCGCCAGGCGATTGCAGACGCAGTCAATGGAGACACAATCAATTTCGACTCTTCGCTCAATGGACAGACGATCACGCTGACCACAGGCGAACTGCTAGTGGATAAGAATGTCATTATCAACGGACCGGGTCCGAACAACCTGACAGTTGATGGCAACCATGCCAGCCGCGTCTTCCACGTCAGCCGATGGGTTACCGCCACCATCACTGGCCTAAGTATTACGAATGGCAACACCGCCGACACCCACGGCGGTGGCGGCATCTACAACGATCACGCTACACTGGTCGTCGACAACTGCACGGTCGCGGGCAATCACGCCGACTGGGGCGGTGGTATTCACAACGATGGCTCAAACAACAGCGCGACGCTGACTGTCACCAACAGCACGTTTAGCGGCAACTCGGCCGGCGGTCCCTACAGCGTCGGTGGCGGTGGCGGCATCTCCAATAATGGCTTCGATGGCAGCGCGACGTTGACTGTCACCAACAGCACTTTTAGCGGTAACTCGGGCGGTGGCCCCAACAGCAGGGGCGGCGGCATCGCCAACGAAGGGGCCTTCGGCAGTGCAACAGTAACGCTAAACAACAGCACGTTTAACGGCAACTCGGCCTCCTCGGGCGGCGGCATCTTCAACGACAGCGCGACGGTGACGGTCCGAGGGACGATCTTGAATGCGGGCGCTTCGGGTGAAAATCTCTACAGTGCTTCCGGCTCGGTGAGCTCGCTCGGTTACAATCTCAGCAGCGACAACGGCGGCGCTTTTCTCACGGCAACTGGCGACCAGATCAATACCAATCCGTTGCTTGGTCCATTGCAGGATAACGGCGGACCGACCTTCACGCATGCACCGTTACAAGGCAGCCTGGCCATTGATGCGGGCGACCCGAACTTCACTCCGCCGCCCGATTACGATCAGCGCGGCCCCGGTTATGTCCGCGTCGCGCATGGTCGCATCGATATCGGCGCATTCGAGGTGCAGATCGTTACACCCACTTATGCCGGACATGTTCAGCCACCGATTAACGCTGACGGGTCGAGCAACTTTAACGTCAGGCGCGGGGTCGTCCCGGTGAGATTTAATCTGACCTTGGGCGGTGTCGCAACTTGCGACCTGCCGCCAGCCACAATCGCTGTGACGCGAACGGCCGGAGGAGTGATCGGCCAGGTCAACGAGTCCGATTACAGCGGCAACGCTGACACAGGCTCAAACTTCCGAATCAGTAGCTGCCAGTATGTCTATAACTTAAACGCGCGCGCGCTTGGAGCTGGCACGTATCGCGTTGACATACTGATCAATGGTCAAGTTGTAGGCAGCGCGACCTTCGGGTTAAACTGACATTACGCCTTGGAGTCCTTCGCTGTAAGGGCAGTTAAAGAATTGAAACAGTAAAGGGTATTACGCGTTCGAGACACGGCGTCCGGCAACTTCGGACGCCGCGTCTGCTTTTTGGGGCGCAATCCCGCGGGCGCGGGACACGTCTGCCACACCTGGCGCGCCCGGAGCTTGTGCGAAGCCGGATAAAAATTCCACTCGTTTAGAAATTCTTCGGAACTTCGCCTCGAATTTCCGGGAGTGGATAGCGAACAGCAAAAACTGCAAACAACCAAAGAAAAAGGATGGAACACCCATGAACACACAAATGAAAACATTTAACTCAAATACGTGCCGGATTCTGTTTGCAACCTGCTTAAGCGCGTTGTGCCTTATCGCACTCAGCACTCAGGCAGCGACGATCACTGTCAGCAATACCAACGACAGCGGCGCGGGCTCACTACGCCAGGCGCTCGCGAACGCCAATGACGGCGATACGATCCACTTCGGAATTGCAGGCACCATTACTTTGACCACAGGCGAACTGCTCGTGGACAAGAGTGTCACCATTAGTGGCCCTGGTGCAGCGAGTCTGACAGTTGATGGTAACCTTGCCGGCCGCGTCTTCCACGTGAGCAGTGGGGTTACAGCCACCATCGCCGGCCTGACCATCACGAATGGCAACGCCCAGGACGAAGGCCCGAACACCGGTGGCGGCATTTACAACGATCACGCTACACTCGCGCTCGATAACTGCACGGTCAGCGGCAATTACGCCGGCTGGGGCGGTGGCGGCATCCACAACAGCAGCGGGACGCTGACTGTCACCAACAGCACTTTTAGCGGTAACTCGGCCAACTACCTCTTCGGTGTTGGCAGCGGCGGCGGTATCTTCACCGAAGGGTACGACGGCAACGCGACGCTGACTGTTACCAACAGCACTTTTAGCGGCAATTACGCCCGCCTCGTCGGGGGCGGCATCTGCAACGATGGGTTTGGGAGCGCAACGCTGACGGTAAACAACAGCACTTTCAGCGGCAACTCGGCCGAATCCGGCGCCAGCGGCATCTTTAACGGCGGGTCGATGACGATCGGCAGCACGATCTTGAATGGCGGCTATGGAAATCTGTACAATCTTTACGGCACGGTGAGCTCGCTGGGCTACAATTTAAGCAGTGATGATGGCGGCGGGCTCTTGACAGCGATAGGCGACCAGATCAACACCGATCCATTGCTCGGTCCGTTGCAGGACAATGGAGGTCCGACCTTCACTCATGCTCCCTTAACGGGCAGCGCAGCCATTGACGCAGGGAAAAACTTCGCGGCGGGGACCAACGACCAGCGCGGGCCCGGTTTTGTCCGCACGTTCGATAACGCTTCAACAGCCAACGCGAACGGCGGCGACGGCACGGACATCGGCGCATTTGAGGTGCAGGGCCCGCCCTCGCAATACGCTGCGTCGATTCAGCAACCGATCAATGCAGATGGTACGAGTGTCTTCAACGGTAGACGCGGCATTGTTCCGGTGAAGTTCACTCTCACCTTGGGTGGTGTGGCGACTTGCAACCTGCCGCCAGCCACTATCGCTGTCACGCGAACGGCCGGCGGAGTGATTGGACCCATCGACGAATCCGATTACAACGGATCGGCGGACAACGGCTCAAACTTCAGGATTACTAACTGCCAGTATATGTACAATCTGAGTACCGGAGCGTTGGGAGCTGGCACCTATCGAGTGGACATCGCCATTAACGGCCAGGTGGTAGGAAGCGCTACCTTTGGTTTACGCTAATCCTTATAACAGCAGTTACGTAAAGTGTTGAGGTATTAAGCATCAAAATTCGAGACGCGGCGTCCGGCAACTTCGGACGCCGTGTCTGCTTTTGGGGCGCAATCCCGCGGTCACGGGACCCTCTTGCGAACGTGGCAGGGTCCGAATCATTCGCTGCTTGCCACGCCGTCTTGACTCGTCGGAGCTCCAGCAAAGGTGACTCGTTGGAAGGCGAGTAATCCGTGGTCACAAAAATCAGTCGTTTCGAAAAATTTCGGGAACTTCGTTCCGAATTTCCGGGAATGGGTAGCGAACAGCAAAAACTACAAACTAAAAACCAAACAAAAAGGAATGACACCCATGAACACACTAATCAAATTTTCTGACGCACTGTGCCACCCCATCTCAGTCCGGCGCCCTACCTGGCCGCGAGGTGAATTTGTGAACACGACAAGGGAACAACTTGCAGAGATTGGCCGCGCATCCGCTAGAGGTGACAAGCGCACAGTCGATCAAGCGTGCGAAGAGTTGAAAGCGACTTCACTGCGACGGCTTTGTAAGACGGTTTCCCGAAACGCGCCGCTTAATTCTTGGAAGGAAATGAAAGGATCACTTATGTCTCAGCGCATCTTTAACTCAAATAGACGCCGGATTCTGTTTGCCACCTGGTTGAGCGCATTGTGCCTTATCGCACTGACCACTCAGGCAGCGACAATTACCGTGACCAACACTAACGACAGCGGCGCGGGCTCACTACGGCAGGCGATCGCGGATGCCAATGACGGCGACACGATCGACTTCGGAGTCACCGGCACTATTACCCTGACGACCGACCAACTGCTAGTGGAGAAAAGTATCAACATCAGCGGTCCCGGTTCAAACAACCTGGCAGTCGATGGCAACCATGCCAGCCGCGCCTTTTACATCGGCTGGGGTAGAACGGTCACCATCTCCGGACTGACTATTACCAACGGCTACGCTTTTGATGGCGGCGGTATCTGGAACAATCATGGGACGCTTACGATCAACAACAGCACACTAAGCGGCAACTCAGCTTCTACCAACGGTGGCGGCATCCTCAACGATGGCGCTTTCCTCGGTAACGCGACGCTTATTATCAACAACAGCACCTTCAGCGGCAACTCAGCCTACCACGGAGGCGTCGTCTGCAACAAGGGTTACTCCGGCAGCGCGACGCTCACCATCAACAACAGCACCCTAAGCGGCAACTCAGTCACTGCCTTCGGCGGCGGAATTTACAACATCGGTGACTACGGCAGCGCAATTCTTACGATCAACAACAGCACACTGAGTGGTAACTCAACCAACAGCATCGGCGGCGCCATCTGCAACCACGGTTTCGCTGGCAGCGCGACGCTCACCATCAACAACAGCACACTGAGCGGCAACTCGGCCAACTCCGGCGCCGGCATCTACAACGCGGGTTTCTCCGGCAGCGTGATGCTCACCATCAGCAACAGCACACTAAGCAGCAACTCGGCCAACTCCGGCGCCGGCATCTACAACGCGGGTTTCTCCGGCAGCGTGATGCTCACCATCAGCAACAGCACACTAAGCAGCAACTCGGCCAGCTCGGTCGGCGGCGGCATCTGCAACGACGGCAATTCCTCCGGTAGCGCGACGCTGACCATTCTCAACAGCACGCTAAGCGGCAACTCGTCCACTTACTCCGGCGGCGGCATCTACAACTACGGTTCCTCCGGTAGCGCGACGCTGGAGATCGGGAACACGATTCTGAAGACGGGCGCTTCGGGAGAAAACATCTTCAATATCGACGGTACTATCAGCTCGGATGGCTACAATTTCAGCAGTGATAATGGCGGTGGTTTCTTGACTGCTATGGGGGACCGGATCAACACCGACCCGATGCTTGGACCGCTTCAGGACAACGGCGGCCCGACCTTCACGCACGAGCTGTTGGTCGGTAGCCCGGCTATTGATGCCGGCGATCCAAGCTTTACTTCGCCGCCCGATTACGATCAGCGCGGCTCCGATTTTCCGCGCGTCGTGAACGGTCGCATCGATATCGGCGCGTTCGAGGTGGAGGCGTCGCCAACCCCGACACCTACACCTACTGCAACGTCTACGCCGACTCCGACTCCAACAGCGACAGCTACAGCTACTGTGACCCCAACAGCTACACCAACGTCAACGCCAACACCTACACTCACGCCGACGCCCATTCCGACACCTACGCCGACGAGCGTTTGTCCGCAGCCACAGGGTTATTGGAAAAACAATCCTAACGCGTGGCCTGTGAATAGGCTCACCTTGGGCAGCCAGAGCTATTTGAAGACAGAGCTGCTGATAATTCTCAATACTTCAATTGGCTCTGGGAAGAACGCTGACGCCAGCCTGATACTTGCCCATCAGCTCATCGCCGCCAAGCTGAACGTCGCCAATGGCTCTGATCCGGCACCTGTGGGCAGCACGATCACCCATGCGGACGGTCTGTTCAGCGGGTTCAGCGGCAAGCTGCCGTACCATGTCAAGCCATCGTCGGCAAACGGGCAGGCAATGGTGACCGACGCGACTGTGCTCGAAAGTTACAACAACGGCGCACTCACGGCCGGTTGTACGCCATAGAACGCGGGCACAGGAAATGTTAGATCGTTACAGGGTTACAACGGCAAAAGTCCAAACGTCGTTGTAACTTTTGTAACGCTTGTAATTCTTTTAACGCTTTAATGCGTCAAAAATCGGCTGCGGGTAAACGCCCAGCCAGATCGTCGGGATGATCAGCGCGCTGATCGCGATCCGTGACAGCGCGGTGGCAAGTGTTTTGCTGAAAAACCAGAATTATCTGGAGGCACGACACGAATTCCACGAACCCCGCACGAATTAACCCAAATCAAGTGAGTCCAGCGTTAAGAGATTTGATTCGTGACCATTCGTGTAATTCGTGTCTCAAAAAGTTGGGTTCTCTTGAAGTTTTCGGGAACTTCGTTCCGAATTTCCGGGAACAGATGGCAAATGACAAACATTACCCGAAAGGGAAACCAAAAGGAAAACATCTATGAAAAAACAACAAAATAATTCTACCCGCGGTTGGGCGCTCCAAGTCGCCCTCTCGATTGCTCTGCTATCTATTTCGACAGTCTTACTAGCCTCTGGTTTCAAGGCCACTCCAGCGACGAGGGGATTGAGCGCGCCCATTAACCCCGTCGCGGGCGGCGATAAGGAGCTGGTGATTGCAGGACCAGCGTCGTCCCAGAGCCTCTCTCCCGCCTATGCCCCGTTCACATTTGGCAACACCGGGAGCCTTAACACCGGACGCTATTTGCACACGGCGACGTTGCTGCCCAACGGCAAGGTGCTCGTGGCGGGGGGATATGATGGCGTCAACTATCTAACCAGCGCGGAACTGTACGATCCGGCCACCGGGACCTGGACCGCCACCGGCAGCCTAAACGCGGCACGCGTTGCTCACACGGCGACGTTGCTGCCCAACGGCAAGGTGCTCGTGGCAGGAGGACTTGGCAGCAGCGGCTTTCTCGCGAGCGCGGAACTGTACGATCCGGCCACCAGGACCTGGACCGCCACCGGCAGCCTCGGCGCCGCACGCGATTTGCACACGGCGACGTTGCTGCCCAACGGTATGGTGCTGGTGGCAGGAGGATATAATGGCGTCTTTCTTACCAGCGCGGAACTGTACGATCCGACCACCGGGAGCTGGAGTGTCACGGGGAGCCTCGTCATCGCACGCTATGTTCACACGGCGACGTTGCTGCCCAACGGCAAGGTGCTCGTGGCAGGGGGATTTGGTACCAGCTTCCTCGCTCTTACGAGCGCGGAACTGTACGACCCGGCCAGCGGGACGTGGAGTGCCACCGGCAGCCTCAACACCGCACGCTATCAGCACACGGCGACGTTGCTGCCCAACGGCAAGGTGCTCGTGGCAGGAGGACTTGATAGCGGCTTCAATCCGTCTGCGAGCGCGGAACTGTACGATCCAGCCACCGGGACCTGGACCGCCACCGGCGACCTCGGCGCCGCACGCGATCACACGGCGACGTTGCTGCCCAACGGCAAGGTGCTCGTGTCAGGAGGAGTTGGCAACAGCGGCGTTCTCGCGAGCGCGGAACTGTACGATCCGGCCACCGGGGCCTGGACCGCCACCGGCGGCCTCGTCACCCCACGCCATGTTCACACGGCGACGTTGCTGCCCGACGGCAAGGTGCTGGTAGCAGGGGGATTTGGTACTAGCGGCCCTCTAACCAGCGCAGAACTGTACGATCCAGCCAGCGGGACTTGGAGTGCCACGGGCAGCCTAAACACGGCACGCACTCAGCACACGGCGACGTTGCTGCCCAACGGCAAGGTGCTCGTGGCAGGTGGAAATGGCAGCAGCGGCTTTCTCGTGAGCGTGGAACTGTACGATCCGGCCACCGGGACCTGGGCCGCCACCGGCAACCTCGTCACCGCACGCGATTTTCACACGGCGACGTTGCTGCCCAACGGCAAGGTGCTCGTGGCAGGAGGTTCTAACAGCAGCGGCTATCTCGCGAGCGCGGAACTGTACGATCCGGCCACCGGGACCTGGACCGTCACCGGCAGCCTCGTCACCGCACGCTATCGGCACACGGCGACGTTGCTGCCCAATGGCAAGGTGCTGGTGGCAGGGGGATATAATGGCGTCTTTCTTACCAGCGCGGAACTGTACGATCCGACCACCGGGACCTGGAGTGCCACCGGCAGCCTCACCACCGCACGCGAGCAG
>Ga0193733_1000283_pt1 | contig 17905 bp, 19 predicted proteins | sample U1s2metaG_FD_145076 | JGI IMG/M metagenome (GOLD analysis project Ga0193733, IMG submission 145076) | Soil microbial communities from a riparian zone of the East river system, Colorado, United States - U1s2 | ecosystem: Environmental > Terrestrial > Soil > Riparian zone | place: USA: East River...
CACCTTCACGCCTGGCAATTTCCCTTCTGCAGAAAAAGCCTCATGCCCTCGGCGATGTCGGCCGGATCGGGCGTCTGTGCCCGCGTTGCCGGAGCCGCGAGCAGCCCGGCAAGGAAAGCGATGCCTATGGCCGTATGCAAAAGAAGATCTTGCACGGAGTCCGAAGGTGACAGGAACATGGCGAGATCATTTTGCGCGGGGCCCTCTCCGATACGCGTCGATCTTCGCTTTCAGGTCGGCATATTCCTCGCAGGGAATCAGGCAAATCTGCCTCAGTGCCCCGAGATGCTCTTCGGCTTTCACGAGGTTTCCGACCAGCAGGTACGCTTCGCCGACGTATTCGTGAGCGCCGCGATGCCGGGGGTTCAGCGCGAGCGCCCGTTCATAATGCTTGAAGGCGAGATCGAAGTTGCCCGAATTCCGGTAGGCGTAGCCGAGCAAATTCTGAAGATCGGGATTGCGGTCGTCTTGAAGCTCCGCTTTGCCCAGCAAGCGGATCGCGCCCTTCCAGTCCCTCGCTTCTGCAGCCTTCTTGCCGGCGGCGTAGTCGGAATCGGCTGCGCCCGCGCCGGGGGTTTCCTCGCCGGGGTCCGCCCGCAGCGGCGATGCCGAAAGGAACAAAAGACCCAGAACGAGCGGCGCCAGAGCGGTCAATGCAACGCGTCGCATCCGGAGCACTCGTGAGAGAAGTACTCCGGCGCCTGCGGCGGCCTCGCGCAGATGCGAGAGGTCAGTTCCGGGCGACCACGAACGCTTTCGCTTCGCGCACTTCAGCCCGCTCGGGGTCGGCGTCGCGGCCCAGCGCGGCGAGCTTCTCGAAGTACGCGCGCGCCTTTGCCTTGTCGCCCGCCGCCTGCGCCGCCTTGGCGGCGCCATAAAACCCGCGCAGCCGGTTCGGCATGGCGTGCAGCGAACTCTCATAGGCTTGCAGTGCCTGGGCCGGCTGCCCGAGTTCGAGGAGCAGGTTGCCGAGCATCTCCCGCATCGGGTAGAGCCGATTTTCCATCGCCACGTGCTTCTCGGTGGAGTCCTCGAGATCGGCGGCGGCGCGCATGAACTTGAGCGCCTCGTCGTTCTTGCCTTCCGCCCGAGCGCGCCAGCCCGTGGCGGCGAGAACGAGAACCTCGATCTGCTCGGCCCAGTAGCTGTTTTCCGCGCCCTTGCTCAGCGCCTGGAGCCGCTCGATTTCCTCCTTCGCCATGCTCGTGTTGCCGGTCTTCGCGGCGCCGACTGCGCGCGCGAAACGCGTCGTCGCTTCGGCGTAGGTATACAGGTTCGGGCGGATCGGCAGCGCCACCGCGTCGGACCAGGCCGCGCGCTCGAGGACGAAGCGCGCCGCGGGTGCGACCGTTCCGGTGTCCCGGCCGTAGTTCCGCGCACCGCTGAGTTTGGTGATCGCCTGGAGTTCATCGATCACGCGTTTTGCCTCCCGATCCTTGCCGAGCTGCAGATACGCGTAGGCCATGAAATCCTGGGCGTGCGGCTCCTGCGCGAACGTGGTGCCGGGAGCGTTCTTGGCCGCGTACTCGCGCGAAGCCTTCACCGCCGCCTGATTGGAGCGGATCGAGTCCTCCCATCGCCCGAGGATCGAGTAGATGTGCGAGGGCATGTGCTGGGCATGCGGCGCCGAAGGCGCGACCTTGGCATATTTGTCCGCAGCCGGAACTCCGCGCTTCGCGAGCGGCTCGAAGTCGTAGGTGTGGATGATGTAATGCGCAAGCCCGGGATGCTCGGGCTGCTCCCTGTCGATCGGCTCGAGGATCGCTCCCGCCTTGAGCTGCCTGGCGTAAGTTTTGTCGCGATGATCGACGGCCTCCAGAAGCGCCAGCGCGTAGAAGATGGAAGCCTCCTTGTCATCCGGGTATTTGCGCGACAACTGCGCCATCGCCCCCTCGTAGCGCTCGCTGCGTGTCGAGGCCGGAACCTTGTCGTAGTCCTTGTAGACTTCTTCCAGTGCGTTCAGCCAATCGCGCTCGCGCTCGGTCTTCGCCAGCGTCTTTCCCTTCTGTACGGCGTCGAGCGCGCGCTTGAGGCTTTCCTCGGGCCACGGCGGCACCAGGGGATTGCCCCGCTGGCTGGCAGCCAGACCCCAATACGCCATCGCGCACTGCGGATCGGCGCTGATGATCGCTTCAAACGCCTTGACGTTTTCGGGGTAGAAGAACGAGTGCAGTATGGCGACCGCGCGCTCGAATTGCCCCTGGACAGCCGGGCCGCAAGAGATCGGGAAGCGCACTTTGCCGAATTGCCCGCCTGCCTGCGCCGGGTTGTCATCGTGAGCCCACGACGGTTGGGCGGCCAATGCGGTGAAGAAAGCAGTAAGGGCTATCTGTTTTTTCATGGCACTCCCCTGGCGGTATGGGTCGGGACTTGCGTGCAAGAAACGCAGAGACGATGAACCGTGCCAATATATCCTCGGGTCTTCCTGCCCGCAATCAATATCGGCGAGCGGCGCATCGCGGCGACTCTCCGCTCAAAACGCGTAGAGCTTCGCCGGATTGTCCACGAGGATCTTCTTTCGGATCGCCGCATCGGGCGCCCACGCCGGCAGCAGGTTCAGCACGAGGCCGTCGTCGACCTGGAACAGCGGCGTCAGCTCGGTCGCCTTGCGCCCGGAACCTGAATTCGGGTGCGGCCAATTGGTTCCCCAGAGGATGCGCTCGGGGTTCGCCGCGATGAGCATTTTGGCGAGCGGCGCGAAAGGGGCATAGTCCTTCCGCATGCCGGCCGTGACCGAGATCTTGACGTAGGCCTTGCCCGATCGGACCAGCTCCACGAGGTCGGCGAAGCCGGGCTGCTGCGGACCGAGCTCCTCGCGCGCGTTGGCGAAATGATCGAACACGACCGGCACGGGCGAGGTGGCAACGAGGTCCTTGGTCGCGGAGACCATGGCGAGGTTCGTGTTCATCTGGACGTGCCAGTTGCGGCTCTTCATGCGCTCGATCGCCCTCTGGAGCCGCTCGCGGCCGACGGCCGGGTCGTTGGTGCCGCCGGTCGAGAGATTGAGGCGGATGCCGCGCACGCCGGCCCGACCCATCGCGTCCAACTCGCTCTCCGGAGTCTTGTCGTCGATGACGGCGACGCCGCGCGCGTTGGCGCCGCGCGCCTTCATGCCCCAGAGCGTTGCCGAGTTGTCGGTACCGTAGACGCTCGGCGTGACGATCACCACGCGCTGCAGGCGAAGCGCGCGGTGCAGCGCCGCCATCTCCTCGGGCAGCGCTGTCTCAGGCGTATACACGCGGCCCGGGAAGAACGGAAATTTCTCCGGGTCGCCGTGAATGTGGGTATGGCAGTCGCAGGCGCCGGCCGGCACGTCGAAATTCACCGGCGTCGCCGGCTGCGACGCTTTGGCAAAGCCGGTTCGAAGGTGCAGGGTGGCTCCGGCGGCAATCGCTCCGATCAGGACCTCGCGTCGCGTCAGCATGGGTTTCCTCCCTGGGTGGAAGCTTATCTGTTTCCGCGCCATCTTATCCCCTGGATCCGAATGCAGCTTTCGGACAGGTAGCGGGTGACGGCATCCGGTTCCAGGCGAGTCCCGGCGAGCCCGACGTGGCCGTCCGGACGCAGCAGGTAGAAAGCCGGTCCCGGGATCCGCGCGCGTGCGAGCTCTTGCGCGTTGTGCGCATCGTCGGGAATCACGTGGATGCGCAAAAGGTCGCCGAGTCCCAGCGCTTCCCCCGGCGGCGCGGGCTGCCCGATGACGATCAGGTTGTAGCGCGTGTCGTCGAGCTTCTGGAACAGGTCTTCGACCGGGCCGTTCGCCTGGAACCTGAGCCGCAACCAGGGAAAACGATCGCCCGCGCGCGGCGCGCCGCCGGGCAGGCCCGGCAGCATTTTCGACAGCGGGCTTTCCCGGTAGGCGATGCCGGTTTGGGAGATGGTGCGGAACGCCAGCGTCTGCACGCGCTTGAACCTCATCGCAAAGGCGGCAATCCTGGCGAGGATGCGCGTGCGGAACAGCCCCGCTATCCACCGGTCGGATACGACCAGATTGAACGCGCGGTCGGTGGTGCGCAGTAGCCGCTGGGCCACCGGAATGCGCTCCTTTTCATACGTGTCGAGCAAGGCCGCATCCGCTTTGCCGGAAACCACGAGCGCCAGCTTCCACGCCAGGTTGTACGCATCCTGCAGGCCCGTGTTCATGCCCTGCCCGCCCATCGGGCTGTGCACGTGCGCCGCGTCACCGAGCAGGAAGCAACGCCGGTCGCGGAACTTTTCCGCGGCGCGGTGATGGATGCGGTAGGTGGAGAACCAGCTGCATTCCTTGAAGTCCAGGTTGGCGCCCGCCTCCCGCCGTATATCGGGACTCAGCTCCTCGAACGTGACATCGTCTCTCCCCCGCAGCTTCTTGGGGAGGATGCCGATCACCCGCCACCGGTCCTTGCCGCGCATCGGGAAGAACAGGTGAAATCCATCGCGCCACAGGTAGACGTTCAGCTCTTCCGCGACCATGGGGCCCGTCGCCTCGGTATCGGCGACGAAGAACACGTGCTCATACGGCGCGCCGGGAAAGGTGATGCCCGAGAGCTCGCGCACCGCGCTGTGCCCGCCGTCGCAGCCTGCGACATACGCGGCCTGGATCTTGCGGGTGGAGCCATCGGGCTGCTTGAGCGTTGCGGTTACGAGACTGGGTTCCTGGTTGATGCCGGTGAGCTCGGTGTTCCACAGCACCGCCATGCCCCAGTTGCGGAGATGGTCGCCCATGATCCGCTCGTTGTCGTCCTGGCCCAGTATCAGGACAAAGGGAAACGGGCTGATGCTCTTCCCGATGTCGCCCAGCGGGATGCGCGCCGCCCACTTTCCTTCCGCCCACATATTGGCGCCGCTGCCGCGGCGGCCCAGCTCGAGCGCACGCTCCGCGATCCCGAGCTTGGAGTAGATCTCGAGCGTGCGCGCATGCACCGCCATCGCCCGCGTCTGCTGCGCCGGCCCGGAATGCCGGTCCACGATCATCGCGCGGATCCCGCGGCGCCCGAGCTGATTGGCGAGCATCAATCCGGTGGGGCCGCCTCCCACGATCAGCACATCCGTATCCATGTCGGCCGCGGACCGGCAGATTACATTTGAAATATGCCGTGCCATGATACCGTATGGCCGCAGGCGATAAGGTCCAGCTGAAGGAGGCTTCCATGCTGTTCATCGCGCGTCGCGCCTTGGCCGTGGTTCTGCTGGTGTTCGCTTCGACGGCGATTGGTTGGGCGCAGGCCTACCCGGACCGGCCGCTGCGGCTCGTGGTCGGATTTCCGCCCGGGGGCAGCGGCGATTTTCTCGCGCGCATCATCGCCGACGAGCTGACCCGGGAAATCGGCCAGCCGGTGGTGGTGGACAACAAGCCCGGCGCCGGCTCGAACATCGCCGCGGAGCACGTCGCGCGCGCCGCCGCCGACGGCTACACCATCCTGCTCGCCGGCAACTTCACGCACGCGATCAACCCCTGGCTGTACAAGAACCTCTCGTGGGATCCCCACCGCGACTTCACGCCCATCACCGAGGTCGCTCTGATGAGCATCATCGTGTGCGTCACGCCTGAGCGCGGGGTCCGTTCGATGAAGGAGCTGATCGCAAAGGTCAAGAGCGAGCCGGGCAAATGGTTCTACGCCTCGCCGGGCAACGGCACCTCGCAGCACCTCGCGGGCGCGGAGTTGAACCGCCTCGCCGGCACCGACATGCAGCACGTGCCCTTCAGGGGCGGCGCGCCTTCGCTGCAGGCGGTGCTGGCGGGCGACGTGCAGGTGATGATCGGCACGACGCCGGTAGTGCTCCCGCAGATCCGCGCAGGGAAGCTCGTGCCGCTCGCGCTGATCACACGCGCGGCCTCGAAGATGGTCCCGGGCGTGCCCGGAATGGAGGAAGCGGGCGTGCCGGGGTTGGACCTGGGGAGCTGGTGGGGAATCTGGGCGCCGCCCGGGGTGCGGCCTGAAGTGAAGGAGCGTCTGTATACGTCCATCACCCGGGTCATGCGCCTGCCGCAGGTTGCGGAGAAGCTCGCGCGCGAGGCGATGGAGCCTGAAATCTCCGCCTCGCCCGAGGATTTCGCCGCGTTCGTGCGCAGGGACCACGCTTCCTACGAGCCCATCGTCAAGTCTTCAGGCGCGAAGGCGGATTGAGCCGGCAAAGGCCCGCGGTGCTGCAACTGAAAAGACTGAGCCGGGATTTCGCGCTGGAAGGGAGCGGCGTCGATCTCGCCCAGCCCCTTTCCGATGGCGCTTTTCGTGAAATCGAAAAAGCGTTCTTCGCCGGCCAGGTGCTCGTGTTCCGCGGGCAGAAGCTCACCGCGCGCGAGTTTCTCGGATTCGCGCGCCGCTTCGGGCCGCCCGAGCCCCACGTGGTCGACCAGTTCCATCATCCCGAATACGCCGACATCCTGATCCTGTCGAACGTGGTGCGCGACGGCAAGCCGGCCGGGCTCGCCGATGCCGGGACCTATTTCCACACCGACTATTCGTATCTGGAGATGCCGGCGCGGGCGACGCTGCTGTACTCGATCCAGGTGCCGCGCGCCGGCGGCGATACGCTGTTCGCGAACCAGTACGCCGCCTACGACGATCTTCCCGGCGCGATGAAGAAACGCCTGGAAGGGCTGGTCGGCCTGCATCATTACGGCAACCGCGACGATCTCGAGGACAGCTCGCGCACCGCGGCCTCGCTGCTGACCGAAGAGCAGAAGCGCAGACTGCGCTGGGTCAGGCACCCGCTTGCGCGGCGCCATCCGGTCACGGGCCGCACCGCGCTCTACGCGGTCTCAGGCAGCTCGTTCGGCATCGAGGGCATGCCCGAAGGCGAGGCGCGCGCGCTGCTCGACGAGCTCAAGCGCCACGCCACGCTCGGGAAGTACCGGGTCCGCCTGACTTACGGCGCCGGTGACGTGGTAATCTGGGACAACGCGTCGCTGCTGCACTCGGCGACGCTGATCGATCCGGAGGATGCGCGCACGCTGTGGCGCATCACCATCAAGGAGACGAGGAGGCAAGCATGATACGCAGACAGGTTCTGGCTTGGGCGGCCGCGGCCGCGACGGCGGCGCTCTCGGCGAGCGCGATCGCGCAGACCATCACATTGCACGGCGCCTCGCAGTTCAACGACGACCACGCGTTCACCAAGGCTCTCGTGAGGTTCGAGGAGCTGGTGAAGAAGTATTACGGCAAGCCCGTCAATTTCGTGCTGCACAAGAACAGCGAGCTTGGCCTCGAGAAGGACTACTTCGCCTACATGAACCAGGGCAAGGGCGTGGACTACGGCATTGTTTCGCCCGCGCACATGTCCACGTTCTCGAAGGCGGCGCCCTTCATCGACGCACCCTTCCTGTTCCGCGACCTCGACCACTGGAACAAGGTACTGGACGCGGACCTCCTGAAGCCGATCGCGGACGAGATCGCGCAGAAGGCCGACGTGATGCTGATCGGCTACGCGGGCGGCGGAACCCGCAACATCTTCGTCAACAAGCCGGTGCGCAACCTCGTCGAGATGAAGAACCTCAAGGTGCGCGTGCAGGGCGCGCCGATCTGGAGCCGCACCTTTGCCGCGATCGGCATGTCGCCCACGGTGATCGCGTACAACGAGGTGTACAACGCCATCCAGAACGGCGTCATCTCGGCGGGCGAGAACGAAGCCGCCGGTGTCGAGTCGATGAAGTTCTACGAGGTCGGCCCCAACCTCTCCATGACCGAGCACGCGATCACGATCCGGCCGATCTGCTTTTCCGGGAAGACTTTCCGCAGCCTGCCTGCCGACCTGCGGGCGGCGATCCTCCGCGCGGGAAAGGAGGCGGGCGCCTATGGCCGCCAGGTGGAGTCCTCCGAAGACACGGCCAAGCTGGAGGCGCTGGAAAAGGCCGGCAAGTTGAAGCGCATCACCTTCACCGACCGCGCGCAGATGAAGAAGCTGGTGGATCCGGTGATGGAGGCGTACGCGAAGGAGATCGGCGCAGACGGCATCTTCACCGCGATCAACAACACGAAGTAGCTTGAAGAAGCTCCTCGACGGCGCCCATCGGCTGCTCACGTGGCTGATGGCGGCCACCGTGGCGATCCTGATCGTCCCGGTCACGCTGCAGATCATCTCGCGCTACACCGCGCTCATCCCGTCGTGGATCTGGACCGAGGAGCTGTCGCGGTTCCTGTTCATCTGGATGATCATGCTGGGCGCGATGATCGGAGTGCGCGAGGGGTCGCATTTCGTGGTCGACGTCCTGCCGGATCTCCCGCCGCGGCCCAACGCGCTCCTGCAGATCGTCACCAACTTGCTCGTCCTCGCGTTCGCGCTGGTCTTCGTGTGGTGGGGCATCGAGTTCGTGCGCTTCGGCTGGGACCAGACCTCCGAGCTCGCCGAGCTGCCGATGGCGTTCATCTTCATGGCGTGGCCGGTGGCGGGCGTGACCTGGGTGCTCTTCCTCGGTGAAGCGTTCATCGCGAGCTTCCGCGTGCTTGCGGGAAAGGCCGACCGATGATGTCCGCTGCGCTGGCTCCCGGCGCGGCGGCGATCGTTCTCTTCGGCACGTTCCTCGTGCTCTTCGTGTTGCGCGTGCCGGTGGCGTTCGCGTTGGGCCTGGCATGCCTGCCGAGCCTGGTCCTCGAGCCGCGCCTGTCGCCGATGATGCTGTTCAACGAGACCTTCAAGGCCTACAACTCCTTCATCCTGCTCGCGGTGCCGTTCTACCTGCTCACCGCGAACCTGATGAACGTGGGCGGGGTCACCGACCGGCTGGTGCGCCTGTCGCGCTCGATGGTGGGCCATTTCCCGGGCGCGCTCGCGCAGATCAACGTTCTGCTCTCGGTCTTCTTCGCCGGAATCTCGGGCTCCTCGACGGCGGATGCGGCGAGCCAGAGCAAGATCTTCATCGACGCGCAGGTTAGGGAGGGTTACGGCTTGTCTTTTTCGATCGCGATCACCGCGGTCTCGGCGGTGTTGGCGGTCATCATCCCGCCCTCGATCCTGATGATCGTGTGGGGCGGGGTGATCTCGACCTCGATCGGCGCCATGTACCTCGCGGGTTTCCTTCCCGGCCTGCTGATCGCCGCGGCGCAGATGGCGACGGTGCACGTGTACGCGAAGATCTACCACTACCCGGTCTATCCGCGCGCGACGCTGAAGGAATTCTTCTACTCGGCGTGGATCTCGATCCCGGCGTTGCTGACGGCCTTCATCATCGTCGGCGGCGTGCTCCTCGGCTGGTTCACGCCGACGGAATCAGCGTGCGTCGCCGTGCTGTACACGATAGCGCTGTCGGTCTTCGTTCACCGCGAGATGAACCTGAAGAACCTCTACCACTCGTTCGTCGAGACGGGGCGGCTCTCCTCGGTGGCGCTCTTCTGCGTGGGCACGGCGTCCGCCTTCGGCTGGCTCCTCGCCTACTACCAGATCCCCAGGGCGCTGCTCGACAACGTTTCCACGTGGGGGATGGGCATCACGCAGGCGGGTTTTTTCATCGCCCTCGTGTTCCTGGTGGTCGGCTGCTTCCTCGACGCGATCCCGGCGATCATCATCTTCGGCACCATCCTGCAGCCGCTCGCGCAATCGGTCGGAATGAATCCGATCCACTTCGCCATCATCGGCATCGTGTCGCTCGCCTTCGGGCTGGTGACGCCGCCCTACGGGCTGTGCCTGATGATCTCGTGCGCGGTCGCCAAGGTGCCGATCAGGTTCGCGCTCAAGGACACGATGATCATGCTGGTGCCGATGCTCCTCATGCTGGCGGCGATCATCGTCTGGCCCGACATCCCCCTGATCCTCCCCAGGCTGATCGCCCCCGAGCTCCTGAAATGAGCCGCTAGGGCCGCACGGCGGGCGTTTCGATCTTCATCCCGTTCGCGCGCCACATCAGGTAGAGCTCGAGATCCACGAATTCGGCGGCGCCGAAGTCGGGCGCTTGCGCGCGGATTCCGGAAAGACAATTGCGAAAGCGCCGCTGCAGCGAGCCCAGGCCCTGCCACTCCAGGCGGTACAGCGGGTATCCGGTGGGATGCGCCTGCGGAATCACGCTTCCGGCGAGCCGCTTCCCCCAGTTGTCGTCGTGGCACTGAGCGCAGGCGAGGTTGAGCTGGCCCTGGCGGCGATGGAAGGCTTCTCTGCCCGCGTCGAGAAACGGCCGGGTTCGCTCGTCGATCGCGATCTTGATCGGCAGGCCGCGCGATTGCCGGCCGACGTAGGCGGTGAGCGCCAGCAACTCGCGGCTCTCGAGGGCGAGCGGCGGCGCCTTCTGCCGCCCGGTGCGGCAGAGGTTGATGCGCTGCTCCAGGTTGACCGGGCGCCCGAGCGCGGCGTCGAAGGCTGGGTGACGCGCCGCGACGCCTTTCATGCTCGCGCGCGCATCGCCGTGGCAAGCGGCGCAAGCGCGATCCGCTGCGCCCGCCTTCTTGTTCCACAGCGCCTCGCCGTCGAGCACCCACAGCATGCCGGGATTGCCGGCGTCGTCGTCCTGCATCGCGCGCGTCTCGCGGCCCATGAGGTCGTAGCCCGAGCGGCGCTCGGCGGGCGGAATCTCCGCGGCGGCTGCGAAATCGAGGAGGACGCAGGCGGCCGCAAGTGCCAGACAAGAACGCACGCTGGCGCGGACGCTCACCCGACGCGAATCGAGGCGGTCTCGGTCACGGCGTAGCCGTTGTCGCCGGTCCATTGGAACGCGATCGTCCCGCTCTCCGTTGCCACCGTGGTAAACGCGATCAGCGGGTTCGCGGCCACCGCGGGATGGAGATCGACGCGGAAGACCTCCGCGCCGTTGTAGGTGCACACGAATCGCCTGATGATGTCGCGCGGAATCAGCTCGCCGAGCTGGGTGCGGCGAAAACCGGTTTCCATCGGGTGCGCGGCGAGCGTCTTGATCTCGATGATCTCGCCGCGCTTTGCCTGCGAGGGAACGTTGACGATGGCGCGCGCCATTCAGATCAAGCCTTCCTCGAGACAGGCCGAGAGCGTGACCACGACCTCGGCGCTGTCGGACCAGAACGAGCCGTCGGAGAGCTGGGCGATCGCGAGCACGGTCTGCGTGTCGGCGAGGCGCACGCGGGTCGACATCCTCGCGCGCCCGGCGCGCGGGCCGAGATAGACGCTCACCACCTCCGGAAGCGGGTTTTTCTCGGTGAAGACGTGGATCGCCTTGACGTGGTCCAAAGGCGTCATCGGGTTCTCGACCGCGACCGAGAGCGGCACCGAGTTGCCGTTGTCGATCAAGGGCGGCAGCTCGAGCTTGACTTTGCCGCGGCGGACCTGCGCCACGCCGGTGACCTTGCGGACCGCCTCCTGCAGTGCCGCCCTGCGCAGGCCCGCCTGGTTGGGATCGAGCTGCGCCCTGGCCCTCGTCGCCGCAGCGATGGAAGCGGCGCCACAGGCAAGAACCATGAATTCGCGGCGGGTCGTCATTTGAGCGTCAACAGATAGGCAACGATATCTTCAATCTGTTCCGCGGTAAGGACCGTCTTGCCGCGATACGCGGGCGCCACGCGTACAAGCCCTTCGCTCTTGTAGTACGCGGGCATGATGCTCTGCGGGTTGACTTTCGTCGGATCGACGATCCGCTGCCGGATCTGGCCCTCCGACAAGCGCGCGCCGACGGCCGTGAGATCGGGCGCGAGGTTGCCCTGGAAGCGCTCCTCGGGGATCGGCCCGCTGTGGCACAGCAGGCAAAGGCCCACCTGCCGGTTGGCCACGATCGCCCGGCCCCGCGCCGGATCGCCCTTTGCGCCGGTTAGCGAGGCCGGAATCGAGTCGCTCGCAAAAGCATTTCCGGCGACAAACGAAAATGCGATCGCGCAAGCCTCACACCAATTCAATGCCGTGGTTCTTCAGCGGCACCGAGCGGAGGCGCTTGCCGGTCGCCCGGTAGAACGCGTTCAGCACCGCCGGCGCTGCGACGCAGATCGTCGGCTCGCCGATCCCGCCCCAGACCGTGCCTCCGGTCGGTATCAGGATGGTCTCCACTTTCGGCATCTGCGCGATGCGCATCGAGTTGTACTGGTGGAAGTTCGTCTGCTCAATGCGGCCGTCCTTCACCGTGCACTCCTGGAAAAAGAGCGCCGAGAGACCATAGACGAACGAGCCCGCGACCTGGCGCTCGATCTGCGCCGGGTTGACCGCGTAGCCCGGGTCGGTGGCGGCGACGATGCGGTGCACCTTGACCTTGTTGCCGTCCTTCACCGAGATCTCGCAGGCGGCCGCGACGAAGCTGTCGAAGCAATGCAGGTGCGCAAGGCCGCGATAGACGCCGCTGGGCGAGGGCTTGCTCCAGCCGATCCTCTCGGCCACCGCGTTCAGCACGCCGAGGTTCCTCGGGTGCTTGGCCATGAGCTTGCGCCTGAATTCGAGCGCGTCCTGGCCCGCGGCTTCCGCGAGCTCGTCCATGAAGCACTCGATGAACACCGCGTTCTGGTTGATGTTGACGCCGCGCCAGAAACCGGGCGGCACGTGCGTGTTGCGCATCGCGTGGTCGATCAGCAGGTTCGGCACCGTGTAGCTGAAGGAGTGCTCGCCCGACTCGAACACGCCCTGGAAGGATAGGGGATCACGTCCTTTCTGCGCCTGAACGACCTCCGGACGCACCGCTGCGAGGATCGACTGCCCCGAGAGCCGCATGTGCAGCGCGGTGAGGTTGCCGCTCGCGTCCAGGCCCCCGACGAGCTTGCACTGCATCACCGGGTGATAGCGGCCGTGCGCCATGTCCTCCTCGCGCGACCAGATCATCTTCACCGGCGTTCCGGGCATCTGCTTGGCGATCAGCACCGCCTGCCTGACGTAGTCGTCCGGGTAGGTGCCGCGCCGGCCGAAGCCGCCGCCCAGCATGACGTTGTGCACGTCGACCTTGTCGGCCGCGAGGCCCGAGGCCTCGAGCACCTGCGCAAAGGCGCCTTCGCCGTTCTGCGTCGGGCCCCACAGCTCGCACTTGTCGGGCGTGTAGCGCACGGTCGCGTTCATCGGCTCCATGCAGGCATGGTTCTGGAACGGGTAGGCGTAGACCGCCTCGATTCTCTTCGCCGCGCCGGCGAGCGCGGCCTTCACGTCGCCGCCCGCCTGGTTGCCGACGAAGGCCTGCTCAGCGTCCAGTCCCGCCTTGAGCACCTCGGCGATGTCGGCGCTCGACACTTTGGCGTTCACGCCCTCGTCCCAGACGATCGGCAGCTGCTCGAGCGCGGTTTTGGCGTTCCACCAGGTGTCGGCGATCACAGCGACCCCGGTGTCGCCGACCTGCACCACTTTCTTCACGCCGCGCATGCCGCTTACTCTCGCGGCGTCGAAGCTCTTCACCTTGCCGCCGAACACCGGGCAATCCTTGATCGCCGCGTTCAGCATTCCGGGCAGCTTCAGGTCGGAGCCGTAGATCATCTTCCCGTTCACCTTGTTCGCGGTGTCGAGCCGCTTCAGCGGCTTGCCCGCGATCTTCCAGGTCTTCGGATCCTTGAGCGGCACGTCCTTGGGCTGCTCGAGCCGGGCGGCGGCTTCGGCCACCTTGCCATAGGTCGTCTTGCGTCCGGAGGGCTTGTGCGTAATGACGCTGTTGGAGGCGGTGCACTCGGAGGCGGGCACCTTCCACTCGTTCGCGGCGGCCTGGACCAGCATCATGCGCGCGGCGGCTCCGCCCTTGCGCACGTACTCGTTCGACTGCCGCACGCCGCGGCTGCCGCCGGTGGAGAACTCGCCCCAGGCGCGCTTGCGCGCGACGCTCTGGCCCGGAGTCGGATACTCGATCTCGACCTTGCTCCAGTCGCAGTCGAGCTCCTCGGCTATGAGCTGTGCGAGGCCGGTGATCGTGCCTTGGCCCATTTCCGCACGTACTGCGCGGATAAGGGTGGTGTTGTCCGGGCGGATCGCCACCCAGACGGTGATCTCGGGCGAGCCGTCGGCCGCGCGCACCACGGCGGGACCGAAGGGGGGAAGGCGCAGGCCGAGCGCGAGGCCGCCGCCGAGGGCGGCGCTGCTGATGAGGAAGGAACGGCGGGTAAATTTCGGAATGGCTGTCATGGTCGGCTCCCTCACGCGGCCTTGGCGGCGGCGTGGATCGCTTCGCGCACCTGCTGGAAGGTGCCGCAGCGGCAGATGTTGGTGATGCTCGCGTCGATGTCGGCGTCGGTCGGCTTCGGTTTCGCCTTGAGTAGCGCCGCCACCGCCATGATCATGCCGGACTGGCAGTAGCCGCATTGCGGCACGTCGTGATCGATCCACGCCTTCTGCACCTTGTGCAGGACCTTGCCCGAGGCGAGGCCTTCGATGGTGGTGATCTTGGCGTCGCTCGCCGCGCTGACCGGCACGGAGCACGAGCGCATCGGGATGCCGTTGACGTGCACGGTGCAGGCGCCGCACTGCGCGATGCCGCAGCCGTACTTGGTGCCGGTGAGGCCGACCTGCTCGCGGATCACCCAGAGCAGAGGCGTGGTCGGATCGACGTCGACTTCGTGGGACTTGCCGTTGATTGTCAGGCGCATTTCTACTCCTCCATTGTCGTGCGGGGCTGTGGCCGGGAGATGCGGATTTTCGCGCCCGGATATCCTACCCCTATAATCGGTTCCCGGTGCAGGTCCCGGCAAACCACGGAGGACGCATGGTTTTCGTGAAGCGATTCGCCGCAGTTCTCTCCGTCGCCGTCCTCGCCGCCTGGTCAGGCGCCCTCGTTCAGGCGCAGGCCCCCGACCTGATTCTCCATAACGGCAAGGTTGTCACCGTCGATCCGGCGTTCTCGATCGCGGAAGGCGTGGCGATCCGCGGGGATCGCTTCGTCGCGGTCGGAACGAACGACGCGGTGCGCCGCACGGCCGGGCCGGCGACCCGGATGATCGACTTGCGCGGGCGCACTGTGATTCCGGGATTGATCGACGGGCACCTGCACAACGCGGGCGGCGGGCCCGGCGTGAATCTCTCCGAAGTCCGCAGCATGGCGGAGCTGCTCGCCACGGTCGAGGCGCGGGTCAAGGTGAGCAAGCCCGGCGACCTGGTGGTGTCCAATTCCGACTGGCACGAAGCGCAGCTGCGCGAGAAGTGCCTGCCGCACCGAAGGGACCTCGACCGCGTCGCCGCAGACAATCCGGTGGTGCTGGTGCGCGGCGGGCACGAGTTCATCGTCAATTCGGCCGCGCTCAGGCGTTGGAACATCTCGCGCAGCACGCCGGTGCCGCCGGGCGGGGAGATCGGCCACGACGCGGACGGAGAATTGAACGGCGAGCTGGTGGATACCGCGCGCAGCCTGGTGAAGCTGCCGCCGCCGCCGAAGCTCGCGGCGGAGGAGATCCTCGCGCAGATGAAGCTCTTTAACGCGGCCGGGCTCACCGGCATCCGCATTCCCGGGCAGTTCCAGTTCGGCGGGAGCGCGATCGAGCCCTACCGCATGTTCCAGCAGCTGAAGGCGCAAGGGAAACTGACGATCCGTGTCAATTACCTCATGCGCATTTTCGATTATTCGAGCGTCGAGAAGATGCGCGAGACGATCGCGTCATGGAACGTGAAGCCCGACGAAGGCGACGAATGGCTGCGCATCGGCGGGATGAAGACGCTGGTCGACGGCGGGTTCGAGGGCGGGCACATGCGCACGGCCTATGAGGAGCCTTTCGGCAAGGGCGGGAAGTTCAAGGGAATCCAGGTCGTGCCGCTTGCCGATTACGTCGCCGCCGTGCGCGAGCTGAATCGCCTCGGCTGGCGCGTCGCCACGCACGCGGTGGGCGACGCCGCGATCGATCAGGTGCTGGACGCCTACGCCGCGGCAGACCGCGACCGCTCGATCCGCGGCAAGCGCTGGTCGGTCGAGCACTTCTTCATCGGCCGGCCCGACCACTATCCGCGCGTGAAGGCGCTCGACCTGGTGATCTCGGCGCAGGACCATCTGTATCGCGCCGGCCCGAGCCTGATCAAGTACTGGGGCCGCGAGCGCGCCGAGCAGGTGACGCCGGTGCGGAGCTTCCTCGACCAGGGAATCCTCGTCGCCGGCGGCACCGATTCCCCGGTGATTCCCTACAACCCGTTCTGGGCGATGTACCACTTCATCTCGCGCGAGACGATCTCGGACGGCGTCTACGGCGCCAACCAGGGAATCACGAGGGAAGAGGCGCTGCGCCTCTTCACGATCAACAACGCGAGGCTCAGCTTCGAGGAGAACCTGAAGGGGTCGATCGAGCGCGGCAAGCTCGCCGACTTGGTTATACTCCCGGCCGACATCCTCACGATTCCCGAGAAGCAGATCGAGAGCCTGAAGCCGGTCGCGACCATGGTGGGAGGGCGCTTCGTATACAGCGACCCGGCGGTTCGGCTCGAATAGCGGACCCTGCTGACATGACGCTGTCAGCAGGGCGGCCGCATTCTTTCAGGCGTGCGAATCCCGCACTTCACTTGAAGGAGACTGAAATGAAGAACGCAGTGGTCTGGAGCGAAATCGCGGTGTCCGATCTCAGGCGCGCGACCGCCTTCTACGAGAAGCTGCTCGACGGGAAGCTGAAAGCCGAGAGCTTCGGCCCGTATGAACTCGCGCTGTTCCCGCACGCCGCGGACGGCATCGGCGGCTGCCTGATGAAAGGCGAAGGCTACGAGCCCTCGGGGAAGGGGACGGTGACCTATCTCGCGGCCGAGCCCGGTATCGACGCGGCGCTCAAGCGCGCGACCGCCGCGGGCGCGAAGGTGTTGATGGCGAAGGTGGCGCTGCCCGGCAACCAGGGCTACATCGCCCACGTGTCGGACTGCGAAGGCAACCGCATCGGGCTGCACGCGATGAGCTAGAGAGGCCATGCGGCGCGCCGACCGCCTCTTCCAGATCGTCCAGTTCCTGCGCGGCCGCCGTCTCACGACGGCCGCGTTTCTGGCGGGCCGGCTCGGCGTGTCGCTGCGCACGGTCTATCGCGATGTGCGCGACCTGTCGCTCTCCGGCGTCCCGGTCGAGGGCGAGGCGGGCGTCGGCTACCGGCTGCGCGCGGGCTTCGACGTTCCGCCGCTCATGTTCACGCTGAACGAGATCGAGGCGCTCGCGGTGGGCGCGCGCATGGTGGAGGCGTGGGGCGGGCCGGTGCTCGCCGATTCTGCGCGCACCGCGATCGAGAAGATAGTGGCCGCGCTGCCCGCCGACCGGCGCATCGCGGTAGAGAAGACGCGCCTCTACGCGCCGGGGTTCCACGTCGACGGCCGGGCCATGCGGCAGCTGGAATCGGTGCGCGAGGCGATCGGCTCGCGCCGCGTGCTGCGCCTCGACTACCGCGACTCGGGCGGAAAGCCGAGCGAGCGCGACGTCTGGCCCCTCGCGCTCTACTACTGGGGCCGCACCTGGACGATAGGCGCCTGGTGCGAGCGCCGAACGGACTTCCGCAATTTCCGCGTCGACCGGATCGCGGGCCTCGAGACGCTCGAGCGCCGCTACCCGGACGAGGCCGGCAGGCGGCTCGCCGATTTCATCCGGGCGATGGAGGCGCGGTGATTATCGAGCCGGGGTGAAACGTCTGCCGGTGCCGCCGCCGGTTCGAGGCATCGCGGCGAGGCGCTCGGCCAGTCGGGCGAGGTCTTCGAGCGCCTGAAGGCGCTCGCGCACCGTCATCGAGAGTGCGGCGCGCAGCTGCGCGCGGCGGCTGCCCTCCCAGGTCGCGGTTTCCCAGCCGGCTTCAACGGCTCGATTCATTTGCGGCGCTTCTCCTCCATGATCATGCGCAGGTGCTCGATATCATCCAAGTCCCGCGGGCGGTTGGCAAGCTGTTTCATTGCGATCAGCGTGGAGATCGACACGAAGCGCACCGTGAGGCCCGGCGCGAGCTCTCCCTTCATCGCCGCCTCGTATTCGCCGTCGAAATCGAAAGGCTCGGTCACGAACACGTCGACGGTCACGGGACGGTGGCGATCGCTCGCGAAGTTCAACACCTGCATGCCCTTGTCCCGTATCCACCGCGCGCGCTGCGCTTCGTCCGCGAACTGCTCGGCCTTCACCGGAACGGTGGGACGGTAGCCGAGGCCTGCGAGC
>Ga0193733_1000285_pt1 | contig 17880 bp, 13 predicted proteins | sample U1s2metaG_FD_145076 | JGI IMG/M metagenome (GOLD analysis project Ga0193733, IMG submission 145076) | Soil microbial communities from a riparian zone of the East river system, Colorado, United States - U1s2 | ecosystem: Environmental > Terrestrial > Soil > Riparian zone | place: USA: East River...
GGTTGAAACGATCCGCCTCGAAAGCGGACATACCTTAACGGGTATCGGGGGTTCGAATCCCTCCCTCTCCGCCACATTAGAAGCATTAGGGTTAACAGGCCATGCTAAGTGCTGCGAGGCTCCGGCTACCTTCTTGGGCCACCTTTTAGCCTTTTGCTGCCGGGCCGAAGGAGTACGTAGTGAGGACCTTGGTGCTAAGCCAAGGAGGTCACTACCATGGCGACCACCGTCAGCATTTACACCCGTCTTGCGATGAAGCAACGCGGACTCATTAGCTCCGGCAAAGGTCGCGACCCGCTCACTATCGTGTGGCGTCTCAAAAAATAAAAATAAGACCCGTTTTTGAATAGTTCGTTTTTGCCGAATCCCTTAGGCCAAAGACATTTCGCCAGCCTGTGGGAAAACACCACCCAAATCGCATTGACTATTCCTGATACCGAAGACTAGCCTTTGAGCAGGCCCTTTTGCATTTCTGGTGCTCGAAATTAATAGTGGAGGCTAACCTATGACGCAGGGAATGGAATGGCTGCTGATTGCGTGGGGCGTTGTGACTGGAATTCTTCTTATCCTGCTCTTCTATCGCAGCACCCTAACTAGGCAGGAGGACGACCAACTTTTCATTGATGAGTCTTCTTCATCACGGGCAACGGAACAAAGCCAACTCATCGCCAAGGTGAACAAGATAAATCCTCTGGTGAAACTGGTAGGCGCAACTTCGGGCCTGATGATCTTGGTAATCGCAGGTTGGGCTGTCTACCTTGGATTGAACTCGGTACAGCCGTAAAGTCAGGACACCGGAAAAGGGATCGGCTTTCAAGGTGGGCGTGCCAATCAGTAAACGGACAAGCACGATCAGCGAGAGTAGTAGAAGGAACCAGAACCCAACCACGGCCAAAGGGGACGTGTCGAACCTTGGCGATCTCGATCGTCTCTTCGCACAAATCAAGAAAGAGACGAGAAAGCTCGACATGGTCTTCGCGAATTTTTGGATCATCCGGTCCTTGCAGCATTATCCCCCACGTCCACTCACCACAAACAGCCATGTAAACATTGCCGTCATTGTCCTTGGCCCCTACTTCAACGCAGCATCAATTACCTTCGCCAGCCTTTCTCCCGCCAGCTCTATCTGTTCTTTGGCCTTGTTGGAAGCTGCTGTTCGGTAGGCGGCTGTGATCGTGAACGGCCCGTCCCCGGCCGTGATCGGTCCGGTGTACACATCCTTCTTCGCCTCGTCGAAGGACTCCTTGATCCATTTATTGGTATCCAACTCATTCGCGAGAGCTGAATCCGCCGGCGTCAACGCCTTCGCGTAAGTCATCGCCGAATTCACCTTACTATTCGTCCCCGGCAGACCATCCCAGAACGCATGTAGTTTCGTAGTGCATTTTCCAGCACTGGTACAGACGAACTCGGCGTTCCCGCCCCGGTCGCCGTCCGGATGCGCGGCGCTGACACGAGTAGAACAGTGAAGGGGTTGGTGTACATCCCCAACCAGGTGGAGCAGCCATACAAGGTCATACGATTTGATCGGTTGTGACTCGCCTGACGCCAGTGCGGTCCGAAACACTTCGATTTGAGTCTCGGCATCCGGGGTCGGTATCGCCGGAAGCGTCGTCCCGTCATCTGCGAACGGAGTATCCACGAAATGCCAATATTTGTGGTACAGCTTGTCCGAGTACCCGATGTTTTGCGCCGCAACCTTCAGATCCGGCCCAGGACGGTCACCGTCCGTGCTCCCCGGATCGATCTTGTAACCCGAACCGTTCGCTTTGATCTCATCAGGCCACGTCGCCGCCAGCATAAACAACATCACCGACCGGTCAGCTGCGGATGTACCCGCAGGAATCTTCGCCAGCCATTTCTTGTAATTCGGATTCTTCTTCACGAGCGCGTTCACTCTGTTTCGCACCGCCGGAGTCAGATGCTGATAGGCGACGTAAGCCACAGCCATATGACCGTTCGACAGCCATCCGAATGCTGAAAGTGGAAACGTGACGAGTGTGATCAGGAATACAGCGAAAGGTCGCCGTAGCAGCGTCATAAATCACCGCCAGTTAAATTTGTCCCGGGGGTCTGGGGAAGGCGCCGATATTCTGCCACAAGGTTGGCGGGGTCACAAGACCGACTTATAGTTTGCGCCCGGGCCTCCAAGGATTGGAACCGCAAGAACATCGAAGTGGCTTTTAGGAAACCCAAGTGCTAGATGGGCGCTCCGGCCCCACCTCGAATCGAGGAAGTCTACCCTTGGTGATGCCTCCGCATGGTGACTTGCCCACGCAAGAGTAGGCAATGTTCTTGTTGTGGCCTCAAATGAGGGTTCGATAGGCCTTCCAAAGGCGGGGTTGCATCTTTCCAGAGCGTGAGGCGGGGTTACCGCGGCAAGCCCATTTTCTTCAGCAGGTCAACATAGCGCGGATCGCTGTGCCACTGATCCAGTGCGCGAACGATTTTGACCGGCTCGAGCCCTCCAGATTTTTCCGCCAGAGCCTTGTCCAGCCATATAAAAGTCTGTTCTTTGTCGCCCAGAAGAGCATAGTCGTAGGCAAGGGTGCTGGGATCCACATAGCGGCGTTTTGCCAGCTGCTTCTCCAGTTCGATTTCGCGCACCAGCGACGCTTTGAGACCGGACTTGGCATAAACTCCAGCCGCGTCCTCGGCAATTGCCTGTTCCTCGCGGTCATTGTCGAGGGCCGCATATTTTTTCCACTCTTCCAGGGACAGATCGTACTTGCCCATTTCCCTGTAGACTTGTCGCAATTCGATGTGGGCATAGGCGAAGTTCGGATCCATCTCCTGCGTTTTCTTCAACTGCTCCACGGCGCTGTCCCTCTGCCCTGCATTGGCCAAAACCTGGCCGAGGTTGCTTTGGTATTGGATATTCAGGGGATCGAGTTCGACCGCGCGGCGAAGATGGGAGATAGCTTCCGTGTGACGTGCTTCCCAAGACAGGAAGAGCCCGAACCAGTGATGGGCATTGGCGAGATTCGGGTTTAGTTCGAGCGCTCGCTGAAATTCGGCCTCCGCAGCCGTGAAGTCAAACAAACTCCAGAAAGCACCCGCCAAGGCGGCGTGGGCATCGGCGGAAGAACCATCAATAGCCAGAGCTTTCTCGGCTGCCGCTTTCGCTTTCGGAGCGGCTTGGCTCAGTGGCATCGGACTGTAGTCCGGCGCAGCGACATAGTAGTTGGCAAGCCCGACGTACGCCATGACGTAGCCCGGATCCCTTTCAATGGCCTGATTGAAGTAGTCTTTGGCCTTTTCCAGTGTCTCCGGCGTGCGCTTCTCCCAATCGTAGATGCCTTTGAGGTAAAGCCGGTAGGCCTCGGGATCATTGGTACCGCCCTTGGCCACCTGTGTCTTGGCCTCGCCGGAGAGACGCTCACGCAGTTTGGCTGAGATCGCACTGGTAATTTCCCGCTGCACCGCGAGCGCGTCGGAAAGCTTGCGGTCGTACTGGTCGCCCCAGAGATTGCGGCTGGTACGCGCGTCAATCAGCTCCGAGCTGATGATGAGCTGGTCGCCACGCTGTGCGATGCGACCGGTGACCAAGGCCTGAACTTTCAATTCCTTTGCCACCGTCTGGGGATCAACGTCGCGGCCCTTGTACCGAAACACCGATGAGCGGGCCATTACCGTGAGGTTTGGCAGTTGCGAGAGATTATTGATCAAACTCTCGGTGATGCCGTCGCTCAGATATTCGGATTGGGGATCGTTACTGGCGTTGACAAAGGGCATTACCGCGACCGACGAAATCTGCTCCTGATTACTTCGGCCTCGCCAGAGAAGCGCACTGCCCGCCAGTAGCGCCAGCCCGACCAAGCCGCCAAGCGCCCAGATCAGTGTCTTGCTCTTTTGAGACTGTGGTTGTCCGGGGGCGATCTCGACCCGCGCTGAACTGGAATCCCTACGCAAGCGCTTGAGGTCGGCCAGCATATCCGCGGCGCTCTGGTAGCGCAGGGCACGATCTTTCTCAAGCGCCTTGTTGATGATGCGTTGGAGTTCAGCAGGCAGCTCCGGATTGAACCGCGTCGTCGAGGTGGGGGCGCGGCGCAGAATGGAATCGAAGATCACCGCCGAGGTATTTCCACTGAACGCCATGCGTCCAGTGGCCATTTCGTACAGGACCGCGCCGAACGAGAACAGATCGGTGCGGGCATCGAGCACCTCGCCGCGGGCTTGCTCGGGCGACATATAGGCGACTGTACCCACGGCCGTTCCCGGGCTGGTCAGGTTCTCTTCGATCGTCGCCCCTTCGGCGGCGACGGTTTGTTCTCCGGTCAATTTGGCCAGCCCGAAGTCCAGGATTTTGGACTGACCACGCTTGGTAATAAGGATGTTCGCGGGTTTGATGTCGCGATGAACGATGCCTTCGGAATGTGCAGCGTCCAGACCGTCGGCCACCTCCATCGCCAGCGACAGCAGTGTCTCGGTTTCCATCGGCTGGCCTGCGATGCGATGCTTCAGAGTCTGGCCATCCAAGAACTCCATGGCGATGAACGCCTCCCCGTCATGCTCGCCAATGTCATAAATTGTGCAAATGTTGGAATGGTTCAGTGCGGACGCGGCTTGCGCTTCACGTTGGAAACGGGCGAGGGCCTGCGAGTCACGGGCCACGTCTTGAGGCAGGAACTTGAGGGCGACAAAGCGGTGCAGCCGAGTGTCCTCGGCCTTATAGACCACACCCATTCCGCCACCACCGAGCTTCTCGACGATGCGGTAGTGCGAGATGGTCTGGCCAATCAATGAAGAAGGCACGCTCTGTGTGCGACCATATTAAGAGCTAAGCTTAGGCAAGTCAATGCATTACGGGCAAAGCTAAGTTCGACCCGCCACCCAATGGAATCGCAGGAAGCGCCAGCCCCACAGCGAAATGTGGAGGGAAACAATGAATCGGAAGTGGGGTTAGCAAAACTATTTCGGTTGGAAACACGGAATAAACTCACGAGCACAGAGTTTGAAAGTCGTGCTCCGGTCTGGTCAATGCGTGTCTGTGTGGGTAAGGATCCGGCCGATGCCGGGGCATCTCGCCAGGGCAAGAAAGCCCTAATCCGATGTCGCGACGGGTCAGCCGCAGGTCATCGGCCTTTTATCGGGTGCATTCCGCTCACGGCGTGCGATACGAGTTTTCATATTTCCTTTTGGTGTTTTGAGATACATATCGTTGCCTTTAATTCTAGCTTCCACGCGATCGCCGACTACCAAGTCGATCGGTTCGTAAGTCCAGCGCCAGTAGGGTTCATACCGAACAAGATAAGACATGTCGCCTAGCTCAATAGTCAAGCAAAATGAGGCTTGAGCACGCGCCGCGCCCGAACCTGTGTTGTCACGTCTAAGATCCCTAACCTTGCCGGTCTTGTAGCCAGGCTTATCGACACTTTGTGAGAAGGTGACGGGTAGAGTCAGGGCGAGAACCACAAAGAAGCACAGCCGTTTCATGGCTGAAAATTAGTACCCCCAACCCGCCGAGCGGCGGGGATTTCATTATTCTAATCGACTGGTACTCGTTGCAAAAGGGCTTGGATCATTCAGACTAGAGAGGTATCCGACGCGGTGGCTCCAGTCAGCAGGTATCGGAGAAGCTGAACCGGATTTTCGCGCAGAACACGACGGGGCTTGAACCCGGTCTCTGCTGTCATAGTGAGCCATTCGCATCAATTCTCGCAGCTGCGCCCAATCCGATCCCGACCCGCCCTCGTCCAATGATTTTGGGGTGACTCATGTTGCTTTGGAGGCAGATGAAAGCGCAAGCCGCCACGCAAGGAAAGTATCTTGCGCTCCTTTGCGGAGACACCGGGTTTACCTACGTGCGATTTGCGAGACAGGCGGAGGATTTATCCCTGGCATGGCAGCGCGAAGGCTTATGGCCGGGAGATCGTGTCGCACTACACTTTGGCAGCGCGGTCGGCCACGGTTTGGAGAGAGTCAGGCACCGGTCGTAGGTCAATCGCCTCTTGTTTTCAGTTCATCCGTGAAGCCGCTGGTCGCAGGACTAAAGGACCACCGGCCCAGTACCAACCCTTGCCCTTACATGCACAAATGCCGGCCCGCTAAGGACCGGCGCTGCCGGGCTGGTACTGAATCTATTGAAGTTTAGCTCCCCTGCACGGGTAACGAAACTGAGCCGGCTTCCACTTCGTCTCGATTGAACACCGCATTGGCACCCATATGCGCCGGCACAGGAGCCAACATCTGCTCTTTGCGGTACACCAGATTGCTGGCGTTGAAACTTGCAATTTCGAATCCGTGCCCATGGGTGATCGCGTCGGTGGGACAAGCTTCCACGCAGTAGCCGCAGAATATACATCGGTTGTAGTCAATGTTATAGACTTTGGCGTAGCGTTCCGCCCCGCTCACCCGGTTCTCGGCTGTGTTCTCAGACGCCTCGATATAGATGCAATTCGAAGGACAAGCGGCTGCGCAGAGGAAGCAAGCCACACACTTTTCCAGGCCGTTCTCGTCGCGCTGGAGGACGTGTACTCCCCGGAAGCGCTCCTGAACTTTGGCACCCTTCAACGGACCCGGCCCATCGGGATAGTTCTCCACGACGGTAGGCTGAAACATCTCGCTGAAGGTAATGCTCATGCCCTTAGCGATGGCCGCAATGTTTTTAAAGACTGGCATACTTCGCTAGTATACCGAAAGCGCGCCATTGCCGCAGTCCTTGGCTGATCTCAGGGTCCGTCCCCGGGCGGCGCCAGCAGAAAGCTCGCGTTCCGTTAAGAAGGGTTGGGTTGCACAGCGTGCGCATATGGGCTTCAGCCCCTGCGGGGGACCCTGCAAACCGCCATAGCGCAACGGGCTGCTTGTGCGCGACGCCTTCGCTACTAGTCCTAGGGAGAGCCCCTGACTGATCCACCTGAACAAGGAAGACGAAAAATGTCAGTTGGTGTTGACCACAATTCAGGAGGAAGGCGCAGAATGCAGAACGTTGTGGTTGGATGGCGACCAGCAGCGGTTTCGGAAGCGAGCAAGAATCGCATCTGGGATGGACGACCCGGTCCTGACAACTAGGGGGATTTGCATGGCTCCCTTTGCAAAGGCGCAAAGAGAAACGCGAAGTCTGATCATGGAACGCCCCCAAACGCCGACTGAACCCAGGGATAAGCAATCTGTGCCGTTCCTGAGGTATACTTCCGGCCGCGCTCAAAGTGACCAGGTGGAAACAATACTCACTGATGGAAAGCCATTAAAGCGCCATGGAGGAAGAGTATGCATCTCATATGGACTCTGTTGATCGGGCTCGTCATCGGAGCCGTGGCGAAATTCATCCTACCGGGCAAAGATCCGGGCGGAATCATCATCACCAGCCTGATTGGGATTGCAGGGTCATTCATTGCTACCTATGCGGGTCGAGTCATGGGCTGGTATCAGGAGGGACAGAACGCGGGATTCATTATGTCGGTGATCGGCGCGATTGTGTTGCTGGGTGTCTATCACCTGCTCAGGCCCAAAACAACGTAACTGCCGAAAGGCCCGCGAGCCACGTGAGGCGCGAAGGACATCAGACATGCGCTGGATACCAGGTGGAAAGACGGATGACGTTGAAGGCCGCCACGGCGAAAGCGGGAGTGGCAGTGGTTTTCAGGTGAGTGGTATACACCTGAGACGGGGCGGCATGATCGTCGTATTCGTCCTGAGCCTGATTTTCAAAGGCGACTTTCTGTCACTGTTAAGCACCCAGTCCGTCGGCACGACCGGCACCCCCGTCACCGAGCGTGATCCCGCCCGCGACCAGCGGGAACAATTGCTGGTCCAGTTCGTCACTTTTGTTTTGAACGATGCCCAGCGCAAATGGAGCCAGATCCTTCGAGCGCAAGGCGTGCCATACAGCCACGCCCAGCCGCCCCGAGGTATTCAGACCTAGCGACAGCGCGAAACATTCATTGGAGGCTTGCCGCAATGTGCATGAAGAGTCGATTCTCTAGTACCTTGGTAGTCATCGCTCTCCTGACTTCTGTGGGGTGGGCGCAAGAAGCCGCGCGAGGGGCCATACTCAGCCCGTCCCAAGCCGTCCTGGAGAATTGGAATGACATCGGGCGCAAATTGATCGCCATGGCCGAAGATTTCCCCGAAGCCAAGTACGACTTCAAGCCGGTGCCTGCGCAGCGCAGCTTTGCCGAGCAACTTCTGCACGTCGCTGGCTCGAACGACCTCTTCACTGCCGTCGCCAAGGGAGAGAAGCCGGTGGACGACGAGTCGCGCGCCAACCACAAGACCAAGGCAGCGGTGGTCGACTACCTGAAGAAATCATTTGCCGATGGCGCGGCCGTCATCAAGTCGATCGGTGATGCCGGTTTGGCCAGGACCGTGGTGACTGCGGAATCGCATGAGACGGTGCAGCTCTCAGACCTAGCATACGAGTTGGTCGAACACTCCGCCGAACACTACGGCCAGCTGGTGGTCTATTACCGCGTGGCCGGAGCGGTGCCACCTGAGTCGCGACCGAAGAAATAGGCGAAATCCGGTCAAACCAATGGAATCGAGTTTTCTCGACACCGGTTGACTTAAGAAGACGAAATATCCCCGGCGGGCCGATCGCGAGCAAGATTCAGGCGCAGGCCGTTGGCTTGGGCCTTTGTTTTGTGGTCTCACAAATGCCACACTGCGCCCGGCGAGGGGCGAACGAGAGAGTGCGCCCCTGTGTGGGAGTTACTCCAGTCCCAGATCTTTCCACTTCTTGTCTACGACAGCTTTCGTTTTCTCGTCCATCAGAATTTCATCCGGCCAAGGGCGGTTGAAGCCCTCGCTCGGCCACTTGCGGGTAGCGTCGATGCCCATCTTCGAACCGTAGTCGGGTAGACGCGATGCGTGGTCCAGGGAATCAACCGGGCCGAGCGTGAACTGGATATCGCGCTCCGGATCGATATGATTCAGAACTTTGAGCGTGACCTCGCCAACGTCCTGCACATTGACGTCTTCGTCAACCACAATGACGCACTTGGTGAACATGGCCTGGCCCAGCGACCAGATAGCGTTCATGACTTTGCGGGCCTGCCCTGGATAGGATTTCTTGATCGAAACCAGCATCAGGTTGTGGAACACGCCTTCCACCGGAAGGTTGATGTCCACCAGTTCGGGGATGGTGAGTCTCATTAACGGTAGGAAAATGCGCTCAACCGCCTTGCCCATCCAACCGTCCTCCATCGGCGGCTTGCCAACGATGGTGGTGGCATAAATGGGATTCTTGCGATGGGTGATGCAGGACAAGTGAAACACTGGATAAAGATCTTCAAGCGAGTAGAAGCCGGTGTGGTCGCCGAACGGACCCTCGCCGCGAAGTTCATCCAGGTGGACGTGCCCTTCGAGGACGATCTCTGATGTTGCAGGAACCTCCAGGTCCACCGTCTCACACTTCACCACTTCCACTGGTTTCTGTCGAAGAAAACCGGCAATCAGATATTCCTCAACGTCGGGCGGCGCGGGGACGATAGCAGAAAATGTGATGGCGGGATCGGCGCCGATAGCGACTGCGACTTCCATTTTACCCCGGAGACGATCGCCTTCGACCAGCACAGACCCTCCGGACGAACGCGCCATGATGTCAACTGCGGCGGAGGCACGAGCGGCTGAGCTCGCACCTGCATTGGTTTGTGCCGCCGTGCGTAGCGCCTCACGATAATGTTCGGCTCCGACTTTCTGCCGCTGCCAGTGCATCCCGGTGGTGCGTTCGTCATATACCTGCATGCGGTACATGCCGACGTTTCGTTTGCCGGTTTTGGCATCGCGAGTAACGACACAGGGCAGAGTGATGAAGCGGCCGGCATCTTTCGGCCAGCACTGCAGGATGGGGAAATCAAGGAGCGAAAAGTTGCTGCTCTTGATGACCTCCTTGCAAGGACCAGTGGAGACCGTCTTGGGAAAGAATTTACCCATCTCCGCGAGCATGGGAAGCATTTTTACTTTGTCGAGGAACCCCTGAGGGGACTTTACATCCATAAACGCGCGAATGCGGTCGGCGACTTGATCAAGGGAATCAACCTCAAGAGCAAGATTCATCCGACGAGCCGAGCCGAACTGGTTGATTAGGACCTGCGAGCCGGGGTGGCCTTTGATGTTCTGGAACAAGAGAGCAGGGCCTCCGGGTTGGTGCCCATCCGCGGACCGCCCGGGCGAGACGCCGTCAGTTGCATTCTTGCTGACCCGGTCGGTGATTTCGGTGATCTCGAGGACGGGATCTACCTCAGTACGGATCGTTTTCATTTCGCCAGCTCGTTCCAAAGCGGTGATCCAAGCGCGTAAGTCGTCGTAAGCCAAGAATTCCCCCGTTTTCGAGAACTCTGGATTATACGGCAGCCGAGGGTTCAGGCTGCAGTTCGCCGACCTTAGGGTAATGGTTCAGGGCAGAACTTCTCTCCTACGAAGCGTCGTCCTGATCGCTTTGTTGAGGATGAGACCACACGCGACTCGGGACGTAAGTCATGGGTTAATATCGATTGGCTACAAGACTACAAACCGAGAGAACCATGACCAAGAATCTTCGTGTCTTTGCTACGTGCGACATCGGTGAATCGATTGAAATGCTTCGCCAACGGGGCTACGAAGTTGAGGTGTACGCCAAGCCGGAGGCTCCGCCGAAGAGCCTGATCGTCGAGAAGGTGAAATCGGGCATTGACGGACTCATTACCACCCTGCGTGACTCCATTGATGCCGAAGTCTTTGAGGCGGGCAAGGGAAAACTGAAAGTTGTGGCCCAGATCGCAGTTGGCTTCGACAACATCAACCGAGCCGATGCCAACCTCTACAAGATCCCCTTTACACACACCCCGGATGTGCTCACCGAGGCCACTGCGGAATTCGCCTTCTTCATGCTGGGTGCACTGGCGCGCAAAATGTGGACGGCAGAACACCTGACACGTGACAACAGGTGGGGCTACTGGCATCCTTACTTGCCTTTTCTGGGCGACGAAGTTACCGGCAAGACTGTCGCTATCATCGGGACTGGCCGCATTGGCCTGGCCATGATCAAGAAATGCGCCGGATTTGACATGAACATCCTGTGCTACGACCCCGCCTACCAGAATCATGATTATGTGAAGTCCATTCAGGAGACGATGGACCTGCGCCATGCGCGCGGCATTTGCAAGGAAAGGACCTGGATCAAGTATGTGAGTCTGGACGAGGCGCTGGTGCAAGCCGATTTTGTCAGCGTGCACGTGCCATTGCTGCACGAAGGCGAGAGTTCGACGCCCACCTACCATCTTTTCAACGAGCACACGCTACGACGGATGAAGCCGACTGCTTTTCTGGTGAACACTTCACGCGGGCCCGTCGTGGCGGAGGCGGCGCTGGCCCAGGCGCTCAGGGAAAATTGGATTGCGGGCGCGGCGCTGGACGTTTACGAAAAAGAGCCGCTACCGAAAGACTCGCCTTTGCGCGATCCTGCGATCGAGGATCGGTGTCGTGTCTATCCGCATGTCGCGAGCGCAGGGCGCATCACCAGGCTTTCAACGGATCCGGACAAGGGCATGGCCGGACGCACGGTGCGGGGGTTGATTGACGTGCTGGAGGGCAATTACGGCGGAGACCTAACCAAGATGCCGTACGTGGTAAATAAAGAGGCATTTCGGAAATAGCTCGACTTGACCTAGAGACATGCCGAATCTACCAGGTGCGGTTTTGATGTAGCGCCGGCCGTCTCACCGGAGCAGGACGTTGGATCGTTTAAAGATAAAGTTGCGGAGACTGGGACGCACGAACGCCTGCGTCAGTACTTACTCAGAGATGGTGTGTTCTTCGCTTTGAGCGCGGAGGACGCGGTCGACCGAATACGGGGCGCGGCGGGTGGGTTCGTGGTAGTGGCGCACCTGCATTTCGCCCAGCAGTCCAACCGCCAACATATTCAGGCCGGCCAGTATCAGCACTGCGGTGAAGATCATCAACGGACCGTGGTTGGCCATGATCGCGGTACGGTGCAAAAACTTCTGTGCCAACAGCCACAGGGTGACGCCGGCTCCGCCGAGGATGCTTAACATGCCGAACGTGCCGAAGAAATGCAGGGGCCGAGACAGGTAGCGTAGCAGGAAACGAATGGTGATGAGATCGAAGAAAACACGGAACGTGCGCGAGATGCCGTAGTGAGAAGCTCCCCGCTCGCGGTTCACGTTTTGGATCGGCACTTCACAGATGGAAGCTCCGTGCCACGAGGCTAGCGCCGGGATAAAGCGATGCAACTCGCCATAGAGGGGAACCTGGTCCAGAATCTCCCGGCGGTAGGCCTTGAAGGTGGTGCCAAAGTCGTGAATATCAACACCACTCAGCTTGGCCATGAGCCAGTTGGCGCAGCGGGAAGGAAAACGGCGGAGCCAGAAGTTATCAATGCGGCGCTTGCGCCAACCGCTGACGATGTCATAACCCTCGGAAATTTTTTCCAGAAACAAGGGGATATCGGCTGGATCGTGCTGCAGGTCACCGTCCATGGCAATGATGTACTCGCCGCGAGCGTGATCGAAACCGGCGGCTAGGGCCGAAGTTTGGCCGAAGTTACGGCGCAGCTTCACCACCGTAACCCGGCTGTCTACCGCGGCGATCTCACGCAAGGTGTGGAAGCTGCGATCGGTCGAGCCATCGTCCACCAAGACAATCTCGAAGCTTTCTCCGTTTGCCTCCATAACCGCTTTGAGGCGGTCGTAGAGGTCGGTGACGTTTTCCTGCTCGTTGTGCAGCGGGACCACGATGGAATACTTTGGCATGGAAGGCTTTATTATACGATCAGAAGGCTGATTTTAGCGATTACTTCCGCTGCAATTTCTGCAACGCGAAACCCGGATGGTAACCGGCGGGTTGGGCCGAGTCATGCCCCACGGAAGGCCTAGGCCCGGACGGGCGGGCAGGGGAGGTTGGCCAGAGACCCAGCTGCCGGGCTTGCCCGGGCTGGGAAGTTTTGGCCAACCGCCCTCTTGGTGAGCTAAAATCCTGGGCCTTCCGGGTAGGCCGGGAGATCCGGGGGACGGGGCGGCAGCTTCTTGGGATTGGACTGGATCGCTTTCATCACCAGTTCGATGGCTTTTTCCAACTGCGGGTCCAGTCCTTTTACTACCTGGTCTGGCCGGTTCTCCACAACCACGTCGGGCTGCACGCCTCGGTTTTCGACCACCCATTTGCTGTTCAGATCGTAACGCGCCGCTTCAGGTCGGGTGATAAAACCTCCATCGATCAGCGGAATATTACCGCGAATGCCCCGGACGCCACCCCACGTGCGTTCGCCAATGAGGGGGCCGAGTTTGTAGTACTTGAAATAGTAGCTAAATATGTCGCCGTCGGACGCAGCGTAGTGGTTGGTAAGGCAGGCCATCGCGCCATTGAACACAACCGGCGGAACCGTACCGCTCTCCCAATTCCGGTTAGACCCCATCCCCGCCAGCACACGCCGCAGGCGGGCGAAGATCAACTGATCCACAAAGCCGCCGCCGTTATAGCGGACGTCGATGATCATTCCCTCTTTGCGAATCTGGGGGAAATATTGCTTCACGAATTCGCTTAATCCCTCGCCTCCCATGTCGGGCAGGTAGACGTAGCCAACGCGTCCGTTCGTCGCGGCTTCGACCTTTCTGCGATTGCCCTCGACCCAGTTCAGTTCTCGCAGGTTAAATTCGTCGGCCAAAGGCTTTACCTGCACCGTATGGGAACCATCTTCAGAGGGTTTGGAGTTGACGGTCAGAGTTACAGTTTCATTCGCGGTATTGACGAAAAGCTCATAGGGATTTTGAGGCGCGCGCAGCGGCCGGCCATTTACGGCAATCAGGTAGTCGTCCTCATTCACCTTGACGCCCGGCTCCGTGAGGGGCGAGCGCACCCGCATATCCCAGTTTTCTCCGGGATAAATCTTCTTGAAGCGGTACATGCTGCTCGCCTGGTCGGTCTCAAAATCGACTCCAAGCAGGCCAACATTCACCGGGTGCAAATCCGGATAGTCCCCACCGCCTACGTAGGTGTGCGAATTGGAAAGTTCACCGATCATCTCGCCGAGAACATACGTCAGGCTGTAGCGATCGGCCACGAAGGGCAGCAGCTGGGCGTATTTGTCCCGCATTTTTTCCCAGTCGACGCCGTTCATGGATGCTTCGTAGAAATAATCGCGTTCCTGGCGCCAGACCTCCTTGAAGATCTCCTTCCATTCTTCCGGAGGATTGAGCTGGACCTTCATGCCACCAAGGTTCAGCGCACCATCGCCTACCTTCTTTGGGCCATCAGGCTTGGCGTCAACGATGCCGTAGGTGTGGCCATCGCGGCCGCCCTCGGCTTCGTAGAGCAATTTAGATCCGTCGAAGGACAACGCAAAGCGCTGCACGCCTTCGAGAAATACTTTGTCCTTGCGCTCCTTCAGATCGTAAACATGGATGGCAGGGGATTCTCCTGGGATGGGGCCGGACAGACCCTGAATAGGAGTGGTGGAATAGTAGATAAAACCTTTAGCTGCCAGGTACGTATTGATCACCGCGGGCTCGATGGGCAGAGCTACGATGCGGCCCTGAATGCCATCGAGGTCTACGCGAAACTCTTTGGGCTTCTCTTTTTCTTTATCCTTATCCTTGTCGTTTTTCTTGTCCCTGTCCTTGTCCGTGTCTGCCTGCCCTGATTCTTTCTTCCCTTTCGCGTCGGACTTGCCCTTGCTTGATTCTTTACCTGGTGCAGTCACCAACTCGTCTTTGGTTTCTTCCTTCTTGATCTGGGTTTCATCGCTTAAAGGCACGAACGGCGAAGTCTCGTCCTTTCTCAAAGTGACCACGTAGATTCGTGTGGTCTTGGGATTGGCAAACTCGAAATCGACATTGCCCAGAACTTCGTTGAAATCGCGGTCGGAGAGAAAATAGAGATATTTGCCGTCAGGATCGAAGACCGGCGCGAAGCTGTTGGTCATGCTGGTGGTGACGGGCGTGATTTTACTATCTGCTATCGAATAGAGATGCACCAGCGAATAAGTGTTCTCTCCGTTCTTGTCGTACGCCAGCCACTTGCTATCAGGGGACCACGAGTAGTTCAGGATTTCGCCGTACTTCCCGCGATCGACTTCTACCTGCTTCTTATCGTTGATGTCCACGTACCAGAGTCGTGTGTCCTTGTCGGACCACGCCAACTTCTTGCTGTTGGGTGACCAAGTAGGCGCGTATTTGAAACCTCTGTAACCGATGGTGATCTGCTGCTCTTTGCCCAGGCCATCCTGAGGCGAGACGTAGAGTTCGTCTTCACCGGTGCGGTCGGAGATATAGGCGATCCAGCGGCCGTCGGGCGACCACGCCACTGACTTTTCGCGAATCCCGGGCGTACGGGTCAGGTTGCGGATGCTGCCTTCCTTCGCGGGGACAGTGAAGACATCGCCCCGGGCACCGAACACGGCCCGCTTCCCTTCCGGCGAAATGTCGAAGTCAGCGATGTTCTTGCTCACGCTGGCCCAGCGCGTGATGCTCTGGTCGCGGTCCCCGGGGAGGTAGATAGTCAACTTCTTCGGTTGCTTCGACTGCAAATCAAATGTGTAGAGGTAGCCACCATTCTCGAAGATGATGGAATCCGGGCCCAGGCTCGGCCACATCACATCAAAGTCAGCGAAATGGGTGAGCTGCCCTACTTGCTTGGTATTCAGATCGTAGCTGTAAAGATTAAGGTGGTGTTCAGGACCGCGATCAGAGCTGAAATAGATCGTGTCCCCGTGCCACATGGGAAAAGTGTCGGTCCATTCAGTATGAGGCACGTCTTCGACCGAGTTGTTCGTGAGATCGTAAATGGAAATGGCCTGAGCCAGGCCGCCCGTGTAGCGTTTCCAGGTGCGGAAATTGCGGAAAATCTGGTTGTAGGCGATTTTCGTGCCGTCCGGAGAAAAAGACGTAAGGCCGCCCTGGTCAACGGGCAGAGCCTCGGATAGGCCGCCATCAACACTCACGGTAAAGGGCCGCTTAGTCCAGCCATTCCACGCATCACGTCGCGAAAGAAAAACGATGCGCCTGCTGTCCGGAGACCAGGTCAGAATTTCATTGTGAACGCCCATGCGATCGCTGAGCGGAGCTGCCGCGCCCTGAAAAAATGTCAGTTGCCGGGGCTGGCCGCCCTGGGCGGGCATGACGTAGACATTGAAATTGCCGTCATATTGTCCGGTGAAGGCAATCCATTTTCCGTCAGGCGAAAATTTCGGAAAGAGTTCGCGGCCCGGGTCAGAGGTGATGCGGTGGGCGTCGCCACCGGAACTGGATGCGAGCCACAGGTCGCCACCATACATGAAGACAATCCTGTCCTTGTAGATGTCGGGAAAACGCATCAGACGGCCTTCCTGCATTTCCTGGCCTGATCCCGCGCAGGTGAGAAAGATAGTCCACAGCAACAAAAAGCTTTTGAGATAAGACATCCGGGCTCCTTCTTGGCAGTTCCGCAGGTGGGGCAATGGATCAATTTTCATTGGAGAATAAAACGTGAGATTGTACCAACTTTACCGGGCCAGAATCACTCACTGCAGTCCGCTGTTATGGACGAGCCTGCTGGAAAAAGGAAAGCAGGACGAGCCGACCACCTGGTCTTGACTGATCGCCTATAATTCGTCTTCCTGATCGGAAACCGCCGAAGGAGAACCTACTTGCCCGAACCAAAGAACGCAGCTCCTGTGAGCGCACTACCGTCGCGAAGGCGCTTTTTCCAGACCAGCCTTGTGGGTGTTGCGGGCGCCACGATTCTGTCTGCAGCGGCTGGCACCGGCAAGATGGCGGCTTACATGTCGGCAGCTCCAGAGGTTGAAGGCTTCGAACTCAACGAGGTTACGATCGCTGATTTGCAGGCAGGCATGATTTCCCGCAAATTTACCGCACGCTCCCTCACCGAACAATATTTGGCGCGAATCGAACAGATCGACCGCCGCGGTCCGGCGGTGAACAGCGTGATAGAACTCAACCCCGACGCGGTGGCGATTGCGGAAGCCCTTGACAAGGAGCGCAAGGGGAAGGGCGCGCGAGGACCTATGCACGGTATTCCGATGCTGATCAAGGACAATATTGATACAGCCGACCGGATGCAAACGACAGCAGGGTCGCTGGCTCTAATGGGCGCGCATCCTTCCCGGGATTCTTTCGTGGCGCAGAAACTGCGCGAGGCTGGTGCGGTCATCTTGGGTAAAACTAATCTGAGCGAGTGGGCTAACATCCGCTCCAGCCATTCTGTGAGCGGATGGAGCGGACGCGGCGGCCTGACCAAGAACCCTTACGCGCTGAATCGTAATCCCTGCGGGTCCAGTTCGGGCTCGGGCGCGGCGGTCGCGGCCAATCTCTGCGCGTTGGCGGTGGGGACGGAGACCGATGGTTCAGTAGTTTGCCCGTCGTCCGCCAACGGGATCGTGGGGATCAAACCGACCTTGGGCATGATTAGCCGCGCCGGCATTATCCCCATCGCGCACAGCCAGGACACGGCGGGTCCGATGGCGCGCACGGTTCGCGACGCCGCCCTCCTGCTCAATGCGCTCACCGGAGCGGATCCGCGGGACAACTCCACGGCGGAAGGCGCGGGAAAGGTGGAAGGCGATTACACCCGCTTTCTTGATCCCAATGGATTGCGCGGCGCGCGAATTGGCGTAGCTCGCAAGTATTTCGGCTTTAGCGATTCCGTGGACGACTTGATGAGCAGTGTCATAGACGAGATGAAGCGCCAGGGCGCGGTGTTTGTGGATCCCGCCGATCTCGAATCCCACGGCAAGTTCGACGATACCGAGTTTACGGTTCTCCTGTATGAACTGAAAGCTGACCTCAACGCTTACCTGGCAAGCCGCCCTGACGCTCCCGTGCGCTCGTTAAAGGACATCATTGCGTTTAACGAGCGCAACAAGAGTGAAGAGATGCCTTACTTCGCCCAGGATATTTTCCTCAAAGCCGAGGCCAAAGGCCCGCTTAGCAGCAAAGAATATCTTGACGC
>Ga0193733_1000286_pt1 | contig 17865 bp, 7 predicted proteins | sample U1s2metaG_FD_145076 | JGI IMG/M metagenome (GOLD analysis project Ga0193733, IMG submission 145076) | Soil microbial communities from a riparian zone of the East river system, Colorado, United States - U1s2 | ecosystem: Environmental > Terrestrial > Soil > Riparian zone | place: USA: East River...
CTGCAATGAAAGCTGCGATTCAGGTGGCTATAGCGCTATGACATTTGGAAGTACCCGACTCGCGCCCTATGAAAAAATAGAATCTCGCAAATCGGTTTTGCCAACGAGAAATCGATTTAGATTTTTGTTAAGTTGTTGATTCAACGTAGTTAATCGTACTGGAGAGCTAGCGCACACTTCAGCGCAGCTCCCGTCCGGCCAAGAATTCCACAGAAATTTTTCGGGTCAAAATCAGCTTGCGTAAGGTGTTTTTCTGAAGTTTCATGAGGTTTGATACCGTAACAACAACTTAAGTCTATGAATTGCAGGTTGATACCTGAGCTTGTTACACTACGTGACGATGAGCGTTACACGAGTCCACGTTACTGAAAGGGAGCAGTACCTGGCACAGATCGACCGCCTTGTTCATAGCCAGGTGCTGCACGGGTCGGAATCTCTGTGTAAATTGCTTCGCTACCTCGCTGAACACGCTCTCGATCACCCCGGCTCGGCGCTGAAGGAATACCAGATTGCGACTGAGATTTTCGGGCGCCCCGCGAACTTTGATTCCCAGTCCGACTCAACCATACGAGTCCAGGTGGGACGACTGCGCCTCAAAATGGCGGAGTATTACACTTCAGAAGGTGCGGATGATCCGATCCAGGTGGAAATGCCGAAAGGCACCTACGTGCTTTCATTCCATCGTCGGGAAGGGACCGCCGCCAGATTACGCGCAGTCTCGCAGTCCGGCCAGCACGAGGAGATTGCAGCCGAGGCTAAGGCAGAGGGTAAATGGAAGGTTGCGTTTCTTGTTTTGTTGGTTACGCTGATTGTGGCGTCGACCGCAGTCGCGTTCTGGCTCGAGCACAACTCGCGTCGGGCCGATCGGGCTTCCGAGTCGGTACCCCCGGCGTTTGCGACTTTCTGGAAGAACTTTGTCAGCGGACCGGAAGAGCCTTGGGTGATTTTCAGCAACGGGGCTTTCGTGGGCCGTCCCGAGACCGGAATGCGCTACTTCGATCCCGCTCGCGATTCGCGTGATCAAATTCTGGAGCACTACACCGGCGTAGGGGAGGTACTGGCGATACATGCGCTGGACCACACGTTCGGGCTGCTGCGGCGGCAAATTAGGGTCAAACGCGGGAGCCTGCTTTCGCTCGACGACGTGAAAAATAACGACACCATCTTTGTGGGTTCGCCCGCAGAGAACCTAACCCTGCGTGATATTCCCAGCACCGAGGATTTTATTTTCCGTGCACTGGACTCCGGCCCGCGCAAGGGTGACTTGGCAATCGTCAACGTCCATCCTCAATCCGGAGAGGCGGCGTACTGGGTCGGCAGCGCTTCGCACGCTAACCTGGTCGAAGACTATTCCGTGATTGCGTTGGTGCGTGGGTTGAACCCGGCAAAGTCAGTATTGATTCTTGCCGGAACCACCACCATCGGTACGCAAGCCGCTGTGGAATTTGTCTGTCAGCAGAACTCGCTGGAGGAAATGTTGCCACGGCTCCAGATTTCGGATAGCGGGGAATTGAAACCGTTTGAAGCCGTGCTGAGGGTCAAGGTGACCCGAGGCGTACCGGTGGAGTCGCAGATCGTGGCGTTGCGCAGCGGGAAGCCCTGACGGAGTTCTGCCCATCGCAGCACGAGCCGGACGCTTGCGCCCACATCGGAGCTAGAGTTTCAACGTTGGATCGAGTTCGGCTGCACGTTGAAATTCCTGCCTGGATTCCGCGGTTTCACCCTTCTGCTGCAAAGCCTCAGCCAGATGGAAATGGGCCGGCGCGTAGCTTGGCGCCAGGGCTATGGCGGCGCGGAACTGAGAGATGGCTCCCTCAAGATCTCCCACCTTCAGCAGCCTCATTCCGGAGTTCGTATCGAAGGTCGCCGCCTGCAGGTTGGTTTTGTCTTTGCTGATCTGTGCGCCCCGGCGGCTTTCGCGTGCGGCTCCATCGGCATCTCCCAGTTGCCTTAATATGCTCGCGAGCGTGGTATGAGCGCCGGCGAAATCAGGTTGCAGGCGAATCGCCTCCCGCAGGGAAGCCGCAGCGTCTTGCAATTTACCCTGCTGTTTCAACACCGTTCCCAGAGTATAGTGCGCCTCGGCATAATCGGGTTTGGTCTGGATGGCAGCACGGAGAGCGTTTGTGGACTTGTCGAAATCACCCTGCTGCCAAAAGGTGACTCCCAGCGTGTAGTGAATGTCGGCCTGGTTGGGATCGAGGGCTGCGGCTTTCTCGAATTCCGTCACGGCGCCTGCCAGTTGATCTTTTAACTTCAACGCCAGCCCCAGATCATAGTGGAGCGTCGCATCCTCGGGCGCAGCCTTCAGTGCGGTTTGAAACTGTATCGTCGCAGCGTCGAAGTCGCTCTTCTGCAAATATGCAGTTCCCAGGTTGGTTCGGTAGCCAGTGTCGTCCGGGAGCAGACGAAGCGCCGCCTCGAAGGCAGAAATGGCCCTACTCGCGTCGCCAACCTGGACCAGGGCCAGGCCCAGATTGTTGTGCGCATCGGGATCGTTGGGTTGGAGTGCTACGACCGTACGAAACACCCCTACGGCTGCCTGGGCGTCGCCCGCCCGCTGCAGCAACAGACCGAGCCGAGTCTGGGCCTCGGTGAGACTAGGTTGAAGCTTTACCGCCGCCTGCAGTTCTTTGATGGCTTGGTCACTCCGTTCGGCTTGTTCGAGGGCACGGCCCAGATAGTAGTGAGCCTGGGCGCTTTGTGGAGAAAGCTGGGCCGCTTTTTGCAGCAGAGTGAGAGCATCGTCGTTTCGTTTTTGCCGCCAGCGCACTACCCCGAGATGCAGAGCGGCTTGAGCGAAAACGGGCTGCAGGCGCAAAGCCTCGGAAAATTCGGCCGCGGCGTCATCCAAATTTGAGTTCAGGGCCAGTACAGACCCGAGTTCGTCGCGCAGGTCCGGCCGCCTCGGCTCGATTTCTACGGCTCGTTTCAGCTCGGTGATCGAGGCATTCAGGTCGCCGCGAAAACTTGAAACTCGCCCCAGAGTCCGGTGTGCTTCCGAATCACCGGGAGCCAAGCGGATAGCTTCGCGCGCTTCGGACTCAGCTTCTACTAGATTCCCATCGTGCGCCAGGGCATTGGCGAGGTTGACGTGAGCCGGCGGGAAATTCGGCTTCAGACGCAGAGCGATCCGAATTTGGGAGATGGCGTCGGCAGTCTGCCCTTGCGAGAACAGCACCCAACCCAACGAATTGTGTCCTTCGGGACTTCCTGGGGCGAGCTTGACCACTTGCTCGAAAACGGCTCGGGCACGGACGAGGTCGCCGCGTTTCACAGCGGCCAAGCCTTGGCGATAGAGTGAATCCAATTGCGAAGGAGAGCCTTGCTGCTGCGGGAGGCTGTTGCAGCCGCAGCCCCAGCCCCAGCAATGGGTCATCCGGAGCGGCTCCGATGCCGCGAAGGAACTGGCGGGCAGCGTCTCCGCTCAACCGGTACCTAAGGCCACACCCCATAGAACGCGCTGGAGTGCCGCCCGGATGCGGGATGATGCCTCTTCCGGGTTCAGACCGGCCAAATATGCGCACTGCTTAAAAATACCACCACGGTTCGCCGGGCGGGGGCACGCTTGCTTCGGCTCAAACCGGGCGCACCAATCCGGGCGCCGGCTTGACCCTCCGAGATCCCCGCCCTAGTATTCAGGCTGGGTCATGAATCAAGTCTTTTCGCGGCCGTCTCGCGGGCAATTTGTCGGTCGACGGGCTCAGGCTGTGCTTTTCCTCGTTCTCCTTTTTATTCCAGCTGCGGCTGAGTCTCCCCAATCCCCACCCATCGCTAACTTCACCGATGTCGCTGAAAAAGCCGGCCTGACCCTGACCACCGTCTTCGGCGGGAAGGATGCCAAGAAATACATCATCGAGACCACCGGTAGCGGCGTGGCTATTTTCGACTACAACAACGACGGCTGGCCTGACGTTTTTCTGGTCAACGGCACCACGCTCGAAGGGTTTCCCGCCGGCAACGCTCCCACCAATCATCTGTATCGTAACAATCACGATGGAACATTTACCGACGTGACCACGCAGGTCGGACTCACCGCCACTGGATGGGGCCAGGGGGTTTGCGCCGGGGACTATGACAATGACGGCTGGGAAGATTTGTATGTCACCTACTACGGCAAGAACCGCCTCTACCACAACCAGAGCGGGGTGTTCAGCGAAGTGGCGGAGGGATCCGGAGTGGCGGGAAGCGGAAAGGCTTGGGGGACAGGATGCGCCTTCGTGGATTACGACCGCGACGGCTTTCTCGATCTGATGGTCGCGAACTATGTCGATTTCGATGTTTCCACAGCTCCGGCGCCGGGAGAGAGAGCCTCGTGTGTGTGGAAGGGCGTTCCGGTGATGTGCGGCCCGCGCGGTTTGCCCGGCCTAAAAAACATTCTTTACCACAACCTGGGCAACGGCAAATTTGAGGACGTTACCGCCAAAGCGAAAATAGATCAGACCAGCGGACACTACGGCTTTAGTGTCTCCACACTCGACTACGACGACGACGGCTGGCCCGATATCTACGTCGCATGCGATAGCACGCCCAGCATTCTCTACCGCAACAATCACGATGGAACGTTCACCGACCGGGCTGTGGTGGCCGGCGCCGCCTTCAACGAGGATGGGCGCGAGCAAGCGGGCATGGGCTCGACGGTTGCTGATTACGACGGCGACGGCAAGTTGGATATTTTCAAAACGAATTTTTCCGATGACACGTCGACCCTGTATCGCAACAACGACAATGGCACGTTCGATGACGTGACCTTTGCGGCTGGCCTTGGCCTCTACACGCGCTATCTGGGCTGGGGAACCATGTTCCTGGATTTCGACAACGATGGCTGGCCCGATCTGCTGCTGGTGAACGGCCATGTCTATCCCGAGGTGGACAAACAGAACCTGGGCAGCAGCTATGAAGAGCCGCGCATCCTCTATCACAACAACGGGAACAAAACGTTCAGCGACATTTCGGCCCAGGCCGGGTCTGGAATCACGGCGGTTCATGCCGGGCGAGGGTTGGCGGTCGGCGATCTGTGGAACGACGGGCGCATTTCAGCCGTGGTCAGCAACATGAATGCGAGGCCGAGTCTTCTGGTGAACCAGGTGCGCTCGGCGAATCATTGGATCGGATTGCGAACGGTGGGAACGAAATCCAATCGCGATGGAATCGGCGCCAGGGTCATGGTGAAAGTTGGCCGGCGAATTTTAGTGGATGAAGTACGCAGCGGTTCCAGTTACGATTCGAATAACGATATGCGCATCCACTTCGGCCTGGGGACAGTCAGCAAGATTGACTGGGTGCAGATTCGCTGGCCGAGCGGTCGAAGCGAGCAATTCGATAGTATTCCTGTGGATGCAATTCACACCCTAAAAGAGGGATCAGGCGCGGCGGTAAAAGTTCCGACCACAACCTCCTGAAGGCACGAACGCTTTGCTGAACGTCGATCTGCGAGGCACTGCGCGGCCGATCTGCGAGGAGACCAGGATGTCCGTGGGTTGGGCGATTCCTTCGCCGGACGGACGGTATCTCGTATTGTGCAAGCCAGCGGCAATTCCAATGTCTGGAGGATAGAGAATTTCTGAAGCAACGATGGCCTTGCTGGATTGTAGGGTCCTGGGTGGTTTTTTTGACTCTTCCCAATCCTCGCACATCTCGCCAATCCTGGCCCTCCACTGCAAAGCACGCCAACGCGCAACAAGAGTTATTTCGCCGGCTTGGCAGACGGCGGCGCAGGGAACTGCAGGCTACGCACCACCCCTTCGCCTTCCTTCACAAAAATCAATTGGTTGGGCTTTACGTCTTTCACTGTATCCACCTGGCCGCTGGGCCAGCGGATTTCGAGCAATTGCACTTTGTCAGCCCTGCCTAGACCAAAGTGAACCCGCAGATCATTCTGGGAGAAATAGCTGCCGCCGCTGCGGACTTCGTCAATCTGTTGATGAGGTTTGGCCTCGCCCGCGACCTGGGTAACGCAGCGGAGCCGGGCGCCAATGCCGCTGCGGTTTGATTTGGAGCCGATCGTTCGCACCTTGAGCCAGTTATTTCCCGGAGCCAAATCGCAGCGCAGAAGCTGGGGAAAATCATTTACCGGGTTGACTACGATGTCGAGGTCGCCGTCATTGTCGAAGTCTCCAAAGGCGCACCCCCGTGACGCCATCGGCACCGAGATGCCGGGGCCTGCCTGCAGGGAGACATCTTCGAAACGGCCATTGCGCAGGTTGCGATAGAGCAGTTTGCGTTGCGGATAACCCGCCTCGGTTTTGAGCTGCTCGACTTCGGGATACACGTGGCCGTTGCAGATGAGAATGTCCGGCCAGCCGTCGTTGTCCATGTCGAAAAAACCGCAACCCCATCCCAGGTACTGGGTATGCACACCCAGGCCGGCGGTGAAAGTGGTGTCCTCAAAATTGCCGTCGCCCAGGTTGTGATAGAGCGAAGGAGTATCGCCGGCGAAGTTCGTCTTTACGATATCCAGATGGCCGTCCAGATCGTAGTCTGCCGCCGATACTCCCATGCCCGCCTGCGGCTTGCCATCGGGGCTCAGCGCGCAACCGGCTTCCATGGCGATGTCCACGAACTTCCCATTTTTTTTGTTCTGATAGAGAGCGCTGGCGGTGGAATCGTTGGCTACGTAAATGTCGGGCCAGCCATCATTGTCGACATCCGCAGTCAGGACTCCCAGCCCGAATGTTCCATTGGCTTGCACAATGCCCGAGACCTCGGACGCATCGGTGAATGTGCCATCACCATTGTTGTGGTACAGAATGTTTTTTCCGCCCTTAAGGCCGGGTGGCCCACAAGCCACCATCACACTCTTGTACAGGCACGGCCCTGACTCCGGGACCGGAGCTGTCGCCAAATCTAGGTCAATGTAGTTGGCCACGAAGAGATCGAGCTTGCCGTCGCGGTCGTAGTCCACGAACGCGCAGCCGGTATTCCAGCGCTTGCCGCTTCCTGCGACCCCGGCCTTCTCGCTTATGTCGGTGAAAGTGCCATCGCCGTTGTTGTGATACAGAACGTTCTTCCCGAAGTAGGTGACGAACAGGTCTTCGAATCCGTCGTTGTCGTAGTCGCCGATGCAGACGCCCTGTCCCCAGCCCGAGTGGACCAGACCCGCCTTGGCGGTGACGTCGGTGAAGCTGCCGTCGCGATTGTTTTTGAAAAGGTGAGAAGTCGGTTCCTGACCCGAAGGGAAGCCTTCCAGCCGCCAGCCGTTTACCAGGAAAATATCCAGCCATCCGTCGTTGTCATAGTCATAAAAAGCCACGCCGCAGCCGGTGGTCTCCAGCAGATACTTATTCTTGTGCTCGCCACCGTAGAAGGTCTTCGCGTTAAGCCCAGAGTCGCGGCCGACGTCAATAAAACTTAGGCCCAGACCGGCGCCGGGTTTGGGGACTTCTTCGCTCCCGGGAAAAAAGGCGCGCCAGCGACGTGACCGCGCGAGAACGCCCTCCAGGGACAGCACTGCCGCAGACTTGCTGACCGACTGGAGAAACGTACGGCGTGAAGAAGACAAAAGGACGGTACCTTCCCGGAGTTGGCTCGTGCTAGAATTCGCCCCTACTTTAGTAAGTGCACCGCGACTTTGCAAGTTCGGGCGCGTATCCTGATTGTATTTGGCATGGAACGCACAATGTTCTCTCCGCCGCGTCGGCTTGCACCTCTGTTGATGCTAGTTGTCGCTTCTCTGACCTTAGTCTCTTCCCTCGTCCGGGCTGCCGATTCAGCGCATGCGCTGGAGTTTTCGCGGACCGAACGTCCCTGGGAGTTTCTTCCCGTTACGGGCACACGGGCTGGACTGTTTGGAAACGAAGCCGGACAGTTTGAGGCTTGGGTGTACCCGGTAAAAATTCTGCGCAACTTTCACCTTCGTTTCCACCTGCAGGGCCGGGTTATTTCCGCCGAAGCGCTCGCCCGCACGGTGGCGGTTCGGCCGGAGTCGAGCACCATCCTCTACGCCGGCGACACCTTCGCAGTGCGCGAAACGCTCTTCGTTCCGGTCCGCGAACCGGGAGCGGTCATCATCATCGAGGTCGAAACCGAGGAGCCGCTCGACGTGGAGGTCGCCTTTGAGCGTGACTTCCAGTTGGAGTGGCCGGCGGCGCTGGGCGGGACCTACGGGTCCTGGGATGCAAAACTGAGCGCCTTCTACCTTAGCGAAGAGCAAAAGAAATTTTCCGCCCTGGTTGGCTCCCCGACGGCGTCCGAGGTGCAGTCGGAATATGACACCAATTACTCCAGTTCGAAAGAGAACTCTTTCCACCTGGGCGTAACCGGCAAAGGGAAGGAGACAAAGATCGTCGTCGTTGCCGCCTCGATGAACGGTCTTGCCGAGGCCGAAGCTGCGTACCATCATCTCGCGGCTGACTATAGGGCTCTTGAACAAGAGTCCGGCGACTATTACCGCGCCTATCTCGATAACACGGTCAGTGTAGAATTGCCCGACCGCCGGTTGCAGCAGGCGTATGACTGGGCCCGGATCAGTGTGCTCCAGGGATTGGTGAAGAATCCATTTCTGGGCACGGGATTCATCGCTGGATATCGCGGTTCGGGCGGCAGCCAGCGTCCTGGCTTCGCTTGGTTTTTCGGCCGCGACGCGCTGTGGACAGCCTTGGCGCTCGATGCCGAGGGCGACTTTGGCAACTCTCGCACCGCCCTCGAATTCCTGAGCAAGTATCAACGCGCCGACGGCAAGGTTCCCCACGAAATTTCCCAGGGCGCAAGCTTTGTGCCGTGGTTCACCGACTATCCCTATCCTTACGCTTCCGCCGATGCCACACCGCTCTACATCATTGTGATGAATGACTACGTGGTTGCGAGCGGTGATGCGGCGTTTGCCCAGCAAAAGTGGGACAACCTGTGGAAGGCTTATCAGTTTCTGCTTTCCACCTACGATACACACGGCCTTCCACAGAATTTTGGAGTGGGTCATGGCTGGGTGGAAGGCGGCCCGCTGCTTCCGGTACAGACTGAACTGTACCAGAGCGCGCTTGGAGCGGAGGCGTTGCGGGCGCTCTCCAATCTGGCTCATCTGACGGGAAGGGAAGAGGTCAGCAAGCAACTGGGAGGGCAGTTCGCACGCCAGCAGCCTCTGCTGAACCAAAGCTTCTGGCTGGCGGAGAAGAAACGGTTTGCCTTTGCTCTCGATCGGCGAAATCAGCAGGTGGACGAACCGAGCGTGCTGGCCACGGTTCCGATGTGGTTCGGATTGCTGGACGACGACAAGGCGGGGGCGATGATCACGCAACTTGCCGAGCCCGAGCATCAAGCCGATTGGGGAATGCGGATCATTTCTTCTCGCGCGGCCAAGTACAGTGCGGGCGGATATCATTTCGGCTCGGTGTGGCCGCTGTTCACCGGATGGGCGTCAGTTGGCGAGTATCGCTACCACCGCGTCCTGCCTGGCTTTTCGAATCTCATGGCGAATTCTCGCCTGGCGCTCGATGGGTCGCTCGGGCACGTCACCGAGGTTCTGTCGGGTGACTATTACCAGCCGCTCGCCACCAGTTCACCGCACCAAATCTGGTCCGCCGCCATGGTTATCAGCCCGCTGCTACGCGGCCTTTTTGGCTTGCAGGTGGATGCCGGCGCAAGCCGTATTACTTTCGCGCCTCATGTCCCGGCGGACTGGACCGGTTTCGCGCTCGATAACCTTCGGATGGGGACGGCTTCCCTGCGTGTCGTTTATCGCAAGACGGTGAGCGAGATCGGGTTGGACGTGAGTCGTACCGGCGGCGATTGCAGTTTGGAATTTTCCCCAGCAGTGAGCCTGCGCGCACAGATTACCGGCGCGGAGATCGACGGCCGCCGGGTGCCTTTCCAGATTCACAAAAGCGACGTGGACCAGCATGTGACGGTGCAATTTCCGGCACACAGGGGAGCGAACACGCTGCGCATCGGGCTTAAAAACGATTTTGGTCTGAGTATATCGTCGGAACTGCCCCCCCTGGGAAGCTCAAGTCAGGGGTTGCGCGTGATGTCGGAGTCGTGGACGCCCGCGCACGACAGCCTGACCCTGGACGTTTCCGGAGCACAAGGTAAGCCATATCAAGTTGGGGTGTGGAACCCCGCTCAGATCGTGTCCGTGGAGGGCGCGGAACTGGTAAAGACCGACGCGGAAAATGCGCAACTCAAAGTCCAGATTCCAGCGAGTACTGCCGAACCCTACGTGCGTGAGAGAATCACCATTCGCTTCACCAGCGCGACGCGATAGAGCCACGAGCGCAACCTTGTGAGCCACGGTGGAACCATGCGCTTCAATGACGACGCAGCGCAAATCTGCAGCCCCGGCGCAGGTTCGCTTCTGGAGTTCTCAATTCTCGGACAAACATGCTTTTCTAAGAGGCCGCACTTATGTTGAAAAAATTTGCCCTGTCTTTTTTCCTGGTCAGCTCTTGTTTCTTTTCCATTGGCTCCGGAGCGGCGCCCAAATCAAAAGACGCCGAGGGCCACGAATGGTGGCAGCATGCAGTGTTCTATGAGGTCTATCCCCGAAGTTTTGCCGATGGCAATAACGACGGCATCGGCGATCTCAGGGGCATCACCTCAAAACTCGACTACCTCAAAGACCTCGGGGTGGACGCCATCTGGCTCACCCCCTGTTTTCCCTCGCCCCAAGTGGACTTCGGCTACGACGTCTCCGACTACGTCAACATCGATCCCATGTACGGCACACTGGCGGACTTTGACGCCATGGCCGGCGCCGGCAAACAGCGCGGGATCCGTATCATCATGGATCTGGTATTGAACCATAGTTCTGATCAACACAAGTGGTTCCTGGATTCCAAGTCCTCGCGCACTTCAGCCCATCGCGACTGGTACATATGGCGCGACGGCAAGCATCCCGACCAGCCCCCCAATAACTGGATTTCGATCTTTGGAGGCCCCGCCTGGACGTTCGACGCGCGAACCGGGCAGTGGTACTACCGCATTTTCTATTCCGGACAGCCCGATCTCAACTGGCGCAATCCCGCGGTGGAGGAGGCCATGTTCGACGTGAGTCGCTGGTGGTACAAGCGCGGCGTATCGGGTTTTCGCCTGGATGCGGTGGACACCATGTTCGAGGACCCGAAACTGACCGACAATCCCGTGCTGCCCGGCACCAGCAAATACGGCGACCCCAACATGGAGAACGTCTACAACACCAAGCTGCCGGAGTTGCACGGCGTGCTGCAGCGCTTGCGCAAGGTTGCCGATCAAAACGGAGCGGTGCTGATCGGCGAAACCTGGACGAAAAATATTGATGAGCTCAAACTCTACTACGGCGGCGACAGCAGAGAGCTGCAAATGCCGATGGACTTGATGTTCACCACGGTGAACAAGCTGTCGGCACCTGAATTCCGCCGCCAGATTGCTGCTGCCGACGCCTCCGGTGGCTGGCCGGTTTACGTCATCAGCAATCACGACATCGTGCGTTCCTATAATCGCTATGGCGACGGTCCGCATAACGACGAAATTGCCAAGCTGATGGCGGGCATGTACCTGACGCTGCGGGGCACGCCCATCATGTACTACGGCGAGGAAATCGGCATGGAGAACAACGATCCCAAGCGCAAGGAGGACGTAAAAGACCCGGTAGGTCGAGTGGGCTGGCCCGTGGACAAAGGCCGCGACGGCGAACGCACTCCCATGCAGTGGAACGACAACAACAATGCTGGCTTCAGCCAGGCGGATCCGTGGCTACCGGTTCCGCCGAGCTTCAAGACCCACAACGTAGAGACCGAACTCAAGGACCCCGATTCCATTCTGCAGTTCTACAAACATCTTCTGGCTTTGCGCCATCGGGACCTCTCTTTACGTGAGGGTGAATACATCCCCTTGAATGAAGATCAACCCAATGTGGTTTCCTATCTCCGACGCTACAAGAACCACGCGGTGCTGGTGGTACTGAATATGTCGGGGAAGGAGCAGAAGGTGAGCTTCGATCTGGGGAAACAGGGATTTTCCGGAGGCAAGGCAAACACGCTGCTCACGACGCTCCGTGCTCATCCCGAGGAAGTGCCGCTTTCTGACATCTCATTGGAGCCGTTCGCGGTCTACATTGCCAAGGTTGCAAAGTAGAAGCGCTGGGCCGTTTGGCAATGTCCCGTCACAGGTATCATCCTGATGGACCTCTAGTCTCGAAGGATCTGGGGCGCATCGGCGTAGTTTCCACGGTTTGCGCGGAACCACTTTATGCTAGATCCTTCGGGAGCTCAGGGGACGCTCGCCGCTTAGGGTTCCAGATGCCAAGCCGGCGGCGCTTGCGAAGTGGGTTGCAGAGTCAACAGAGTCTTTCTGCTGTGATAAATTGGAGGTGACTGGGGAAGATGGGCGCGTAGCTCAGCTGGCAGAGCAATGCCCTTTTAAGGCATGGGTCGATGGTTCGAGTCCATCCGCGCTCACCATAGTTTTCAATGGTTTACGCAGTACCTTTTGGGATGCCCCCAGGCTTCCCCCCAATTTCCCCACAAACTAGGCGTTCGTCGCGCAGAGGTGGCGCGTTTCGCATTTAAAGATCAGCGACTTCGACAGCGAGCGGATGGTCATCCATATTCTAAGGGGGCAAGGACGCAAGGACCGCGACGTCATGCTGAGCCCCGGCTCTGCTGGATGTTTTAGGTGTCTACTGGAGAAGGCTCAGGCGCAAGCCTACCGACTGGCTTTTCCCCGGCAATAGAGGTACGCAGCGGTCGTCCTGTAACCACCAAGGTGCTCTGCACGGCCTGTCAGCGGGGCGTAGAGCGTGCTGGCCTGGAGCACAAGCACATCCATCCGCATACGCTGCGGCGTTGCTTCGCAACGCATCTGCTTGAAGTCAAGTCGCTGTATGCGAAGCGCGCCCCGCCCGAGATCGTGCCGTCGCGTAGCTTGCACAAGGGGGCGCTGCAGATACAGCCCTAAGACTTCCCCGTACCAATCTCGTGATGGCGGGACCGGACTTCCTGATTGTCGAGCACTGGCCAGGAGCCCGCGAGGAACGGTCGGTAGAACAGCTGGCATCGAACGTCACTGCGCACCGTAGCCGAATATTGCACAACGAGCTTCAGTCGATCTGAAAATTGCACCTCACTTAGCGACCTGGCTAGGATAGCCTTACAGCGGTAGGTTCCGCGAGAGCTTGGCCTTTACGGGTTGGTAGCGAAGTGACAACGAAACAGAAACTCCAGGCGTGGGCCGCATGAGGGTGGATGGGCATACAGGTTGCTCTCAATCACCGGACACAATACCGTTACGACAAGGCGGTCTCCGTCGGTCCACAGGTGATACGGTTGCGTCCGGCCCCGCATTGTCGAACACCGATCCTCGGATACTCGCTTAGTGTCACTCCTTCCGGACACCTTCTCAACTGGCAGTTCGACCTCCACAACAATCATCTGGCGCGTCTTCTTTTCCCCGACAAGACCAGCGAGTTTATCGTTGAGGTGGGCCTGGTCGCGGAACTATCCCCTTTCAATCCGTTCGATTTCTTTCTGGAACCAGGGGTCGAAGACTACCCTTTCGAGTACTCTCCGGAGCTTGCTAAGGATCTCGAGCCCTATCGTTGGATCGACCCGAGCGTTGATTCGGCCGGCCCTCTGCTCCAGGCTTTTCTTGGGAAGCTTTCCCGCGAGAAGCGAGGAACGATCAGCTTTTTGGTTGACTTGAATCGGCGGGTGCGAGACCAAATTGAATATGTGACGCGGCTGGATCCGGGCGTCCAGACATGCCAGCAGACGCTTGAAAAGGGCACGGGCTCCTGCCGTGACTCTGCATGGCTGCTGGTGCAGATCCTCCGACATTTGGGAATCGCGGCCCGCTTCGTCTCCGGATATCTGATTCAGTTGGCGGCGGACGAGAGCGCATCCGACGCCGCGAACGGTCCGCAATCTGACTCGGCGGATTTCCACGCCTGGGCAGAAGCGTTTTTGCCGGGTGCGGGCTGGATTGGGCTGGATCCGACCTCGGGGCTGTTCGCGGGCGAGGGTCACATCCCCCTGGTCTGCACCCCGAACGCTTCTAAGGCCGCGCCTATTGAGGGCACGGTCGAGCTGGCCGACGTGGACTTCAGCTACTCCATGTCGATTCGCCGCTTGAATGATGCACTGCGGCCGTCGCAGCCCTTTACCGAACAGGATTGGATGCAAGTCGAACAGCTGGCGCATGGTGTCGATGCGGATCTGGAAGCGCAGGATGTACGCCTGACCATGGGCGGTGAGCCCACGTTCGTCGGCATCGACGAGCCCGAGAGCCCGCAATGGAACATTGATTCTCTCGGACCCATGAAGCGAACCCGAGGATTGGCCCTCATCCAATGCCTCCGCGAGAAAGTCGCGCCCGGCGCAGTGCTTCACTACGGACAAGGCAAATGGTATCCAGGGGAGCCGTTGCCCCGTTGGGCGCTGAGCTGCTCTTGGCGCCTCGACCGTGTCCCTGTTTGGGAGAACATCGATCTCATCGCTCGAGAAAACGCTCGCGAAGATCACAAGAACAGCCTCGATGCGGTCGATGCTTTCAAGTTCATAGAAGCGTTATCGCGTCGCCTTCAGGTGAGCTTCGAGAATGTGCTGCCGGCCTACGACGGCGAAGCAAAGTCGACGGAGCCGGACGGGTACATTTTGCCTATTCGCCGCCGTCAACCGGCGGGCCGGCTGTGCTGGTCGAGCCAGTTGTGGTTCGCTCGCCCGGAGCGTCTTTTGCTGTCGCCCGGCGATTCCCCCATCGGCTACCGAATACCGACCGCGTCGATGCCATGGGTAGCGCCTGATGAGCTCGAATACGAGCACGAGCCTGCGCCGTTCGCAGCCCGGATCAAACTTCCATCCCGCCCGAGCCGGCGGATGGATCTCTTCCAGACCCATCCCGTGGCCGATCCGCTGCCCGCGCTCTCGACGACGGCTGAAAGTGCGCCGGAGTTTATCCGTCCAGCACTGTGCGTGCAGGCTCGAGAAGGCCGCCTGCACGTGTTTCTGCCGTACGCCTCCACGCTCGCGGACTATCTCGAGCTGCTAGCCGCCGTCGAGGATACGTGCCAGTATCTGCACAAACCGGTGTGGCTGGAGGGCTACCCGCCGCCTTCCGATCCACGATTGCAGTCATTCAGCATCACGCCTGATCCCGGTGTTCTCGAAGTAAACTTGCCGCCCGCGAGCAATTGGGACGAACTCGAACAGATCAACACAGTGCTCTTCGAGGAAGCGCGCCATAATCGGTTGGCCGCTGAAAAATTTGCGTATGATGGGAGCCATATCGCTACCGGTGGCGGCAGCCATATCGTGATCGGCGGAGCGACCGTGTTGGACAGCCCTTTCCTGCGGCGTCCAGATCTACTGCGCAGCATGCTGGCATTCTGGCAGAACCATCCGTCGCTCTCGTATCTGTTTTCCGGCATGTATGTCGGCCCAACCAGCCAGTCTCCGCGCGTAGACGAGGCGCGCATGGATGCCTTGTACGAACTGGAGGTCGCTTTTGCTAACTTGCCGGCGAACGATTGCACGCCGCCCATGATCGATGGATTGTTTCGCAACCTGCTCGTCGACGTTACGGGAAACTCGCATCGCGCCGAGTTCTGCATCGACAAGCTCTATCCGCCGGAGGGTCTCGGGCTGCGCCTTGGCGTGCTCGAATTGCGTGCCTTTGAAATGGCTCCGCATGTCAGAATGGGTCTTATAGCGATGCTGCTAATCCGCGCCTTGGTATGCACATTTTGGAAGCGTCCATTCGAAGGCGGCCTGATCCGTTGGGGCACCGCGCTGCATGACCGTGTTATGCTGCCGCATTTTGTCAGGCGAGACTTTTCCGATGTGCTCAGCTATGTGCGCGGGTCCGACTACAATTTTGAGGAGAAGTGGTTTGCGGCGCAGATGGAGTTTCGCTTTCCGAAGATCGGGTCGATCGCTGCCGAGGGGGTCGAACTCGAGCTGCGTGAGGCCCTCGATCCTTGGAACGTGCTGGCGGAAGAGACTACTTCCGGCCGAACGGCTCGCGCCGTGGACTCTTCCTTCGAGCGGATTCAGGTGAAGCTGTCCGGGATGGCCATGGAATCCCGCTACGTGGTTGCATGCAACGGTCGCAGAGTGCCGCTCCACCCTACTGGCGAGCCAGGAGAGACGGTCGCTGGCGTCAGGTATCGCGCCCGCCAGCTATCGGCGGTGTTACATCCAACGATTCCAGTGCATGCGCCCCTGATCTTCGACATGATTGACTCCTGGAAAGAGCGTTCGATTGGCCGATGCGCCTACCACGTGGGATCACCCGACGGTCGCGCCTACACCGCCCGCCCAGTGAACGCAACGGAGGCCGCAAACCGCCGCCGAGAGCGCTTCCAAACATCCGACCCTACGCCCGGGCTGATGGCGGCGCCGGAGGAAGAGACTAACCCGATCTTTCCTATGACTCTTGACCTGCGCTTCCCGCCGCCTGGACACAGGACCTACATCGAGAAGCCAGGGCTTGTCCCATGACCGTGGATTTGAATCAAACGCCGCTCCGCTACGGAGATGCCTATGACGAGCTATCGGCCGATGGCGTAACTCCTCGGCCGTACTGGGCCCATCTGATGGAGTCGCTGCAGGCGATCGGGCCAGAGGAACTGGGACGACGCTGGGCTCGTGCCGAGCGTCGCATCCGCGAGAACGGGATCACGTACAACGTTTACGGCGATCCGCTCGGAGCAAGCCGGGCTTGGCAGATCGACATCGTTCCGCTGTTGATTCCGGCGGATGAGTGGCGCTACATCGAAGCGGGCATCATTCAGCGCGCCCAGTTGCTCAATCTGCTCCTCGAGGATCTCTACGGGGCCCAGGATCTGGTGGCGCAAGGCCACTTTCCTTCCGCACTTCTTTATGCCAACCCGGCATTTCTCCGGCCGCTCGTGGGCGTGCGTGTTCCCGCCCACAGCTATCTGCATATGCTGGCCGTCGATCTCGCCCGTTCGCCCGACGGCCAGTGGTGGGTGCTGGCCGATCGCACGCAAGCGCCTTCGGGGAGCGGTTATGCGCTGGAGAACCGCACCATCGTTTCCGATGTTCTACCCGATCTCTTCCGTACCTCGAACGTCTTGCGCCTGGCCCCATTTTTCCGTGCGCAACGCGAAGTACTCACCAACTTCGGCCAGCGCGACAATCCGCGAATCGTGTTGCTTACTCCCGGACCGTTAAACGAGACCTACTTCGAGCACTCCTATATCGCGCGCTATCTGGGATTCACTCTAGTTCAGGGAGCGGACCTGACGGTGCGCAGACGGCGCGTGTATCTCAAGACGGTCGACGGACTGGAGAAGGTCGATGTGATTTTGCGTCGTGTGGACGATAGCTTTTGCGATCCTCTCGAACTGCGGGGCGATTCGCTTCTGGGCGTTCCCGGCCTGGTCGACGCCATCGTCGCTGGAAATGTCAAGGTGGCAAACGCACTGGGAAGCGGCCTGATTGAGACGGCCGCGATCATGCCCTTTCTGCCCGGCCTCTCCGGGCATTTGCTTGGTGAGAAGCTCAAACTTCCGTCGGTCGCGACCTGGTGGTGTGGGCAGACGTACGCGCTCGACTGGGTGCTCGACCATCTCGACTCGGTGGTGGTGAAGCCGGCGTTTCCCTCACGCGGGATGGAGCCGGTCTTCGGGGCCGAACTTCCGCACGCTGAAAAGGGCAAGTTTGCCGAGCAATTGCGGGCCCGCCCGCACGAGTATGTGGCGCAGGAGCAGGTCGCTTTGTCCACGGCGCCAGTGTGGGACAACGGACGTCTCAACTCACGCAGCGTAGTGCTGCGCACGTACGTGCTTAATACCGGCAGCGGGTGGATTGCCATTCCGGGAGGACTGGTACGGGTTGCTGAGGCGGAAGGATCGGTGGTTTCGATGCAGCGGGGCGGCCACAGCAAGGACGCATGGGTCCTGTGGGACAGCCCCGTCGACACGTTCAGTATGCT
>Ga0193733_1000287_pt1 | contig 17829 bp, 13 predicted proteins | sample U1s2metaG_FD_145076 | JGI IMG/M metagenome (GOLD analysis project Ga0193733, IMG submission 145076) | Soil microbial communities from a riparian zone of the East river system, Colorado, United States - U1s2 | ecosystem: Environmental > Terrestrial > Soil > Riparian zone | place: USA: East River...
AGGCACCGGCACAACCCGAACCGCGGCGCAGATCCTCGTAGATGCGCTGAAGATTCACGGCGTCGACACCGCGTTCTGCGTTCCCGGCGAGAGCTATCTTTCCGTCCTCGACGCGCTCTACGACGCGCGCGAGGCTATCCGCCTGATCGTCGCACGCCAGGACGGCGGCGCCGCTTACATGGCCGAGGCCTGGGCCAAGGTCACCGGGCGCCCCGGGATCTGCTTCGTCACGCGCGGTCCCGGAGCGACCAACGCCTCGATCGGCGTGCACACCGCCCAGCAGGACTCGACACCGATGATCCTGTTCATCGGCCAGGTTCCCGGGGAATTCGCCGACCGCGAGTCGTTCCAGGAGGTCGACTATCGCCAGATGTTCGGGCCGATGTCGAAGTGGGTCGCGCAGATCGAGCGCGCCGACCGTGTGCACGAGTACGTGAGCCATGCCTTCCACCTCGCGATGTCTGGCCGTCCGGGGCCGGTGGTGCTCGCGCTGCCCGAGGACATGCTCACCCAGACCGCGAGCGTGCCCGACGTCGCACCCTACCAGGTGGTGCAGGCGAGTCCGTCCGCCGGTGATCTGGAAAAACTCCGCGGGCTGCTCGCGCGATCCACCCAGCCGCTCGTGATTCTCGGCGGCACGGTCTGGACCCGCGAAGCTTGCCGCGACCTGCAGGCGTTCGCGGAAAGCTCGGGCCTGTTCGACAACCGCCACGGACATTACGTCGGCGACGTCGGCATCGGAATCAACCCGAAGCTCGCCGAGCGCGTGCGCGGCGCGGATCTGCTGCTCGTGATCGGCGCTCGCCTGGGCGAGATGACCACCGGCGCCTACACGCTGGTCGAGCCGCCGCGGCCGAAGCAGAAGCTCGTGCACGTGCACGCGGGCGCCGAGGAGCTCGGCCGGGTCTACCAGGGCGAGCTGCTGATCAATTCCGGCATGCCGCAGATCGCGGCCGCGCTGAAAGGCATGAAGCTGGACGGTTCCGCGTGGCGCGCCTGGCGCGAGCAGGCGCGCGCCGACTATCTCGAGTGGACGAAACCCACCGCGAACCCGGGCAGGGTTCAGCTCGCCGAGATCGTCGCCTGGCTGCGCGAGCGCCTCCCCGAAGACGCGATCATCGCCAACGGCGCGGGAAATTTCGCGGGCTGGATCTCGCGCTTCTATCGCTATCCGGGCGTGCGCACGCAGGTCGCGCCCACCAACGGCTCGATGGGCTACGGCGTTCCGGCGGGCGTCGCGGCGAAAGTCGCGCATCCGGAGCGCGTCGTGGTCTCGATCAACGGCGACGGCGACTTCCTCATGAACGGGCAGGAACTCGCCACCGCGGTGCAGTATGAGCTGCCGATTGTGTTCGTCGTCGTCAACAACGGGATGTACGGGACGATCCGCATGCACCAGGAGCGCGACTACCCGGCGCGCGTCTACGGAACGTCGCTCGTGAACCCGGATTTCGCGGCGCTCGCGCGCGCTTACGGCGCACACGGCGCGACCGTGGAGGAGACGGCGCAGTTCGCACCGGCCTTCGAGCGCGCAATCAGGGCAACTGAGTCGGCGGGCAAGCCTGCACTGATCGAAGTTCGCATCGATCCTCAGGCCATCACCACTTCCACGACTCTGGACGCGATCCGCGCCCGTTCGCCGAAGGGTTGAAAGTAGGGCCGGCGCGACTCAGGACAGGCTGACGAGGTAAACAACGTACGGAGGAATGTCCCCGTCCGGATACAATTTACTTCCGTAGGTTTCCCAAAGCCGCCGCGCTTCCTCGTGTTTGCCGGTGGCGTGCGCGCCGAGCATGGCGGTGACGAGCAGGTAGCGGCCCCAATCGCCCTCCTTCGCGGGTTCGGCAAGCAGCGAGCGGGCGCGCTCGAGCATCGCCCGCGCGTCGCGCGCGGCAACGGCCGCGTACACCTGGAGTCTTTCTCGAACCTCCGGCGATCGGGGCGTGCAGCCGAGCCACCTGCGTTCGATCCACAGCGCGCGACGTCGCTCCGGAGCGAGGTTGGAAAGCGTGATTTCGGCGGCGCTATGCAGCTGCTCGAGCGCTGCTTTCGACGGCTCGCCCCCGCACAGCGCTCCGGGGCGCTTCAACGTCAGCAGAATCCTGATCGCCACAGGTTCCTTTGAATCCAGAGGATCCGCGGCGCGGTCGGTGAGGCCTCGCGCAATCTCCAGGGCCGCGGACTGAATCCGGATGCGCGGCGAAATCACGTATTCGTCGACCGGCCCGGGAAGATACGTGGTCATCGCCCCGGCGGCCATTTCGAGTATGGGCAGGGGAGCTTCGGCAAGACTCGACAGCGCCCGGGCCCTGCTCCCCTGGAAACGCGCCCGGGGAGCTTCAAGTTGCACGAAAGGACGGAAGTCCGAATTGACGGGCGGCGCAAGTGCGCTGAAAAGCGGTCCCACCTGCTTTTTGGCCCCGAGGCTGCGCGCGGAAATTTCCTCGATGCGGGTGATGCCGAGCCGCCCGAGTTGCTCCCTGAATCCGGTTTCCTTCTCGGGCAGGGCGCCCGGACGCGGTACACGCCCTTCGGCGACCGCAACGACCATGAGGTCTCCGATATTCGCTTCGTAGATTTCGTAGTCCGCAAAGTTTTCGCTGAGTGCCGCGAGTACGGAGCCCAGAAGCCGGTCGTTGAACTCGTAGACGTGCAGCCACTGCACGAACAGGCCTCCCGGCGCGAGATAGCGCTTCGTATCCCGGTAGAACTCGGTGGTGAAAAGGCCGGCGACGCCGTTGACCCAGGGATTGGAAGGCTCGGACATGATGACGTCGTAGCGTTTCGCGTGGCGCGCGAAATAGCTCTTCGCGTCCTCGAAGTACACGTTGCTGCGCGAATCGCGGTAGGGCCGCGCGACACGCGGGAAGAAAGCGCGCGCCCCGGACACCATGGCCGGTTCGATCTCGATGTTGTCGAGCACGCGCGGGCCGCCGTGAGACAGCACGACTTCCGCGGTGAGTCCGGAACCCCAGCCGATGCTGGCGAAAGTCTTCGCATCGGGCTTGATGAGCAGCGGCAAGGCCGCGACCAGAGTCTGGGTGTATTCGTCCGAGGTGGGAGGGAAATCCGGGTCGAGACGAACGCTGGCGTCCGGCTTGCCGTTGGTGATGATCGTCATGACGTGGGTGACCGGGTGGCCGCGTACCGCAACCGAAGCGGTCTTGCCCTCGCGGTAGAAGTACACGTGACCGAAGTCGGGGTTTGTCCGGCCGTAGCGGAATACGCCGGAGGAGAGACGTTCGGGTTCAAGGATGTCGGCGCGAGCTGTCGCCGTCGCGGCGAGCATGCCGAAGACGACCGCAGCGAAAGCGTCGAGCCGTCGGAAAGACGCGAGGGAATATCGCAGCAGCCACGCGCCGAGCAGCATATCCGCGGCGGCTCCGAGAACCAGCGCGAGCTTGAGCCCGGCTTCAGGCATGAGAACGTGCACGGCGAGGAGCACTCCGGCGATGGCGCCGAGGGTGTTCGAGGCGTACACCTGGCCGATCGCGCGCTCGCCTCGCCCGCCGCGTAGCAACACGTGCGTGAAAAGCGGCAGCGTCATTCCGGCGAGGAAAGTGGCAGGCAGCATCACGGCGAAAGCGAGCGCGTGGCTGAACAGGTTGAACAGCGGATAAGCATTGTCGTTGTGCTGGAGCACGCCGAGCGCCCAGGCCATCCAGTCGAACGACCAGTGATAGACGAAAACCGTCGCGAGCGCTGCGAGGCCCATGAAGACCTGCACGAAGCCGGCGTAGCGCACCGGGTCGGCGATGTGGTCGATGCGGCGCCGGATCCACAGGCCGCCGAGCGCAAGCCCGGTAATGAACGCCGATAGCATCAGCTCGAACGCGTGGAACGACGAGCCCAGCACCAGCGACAGCATTCTTATCCAGACGATCTCGTAGATGAACGACGCGAGGCCGGTGATGAATGCACCGGCCAGGAAAAGCCGGACCAGGTACCTACCGGAGAGCGCAGCGCCGCCGAAAGGCGCCGCTGCAAGTGCCGGAGGTTCCCCGTGGCGCGCAATGGCGAAGACCGCCGCAGCGAGCGCGAGATTGAGCGCACCGGCGAGGCGCATCGTGCCCGGCATGCCGAGCCAGCCGAGCAGCAGGAAAGCGGCCGCGAGAGCGCCGATCGCGGCGCCGATCGAGTTGGTGAAGTAGAGCATCGCCAGATGATGCCCGCTCGCTTCGGGTCCGCGGCGGATCACCGCGCCGCTCAAAAGCGGGAAAGTCATGCCGAGCAGCGCCGTCTGCGGCACGATGAGCACGGCGCACAGCGAATACTTGTAGATCTCGACGACCCCCGGCGACCCGAGCGCCGGTATCAGGTGATCGAGCGAGAACTGCGTCAGCAGCACGAACGACTCGTGGAATATCAGTGCTGCCGCGCCGATCGCCGCCTCGATCCAACCGTAGGCGGCGAGCAGGTTCGCAAGGCGCGAGCTCCAGCGGCTCGCGAGCCAGGCCCCGAGCGCCATGCCGCCCATGAAAGCGGCGAGCACGAAGGACTGCGCGAACGCCGCCGCACCGAGGAAAAGCTTGAGATAGTGCGACCAGACGGATTCGTAGATGAGCGCGGTGAAGCCTGACAGCGCAAACAGGGCGAAAAGCAGCGTAAGGCTTCGGTTGTGCATACCCTGCCTATCATTCAAAAAGGGCAGGAGTGTCTGCCCGATGGCCGGAAAACGCCGCTTCGACGGTGCGGTGAAGTCTCAGTGATGCAGAATCTTGGACAGGAACAGCTGTGCGCGTTCGGAGCGCGGCTTTCCGAAAAAGTCGTCCTTCAAGGCGTCCTCGACGATCTCGCCGCGGTCCATGAAGACGACGCGGTGGGCGACCTTCCGGGCAAAACCCATCTCGTGCGTGACCACCATCATGGTCATGCCTTCGCGTGCGAGCTCGACCATCACGTCGAGCACCTCGTTGATCATCTCCGGGTCGAGCGCCGAGGTGGGCTCGTCGAACAGCATCGCGATCGGGTCCATGGCGAGCGCGCGGGCGATCGCGACGCGCTGCTGCTGGCCCCCGGAGAGCTGCCCGGGATACTTGTCCTTGTGGGCGGCGAGGCCCACGCGTTCGAGCAGCTTGAGACCTTTCTGCGTCGCTTCCTCCGGGCTGCGCCCGAGCACCTTCACCTGCGCGAGCGTCAGGTTGCGGGTCACGCTCATGTGCGGGAACAGCTCGAAGTTCTGGAACACCATGCCGATCTTCGAACGCAACTTCGGGAGATCGGTCTTCGGGTCTCCGACCGAAATGCCGTCGACGATGATCTCACCCTTCTGGAACGGCTCCAGGCCGTTGACGCACTTGATGAGCGTCGACTTGCCGCTGCCCGATGGGCCGCACACGACGACGACCTCGCCTTTTTTCACCTCGGTAGAGCAGTTAGTGAGGACCTGGAAAGCGCCGTACCACTTGCTGACGTTCTTGATCGAGATCATTGGACTCTACTTGATGATTGCGATGCGTTCCTGGAGCTGCCTGACCAGGGCCGACAGCCCGTACGAGACGATGAAATACACCACGGCCACGAAGCTGTACATCTCGACCAGGCGGTAGTCGCGGTTGGCGACTTTGGCGGCAGCGCCGAGGAAGTCGGTTGCGGAGATGACGTACACGAGCGAGGTGTCCTGGAACAGGATGATGGTCTGCGTGAGGAGCACCGGCAGCATGTTGCGGAACGCCTGCGGCAGGACGATCCTGGCCATGGTCTGCCAGTAGTCGAGCCCGAGCGCGTAGCCCGACCACACCTGGCCGCGCGGGATCGACTGGATGCCCGCGCGCATGATCTCGCAGTAGTACGCGGCCTCGAACATGGTGAAGGTGATCGCCGCCGACCAGAACGCGCCGACCTTGATCGGCTCCTTGGCGCCGATCACCCACGCGCCGATGTACGGCACGAGGAAGAAGAACCAGAAGATCACCAGCACCAGCGGGATCGAGCGCATCAGGTTGACGTAGGCGCCCGCAAGCGTGGCCACCGGCTTGATGCTCGAGAGCCGCATCATCGCGAGCAGGGTGCCGAAGACGATGCCGCCAGTCATCGCCAGCGCCGTGAGCGTGAGCGTGAAAGTCATCCCCTCCCTGAAGAGGTAGCCCCAGGAACGCTGGATGACGTCGAAATCGAAGCCCTGCATCAATGGCCTGCTTGGGGAGCGCCGGCGACGGCGATCAGGCCGGGAACGCGCACCTTCTTCTCGAGGGCCCGCATCAGGAATACGACGATCAGGTTGGTGAGCAGGTAGATCACCGTCGCCGCGGTGAACGCCTCGAACACGCGAAAGCTGAACTCCTGCATCGCCCGCGCGCGCCCGGTGAGCTCGAGCAGCCCGATGGTCAGCGCGACCGACGAGTTCTTGATGACGTTCATGAACTCGGAGGTGAGCGGCGGCAGGATGATGCGGAAGGCCTGCGGCAGGATGACGGTGCGGTAGGTCTGCGTTTCGGTCAGCCCCATCGCGATGCCGGCCATGCGCTGGCCGCGCGGCAGGGAATTGATTCCGGCGCGGACCTGCTCGGCGACGCGCACCGAGGTGAAGATGCCCAGGCACAGCACCGCCGGGACGTACGAGCTCCAGGGCGGCGGCATCTGCTTGATCCAGTCGCCGAGCGCTTTCGGAAGAAATTCGGGAAAGACAAAAAACCAGAGGAACATCTGCACGATGAGCGGCACGTTGCGGAAGATCTCGACGTACAAATTGCCGAAACGCACAACCCACTTCATGGGCGTGGTGCGCAGCGTGCCGACCAGCGCGCCGATCGCAAGCGCGATCACCCAGGCTGCCAGAGCAGTGGCAAGGGTCCAGCCCAGGCCGACGATGAGGTAATGGAGATAGGTTCCCGTACCTCCCGGCTCGGTCTCGAGCAGAACTTTCCAGTGCCAGTTGTAGTTCACGCCTCTCCCGGAAAACCTGCGTGAAAGCTACCGGACTACTTGTATGTGGCGGGGTCTCCGGAATCCGTGGGGTTGGCGATCACCCGCTTGAACTGATCGCTCATCGGCACGTTCAGGTTGATGCCTTTCGGCGGCACCGGCTTCAGGAACCACTTTTCGTAGATCGGGTTGATCTGGCCCGACTTGTAGAGGCCGGTCATCGCGGCGTTCACCACCTTCTTGAACGAAACGTCGTCCTTGCGCAGCATGATGCCGTAGGGCTCGACCGAGAGCGCTTCGGCAGAGATCGCATAGTCGCCAGGGGTGCGCGATTGCGCCGCGAGGCTGTAGAGCAGGATGTCGTCCATGACGAAGGCCACCGCGCGGCCGGTCTCGACCATCTGGAAGGCCTCGGGGTGGCCGTTCGCCGAGATGATGTTCATGCCGAGGTTCTGCTGGCCGTTGATCTCGGTGATCTGCTTGATGTTGGTCGTGCCCGCGGTCGAGACGATGGTCTTGCCCTTCAGGTCGGCGAGCGAGCGGATGTTTGCGGACTTCTTCGCGATCCAGCGGTTGGCGGTGACGAAGTGCGTGATCGTGAACCACACTTGTTCCTGGCGGGCGAGGTTGTTGGTGGTCGAACCGCATTCCAGGTCGATCGTGCCGTTCGCCATCAGCGGGATGCGGTTCGCCGAGGTAACGAGCTGGTACTTGACGTCGAGCTTGGGCATCTTGAGCTCACCCTTCACGGCGTCGACGATCCTCAGGCACAGCTCGACCGCGTAGCCGACCGGCTGCTGCTTGTCGTCGTAGTAGGAGAACGGGATGGAGGCGTCGCGGTGTCCGATGGTGATCGAGCCGCCGTCCCTGATTTTTTTCAAGGTGCCTTCCTGCGCCGCAGCGGGAACTGCGATGGCCAGAGCCAGGACGGCAAGAAACAGCGTGATCGGTCGGGTCATGTCGGTCTCCTTGTGGGCAGTTCGAGTCGGCGGCTGGATGGGTGGGGGAGGCTGCAGGATTCTACGGGAGTCCCCCGTTCCTTGTCCAAGCGGCACCGGCGGCCGCTGAACGGCAGAATGCCTCGGGCGGACTAGAATTTGATTTCCTGACTGAGGAAGGAGCGCGACATGAGCCAGGCGCCGACACGCATCGAGCACGATCTCCTGGGCGACCGGGCGGTCCCCGACGAAGCCTATTACGGAATCCACACGCTGCGCGCGCTGGAGAACTTTCGGATCACGGGCACTGCCATCTCCATTTATCCGGACCTCGTGCGCGCGCTCGCCTGCGTCAAGCAGGCGGCGGCGCTCGCGAACAATGCGCTCGGACTGCTTCCGGAGGACAAGGCCGATGCGATCGCGCGAGCCTGCGAGGAGATCCGCGAAGGCGGGCTCCTCGATCAGTTCGTGGTGGACGTCATCCAGGGCGGGGCGGGAACTTCGACCAACATGAACGCGAACGAAGTCATCGCCAATCGCGGGCTCGAGCTGCTCGGCCACGCGCTCGGCGAGTACCAATATCTGCACCCGGTCGAAGACGTCAACATGAGCCAGAGCACCAACGACGTCTACCCCACGGCCGTCAAGGTGGCGCTGCATTTCGCGATCGACCGCCTCGGCGCGGCTATGCAGGAGCTGCGCCGCGCCTTCGACGCCAAGGCGCGGGAGTTCACCGACGTGCTGAAGATGGGACGAACGCAGCTCCAGGACGCCGTGCCGATGACGCTCGGCCAGGAATTGACCACGTACGCGGTGATGCTGCAGGAGGACGAGGAGCGCTTGAGGGAGGCGGCGCTGCTCATCACCGAAATCAACCTCGGAGCGACCGCCATCGGCACCGGCATCAACGCCCACCCCGACTATGCCGCGCTGGTGTGCCAGCGGCTCGCCGAACTCACCCGCATCCGGCTCGTCACGGCTTCGAATCTCGTCGAAGCGACGCAGGACGCGGGCGCCTTCGTGCAGCTCTCCGGCGTGCTGAAACGGATCGCGGTGAAGCTTTCCAAGGTGTGCAACGACCTGCGGTTGCTGTCCTCGGGCCCACGCGCCGGCCTCGGCGAGATCAACCTGCCGCCGGTGCAGGCGGGATCGTCCATCATGCCCGGCAAGGTCAATCCGGTCATCCCGGAGGTCGTGAACCAGATCGCGTTCGAGGTCATCGGCAATGACGTGACCGTGAGCTTTGCCGCGGAAGCGGGGCAGCTGCAGCTGAACGCCTTCGAGCCCATCATCGCCCACAGCCTGTTCAAGAGCCTGATGCATCTTCGCAACGGCTGCGACACCCTGCGCGAGCGCTGCGTGACCGGCATCACGGCGAACCGGGAGCGCATGGCGCAAACGGTCCGGGAGTCGATCGGTCTCGTGACCGCGCTCAATCCCTATATCGGCTATTCCGCGGCGAGCGAGGTGGCGCGGGAGGCGCTTGCCACCGGCAGGACCGTATACGATCTGGTTTTGGAGAAAAAACTGCTGTCGAAGGAGCAGCTCGACGAGATCCTGCAGCCGGAAATCCTGACGCGGCCGGGGCGCCCGGCGCTGCCCGAGCCGTCGGGGGGGAAGAAGGCAAAGCTCTAGGCTACGCCGCGCGCCTCACCATTTTTTCCAGCACGTTGCGCAGGTACCGGCCGGTGAAGCTCGCGTCCAGGGCGGCGACGTCCTCGGGCGTCCCCTGAGCGAGGATGCGCCCGCCGCCTTCGCCGCCCTCGGGCCCGAGGTCGATGATCCAGTCGGCGGTCTTGATCACATCCAGATTGTGCTCGATGACGACCACGGTATTGCCCGCGTCGCGCAGGCGGTGCAGCACCGAGAGCAGCAGGTCGATGTCCTTGAAGTGCAGGCCCGTGGTCGGCTCGTCCAGGATGTAGAGCGTGCGTCCGGTGTCGCGCTTGGAGAGCTCGAGCGAGAGTTTCACCCGCTGCGCCTCGCCGCCGGAGAGCGTGGTGGCGGGCTGGCCGAGCTGGATGTAGCCGAGGCCCACTTCGAGCAGGGTCTGGAGTTTGCGCTCCACCGCGGGGACCGCGTTGAAGAACTCGTACGCGGATTCCACCGTCATCTGCAGAACGTCGTGGACGCTCTTTCCCTTGAACTGCACTTCGAGCGTCTCGCGGTTGTAGCGCTTGCCGTGGCAGGTGTCGCACGGCACGTAGATATCCGGAAGGAAATGCATTTCGACCTTGATGACGCCGTCGCCCTGGCAGGCCTCGCAGCGCCCGCCCTTGACGTTGAAGGAGAAGCGCCCCGGCCCGTAGCCGCGCTCGCGCGACATCGGCACGCCCGCGAAAAGCTCGCGGATCGGCGTGAACAGCGCCGTGTAAGTGGCGGGGTTAGAGCGCGGGGTGCGGCCGATCGGACTCTGGTCGACGCTCACCGCCTTGTCGAAGAACTCCAGCCCCTTGACCGAATCGTGCGCGGCGGGCTCGTGTGTCGATCCGTAGAGCTCGCGCGCGACGGCGTGATAGAGCGTGTCGTTGATGAGGGTCGATTTGCCCGAGCCTGAGACGCCGCTCACGCACACGAACAGGCCCACCGGCAGCGCAAGGTCGATATTCTTGAGATTGTTCCCGCGCGCCCCGCGCAGCCTGAAGACCCGCGTCCTGTCGAAGCGGCGGCGGTTCTTGGGCACGGCGATCTCGAGCGCGCCGGAGAGATACTGACCGGTGAGGGAGGCGGGGTTCCCGCGGATCTGCTCGGGCGTGCCCTCCGCGACCACCTCGCCGCCGTGCTCGCCCGCTCCCGGTCCCATGTCGAGCACGTGATCGGCCGAGTTGATCGCCTCTTCGTCGTGCTCGACCACGATGACGGTGTTGCCGATGTCGCGCAAGTGCTTGAGCGTGGCGAGGAGGCGGGCGTTGTCGCGCTGGTGCAGGCCGATCGAGGGCTCGTCGAGCACATACATGACGCCGGTGAGTCCCGAGCCGATCTGGCTCGCGAGGCGGATGCGCTGCGCCTCGCCGCCCGAGAGCGTATCCGCGGCGCGGTCGAGCGACAGATAGTCGAGGCCGACGTTGTTGAGGAAGTTGAGCCGCGCGATGATCTCGTTGACGATTTTCTCGGCGATGGCCTGCTTGCTGCCTTCGAGCTTGAGCTGGCGGAAGAATTCGAGCGCCTGCTTCAGGGGGAGCCCGCTCACCTCGAAAATCGCGCGGTCGTCGATCTTGACGTTGCGCGCTTCCGGGCGAAGCCGCGTCCCCCCGCACGAGGGGCAGGCCTTGGTGTTCAGGTATTTCGCGAGCTCCTCGCGCACCACCAGAGAATCGGTTTCCTTGTAGCGACGCTCGAGGCTGGGCAGGATGCCCTCGAAGGCGTGCTCTTTCACGATCGTGCGGCCGCGCTCGCTCAGATAGGAGAACGGGATTTTCTCCTGAGTGCCGTGGAGCACGAGCGTCTGGACCGGCTCTGGGAGTTTCTCGAACGGCGCCTCGACGTCGAACCGGAAATGCGCGGCGAGGCTCGTGAGCATCTGGAAATAGAACTGGTTGCGCCTGTCCCAGCCCTTGATCGCGCCGCTGGCGAGGCTCAGGCCCGGGTGCGCGACCACGCGCCTGGGATCGAAGAAAGTGATCGCGCCCAGGCCGTCGCACTCCGGGCAGGCGCCCATGGGGTTGTTAAAGGAGAACAGGCGCGGCTCGAGCTCGGGCAGCGAGTAGTCGCAGACGGGGCAGGCGTAGCGCGCCGAGAAGAGGTGCTCGCGGCCCGAATCGAGCTCGAGCACCACGGCGCGGCCGTCGGCGTGCCTGAGCGCCGTTTCGAAGGATTCCGCCAGGCGCTGTTTCGCGTCGGGGCGCACTTTCAGGCGGTCGACGACCACGTCCACCGAGTGCTTGATGTTCTTGGAGAGCCTGGGCACGGAGTCGATTTCGTGCACCTTTCCGTCCACGCGCAGCCGCGCGAACCCCTGCGCGCGCAGCTCCGCGACCAGCTCGTGCTGTTCCCCCTTGCGGCTCGCGACGATGGGGGCGAGGATCATGAGCTTCGTATCCTGGGGGAGTGCAAGCGCGTGGTCGACCATCTGCGACACCGACTGTGCCTGCAGGGGCAGCTTGTGCTGCGGGCAGTAAGGTGTCCCGACGCGCGCATACAGCAGCCGCAGGTAGTCGTGGATCTCGGTGATGGTGCCCACGGTCGAGCGCGGGTTGTGGCTCGCCGCCTTCTGCTCGATCGAGATCGCGGGCGACAGCCCCTCGATCAGATCGACGTCGGGCTTTTCCATCAGCTGCAGGAACTGGCGCGCGTAGGTCGAGAGCGACTCGACGTAGCGGCGCTGTCCTTCCGCGTAAAGGGTGTCGAAGGCGAGGGAAGACTTCCCCGAGCCGGAAAGCCCGGTGATCACGATCAGCCGGTTGCGCGGCAGATCGACATTCAGGTTCTTCAGGTTGTGCGTGCGTGCGCCGCGGATGCGGATCTGGTCCATTGAGCGGGTGGGCAAAGGCTAACCTGCTACTATACGAAATTTCGCAGTGTCCCCGCTACTGCCATGACGTCCCCGGCTGAGGCAGGCCGGATGTCCTCCTTGGAACTGCGCGCGAGCCTCTCGCTCGCATCGCTGTTCGCGCTGCGCATGCTCGGGCTCTTTTTGATCCTGCCGGTATTCGCGGTGCACGCGCCGCAGCTCTCGGGCGGCGATAGCCAGACCCTCATCGGCGTGGCGCTCGGCATCTACGGTCTGACCCAGGGGATCCTGCAGATCCCCTCCGGCTTGGTCTCCGACCGCTACGGCAGAAAACGCGTGATCGTCATCGGTTTACTGGTCTTCGCGCTCGGGAGCTTTATCGCCGCATGGGCCACCGATATCCATATGGTCATTCTCGGGCGCGCGATCCAGGGAGCGGGGGCGATCTCGGCGCCGGTCACGGCGTTCATCGCCGATATTACGCGCGAGGAGCATCGCACCAAGGCGATGGCCATGGTCGGAGGCTCGATCGGATTGACCTTTGCGGTATCGCTCGTTGCTGCGCCCGCGCTCTATCGCACTATCGGGATGGACGGAATCTTCAATCTCACAGGCGCGTTGTCGCTCGCGGCGATCTGGGTGACGCTCGCGGTGGTGCCCCCGGAGCCTCAAAGCGCGGGCGACCCGATGCGGCGCGTGCAGCGCGGCGCATTGGCCGAGGTCTTGCGCAACACCGAGCAACTGAGGCTCAACTTCGGCATCTTTTCGCTTCACGTCGTGCAAATGGCCATTTTCGTCGTGATCCCGGTTGCCCTTGTCCAGTACGGCGGGCTCGCCGTGAGCGAGCACTGGAAGGTCTATCTGCCCGTCGTGCTCGGCTCCTTCGTACTCATGCTGCCGCCGCTGCTCCAAGCCGAGCGCCGGGGCCTGAAATTCCTCTTCCTCGCGGCCATCGTCCTGCTGCTTGTCGTGGAGCTCGGCTTCGCCGTGTGCTACACGAATTTCAGCATGGCGGTCGCCCTGCTGCTTGCCTTCTTCGTCGCCTTCAACATACTGGAGGCGAGTCTGCCTTCGCTGGTATCCAGGGTGGCGCCGCCGGCCTCGCGCGGTACCGCGCTCGGGGTGTACAACACCACGCAGGCGCTGGGACTGTTCGTCGGCGGCGCAGTCGGCGGCTGGCTGGCCAAATACTTCGGCGATCCCGCCGTCTTTGTATTCGGATTCGCGGTGATTGCGTTATGGCTGGGAGTGGCCTCGCGAATGCGCGTACCGGGAGAGGCCGTGGAACGGGTCTATCGGGTGCGCGCGGGGCTTGATCCGGTCGCGTTGCGCGAGAAGCTCGTTCGTCTGCGCGGCGTGCGCGAAGCGATGGTGGTGCCGGAAGAAGGCATTGCCCGACTAACGGTGTATCCTGAATCGTTCGACGAGCGGGCGGCGACGGAAATTATCGGAGGAGAAAGTTAAATGGCATCGGTCAACAAAGTCATATTGGTAGGCAATTTGGGGCGCGATCCCGAGACGCGCTACAACCCCGAGGGCGGAGCGATCACCAACATCTCGGTCGCCACCACGGATACCTGGAAAGACAAGACGAGCGGTGAAAAGCAGGAACGCACCGAATGGCACCGCGTGGTGTTCTTCAGCCGGCTCGCGGAAATCGCCGGCGAGTATCTCAAGAAGGGCTCGCAGGTCTATGTCGAGGGATCCCTGCGCACGCGCAAGTGGCAGGACAAGGAAGGGAAGGAACGCACTACCACCGAAATCGTCGCCGACCGCATGCAGATGCTGGGCAGCCGGCAAGGGGCGGGCGATGCAGGTGCCCGGGAAGCGAAAGAGCCCGCCGCCGCGGGCGAGAGCAAGGCCGCCAACAAACCGGCGGGCAAGTTCGACGATATGGAAGACGATATCCCGTTCTAGCCGCCTCGACGCCGGCATAGCAGCAGGACTTCCCCGACCTCGGCGGTGTCGATCGGGCCCTGTGCCAGCGCCAGCGGTTTTTGAAAGTGCACGCCCAACCCGGCCGCGAGTTCCTCGGTCGCCTCGTCAAACATGCGACAATTGCGGAAGTGTGACCCGGTTGTGAAATCACCAATAGGCGGCACTGTTCATTCATGAAACCAGACAACCTGACTGTCCTCAGCGAATTCCTGCACAAGCGCGAAAACATCGATCCCGCTCGAGTGACGCCCGAGGCCTTGCTCGAGGAACTCAAGGTCGATTCGCTCATGCTCCTCGAACTGCTGTTCGAATTCGAGGACAGGCTCGGCGTCAAGATACCGCAGAACATTCCGCGACCCAAGACCGTCGGTGACCTGATGGGGATCGTGGATAAGGTCACAGCCGGACACGGCGTCTGAATGGCAAGCGCGCGACGCGTCGCCGTTACCGGCCTGGGGCTCGTCAACCCTTTTGGTGGGGACCTCTCGGATTTCTTCGGTCGGATGCTGCGCGGCGAATCCGCGATACGGCTCTTTACCCGCGAGGACGAAGTCACCAGGCCGATCGCCGTCCCGGCGGTTCGTTGCGCGAACTTCGACGCCGACGCGGAGCTTGGCCAATCGCTTTCCTACACCATGGACCGCTACAGCCAGCTCGGGACCGCCGCAGCCCTTTCGGCATGGCGCGATGCCGGGCTTCCCCGGACCAAGGACGCGCCGCGCAACGACTGGGGCGTTTCTTGGGGGACGGCACTGGGCGGTACGCTGACGTTCGAAAAGGGCTATATCGACATGTTGCGCAACGGCCGCGAGCGCGTACCGCCGCTTTCAATCGTGCTCGGAATGAGCAACGCGGCCGCCTCCCACATATCGATTCAGCTCGGCCTGGGGGCTTCCTCCGCGACGTATTCGGTCGCATGCGCGTCATCGGCCGTTGCGATCGGCGAAGTCTTGCAGAAGATCCGCTCGGGCGAGGCAACGCTGATGGTCGTCGGTGGCTCCGAGGCGCCGCTGTCCTACGGCGTCGTGCGCGCTTGGGAAGCGATGCGCATTCTTGCCCTGGGCGACGAGGCATCCGCCGCGCGCGCCTGCCGCCCGTTCAGCTCCGATCGGCAGGGTCTGGTGCTCGGCGAAGGGGCGGGCGCAATGATCCTCGAGGACTGGGACCACGCGGTTCGGCGCGGGGCCAGGATATACGCCGAATTCGCAGGGTGTGGCAGCACGTCCGACCATGATCACCTCGTCCGACCCAGCGTGGATGGACAGATGCGCGCCATGCGCATGGCGATTCACGATGGCGGCCTTACGCCCGAGGAGATCGACTACATCAACGCGCACGGCACGGCGACGCGCGAAGGCGACCCGATCGAAATCGCGGCCATTCGCGGCGTTTTCGGATCGCGTTCCACGGCCGTCGCCGTCAGCGCCACGAAATCGATGCATGGGCACATGCTCGGCGCAACCGGAGTGATCGAGGCCATCATCACCGTATTGTCTCTGGCGTCGCAGGAGGCGCCGCCCACCGCGTATCTCGACGATGTGGATCGCGAGTGCACCGGTGTCCGCCACATCACCGGAGAACCTCTGCGCGCGAGCCTGCGAGCGGCGCTGTCAAACTCTTTCGCATTCGGGGGCAGCAACACGGTGCTGGCATTCCGCGCGGCTCATTGAATCTGCGCCGGGGCGTGAATCACGATGTTCTCAGCCGCCGGATCGCGAGCACCGGGAGCCGCAGCAGAAAACCGAGGATCAGGCGGACGTGCATCCAGGTCAGCAGCGCGTTGTCGCGCCAGTAATTGAAATGCGACACGCCGCCCTCGTCGGGGTGGAAATACCGCACCGGCGCAGGCTTGTTGAGCGGGCGCACCCCCGACCAGCACATTCGGACCACCGCTTCCGGGTCGAAGTCGAAGCCGCGCATCCAGAGCTGCTTACGCATCACCTTGCGCAGGGGCGCGATCGGGTACACCCTGAAGCCGAACAAGGAATCACCGATTCCCGTCCACAGCGTTTCGAGGTTGGCCCACCAGTTGGATACGCGACGCCCCTTCACGCGAAGATTCGGCGCGCTCGCGTCGAACACCGGAACTCCCAGCACCATGCAGGAAGGCTCGGCCGCGGAAGCCGCCATGAACTCGCCGATCAGCTCGGGCGGGTGCTGCCCGTCCGAATCCATCGTCAGAACATGCGTGAATCCGGCGGCCTGGGCAAGCTCGATGCCGTGCAGGACCGCCGCGCCTTTGCCACCGTTCCTGGACAATACGATCACCCTCAGACCCGCATCGGCTTGGGCCATCTTGCGCAATCCTTCGGCCGTACCGTCGGTGCTCGCATCCACGACGACCCACACCGGATTCCAGACACGCCGTGCCGCCTGGACCGTCCCATAGACTCGCTCGCCGGGGTTGTAGCTTGGAATCAGGACAAGGTGACTCCGGGAAGCCTCCTTCATCCAGTCCTCATCGTTCGTCAAGCCGGGTGGTCCGCGGCTGCGCCAAGGGTTCGGCGGCATCCATGCCGTTTCCGCGGCCGAGCTCGGATTCGAGATAGGCTTCCATATCCCCGATCGTCTCTCTCAAATTATCCCGCGGCATGAAACGCCTGCCCAGGCGAAGGCGGTAACGGACCGGGAACGGCGGTATACGATGAAGCGGCCATCCCTTGGATAGAAAAGGCGATGTGGTTTCGATGAATACCGTCTGGATGGGCACACCCGAGCGCTTCGAGGCGAGGGCCGCCCCTCCCTTGAGACGATTGATCGGCCGGCGGGTCGTGCGGGTTCCTTCCGGGAAAAGCAGGAGCTGGCTGCCGCCCTTGAGGTTCTCTATCGCCTGCGTCGCCGCTCCCATAAGGCCGTCGTTGCGTATGTAGTCGGAAAAGCGCGCCGAGGCTCCATAGATCGGATTGTCGATCAGGTCGGCCTTCATCACGCAGGCCACGTCGGTCAGGCGCGAGAGGACCATCACCGCATCCAGGAGGCTGGGATGGTTGGGGGCGATGATCAACGGTCCGGCGTCGCGCAAGGCGTCCAGGGCACGCAGATCGAAGCGAAAGGCACCGGTCAGCGCGAGGAGCCAGAGATAGCAGCGAAATCCGTAGCTGGTGACCCACCGTCCGACCACTCTCCCCCGCGCTCTCGGCAGCAGGTGACCCAGGAGTCCCGCCGCTCCGGACCAGATCAGGCACATCAAGCCAAATACGAGCAGTCCGGCATAAACGACAAGGTATCCATAAGCCGCGCGCAGCCCCGTCCGGATCACTAGCGCTGCGGATCCCTGCAAAAGCATGGTTCTCCGTCCTGTTCGTGAGACAGATTCACCACCCTAACACAGGACGCGGCGGGAATAACTGTCCGTGTTCCGTCGCATTTGCCCAGCAGCCACGGTAAAATCCGACCTTCCCGATATCGGGACATCCAGGGAAGTGCTCTCGTGGACGCCAAGCGGCGCGAAGTGTTGAAGACCGGGGGTGGTGTGCTCGCGCTGGCGGCCGCGGCCGGGATCCTCAAGCCCGGCGAGGGGCTCGCGCAGGAATGGAACAAGGCGGCGTTCGACACCAAGAACGTCGCCGACACGGTTAAGGCCCTGGGCGGCAGCGGATCGAGCCCGAGCGGCGCTATCGAGATCACCGCCCCGGATAT
>Ga0193733_1000289_pt1 | contig 17697 bp, 15 predicted proteins | sample U1s2metaG_FD_145076 | JGI IMG/M metagenome (GOLD analysis project Ga0193733, IMG submission 145076) | Soil microbial communities from a riparian zone of the East river system, Colorado, United States - U1s2 | ecosystem: Environmental > Terrestrial > Soil > Riparian zone | place: USA: East River...
CCGATGACAGCGTGACTCTTCGGGACAATAGCAACCGACGGAGAAGTCAGTCTGATGAGAGAGGGCGGCGAGGAGATCGAGCGTCGCCCTGCTCTCGGGGGTGGCCATCTCTGCACGGTATCTCTTCATGAAGCGGTCCCATTCGCGCTCGCTCTTCGCGCTCTGCGCGAGCTTGACTGTTCCGGCGCTGGGGGCGAGCGTCGGCAACCAGACGTCGTAGAAGTTCTTCGCCGCATACTCGCTTTTTTTCACGCCGCGAGGAGGCCTTCGCACCGTGCCGATGCGAAGGCCCTCGTCCGGGGATCGATCAGAGCCGAGTCGGACAATTCGAACGCTCATTGCGAGGCACGGCGCCTGCCGGGACGAGCTTAGCCCTTGTCCAGGACGATGTCCCACACCGCCACGTGCGAGTCCGGTTCGAGTCCCTGCGTGGGTGGCGCCAGGCGAACTATCAAGCGCTCCTTTCCCGCGCCCGTGCCTTGCAGGAAGGGATCTTTGTCGTTCAACGGCTCGCCCGCGAAATACATTTGCGTCACCAAACGGTTGCTCTTGCCCGTGACGTCGAAATGAATATGCGGGGGCCGCATCCGCGCGTCGGGGCCAGCCGGATACGCTCCCGGCTTGATGGTCTTGATCCGGTAGCGCCCTTCCGCGTCGGTGGTTACGACCGCGAAGCCCTCGAAATTGGGATCCAGCGGCGCCGGATTGTGGTCACCGGGGTGCGTATAGCGCCCGTGGGTATTCGCCTGCCAAATCTCCAGTCGGGCGCCCTGGACCGGTTGCCCTTGGGGGTTTACGACCCGACCCGACAAATGGATCACCTTTCCCGATGCGCGTCCCGGCCTGCCCGGGATGGTCGTCAGATCCGCGCCCTGATGCAGTGGTTTGACGACGGGATAGAACGGCCCCAGGATTTGATCGGGTGTCCGTCCTGACGCCTGGGCCAACACGGTCCCGGCGCCGCCGGACATGGCCAAGCCGCCTGCCGCAACCGCCATGCCCAGAACGCGTCGGCGTGAAATTCCATCATGAGTAGTCATTGTCACCTTCTCCTGGGAATGTGTTGCGCCTAAGGTTCGCGTTGAGCGCCTGACGCGCGTCCGCTCTCCAGCGCGGGATCAGACTGCCTTAGTCTGAGAACTACTTTGGCACTGAAAAACGCTGCGATAGCCGAGGAACCCAAGCTGCCGATTCCCACAACGAGCCATATGTAATAAGGAGCGCCGCTTTCGCTCAAGGCGAGGAACATGATGGAGCCGAGAACGGCGATCGGCAGGGAGATTAGAGAAGTAGTGATTATCCAGCGCCGCGGAAGAAATGAAGCGAACAACGCGGAAGTGAATGCCAGTGCCAGAACGACAGAAGCCGCCACGACCGCTGGACTGGCGCCAAGGGGCGCTGTTCTTGCGGCCCAGAGTACAAAAAAGGGCGCAAAGATCCCTACAGCCACGGCAGCAGTGTAAATAGCGCAGGCTCTAAGCACGGACGGTCCAACGAGACCAAGTTAAAAGCGCGTACGGGCGCATCCTGTTGAACGCGTGGCTGAGCCTCACTCCTTATGCTGCTGCTGGGAAGTCCATAGCACAAGGTCCCACGCGTTCCGAATTCCGGTGATGACCAGGAGAACGAGGGCCGTTGCTACGCCGTACATCGCGAAAGACACGTCGGCTAGCAAACCGACGCCTGCACACAGAAGAAGCAGGTAACCGAGCACCGGCAACCCGACAAACCAAATCCAGTCCAGCAGCGGAAGTTTGTGGTGGCGCCACCGTTGGTGCGCTCGAGTGTACGCAAGATACACCAACGAAGCGACGGCGCCCAAGCACAACAGGACGCCAATCATCCTCGCCGACAGACCGGGCACGAGGAAGAGCGCGGAAGCAACGAGGGCCGCAGTGAAGTAGACCGCATTGGGCGATACGAACGCGCGAATGCTAGCGGCGCGGCGGTTTGCAGCACCGCGCGGGCCTAGCGATATGACGACAAAGAGGAGACCGGTTAGCGTTAGACCGGCGGTGCCGAGGAGAAGGAAGAATTCATGCCACGTTTCCAACTGATGAGTCCACGCTTCGTGCATGTGGAGGCCTACTCTTGGACGACCCACTTGGGATTCCATGCCACTTCCCACAGATGCCCGTCGGGGTCCTGGAAGTAGCCCGCGTAACCACCCCAGAAGGTGTCGTGCGCTGGCTTTACGACGACTGCGCCTGCCCTTTTGGCTTGTTCCATTACCGCGTCGACTTCGCCTTTCGAGGAGACGTTGTGCCCAATGGTGAGATCGGTCGCGTTGGGTCTATCAAGAGCGATCCCCGTACCGTGGGCAATACTCTTTCTCGGCCAAAGCGCGAGCTTCAGACCGGCCTGCAGGTCGAAGAAAGCGACTGCGCCATACTCGAACTCGGTGCCGACAATGCCTTCGGTCTTTAGGCCAAGACCATCACGGTAGAACCGGACTGCCCGTTGCAGATCGCCAACGCCAAGAGTGATGAGCGTTATCCGAGGCTTCATGTGCTCACAACCCGGCGCTCAAAACCGGACTTTGCCCGTCAGGATTTCCCACCAAAGGCGCCAGTCGCCCATAAAGCTGAATCGGGGATACCTGAAGGTCGCCGGTTTGTTGTGCTCAAAGAAGAAGTGGCCGACCCAGGCGAATGCGTAGCCCTGGATCAGAGCCACTGCCACCAGCCACCACAGTTGCGTGACCAGAGCAGTGATGAGCAATGCGACGGCAATACTCGTACCAAGGAAGTGCAGCCGGCGCGAGATCCGGTTGGCATGTTCGCTGAGATAAAACGGATAAAAATCAGCAAAGGTGCGAAATGGGTTCTCTTTGCTCACGTTCGAACTCCCGAGTAGGGAAACTTGATCGATATCAAGATTTCAGGCTCCGGTAAACGGTATTTGCTCCTTACACCGAACGCTGCTGCTTGTCCTTCTCGTTCTGCGCCTTGATCGCGGCGCGCGCCTTTTCCCAGTCGGCGTCGGTCCAGGCGAAGAGCTCGTTGAACGAGCCGCCGTTGACGAGGCAGGCGGCGCCGTCGACGGCGATGGTCTGGCCGGTGAGGAACTCGCAGCCGTCCGCCATGAGGAAGGCGGCGAGGTTCTGCAGCTCTTCCATTTTCCCTGCGCGCCGCATCGGGTTGACCGCCGCGGCGTCCCTTCCCGGGTCGCGGCCGGGCGCGAGGCGCTTGCCGGCGCCTTCGGTCGGAAAGATTCCCGGGGCGATAGCGTTGAGGCGGATCCCGTAGCGTCCCCATTCGACCGCGAGCGACTGCGTCATGACGTGCACGCCCGCCTTGGACATCGCCGAGGGCACGACGAAGGGGGAGCCCGTCCACACCCAGGTGACGACGATCGAGATGACCGAGCCCTTGTGGCCGCCCGCGATCCAGCGCTTGCCGACCGCGTGCGTGACGTAGAAGGTGCCGTGCAGCACGGTATTGGCGATGGCGTCGAAGCCGCGCGGCGAGAGGTCTTCGGTGCGCGAGATGAAGTTGCCCGCTGCGTTGTTGACGAGGCCCGTAAGCGGCCCGCCGTCGTCCCAGATCGCCTGCACCATGGCGTCCACGCTTCCCGCGTCGCGGATGTCCACGGTGTGGCATTTGACCGAGCCGCCGTGCTTCGCGGTGAGCTCCGCGGCTGTTTTTTCGAGCGGCTCCCTGCGCCGCCCGCAAATATACAGGTCCGCGCCGAGCTCGAGGTACTTCGCCGTCATCTCGCGGCCGAGGCCAGTGCCGCCGCCCGTGACGAGGATGCGCTTGCCCTTGAGAAGGTCTTTCTGGAACACGGGCTAAACGGTCAGAACGATCTTGCCGATGTGCTGGCTCGATTCCATGAGCTCATGCGCCTTCGCGGCTTCGGCGAGCGGGAAGGTCTTGTAGATGACCGCCTTGATCTTGCCGGCTTCGATCAGCGGCCAGACTTTTTCGCGCAGGTTCCTCGCGATCGCGCCCTTGAACTCGACCGAGCGCGGGCGCAGGGCGGAGCCGGTGACCGTGAGGCGCCGGCGCAGGATGTCGCTCAAGTAGAGCGTCGCCTTGCTGCCGCCCAGGAAGGCGATGATGACGATGCGGCCGTCGTCGGCGAGGCACTTCAGCTCGCGGTCGATGTAGTCGCCCCCGACCATATCGAGGATCACATCGACGCCCTTGCCGCCGGTCGCTTCCTTCACCGCGGCAACGAAATCCTCGGTCTTGTAGTTTATGGCGCGGTCGGCGCCGAGCTTCACGCAGGCTTCGCATTTTTTTGCGCTGCCCGCCGTCGCAAACACCTTGTGGCCGAAGGCTTTCACGATTTGAATCGCGGCGACGCCGATTCCGGAGGACCCTCCCTGCACGAGGAAGGACTCGCCGGGCTTGATCCCGGCGCGATCGAAGACGTTGCTCCACACGGTGAAGAAGGTTTCGGGGAGCGAGGCGGCCTCGACCGGGGTCATGCCTTTCGGGATCGGCAGGCACTGCGGAGCGGGCGCGGTGCAGTACTCGGCGTAGCCGCCGCCCTGAACGAGCGCGGTCACCCTATCGCCGGCGCGCCATCTCGCGACGCCTTCGCCGATGGCTTCGATGGTGCCCGCGAGTTCCAGGCCCGGAATGTCGGGCGCGCCCGGCGGCACCGGATAGTTGCCGGCGCGCTGCATGGTGTCGGGGCGGTTCACGCCGGCGGCGGCGACCTTGATGAGGAGTTCGCCCTCTTTCGGCTGCGGAACGGGGCGCGTGCCGATCTTGAGCACCTCCGGTCCTCCCGGCTGGGTGATCTCGACCGCGCGCATGGTTTTTGGGATCGTCATGTCCCGGCCTCGAAAGGAAGCGCGATTATCGCATTTCGCTAGAATGGCGGCGCCATGCCGCTGTCCCCTCACGCCTCGATCGGAATCGCCCTCGACGAGGTCGATACGCCCGCGCTGGTTCTCGATCTGGATGCGCTCGAGGGCAACCTCTTGCGCATGGCGGACGCGGTGAGGGAAAGCGGCGTGCGCCTGCGCCCGCACGCGAAGAGCCACAAGTGCGCCGAAGCTCGGCGAGAAGCTGCTGCTCGTGCCGGGCCATTACGACCCGACGGTGAATCTCTACGATTGCTTCGTCTGCGTGCGCAAGGGCAAGGTCGAAGCCCTGTGGGCGGTCACTGCGCGCGGCGCGGTGTGGTGACAGGACTTGTCATTCCCGCGTAAGCGGGAATCCAGCGCCGTTACAGGTCACTGGGTCCCCGCTTGCGCGGGGACGACGGCAAATTAACCCCACACGCTCTTCGACACTTCCAGCACCAACCCAAGCTTGCGCCACTGGTCGTCGGCGGTGAGCTTGTTGCCGTGATGGGTGCTGGAGAATCCGCACTGCGGCGAGAGGCACAGGTTTTCCAGCGGCACGAATTTCGCCGCGGCGTCGATGCGGCGCCTGAGGTCGTCCTTCTTCTCCAGCTCTGGCACCTTGGAGCTGACGAGGCCCAGCACGACGGTCTTACCCTTGGGCACGTAGCGCAGGGGCTCGAAGCCGCCGGCGCGCTCGGTGTCGTACTCGAGGAAGAAGGCGTCGACGTCGAGGCCGGTGAACACCCGCTCGGCGACGAAATCGGCGTACGCGCCGCTCGCGAGCCAGGTGCTCTTGAAGTTGCCGCGGCAGGTGTGGATTGCCACCGTCATGTCCTCCGGCACGTCCCGGATCGCGGCGTTCACCGCGTCGGCGTACATCGCCGCGTCCTCCTTCGGGTCGTCGCCGAGCTTCTTGAACTGCTCCTGGACCTTGGGGTCGCCCCACATGGCGATCGTCGTATCGTCTATCTGCAGGTAGCGGCAGCCGGCTTTGTACAGGTCGGAAATTTCCTCGCGGTACGCCTGGGTGAGGTCGGCCCAGAACTCGTCCAGGTCAGGATAGGTCTTCGCGAGGGAGGCGCGGTCTCCGCGCGCGTGCAGCATCGCGGGCGAGGGCATGGTGAACTTGGGCGTGCGCTTCGCGACCGACTTCAAGAACTTGAAGTGCTCGAGCATGGAGGGCTTCGTGCGTCGGATCCTGCTCTTCACCGTCATGAAGGGCGGCTGTTCCTCGGTGTTCTTGAACTTCGCGTCGCCGTAGGCGTCGCCGGCGGCGAGCTCCACGCCGTCGAAGCCGTGGATGAAATCGATGTGCCACCAGTCGCGGCGGAACTCGCCGTCGGTGACGAGCTGCATGCCGACCGATTCCTGCTTCGCCACGGCCTCGCGAATGTGCTTGTCCTGCAGGGCGCGGAGCGCTTCCGCGCTCATTTCTCCGCGCTTCGCCTTCGTGCGCGCCTCGTGCAGCTCGGTGGGGCGCAACAGGCTGCCGACGTGGTCGGCGCGGAAGGGGGGGGTGGCGCGTTGTGTCATCGAGGACTCCCGGCGGATTGCTTGAGCAGAATGCGGATTTCAGGCGAAGCGCGGCGCCGTGTCAACCCTTTTCCGGCCCACTGCGGAAGTGGGAGGAGGGTGGGACGCAGGTTCGGCCGGACCCGGCCGCCATCACGCTACAATACTTGGAGGAGGAGACCTCGATGCATCGAATCATTTTCCGAATCGGTCTTGCGCTGTGCGCGGCGTTGCCGGCCGCGGACGTCCTCGCGCAGGCTGCCTACCCCTCGCAGCCCATCAAGCTTGTGGTCCCGTATACGCCCGGCACCGGCATGGACATCATCGCCCGCACAGTGGGGCCGAAGCTCTCCGAGCGCCTGGGCCAGCCCGTCATCGTCGAGAACAAGCCCGGGGCGAGCGGGAACATCGGAGCCGAATCGGTGGCGAAGTCGGCCCCCGACGGCTACACCCTGATGGTCACGGCGAACACGCTGCTCATCGCCTCGAACCTGTACCGCTCCGTTCCCTTCAATCCGCTTTCGGATTTTGCGCCGATCTCGCTCGCCGCCTGGGGCACGCTCCTGCTCACCGCCAATCCGAAAAAGAACATCAAATCGCTGCCGGACCTGATCGCCCAGGCAAAGGCGAATCCGGGCAAGCTGACCTACTCGTCGCCGGGCGTCGGCACGCCGCACCACATGTCGATGGAGCTGTTGAAGGATCTTGCCGGCGTGAGCCTCCTGCACGTCCCGTACAAGGGCAGCGCCGGAGCGCTCACCGACCTGATTTCCGGGGAGATCGACGTCGCCTTCGTGCCGATTCACGTCGCCATGCCGTACGTCCAGGCCGGCAGGCTCACGGCGCTCGCGGTGGGCAGTGCAAAGCGCCAGCCGAACGCGCCCGGCATTCCGACGCTGCAGGAGCTCGGCGTCAAGGGAGCGGACGTCGACATGTGGTATGCCTTCATGGGGCCGAAGGGCACGCCCGCGGCGGTCGTTTCCAGGCTCGACACCGAGCTGCGAGCGATCCTTGCGCTTCCCGATATCAAGGCCGGTTTCGACAAGCAGGGCATGGACGCGGCCTCGTCCTCGCCCGAAGAGTTGAACGCGCTCATGCGGCGCGATTACGCGCGCTGGGCGGCCATTATCAAGAAGAACAATATCACCGCCGAATAATCCGGCGGTTCGAATCCGAAAAGGGAGCGAGGATGGCGCGAGGGCGGATTCTCACCACGCATGCGGGCGCTTTGCCGCGGTCCCCGGAGCTGCGCGAAATGATCTTCGCCCGGGCGGAAGGCAAGCCCCACGAAGGGAATGCGCTCGCCTCGAAGCTGCGCGACGAGGTCGCCGGCGTCGTGCGCAAGCAGGTCGATTGCGGCATCGACAGCGTCAACGACGGGGAGCTCGGCAAGACCAACTTCACCAACTACGTGCGCGAGCGCCTCGCCGGCTTCGAGATGCGCGACTACCGGGCCGGCGTGGATCCGGCGCCGCTCGACATCACCGCCCGCGACGCGAAGGATTTTCCCCGGTACTTCGCGGGCGGCAAAGGCGCGCTCACCGGCGCGGCGCAGCGCCGGCAGCTCGCGGTCTGCGTTGCGCCGCTCAGGTACGTGGGTCAGGCCGCGCTCGAGGAGGATTTCGGGAATTTCAGGGCGGCGCTGAAAGGCGCGAGGGCCGCGGAGGCTTTTCTTCCGGCGAACACGCCGGGAACGATCGAGCACTGGCTCAGGAACGAGTACTACACTAGCGAAGAGGCGTTCGTCGAGGCCATCGCCGAGGCGATGCGCGAGGAGTACAAGGCGATCGTGGATGCGGGCTTTCTCCTGCAGATCGACGACCCGGACCTCCCGGACGGCTGGCAGATGTATCCCGACATGAGCGTGCGCGAGTACCGTAAGTACGCGACGCTGCGCGTGGACGCGATCAACCACGCGCTGCGCGGCATTCCGCGCGAGAAAGTGCGGCTTCACGTCTGCTGGGGGAGCTTCCACGGCCCGCACCGCAATGATATTCCGCTGGAAGACATTATCGACATCATCTTCCGCGTGCGCGCCTCGAGCTACTCGATCGAAGCCTCGAACCCGGTGCACGAGCACGAATGGCGGGTGTTCGAAGAGGTGAAGCCGCCCGAGGGCACGGTGCTCATTCCCGGCGTCGTCGGCCACTGCTGCGACTTCATCGAGCATCCGGAGCTCGTCGCCCAGCGGCTGCTCCGGTACGCGAAGCTCGTCGGCCGCGAGAACGTGATGGGCGGGACTGACTGCGGCCTGGGTCCGCGCGTCGGCAGCCCCGAGATCGCCTGGGCGAAGCTCGAGGCGCTCGCGCAAGGCGCGCGGCTCGCGAGCAAGCGATTGTGGATGCGGCCGGCGAAACCTTCGAAGAAGCGCGCGCCGGCGCGAAGGAAGAAGGCGGGACGGGGCTAGGTGTCATTCCCGCGCAAGCGGGAATCCAGTGTCGTAACTCGAGGGACCCCTGGGTCCCCGCTTCCGCGGGGACGACGTTCACAAGCTCAGTCGGCCTTGATGTTCGCGGCCTTCGCCACCGCCGTCCACTTGGCGATGTCCCGCGCGATGATCTGCCGGAATTCTTCTGGCGTGTTGCCGGAAGGCACGATCGACATCTGGTCCAGGCGCTCCCTGATTTCCGGGAGCTTCACCACGCGCGCCACTTCCTGCTGGATGCGATTCACGATGGCCTGCGGTGTTCCCGCCGGCGCGTGGAACCCGGTAAAGAGGCGGATCTCGATGTCCGGGCCGCCCGCCTCGGCGAGCGTCGGCAGATCGGGCCAGGCCGGGTCGCGCTTCGCCGATGTCACCGCGAGCCCTTTGACCTTGCCGCCCTTCAACGGGCCGATCGCGGGAGGCGGGTCCATGATGGTCATCGTCACTTGTCCCGCCATCACCGCGCCCAGCGAGTCGCCACTGCTCTTGTAGGGGATGTGCGCGAACCGGGTCCCGGTCTTCTGGTTGAAGAGCTCGGCGGCGAGCTGAAACGGCGCCGCGCTCGCGGAATAGTTGACGTCGCTCGGCCTTGCCTTCGCGTAGTCGATCAGATCCTTCACGGAGTTCACCGGCAGCGAGGAGTTGACGACAAGGATCAGCGGGAAGTCTCCTATCATCGAGATCTGCGCGAAATCCTTGAGCGGCGAGTAGGGCAGTTTCGAGTAGATCGCCGGATTCATGGTCATCGCCCCGCTCGGGCCCATGAACAGCGTGTAGCCGTCGGGGGCGGACCTGGCGACATATTCGGCGGCGATGATGCTTTGCGCGCCGGGCTTGTTCTCGACGATGATCGGCTGGCCGAGGCCTTCGGACATCTTGGGCGCGACGACGCGCACGATGATGTCGTTGCCGCCGCCGGCCGCGAAGCCGACGATGATGTGAATCGGCTTGTTGGGGAAGCTGCCCTGCGCCTGTGCCGTTCCAGTGACCAATGCCGACAGAACGAGGCAGGTGAGCCGTGCAACATGTTTTAGTCTCATGGGTCCTCCTGTGAACGCGTAGAGTGCCATGCTGCCGCCGCCGACATCAACTTCTCTTCGCGGCAGCGGAAGCATCGGGATTGCGCGGGCCGGCCGCTGTCGCTAGAGTTGTCCCATGGGGAGGCTCATCAGCGTCCTGGCGGTCGTGCTCACCTGCGCCGCGATCGCGCTGTCCGCGGATCTGTTCCGGATGGCGGGACTCTCGCTCTACACCGAGCAGGTTCTGGCCGGCCTGCTCGCGATCGCCACGCCCCTGGTGTTCCTGCATGTGTCGGCCCGCGGCGAGCGAGGGCGGACCGGCAAGGTACCCTGGTACGACCTCGCCGCGGCGATCATCGGCTTCGTCGCGTCGGCTTACCTGGCGATTCGTTATGCGAGCCTCTCCGAGCTCACCTCGAAGCAACCCTGGGACGGACTTCTCGCCGCCGGCGCGCTGATCGTGCTTTTCCTCGAAGGGCTGCGCCGCACTTCCGGCCCGGCGCTTTTCTACACCACCCTCGCTTTCATCGCGCTCGCGATGTTCGGGGGAGCCCTGCCCGGGGAGTTCGCCGCGCGCTCGATACCGCTGCCGCGCCTGGCCTATTACCTGGTGTGGGATTCGAGCGCGATTCTCGGCATCGCGATCAAGATCATCGCGACTGTCGTGGTGGTATACGTTTTTTTCGGCCAGGCGCTCCTCAAGGCGGGCGGCTCGACCTTTTTTACCGGAATCGCGATGGCGTTGATGGGGAAGTACCGCGGCGGGCCGGCCAAGATCGCGATCGTGGGCTCGTCCTTGTTCGGATCGATCTCCGGCAACATCGTCTCGAACGTCATGACGGTGGGCACGGTGACGATTCCGCTGATGAAGCGCGCGGGGTTCCGGCCGCATCTCGCCGCCGCGATCGAAGCGTGCGCCTCGACGGGGGGCCAGATCACGCCTCCAGTCATGGGGATCGCGGCCTTCATCATGGCCGAGTTCCTCCAGGTGCCTTTCTACGAAGTCGCCTTGGCTGCGGTCATACCCGCGCTCCTTTTTTATGTCGCGCTCTTCATCCAGGTGGACCTGGAGGCGGCGCGCAGTAGGATCCTGCCGATGCCCAAGGAGGAGATCCCGCGGCTCGGCAAGGTCCTCGGGGAGGGCTGGTATTTCCTGCTGCCGCTCGTGGCGCTGGTCTACGCCCTGTTCGGACTGAACTACGAACCGGAGATGGCTGGGCTGGTGGCGACCGCGATCGTGCTCGTTCTCGGGGTTGTCTTTCCGTTCCAGGGCAAGCGCATCGGCTTTCGCGATCTCTACGCGATGCTGCGCGACGCGGGAACCTCGGTGCTCGATCTCTTCATGCTCGGCGCTGCGGCCGGGATCATGATCGGCGCGCTCAACTACTCGGGAGTGGGATTCACGCTGACGCTCGTGCTGATACTTCTCGCGGGCGGAAGTCTCGTCGCGCTGCTCGTGCTATCGGCCATCGCCAACATCATCCTGGGGCTGGGGCTGCCGACCGTGGGCGTCTACATCGTGCTCGCGACGCTGGTGGCCCCGGCGCTCGTCAAGATGGGCATAGCCCCGATGGCCGCGCACATGTTCATCATGTACTACGGGTGCCTGTCGATGATCTCGCCGCCGGTGGCGATCGCTGCCTTCGTCGCGGCGAATCTAGCGGGCGCGGATCCCAACCGCACCGGTTGGACGGCCATGGCCTTCGGCTGGACGCTTTTCGTGATCCCCTTCCTCTTCGTGTTCTCGGGCACGCTGCTTTTGAAGGGCGACCCGATTTCGATCGCCACGGATTTTGCGCTGGCGGTCCTGGGAGTCTGGTTCATCTCGGCTGCGATGATGGGCTATTCGGTGCGCCCGCTCGGGTGGACGGCGCGTATTTATTACTGCGTCACCGGGATCGGCATTTTCATGCCCGCCGGCGCATTCGGGGCGGAGCGGTGGATCAACGCAGCCGGGATAGGCCTAGCCGTGGCCCTTTTCTTGTCGGAGAAAGCCGCCCGCCGGCGCGCCGTCGCCGCCGGGGGATGAAGAGCCGAGATAGATCATGCGTAAAGCCGAGAGGGTCAAGATCATCCGCCTGGTGAAGCGGCGGGCGGACCTGACGCTCGCCCAATTCAAGGACTACTGGCTCACCCGGCACGCCGTGCATGAGCGGCGCGCAATCGAGACCACCCCGTTGCAAAAGGTCGTGGCGAGCATCGCCACCGGCGAGGTCGCCCTGGGTGCGACAGAGCCGCCGTTCGACGGCATGGTGGCGCTTTATTTCAGGAGCCTCGAGGACGCCCGCGCGACGATGTCGGGGCCTGGGACCGCAGCGATGCGCGATGACGCGAAGAACTTCGTCGATCCAAGGTCTTCGCCGCAGATCTTCGCCGAGGAGTATCTCGTGTCCGAAAAGGAGGACGCCTCAGGGACGATCGCGACATCGGGGCAGCTGAAAACCATCCGGACCATCAGCAGGCGCCGCGACTTGACTCACGCGCAGTTCAAGGATTACTGGCTGAACCAGCACTCGAGGCTCGAACGCGAGGTGATCGAGACCACGAGTATGCAGCGCATCATCGCGAGCTTCGCGCTGCCCGAGAACCCGGCGGTTCCGGACTTCGACGGCCTTGCGGAGCTCTACTTCGCGAAGGTCGAGGACATCCGTGCGATGTTCGGGGGACCCGTTCCCGCGATGATGCGCAAGGACGAGGAGAACTTCGTGCAGATGAACGCCCCCGCGGTGCGGCTGGTGGCGGAGGAATACGTGATCGGGGAGAAAGGAGAGGCGGCATGAGCAGGAAGCAGGGGCCCCACTGCGTGGGGATGCGACCGACCGCGATTGCCGCCTGCCGCCGACGGCACGGGCGTATTTTGGCAAAACGATAACGGAGGCGACAGCATGATCCAGGAAAAAGACGTGCTAGTCCCGGTGCGGGACGGCGTGAAGATCGGCGTGCGCATCTATCGGCCGGAAGGCAGCGGACCGTTTCCCGCGCTCTTCGCGGCTTCGCCCTACCGCTACGACAACAACGAGCTGCCGCCGCGGCCGATGTTCCTGTGGCGCGAGACCGGTCCGATCGAATGGTACGTCGAGCAAGGCTACGCCTACGTGCACGCCGACGTGCGCGGAACCGGCATCTCGGGCGGCGAGTTCGGGTTTCTCTCCCGCGCGGAGCAGCAGGACCTCTACGACGTCATCGAATGGATTGCAGGACAGAAATGGTCGAACGGCAAGGTCGCCGGAATCGGGCAGTCGTATTACTGCATGTCGCAGTGGTTCATGGGCATACAAAACCCGCCGCACCTGGCGTGCCTCGCCCCCTATGACGGGATGAACGACCCCTACCGCTACCTCGCGTTCCGCGGCGGGATCGAGAGCAACTTCCCCTTGTACTGGTTCAACGCGAGCGTGCGCGTGCCGAACCTGTACCCTGCGAACGGCGACCACCCGCGCATCCTGGAGAAGGACTTCTACCTCGACGTGCAGCACCATCCGAATTACGACGAGTATTGGAAGGAGCGCGCCGCCGCGGAGAACCTGGAGAGGATCAAGGTGCCGGTGTTTTCCATCGGCGTGTGGGCCAAGATGGAGCTGCATCTGGCCGGGAATATCCTCGGCTACCACAAGGCGTCGGGACCAAAGAAGCTCTTCATCACCGGCACGGCGACTGCGGTCACTTCGCAGATGGACTTCAACAACGTCGATTTCCACAGGAAGCACCTGCTGCCCTTCTACGACAAGCACTTGAAGGGCGCGAAGACGAGCTACGACCAGCGTCCCAGCGTCGAATACGTCGTGAAAAACACGGGCGTCGCGCGCTCCTTCGATTCCTGGCCCCCGGCGGGCACGCGAAAAGCGAAGTTCTATCTCTGCAAAGGGCCGACGGGAAGCGTCACTTCGCTCAACGACGGCTCCTTGCAGGGCGCGCCCCCCGCGGCGGACGGCGGGAGCACGACTTACACCTATCCGCACGCGCGTTGGGTGCTGGGAGTGGTCGCGGTCGGTCCGCAGGGGCCAGACCCCGCGGCGGCGGTGTTGACCTTCACGAGCACGCCGCTCGATGCAGACATGGAAATAGCCGGCCACGGCAAGGCGATCCTGCACGCCTCCTCCACGCGCAACGACATGGATTTCCACGTCAAGGTCTCCGAGCAGTTTCACCAGGCGCCCGAGGAGCGCGCGAAGGGAGGGCAGCCGCGCTACGCGATCGTCACGAAAGGCTGGCTGCGAGCCTCGTACGCGATGGACCGCGATTCCTCCCGCAGTACCGAGGACATCCCGCATTACACGCATGCGAGCCCCAAGCCGCTCACCCCCGGCAAGGTCTACGAGCTCGAGATTCCGCTGATGGCGATCGCCTGGCGCTTCCAGAAAGGCAGCCGCATCCGCGTCGAGATCGCCTGCGGAGATTCACCGATCACGGATGGCCTCTTCTTCCACGTCTATCGGCCCGACAAGATCGGCAGCGACACGATTCACCACGACGCCGCCCATCCGTCGCAGCTGATTTTACCGGTCCTGGATGTGAATTAGTGCGGTGTGGTCGTTCCCGCGGAAGCGGGAACCCAGGCCTGATGATCAGGAGGAAACGCTCTGGATCCCCGCTTTCGCGGGGATGACGTGCAAAAGCGCCGCGAAGCGGCGCATGCACGTCACTTGATGAGGCCGATTTCCCTGTAGTACTTCATTGCACCGGGGTGCAGCGGCACGCCTTCCAGTACTTTCGCCATGTTCTGCGGCTGAAAGAGCGCGAAAGGGGGAAAGGTCGCGACGAGGTCCTCCTTGTCGTCGTGCAGGGTCTTCGTCACCTTGTAGACGACGTCATCGGACACTGTGGCGTTGGTGATCAGCACCATGTCGAACGCGATCAGGTTGGTCGGCTTGGTGATTCCATCGAGTGCGGGATTCGGCGCGACCTGCACCACGTAGGCACCCGGCAGCAGCGCCTGCGTGCGCTTTATCGCGTCCGGCGAAGTTCCGACTTCGAGGACGCGCAGTCCTCCGACGCTCGCGTTTGCCTGCTTGATGGCCGCCGAGCCCAGGGCGAAGAACAGCACGTCGACTTTGCCGCTCATGAAATCCTCCGCCTGCCGAACCACGTTCGGCGCCGGGATCTTCACCACGTCGCCGTAGCCGAGCCCCATGTTCGCGAGGTGCGCCTCGATGATCCGTGCGATCGTCTTCTGCGCGTTGAACTCGCTGGAGACGCGCTTGCCTTTGAGATCGGTGATCGAATTGATCCTGGAGTCGGCGCGCACGTGCATGGCGACCCGGTACGGAATGAGCGAGCCGACGTAACGCATCGCCGCTTGTCTGCCCCGGCCCTCGTATTCGCCGGTGCCGGTCGAATAGAACGTCGCGTCGAACGAGTTCGACACGTTGAAATCCGCCGAGCCGCTTTCCACTTCCTCGAACCCCGTGCTTGCCTGTGCCTGGACGATGGCCCGGAGCTTCGCCCTCTCGACGAGCACTTTGGCGATCGCCTGCCCCGCGGAGTTGGAGAAGGACCCGGCCGGGGTGGTGACGATGCCGATCGTCTGGGCGCCTGCCGCGCCCGTCAGCAACGGCGCACATAGGGCCACGACGCGCAGCGATTTCATGATCGATCCCTCCTCGTAGTTGGCGGGCTAGGCCGCCATTTCTTTTGCGGCCGCTTTCTCTTCCTCGGCGGGGAACAGCAATGCTGCCGTAAAAGTGACGAACGCCAGCGCTCCCAGCGCGTAGTACAGGAGCTTGAAGTCTCCGCTCGATTTGTAAACCCAGGCGACGAGCGGCACGGCGAGCGCGCTCGCCCCGAACGAGACCACGTAGCGCACCGCATAGGCGCGCGCGCGCCATTCTTCTGCGGTGTAGCGCGCGATCATGGCGTCGTTGATCGGGATCTGCCCGAACACGAAGAACATCATCGCTACGGCGGTCGCAAGCATCAGGTAGCTCTCGGTCGTGCCGGCGAGAGCAAGCAGCGGTACCTGCAGCGCGACCACCGGGACAAACACCGATTTGAGCGAGCGGCGGTCGAGCCACCAGCCGACGCAGAGCTGCGCCACCGCGGCGATCAGATAGACGCCGCACACGAGCAGACCGATGCCGAAGGTCGAGTGGGTCAGGGCCGAGAGGCGCTCGTCGAACACCTTGGGCATGGAAATGGTCGTGGCGTTGAAGATCACGCCGCCGCAGGCGGTGGCGACGGTGAGGACCGCGAACACGCGGGCGAGGTCTGCGCGCGAGGCCTTGTAGAACCCGCTCCGGCGCGCCGGTGTTCCACCTTGCGCTTCGCGTGCGAACAGCACGAATGCCGCGCCCACGCCGAGAGCGATCGCGCCCGGAACGATGAAGGCCGCCCGCCAGCCGACGGTGTCGGCGAGGGCGCCCGCGATCAGCGCGGAGAATGCGACGCCGACGTTGCCGAAGACCCCGTTCACTCCAAGGACCCTGCCCACGTTCTCCCGATTCGCGACCAGCATCGCGATGCCAACCGGGTGGTAGATCGCGGCGAACACGCCGACGAGCGTGAGACCCAGGGCGATGTACAACGGCCCGGTGGCGAAGCCTGTGAGGATGCTCGCGGTGCCGATGCCGAAGAAGAACACCACCATCATGCCTTGCCGGCTCCAGTGGTCGGCGAGCCACCCTGCCGGGATCGAAAAAGCGCCAAAAGCGATGAAGCCGCCGAGCGAAAGCGGCAGGAGATCCGCGTAGCCGCGGCCAAATTCGGCACCCATCGCGAGCACCACGGTGGGGAAAATGAGCATGAGGAGATGATCGAGGGTGTGCCCGAGATTGAGGAACAGGCTCATGCTGCGCGAGGCGCTCATGGGGAAATGATAACCGGGCGGGCCGGGCGCCGCTGGAGCCGGAGGAGAGTTGGGTGTTACCACAGTGGAAATCAACGCCGTTTAGTATGACAATTTGATAAAGCAAGCTCGAGGGGCAGCACAATGACTACAGGACGCATCCTTCCCGCGTTGACGGCCTTCCTGCTGGGACTGGGGGGCGCGGTTGCTCAGGAGCCGAAGGAAAGACCGCACGCCCAGAAATCCCAGCAGACCCAGGCGGAGCTCGAAAGAGAAGCGGAGGAGATGCTCGCCGCCGTGGTGCGGGTCAGGATGAAGGCCATTCCCAACGCCCGCAGCAATACGACTCTCGGCGCGAGCCGCGAGGGGACCGGCGTCGTGATCGACGAGCGCGGGCACATCGTCACGATCGGCTATGTCGTGATCGAGGCCGATTCGATCGAGATCACCACGCGAGACGAGAGGACCGTTCCCGCCACGTTGATCGGTTACGACCATGCGAGCGGCCTCGGGTTGCTGCGCTCGGGAGCGCCGCTGGGGGTGAAGCCGATGCCGATGGGGCAGGCGGCCGATCTCGCCACGCGCGCGCCGGTCATGGTCCTGCCGGCGGGCGGACGCGAGGCCGCGAGTCTTGCCTACGTCGTCTCCAAGCGCAAGTTCGCGGCAAGCTGGGAATATCTGCTCGAGACCGCGATCTTCACGGCGCCGCCGACCTTGCAGTGGGCAGGCGCGGCGCTGGTGAGCCGCGAGGGGAAACTTGTCGGCATCGGCTCGCTTTACGTGCGCGAAACGCAAGAGAGTGGATCGGAGGTCCCGGGAAACATGTTCGTGCCGATTGACCTGCTTAAACCGATCCTCGCGGACCTCATCGAGAAAGGACGCAGGAGCGGGCCTGCGCGTCCATGGCTGGGTCTCGCGACCGAGCAGCTGCACGGGCATCTTCTCGTCACACGGGTCTCGCCGGACGGCCCTGCGGACAAGGCCGGGGTCAGGAATGGAGATATCGTCGTAGGCGTCGGCGCGGACGCGGTCAAGAGCCACGAGGAGCTCTACCGCAGGGTATGGGGCCTGGGCGCGGCCGGGGTCGAAGTTCCGCTCAAGATCCTGCAGGGTGCGGACGTTCGCGAGCTCAGATTGCGCTCGATCGACCGTTTCA
>Ga0193733_1000291_pt1 | contig 17674 bp, 15 predicted proteins | sample U1s2metaG_FD_145076 | JGI IMG/M metagenome (GOLD analysis project Ga0193733, IMG submission 145076) | Soil microbial communities from a riparian zone of the East river system, Colorado, United States - U1s2 | ecosystem: Environmental > Terrestrial > Soil > Riparian zone | place: USA: East River...
AGCCGGGCCTTTCGATGACTTTAGAAATGGTTAGACCGGGCTGCTGATTGCAGTTCGATCAGTTCGCGCGGAAATTCTTTCCGGATCTAAACCGCGAACCAGCTTGACTTCCTTTGCCTCAGGCAGCCCCAGGATGATGGCTCCCAGGGTGGAGTTGGATTTCTCCAGAACCATGAGGAGATATTTTTGGGCAACTGCTCGGTCAGATGGATGGATCAGGCTCCACCAGCGCCGAATCGATTCCTGAACCTCCGCGCTGTTCTTGTCGCCTTCGACCATAGCATCAACCAGCTTGTAAACCTTGCTCTTGACTGCTTGGTAGGAGATAGAGACCTCCTGTGGCATTGTCCACCCCCGGTGCAGTCTCTGATAGCAATAAGCGGGCCAAACGTATCCCTAAGGTATGTCTAGACTTAGGCGCACCATTGATTCTAGTTGTGGGAGGAATAGAAAATTTGATATGAATTTCCGTAGACAACCGGGGTAGGCCGTGATTTGTGGGGTTGGAAAACCGCGGCCTATTTCTCGCTCAACTGCTTTTCCACAGCAGAGACCACTTCTCTCGAATCGGGCGTCACGGCAGATTCAAAGCGTTGCACGACGTGGCCGTTGCGATCCACCAGAAATTTGGTGAAGTTCCACTTGATCTCGCCCGTGATGGATGGATCGGCCTGTTTGGTCAAATACTGGTAGAGCGGCGTCTGATCGTCGCCTTTGACCGAAACCTTGCTGTAGAGCGGAAACGTGACGTTGTACTTGCGGGAACAGAAAGTCTTGATCTCCTCGTTGCTGCCAGGTTCCTGCCCGCCAAAATTGTTGGCCGGGAAGCCAACGATGACGAAGCCCTGGTCCTTGTACTTCTCATACAGAGCTTCCAGCGCGCTGTATTGTGGCGTGAAACCACAGCGGCTGGCCACGTTGACCAGCAGAATTACCTTGCCCTTAAAATCCGCCAACGGCATGGGCTTTCCGTCAATCGACGGCAGGGTGAAATCGTAGATATTAGAAGCGGCAAAGACAGATCCAGCCATGATGATCACCAGTCCCAATACAGCAAATGTGGGGATACTCAGCTTGCAGACAGTTTTCATTTGGATCTCCTTGGACGCTGTCGAAAGTCCCAATGAGGTGGAAGGCAGAATACCGGATAGCGGGTTGGAGGCGCAACTGGGGAAGGAGGTAGTTTCCTGGTCTAAGTTTTAACCGCCAAGGAACCGGGGGATACGCAGGGAACCCTCAGAATTCTCTTCATGTCCCACTCCTTATCCGTCGTGGTCCAGGAATTGTGGCATAACTGAGACTCTGCCGGTTGAAGTTGACTACTCGGGGTACAATGTGGCGCCCGCGTAGGGGACTGCTCCACACCTGCCCGGCGGAGCGACGCTTTCGGCGCTGCGCTGGCCACTTCGGCAGAACGTCCGGTCTACGTGGCCGACAAGCCGGGTCGAAAATTCCGCGAAGCACCAGTCGCATCGGAGACCGGCCCTTGTTGTCACCAAAGTAACGCTCAAATTTCTTGCGGAGGCCTCATGAAGCAGGCGCTGCTGTGGATCTTTGTACATCTGGCGATGTGTGGCATCGTATCGGCACAGGAGACTCCGCCCAAAAATGGCGCTCCCCCTTTCGCCACGGACCGACTGTTCTTTCCGCATGACATGTTCTGGGGATACGGGCAATTCGACCTCGCGCCCCCGCACAATGAGATTGATCCCAACCTGTGCCGGGCGGACGCGGGAATTTCCGGAGGACCGAACGACCCGTGTAGCGCCTTCGCCCGCTATATGCTTTCGGGATATGTGGAGGTCAGGCCCTTCGGCCGGACGCAATTGCGGAGATTCTTCTTGTTCGGGGAGCCCCGATTCCTGTTTGGCAAGAATCTTCCGCAGACGCTTTACACCTGGTCGTTCGATGCGATCGGGGTGGAGCGAAGCTGGGGCGCGGGAATTTACATGGGCAAGGGTTTCGAAATGCGCGTGACCCAGCATTTTCTGTTCAGCCGCTTTGGGGCGCGCGACCGCAACCTCGGTTCAGCCGACCTGGGGCCCAACGGTCCCTGGGGCCGATACAACATGATCGGAGTGCGGAAATATTTCGGGCAGCGACGATATTGAAACACACAGCTACGGCTGTGATGGAAACGAGCTCGCAGGGAGTTCCGCGCTGGGCTGTCCCCTCATGGTCATTTCCGATATGCTGAGAGTCCGAGCCGCGAGCCTTGCTTCCATCGAACCCTTCAAATCATCCGACCGGGTCTGACCCTACGGGAGGGGGCGGGTCCGGGACCCGCCTCTCTCGAGCGACCACCTCCGCAGATATTCCGTTCGGCAATCCCGAAATCGCTCGGCTGAACCTGGAGCGCTCGAGTGCGCGACTGTCGCCCTCGCTGGCTTCGGCCCTGCGGTCGTTGCTGGCGGAAGTGCCGGATCCGGACGGGGCGCTGCTCCTGTTTGAGCGACTGAGCGAGTCTCCCGAAGTACTGCGTTTGCTCGAGCGGCATCATTTCCTGGCCCACTACGCCCTCGTGGTTTTCGGTCACAGCAGGTTTCTGGGTGAGACGCTCCTGCAGAATACGGATCTACTGCCATCTTTTCTGCGGGAGAGAAATCTCGACCGCAGCTTATCCCAGGAAGAGTTTCACGAGACCCTGGCGCGTTTCCGGGCACGTTCGCTTGAGAGCGACGTTTCGCTCATCCTGGCGAGGTTCAAGCGCCGGGAATATGTCCGTATTATGCTGCGCGATGTGTTGAAAATCGCGCCCCTGGCAGAAACCACGGCGGAAATCTCGGCCTTGGCCGATGTCCTGATCGAGGAGGCCTTGCGGGAAGCGCACAGCCAACTGCAGCGCCGCCATGGCACGCCGCAGCATCTCGACGCCCTCGGCCGCCTGGTGGATACGCCGTTCGCAATTCTGGCCCTTGGCAAACTGGGTGGCAATGAACTGAATTACAGTTCGGATGTAGACCTGCTGTACATCTACGGCGATGGCGAGGAGCCCCCCAAAACGCCGGTGTCGAACCGCGAATACTTCATCCGCCTGGCCCAGAACACGACCGAGATCCTATCGCGGGTCACGCGGGAAGGGCCGGTGTTCCGCATTGATCTGCGGCTGCGACCCCAGGGGGGAGAGGGAGAGCTAGCCATCCGCTTGTCCCAGGCGTTGACCTACTACGCGGAAACCGCTCACGACTGGGAGCGCCAGGCGCTGATCAAGCTGAAACACTCGGCTGGAGAAGCAGTACTGGCACGCGAGTTCATCCGCGCGGTCCAACCCCATGTGTACACCGAAAAGGTGAACTTTGCGGCGATCAAGACAGCGCTGGTGGCCCGGGAGAAAATGCAGAAGCGGCGACAGCAAGGATGGGTACTGGCCCAACCCGAACCGACCATCGACGTGAAGATCGATCGAGGAGGTATTCGGGATATTGAATTTCTGGTGCAGTGTCTGCAACGGGTCTATGGAGGCGCGGAGCCCTGGCTTCGGTCGGGAGGGACTCTGTTTTCGCTGCAGAAGTTGCACGACAAGGGACACATCAGCGGCAAGGAATTTCATGACCTGACCAGCGCCTATGAGTTTTTGCGCCATTTCGAGCACCGGTTGCAGCTTCGCCAAGGCCGGCAGACGCATCGGGTCCCAGCCGCAGAAGCCGATTCCCAAATCTTGCAGCGCGCCATGGAGGGCTATGCCCCCGGGGGCCATCGCTCGGGTGAGCTCGCGACCACGGTACGGCGTCGAATGGCTGCGGTGGCGGAAATTTACCAGCGGATCATCTACCAGCAGCAGACCCGTGGCCGGCAGCAATTGCAGGATAGGGAGTTCAAATTGCTGAGCGCCCCCGAACCGGTCACGCTTGACCAGTCCAGCCAGCACCTGCTGGAACGGTTGGCGACTGAGGCGCCGGCGCTGTACGAAATCGCGAACCGCCCCGGCCTGAGCCCGCCAACCCGACGAAATGTTCAGCGGTTTCTTGCCGCCGCTCTCGCCAGTTCGCATCGCTATGCCGCGGTGCTGCGACACCAGAAGGAAGCTCCGCGCGCTCTGGCCCTGTTCGAGGCCAGCGACTACCTAACGGAAATCCTTATTCGCCACCCCGAGGAAATCGCGACGCTCTCGGAAACCGAAGAGGCCGGGCCCCGGCCCGGACACGGATATTTGTTCGACCGGTCCTTGATGGAACCATGCGAACCATCTTCGGTGAAACCAGCCTGGCTCGAAAGACCGGTAGCGCCCAGCGATCCGACCTTCGCTTACCTGGCGGACTCGCCAGCTCCGTACGGAGAAAAATTAGCTCTGCTGAGGCGACACTTCAGGCACCGAGCGTTCGCCGTGGGCGCCAGAGATGTGATCGAGTCGCGCGACGTGTACGAATCCTTTGGCGGCATCACATCGGCGGCCGCGGATGCCATGGCGGCCGCGTTTTCCATGGCCGGCGCGCCCCAGGGACTGGCGGTCATGGCGCTGGGAAGGCTGGGAAGCGGCGAGTTCGACCTGTTGTCCGATGCGGACGTGCTGTTTGTCCGCGAGGAAGAAGGCGATGGGATCGCGCTTACCAGGTGCGCCGAACAAATGATGCATGCGCTGTCCGCTTACACCCGGGAAGGTATGGTGTTCCCCGTCGATGCGCGTTTGCGTCCGCGGGGCGGAGAAGGTGACTTGCTAAGCACTCCCACACAACTGACAGCCTATTTCGAGCACGAGGCGCAGCCATGGGAAGCCCTGATGTATACCAAACTGCGTTCCTTTGCGGGCTCCAAAGCCTTGGGTGAGCGTGCCAGCGCTCAGCTGAAAACCTTATTCGAGAGATTTGCTGCCGACGCGGGATTTGCCGAGGCGGTCTGCGATATGAGGACGAAATTGGAAGCCGCGGAGCTGGAGAAAAGTTTCAAGTCCTCTCCGGGTGGGACCTATGATATTGACTTTATCACCAGCTTCCTGCTGGTGAAACACAGTGTAGCCTCGAAGCAGGGCAGCTTGCGTGACCGGCTGTGGCGCTGCGCGTCGGCCGGACGGCTCGACAAGAGTGACGCCGCCGCGCTCGATCATGCTGCCGAACTATTGCGCACGGCGGAGCACGTCTCGCGGCTGGTAGTAGGCCGACCCGGTAAATGGCTGCCCGCGACGGAACACGGTCGGCAGGTGACCGAAAAACTGGCCGGCAAGATACTGAACCGGGAGTTTCCGGACGGGCTGGAGAATGAACTGGCGCGAACCTTAGGAACCGTGCGGACGATCTACGATAAGGTTCTTAGGGGTCGGGGCTGAGTGGCCGCCCAGTACCGGGCCGGGGAGGATTCCCGTCGCTACCTGCACAGTTCCCGAAGCAAACTAGTTCCTTGGCAGGGTATAGGCGGGAGCCGGGGCGGGCTGCCGGCTTCGCTGAACCAGCCAGATGATCAACGCAACCATGCCTCCGAGGATCACAAAAGGCAGCAGGAAGATTAGAAAAACCCAGCCTCCTCCGGCCATGGAGGTGACGTCACCTCCGACCGTGGCTCTCGGGTCTCGGCGCACGGTTCCGGCAATGGCGGTCAGGTCGCCCGCCACCTGGGTGCCGTTTTCGATGCGAGCGGTGCCTCGAACCGCGGTCACGTCTCCCGAGACCGTCGCCCCTTGCTCCGCCACGATGTTCCCGTTGACCGTTGTCACGTCGCCGGAGACCCGGCCGCGAACGTAAACCGAGCAGTTAATGCAGGTAACGTCACCGACTTGATCTTCGGGCTGAATATGGATGTCATTGTTTATCTGAAAGCGGTCGGCGTTGGTTTCCGCGGCCCGCAGCGGAGACGGCGTGAGAAAGGCAACAAGAACACAGAACGCGAAGAGAAGAAAAATCCGTGGCATGGGAGTTCTCCTACCAAAAGGGAGCATTCCCAGTATAAGCCGATCAGTCCAGCATTTCGCCGACTCACGGCTTCACGGCGACGGGTGCTTGGATTTCAGGGAATAGTTTCGAACCACCCCGAATCCGGTGACTCCGATATGGACGATTGAAATCCAGCGTTCGATCCTGTGGTGCCCCACCCGATGCATCCAGTAGGAAAGGCCGATGGAGGTCGCTGCTCCTGCTGCTTCCAGGCTGGCAAATCCAGCGGAATTGTTGACCACATCGTCCGGGATCAGGACTTCTTCCCGCCCACGAGCCTGGAAATTGCGGGTCGAAGCGTAGTCGAGGCCACGGAATCCCCCTACACCGGCGAAGAGCAGGATATTGGTCCGGTCCCAGAAGGCGTGGGGCGACGGAGGCTGGGCCGGAGTCGTTCGGTCCTGAGAAGACGGAGCCGGTAGCCGGACGTCTGGGGACGCTTGGCCCGCATCTCCTCTTGGCGTAGCCTGCTGGGCCGCGGAAGATAATGCGATCAGGAACCAACCGGCGAGGATCCAGGTCAAAATTCGGGACGAACTAGGGAACATACTTGCATTGTAGCGGGGAACAAAGCGCCGACCGGCCCTCAGCCCGTCCGGGGCTTCCTAAATCTCCTTCAGTTGCCGCCCGGGGTCGAACAGGGCTGTCCCCAAGCGGTTCGTACCCTTTATAATTGCTGGTTTTATCCATGAAACTTGGAGGGCTTGGAATGGCGGCTTCATACAACGGTCTACCGGTGCCGGCAAATGGTGCTCGAATCACCTACAGCAGCGGACGTTACCAGGTTCCCGACCACCCGATTATTCCTTTTATTGAGGGCGACGGCACCGGCCGCGACATCTGGAAAGCATCGGTGCGGGTGTTCGACGCGGCAGTCGAGAAGGCCTACAGAGGTAAGAGACGCGTGGCGTGGTACGAAGTGTTCGCGGGCGAAAAGGCCATGGCGAAGTTTAGTACCTGGCTTCCCGACGACAGCGTGAATGCCATCCGCGAGTTCCGCGTCGCCATTAAGGGGCCGCTGACTACGCCGGTAGGGGGCGGCATCCGTTCGCTGAACGTGGCCTTGCGCCAGATTCTCGATCTGTACTGCTGCGTGCGGCCGGTCAAGTACTACCCAGGCGTCCCGTCGCCGGTGAAGCATCCGGAACGGATGGATGTGGTGATTTACCGCGAAAATACCGAAGACGTCTATGCCGGCATCGAGTGGGAGCAGGGCACGCCGGAGGCGGCGCGGTTGATCGAGTTCCTGAACAAGGAAATGCTGAAGGGCGGCAAGAAGCAGGTGCGTCTGGATTCGGGCATCGGGATCAAGCCTATCTCCGTGACCGGAACGAAGCGCCTGGTGCGCATGGCCATCAAGTACGCGCTGGAGAGCGGCCGCAAGAGCGTGACCCTGGTGCACAAGGGAAATATTCAGAAGTTTACCGAGGGAGCATTCCGCAAGTGGGGCTACGAGCTGGCGACGGAAGAGTTCCGTGACAAAGTGGTGACCGAGCGCGAGAGCTGGATCCTCGACAACAAAGACAAAGACTCGAATATTTCGATCGAGCAGAATGCCGCATTGATAGAGCCAGGCATGGAGTTTGCCACCGAGGATTTTCGGCGGTCGGTCTACCAAGAGGTCGAGACAGTTTTGGAGAGCATTTACGCCACTCACGGCACAGGCGCGTGGAGGAAGAAGCTCATGGTCAACGACCGCATCGCCGATTCGATCTTCCAGCAGGTGGTGACCCGGGCGGATGAATATTCGGTATTCGCTACACCCAACCTTAACGGAGACTACATTTCGGATGCTTGCGCGGCGCAGGTTGGCGGGCTGGGCATCGCCCCGGGTGCCAATGTGGGCGACGGCTACGCCTGTTTTGAAGCCACCCACGGGACCGCGCCGAAGTATGCGGATAAGGATGTCATCAACCCGGGTTCGGTCATTCTGTCCGGCGTGATGATGCTGCGCTTCCTCGACTGGAACGAAGCTGCGGACCTGGTGGAACAGGGACTGGAGCGCACCATCGAGCAGAAAAAAGTCACCTACGATTTTGAAAGGCTCATGCCGGGCGCAACCAAAGTCAAAACCAGTGAATTCGCGACCCATATCATCGAGAACATGGGCGCGGGTGTGCTGACCACTCCGGTGTGAAAAGCACCAACCGCTGAGGACACGAAGGTTTCTGTTGTTTTCCTGATGTTCTTTGGGATTAACCGGTTTAGAAAGGGCTCATGCATGCGCAAGAAAGTCACAATCGTAGGTTCGGGCAATGTGGGTGCGACCGCGGCTCATTGGATCGCTTCCAAGGAATTGGCAGATGTTGTGCTGATCGATATCATCGAGGGCATTCCCCAGGGCAAGGGTCTGGACTTGCTGGAAGCCATGCCCATCGAGAAGCGCGACTCACACGTGGTCGGCACCCAGGATTACGCCGATACCTCGAACTCCGACATCGTTGTGGTGACGGCCGGCATTCCGCGCAAGCCAGGCATGAGTCGCGACGACCTACTCCATACCAACCACAAGATCATGAAGGACGTGGTCGGCAAGGCGGTCCAGCATTCGCCGAATTGCATCCTGATCATAGTCTCGAATCCGTTGGACGCGATGGCCCAGGCCGCTTACAAAATGAGCGGCTTCTCGCGCGAACGAGTTATTGGGATGGCTGGCGTACTAGACTCGGCCCGATTCCGGACCTTTATCGCGGAGGAATTAAAAGTCAGCGTGGAAAATGTCACCGCATTTGTTCTGGGGGGACATGGAGATACGATGGTTCCCTTACCCCGGTATTCGACGGTGGCTGGGATCCCGATTACCGAATTGATGGATGCGGCGACGGTGGAGCGGTTGGTACAGCGAACGCGTGATGGCGGCGCGGAAATTGTGAAGTATCTGAAAACGGGCTCAGCGTACTACGCGCCCTCGGCGGCTGCCACTGAGATGGTTGAGGCCATTCTAAAAGACAAGAAGAAGATTCTGCCCTGCGCTGCCTACCTCGAAGGCGAATACGGGATCAACGGCCTGTACGTCGGAGTGCCTTGCAAATTAGGCGCCAAAGGCCTGGAGCAGATCATCGAGATTAAGTTGACCCCGGAAGAGAAAGCCGCGCTGGATAAAAGCGCGGCTGCGGTGAAAGAGTTGGTGGCGGTGATCGGGGTCTAAGAGCGGTTTTCAGTGTTCGTCTCGGCTCTCAGACCCGCTCGATGGTGACCGATTTTAACACCGCGTCCTTCAAGGGTTTGTCCTGCCGGCTGCGCGGGGTGCCGACGATTTTTTCCGCGGCGTCATAGCCTTCCACAACTTCACCGAAAATCGTGTGTTTGCCGGTGAGCCACTGCGTGGGCGCCAGAGTGATGAAAAATTGCGAGCCGTTGGTATTGGGCCCGGAATTGGCCATAGCCAGCTTGCCGGGCTTGTCGAAGCTGTGCGGGGAGCCCTTGGTTTCGTCCTCGAACTGATAGCCAGGGCCACCGAAGCCGGTACCCGCCGGATCGCCGCCCTGGATCATGAAATCGGGAATCACCCGGTGGAAAATTGTGCCGTCGTAGAGGCGATCTTTGCTCTTCTTGCGGTTGACGGGACCAGTCCACTCGCGTTTGCCTTCGGCGAGGTCGGTGAAATTGGCTACGGTTTTGGGCGCCTCTTTTTCGAAGAGGCGGCAGACGATGGTGCCTTCGGAGGTATCGAAGATGGCGTAGGTACCGGGTTGGCGTGGCATGGGTTCCTTTCGTTCGTTTTGAAGATGTGCGGGCAAGGTGCCCTGGCGCAAAGCCCTGAGCGAAGTCGCCGGCGCTACTGTGGAGCGGGTGCGGCGGGCTTCTTTGCCGCGGGCTTGGCCGCTGCTGCGGGTTTCGCCGCCGCCGGCTTTGCCGCCGCCGCTCCGCCCTTGGTGATCGTGATGTGATTGATCTTCACCGGGCGATAGGGCCGGTCGTTGGAGTCGCGACCCATGCGCGCGATTTGCTTTACCAGGACGACGGTGGCCTCGTCGCACTGGCCGAAGATGGTGTATCCGCCGTTCAAATGGGGATAGGGAACTTCGGTGATGAAGAACTGCGACCCGTTGGTGTCCGGACCGGCATTGGCGTAGGCCAGCCGTCCGGGGCGGTCAAACTTCAGGGACGGAGAAGTTTCGTTCTTGAAGGCGAAACCGATCTCGCCGCTTCCTGTGCCCGCTGGGTCCCCGCCCTGGATCATGAAACTGGGAATCACACGGTGGAATATCGTGCCGTCGTAAAGCGGAACACCGTGCTTCTTGGCGTGCGAAACGGGATTTGTCCAGTCTTTGGTGCCTTGGGCCAGGCCGACGAAGTTGCCGACACCGATGGGAGCCTGGTCAGGAAAAAGGCTGCAGCTCAGCTTGCCGGCGGTGGTATCAATGATCGCCGTGGGTCCAGCGGACGCGGCAGTCGCGGGTTTGGCGGCAGCCGCCGCGGCTGGCTTTCTGGCAGGTGCGGCCTTGGCAGCCGGGGCAGTCTGTGACCAGCCCGCCGAACCTACGGCAGAAACCAGCAAATAGATTGAGAAACAAATTCGCATGGATGCTCTTGGCTTGGATGTTCCTGGCATGGATGCTCCTGGGCCGGTCTTCGCCGGGCCGGACGGGTGATGGCACCCGCCCCTACATGGTTTGTGATGAGTGCGACCCATGATTCTACCCTACGAGTTATAAAAAACCGAGTTGCGACAAATCTAGGGGCGGGCCGGCGTCCGTATTTCTTCGGCTTGCATCTCGCGGCTTACTTTTTCAACCTGGCGGAATACCCGCAGCAGGTTTCCACCCAGAATTTTGTGAACGTCCTCCGCGCTGTAGTTGCGGTCGAGCAATGCCTGGGTAATCTTGGGGAGGTCGGCAGCGGAGTCAATGCCTTCGGGCATGGCGCCGCTGACGCCGTCAAAGTCCGAGCCCAAGCCAACGTGATCCACTCCCGCGACCTTCGCGATATGATCAATGTGATCGATCAGGGATTTCAGCGGCGGACGCGGGATTTTGGCCCCCCACTCCCGCTCGATTTGGTCTTTGTCCAGATAGGTGACCGGCTTACCTTCCGCTTTCAGCTGCGCGACGCGCGCTGCGACTGCCGCCTCTACATCTTTTTTCTGGGCGTCTGCGGCCTTGCGGTAGCTTTCGTCGATAAAGGCATTGTAGAAATTCGCCTGCACGACGCCGCCGTTTTTTGCGACAGCTTGCAGCATGTCATCGGTCATGTTGCGGGGATGGTTGGTAAGGAGGCGTGCGGAAGAGTGTGACGCGATGATCGGAGCTTTGGTGGTGGCGATGGCGTCAAAGAAAGTCTTGTCGGCTACGTGCGAAATATCCACCATCATGCCGAGGCGGTTCATTTCGAGCACTACCTGCTTGCCGAAATTGGTGAGCCCGTTGTGGTGCTCGACTTTGGGATCGTCGATATCTCCGGAAGAGTCGGCCCACTCGTTGGTATTCGACCAGCTCAAGGTCATGTAGCGAACGCCCAGCCGGTAGTAGTCACGCAGCAGGTGAATGTCGTTTTCGATCGAGTGACCGCCTTCGATGCCCATCAGGGCGGCCAGTTTCTTTTGTTTGTGGGCGCGCTCGATGTCATTGACCGAGAATGCCATCATCATGCGGTCGGGATGGCGCGCCGCCTGTTCATACAGCGAATCGATCATGTCGAACGTGGATTTGGCGAAGTGCCCGCTGGTGGTTCCGGGATCAGCCCACAGGGAAAAGAATTCCGCGCCCAGGTTACCGGCGCGGGCTTTGTCGAGACTAATATGACCGACGTCTTTGGGATCGGCGGTGCCGATATCGAAGTCTTGGTAGAGAAAGCGTTGCGGAGTGTCAGCATGGGTGTCCACGACAATGGCGGAGTCGTGGATGGCGCGAGCCCGAGGGCTGACGGTCTGCGTAAAGGCAAAAGCCGAAGCCAGAACGAGGGCGAGGAGCGAAAGGTGGGAAAGGTTCATTAGTCTTATGGGAAACGGCGAAGAGATTCTATACGGTTGCGAAGGCAGGGACTAAGAGTTATTTAGCCCGAAGCAGGCGCGGGCTACGGCTGCGTGGGAGAAATTTCTCTGGCTTCGGAGTCTTCGGAGGTCGGTTGCTCACCGGCCAGCATCTTCGACTCACGCCAGTCGGTATAGCGGCCCGAGACCATCACGTGGAACACCCACTGATGACGCTCTTCTTCCGGTTCGATTAAACCCTCGGCCTTCAGCGGCACCATGTAGGTCTGTACCCATCCGATCTGTTCGCGGCTAAGCCCGCGGCGCTGTATGTCCACCGTCACACCCGCCAGGTGGGAGGATGCAATCTCACCTTCTGCCGGAGCGGCGTTCCGGTTGTGACGGCGAAGTTTCTTTTGGACTTTAACCGTGCGAACCGCGGAGTTCACCTGAATCTGGGCATGAAACTGTTTGTAGTAGGCCGCGCTCAGGTCGTCCAGAAATTCCCGTGTCCAGGGGCGGCAATAGCGCCGGTCCGGGTCGAGACGTGGATCGAAGCGCAGAGTCGGACCGGCCACGATCGGAACCAGCTCTTCGCTGGCCTTCAGTTGTTCAAGCTCAGCGTCGTCCTGGATGCGCGGCAGCTCCATCCGGTCGATTTCCTGATTTTGCAGGAGCAGGGATTCGTGCGAAGGGCGAAACACCGGATTCCAACGTAGACGCCGGAAGTGCGCGCGCCGGACGTGACGAGCGCGGCGCTGCGGCGCGACATAACTGTGCAGACCAAACGCCGGAGCGCTGACCACCGTCAGTGCAAGAACAGTTATCGCGCGTTGGATTCTACGTTTCAACGAAGTGGTCTCAATCGCTTGCTGATCTTACGACCGTGCCCCAGGGCGCTCTGAGACAGGCGCGTATTCTAAACCGGAGCTGCGCAAAAACAAGTGCCTTTTTTTTAAGCCCGGGGGTGGCCCGAAAGCCCCCCCGGCGTTACCCATGGTTACTGCACTCGCGCTATCGGCGCGCCCGTGGCAACCGGGATAACATAGAAGCAAACCTGATGCCATCACGGGCAAGTAATTTCCAAAGGAGTTACGGCTCGAAAAGCCGCGTGGAATGGCAACTTGCGGCCCGCCGGTGACACTTTCCGGTACGCCACTTTGGTGGGGTTACCGATGAGCTGTCACTTTCTGAACAAGTCGCCAATCGCCTGTTTCATGACCTCGCCTCCAACTTCAGCAATCGAGCGGGTCAGCGGAATGTCCTTGGGACATACTTCGACACAGTTCTGAGCGTAACCGCATTCCTGGATGCCACCGTCCTCCATCAAGGCGGCCAGCCGCTCCCGTTTCAGCGTCGCGCCCGTTGGATGCGTATTGAACAGTCCTACCTGGGAGATGGTGGCCGCTCCGACGAAGCCCGTGTCCTCGTTGAACTGCGGGCACGCCTCCATGCAGCAGCAGCAGGAGATGCAGCGGGACAAGGGATAGGCCACTTCCTGTTCCTGCATGGTTACCCGAGGGCCTGGGCCGAGGTCGTAACTGCCATCAATCGGCACCCAGGCCCGTACCGCTTTAAGGTTCTCGAACAGGACACTGCGATCGACAGCCAGGTCACGGACGACCGGAAATTTGGAAAAAGGCTCGAGCCGGATGGGCTGCTCAAGCTTGTCTACCAGAGCGGAACAGGCCATGCGGGCGCGCCCGTTGATCAGCATGGCGCAGGATCCGCAGACTTCCTCGAGGCAATTCGAGTCATAGGTGATGGGCGTCGTGGCGTTGCCCTGGCGGGTCACCGGGTTGGCGGCAATCTCCATGAGCGAGGAGATTACGTTCATGCCCGAGTGCCAGGGCAGCTCGAATTCTTCCCAGTGCGACTTGGCGTCGGGCCTGGATTGACGTTTGATCTTGAGGAAGACAGTTTTGGAATTAGCCATTAGTTCATTAAGCCCTTAGCTGGAAAACCCTTGTTCGAACCGCGCCGGCCCAGACGCCCCGCCCCCTTGCCCGAGTTGCCAGGCTTCGCTTAGTCGGGCTGAAACACTCCCCCTGCCTGGGCATTGCCTATTTCACCGCGTCGTATCTCCTCGGGCGCGGCGGGATCAGCGAAACGTCGACCGGCTCGAACTCAAACTTCGGCGCATCAGCATCCGGGGCGAAACTCGCCTTCGTTGTCTTTAACCAGGTTTTGTCGTCGCGCTCGGGGAAGTCCGGCTTGTAGTGGGCCCCGCGCGATTCGTCGCGCAGGGCCGCACCCTGGGCGATTACCCGTGCCAACTGCAGCATATTGTAAAGCTGCCGAGCGAAGACGACCGAGGTGTTGGCCCACTGCGAACGGTCGCTCAAATTGATGTGCCGGAAGCGCTCCAGGAGTTTGCACAACTCGGCATCGGTACCGCGCAGGTTCTTGTTGTAGCGGATGACGGTGCAGTTCTTCGTCATCAGATCGCCCAACTCGCGCCATAGTTTGAAAGGATTCTCCGAGCCATCCGATTTCATCAGCGTGGCGTTGTTTTCTTCCTGACGCTTGCGTTCGGCATCGAAGTAGCCACCGCCCGGTGCTGCCTTGAGGCTGCGGGCATAGTTGACAGCCGTCGGCCCGGCCATGAAGCCGCCGAATATGCAGGAGACCAGGGAATTGGCGCCGAGGCGATTTGCCCCATGATACTGATATTCGCATTCACCCGCCGCGAAAATACCCGAGAGGTTCGTAGCCTGCGTGAAATCTACCCACATCCCCCCCATGGTGTAGTGCATCCCGGGAAAAATCTTCATGGGTGTATCGCGGGGATCGTCACCCACGAACTTCTCGTAAATCTCCAGAATGCCTTCGAGCTTGCGGTCGAGGATCTTACGATCGATGTGGGTCAGGTCGAGGTAGACCATCGGCTTGCCGTCGACGCCGAGATTGTGCTCGTACACGACTTTGTGGATGGCGCGAGTGGCAACATCACGCGGCACCAGGTTGCCGTATTTCGGATACCACTCCTCCAAAAAATACCAGCGCTCGTTTTGCGGGATGGATTTCGGATCGCGTTTGTCCCCCGCAGTTTTCGGCACCCAGACACGGCCGCCTTCGCCGCGGGCGGACTCTGACATCAGGCGCAGCTTATCTTCCCCCGGAATCGAAGTGGGGTGAACTTGGATGAGCTCGCCGTTGGCGTAATAGCATCCTTGCTGGTAGAGGGCGGATTGCGCTGAGCCCGTACACACCACGGAATTGGTGGATCTACCGAAAATCGCTCCGATGCCGCCGGTGGCAACGATGATGGCGTCAGCCGGAAACGTGCGCACTTCCATGGAGCGAAGATCCATAGCGCAAATGCCGCGGCAGACGCGGTTGGAATCGAGCACGGCAGAAAGAAATTCCCAATGCTCGAACTTCTTAACCTTGCCTTCGGACTCGTAACGCCTGACCTGCTCGTCGAGAGCATAAAGAAGTTGCTGCCCGGTGGTAGCGCCGGCGAATGCAGTGCGATTGTAGAGCGTACCGCCGAAGCGGCGGAAATCGAGCAGCCCCTCCGGAGTGCGGTTGAAGGGCACACCCATGCGATCGAGCAAATCAATAATGCCGGGCGCGGCATCGCACATGGCCTTGATCGGAGGCTGGTTACCCAGGAAATCTCCACCGTAGACGGTGTCGTCGAAATGCTGCCAGGTGGAATCGCCCTCCCCTTTGAGATTTTTCGCGGCATTGATGCCACCCTGAGCGCAGACCGAGTGCGAACGCTTCACCGGCACGATGGAAAACAGGTCCACGTTCCCGCCCATCTCGGCGATTTTGATGACGGCAGATAGTCCGGCCAGTCCGCCCCCAATCACGATAATTTTCGGTTGTGATGCCATGTCTTTCGGGTTCCCCTCTACCGGGCAGTCTTTCTGGGCCCTGTCGCCCCAGCAAAAGAGTCATGCATTCCATTTTCGGGGCCGATCGGCTGCAGCGGCGTGTTGAGGAAGGAGCGCATGGTCAGGGCTCCCACCAGAATGAACCCCGCTCCGATGGCGAAGCAGACGTAACCAAACCTGCGTCGGGCCGCGTCCCCGGACGTGATCCCCCACTTGGCGGCAAACAACCACAATCCGTAGGCGAAGTGCCATGAGGCGCAGAAAATTCCCAAAGCGTAAAAAACGATTACCCAGGCGTGTTGAAATTCCAGTTGCACTTTGCCGAAGGCCGCATCCGGATGACTCAGGATGTGAATCCCGCTAAAGCGCAGATGCCAGGTGTGCCACACCATGTAGAAAAAAGCGATTCCGCCCGTCCAGCGCTGCGCGCTAAACATCCAGTTGCCCGCCCAGGGATAGTCGGCCAGATTGCTCTCGCCCCGGAACCAGATGTAGAAACCGTAGAAGGCATGGTAGAGAATGGGTAGCCAGATACCGAACAGCTCCAGGTAGAAAACAAAAGGGAAGCTGCTGAGCAATTCGACCTGCTTGCTGTAGGCACCCGGGCCTCTGGTAGCGAACGCGTTAGAAACGAAATGCTCAACCAAGAACGCTCCCACCGGAATAATGCCGCTGAGGGAATGAAGCTTGCGCAGCAAGAATGAACGTCCATGGCCGGCTCCCAAAGGAGCTATGCCCTGGGAGATGCGGACCGGAGTGGAAGCACTGGCGCTTGTCGCCACGAAACCCCTTGTGAAGCTGGAGATGACTAGAGAACCGTTTATTATCTTGGTGGACGAGAAGGGAAGTCAAGGAAGGGAGTGTAGCGGGAGTGGTTCGAGGCGGAGGTAGTTTCAGTCCGAGGGTGCAACAAAATGACGGTTCCGATCCGTTTGGTTTCAGGGAAGGCGAGAGTAGCCGTGACCCCTCGCCACGAAGTAGAATAAGCGGCCACTTGAGGACAAAAACTCATGTTCAAACCGAAGGGACCGTACTGCCAAAGCTGTGGGATGCCACTGTCAAAGGACGACAAAGGCGGTGGAACCGAAGCAGACGGCAGAAAATCCACCGCCTACTGCAGCCATTGCTATGGCGGAGGCAGATTCACCGAACCGGAGATGACGGCGGACCAGATGACCGAAAAGGTACGCGCCAAGATGAAAGAAATGCACATCCCTGGTTTCCTGGCGAGATCGTTCACCAAGGACATCCCGACTCTAAGGCGATGGGCGAGCCGATAGCACCCTGACGCTGCGGGTTGATCCTGGTCGCTTGGCTCTTCTGGTCGCTTGGCTCTTAGGGAGCGGACGAAATCCATCCCAGGAATTGATGGAAGGCTTTTCCGCGGTGGCTAAACTGGGCTTTCTCTTCGGCGGTCAGTTCTGCAAAAGTCTTCTGAATCGGCGGAAAGTAGAAAAGCGGGTCGTAGCCAAATCCATTCGATCCCCGCGGGACGTCCAGCAGGATGCCTTCTGCCTGGCCGCGGAAAACGGCGAGAATTTCCCCATCGCGGGCTGCGGCGATCACGCAAACGAAACGCCCGGCGCGTTTTTCCGGAGGGATTTTTCTGAGCTCTCGAATCAGCCGCGCGTTGTTGGCCTGGTCGTCGGTGTTATTATCCACCAGATGCGGTTGGTCGGCGGCGTAACGCGCGGAATGCACTCCGGGCGCGCCACCGAGCGCATCCACTTCCAGACCAGAATCGTCCGCCAGTACTATTTCCCCAGGCACATGGCGACTGTAACTCTCCGCCTTCTTGCGCGCGTTGTCCTCGAATGTGGCGCCGTCTTCGATGACAGGCGGGATGGAGGAAAAATCCGGAACAGGGCCAACCTCGATCTCCCGCGAGGAGCCCGCCCCGGCGAAATCGCGAAGCTTACCTGGGTTCGACGTGGCGATGAGAATGCGGCGCATGGCGTTAGGGTTTTTCAGGCAACATGGGTGCGTCTGAAAGCCGTCCATCCCAGTACCAGGAGGACAGTTCCGAAAGAAATAAGCCCGCCGATGGTTCTGTCTTG
>Ga0193733_1000292_pt1 | contig 17667 bp, 10 predicted proteins | sample U1s2metaG_FD_145076 | JGI IMG/M metagenome (GOLD analysis project Ga0193733, IMG submission 145076) | Soil microbial communities from a riparian zone of the East river system, Colorado, United States - U1s2 | ecosystem: Environmental > Terrestrial > Soil > Riparian zone | place: USA: East River...
TCCGCTGTGCCGAAAACCGCGAGCAAACGGCGTTGGCGGCGGCGCGGGCTAATCTACCGCGCAATTCTTCGTTACGCAATACAAGCAAGCAGGCTTGCGCGAGCTCGCTCGGCTCTCCGGTTGGAACCAGGATGCCAGTGTGGCCGTCTTCGATGACCTCGGGGATGCCCCCGACGGCTCGCGAGATGACCGGGACGTCCAAGGCCATGGCCTCCAGCAGAGCCATCGGAATTCCTTCCTGATCCGATGTGATCAGCAACAGATCCATAGCTCGAAGCACGTCGTAGACATCATTTCGATGGCCCAGAAAGTGAACCTTGGGTTCTAGCCCACTTGTTCGAAACAGATCTTTGAGATACTTTTCCTGGCTGCCAACGCCGGCAATGACAAATCTCGTGTCAGGTAACTCCCGGGCGATGTGCACGGCTGCGTCATGGAACAAATCCAGGCGCTTTACTTCCTCCAGCCGGGCGGCAGCACCAACCACCAAGGCGTTTCCGGGAATTTGCAGGCGCTGCTTGGCTTCCATCACCGAAAGGGTGGAAGTGATATTGCGAACGTCGATGCCATTCTGGATTACGGAAACCTTGGCCGGATCGAGCTCCCGGCTCATGCTGGCTGCCAAACCAGCACTGACCACAATGCTGTGGTCCACGAAATGCTTGGTGGTCAGCCGATCCAGGAAAAGAGCTCCCCGGTGTTTTAGCTTGAAGCCGGAAAAGGGTGTGCGCCCTCCGTGGAATGTTTTCATCTGGACGGGGATGCGGCACAGCGTGGCCAGCAACGAAGCCAAAATGGTTTCCTTGTAGCCGTGCGCATGAATGATTTGGACCGACTGGTTGGCCAGGAATTTCGCGGACTGGAAAAGAAGGCGAGGCAGCGAAGCCTCATACTGGGGAACGGTTTTTACCCGCACTCCGCATTCGCGAAGCTCCTGAGCCAAGCGGCCCTCCTCCAGGACAATGCAGTGCAGCTTGAGGTCTGAATAGCCGGAGAGCGCTTTGAGCAGAGTCGCCACTTGGACTTGAGCGCCGGCCCACAAGTGCCCGGAGACGACGTGACAAACCGAGATCGGCGGCTGCGGAATTCGCGATCCTACATTGGTCGCGGGGTCAAATCCTGGCTGGTCCTGCGAGGACATTTGTTTCTGCTCGTAGCCGGCATCGGGATGTGCTTCGCGGGTCATTAGTAGTTTGTGAAGTAGTTTGTGGATGGGATGGGCTATCCAGGGTTCCTGCTCTCGGTCCCACGGGGTGGATCGATCGCCTTTGACTACGAAACCCCAATCTCTTCCTGCTGCTTGCGATCCTCCCCAGGAGTGTTGCCTCGGAAAAGTGTCGCTTCAAGCGTGAGTTTTGTAGCGGGCCATCGCCAGGAGGCACAATCGATCCCTACCCTTCCTCATTTTGGCTCGCCACGGAAAGGCTTGCTCCGGCCGCCGGCGGCGCGCCAGTCGATTCCAGCCAGGACTGCAATTCGGACGCGCGGCGATCACGGCAGAAATGTAATTGAATGTACTCGCGACCCCGCTGCCCCATGAGGGCGCACTCTTGCGGATCCCCCATCAGCCCAAGGATAGCATCGCACATACCCTGCGGGTTCTCCGGGCCTACACAGACGCCGGCTTCCGCGGCGCGCACCAGTCCGGCCGCCTCGCCAGCGACCGCGCCAAGGATGGGCTTCCCGCAGGACATCCCCTCTAAAATTTTAGTCGGTACCACGCCCTCGAATACCTTCAGCTTTCTCAGGCAGACCAGAATCGCATCGGACGCGTCGAGCAGACTAGGGAGATCGCGTTTGGGAACGGGATCGATGAACAAGACATTCGTAAGTTTCCGGCGGGAGACTTCGGATTGGAGCAAAATCTTCTCCGCTCCGTCGCCGGCCAGGACAAATCGGATGCGGGATTTCCCCGCTTCCAGACACAGAGCCGCCGAGTCCAGGATGGTCTTCAGACCGTGCGCTAACCCGATAGTCCCGGCGTAAAGCACGACGAACTCGTGGTCGGCGACTCCAATCTTGCGTCTGATTTCAGGGCCTCCGCCAGTCGGGCGGAACAGGTCATAGTCGACCGCGTTGAGAAAGAGCTTGACCTTGGAAGCATCGATCCCGTCGTCGATGATCGCCTTTCGGATTCCCTGCGCCATGGCCAGAATCAGGGAAGCACGGCGGTAAGAAAACATTTCGACCGCCTCAGCGATCCGGATGATCAGGCGATTTTTTAGAACGCCCATCTCAATGGCTGACTGGGGCCAGAGGTCGGAGACATTTAGGACATTTCGTGCTCGCTTGAAGAGACTGATGAACGATCCCGCGATCCCGTTGAACAAGGGATGGGACTCGACAATCACCACGTCAACGGAGGGCAGAAACGGAGCCACCAAGCAGGCCAAGAACGCAAAGGAAAAATGTCCCAGAATGCGTTTCAGAAATCCTCGGTTCGGGGTCGCGTACGACCAGACGCGGTGCAAATTGATGCCCGTATCCGTGCCATGCCACAAGAACTTTCCTCTCCACTCTGGCGGAACTACACCCGAGGGATAGTTGGGAAAGGTAGTTAACATGTGGACCGTGTGCCCCATCTTCACCAGACGCGCCGCCAGCTCGTGGGTCCGTGTCTGGGCCGCCCCTATTTCCGGTGGGAAATAAGCCGTCAAGAAAAGTATTTTCATAATTTTTGCAAGATTAGAAGGCGGGATTAAGTTGGTTGGGTCAAGAGGAAAGCGACGTTCGCGCCAGGCCCGGAAGGCAGTTTGCGGTCGGAATCAACACCCCGGGGTTTCTGGGTTGCCAGAAACCTTCCCTTGGAGCACAGCTAAGACGCAACTGGGTAACTGGGTAAATCCTACGCGACTGGCATAGATGAAGACGGCGCTTCGACCGCGGTTCGAGAATTCGCATGGCGCTGCGCGCCCATCGATTCCCGGCGTAAATCGCCGTCATTTCCAGCCCGGTTGTCGGGCGGTGCCAGCCAACGCCAGCGAGGCCGCGCCAGCGTCTCGGCATTTTTCCCGGAGCCGTGGGGCAACGCAACTTCACCGAAGGTGGAGAGCAGCAATTTGAAATCGCTCCAGAAGGTCGCCTGTGCGGCATAGTCCAAGTCCAATTGCATCTTCCTGGGCAAAATGTTCTGGATATAGTAGGTCTCGAGCTCCAATTCGGAGATGCGGGGAAGGATGAGCTCTTCGTGCCGGAAATGAATAGTAGCCGCACCCGTCACGCCCGGACGAATGGACAGGAAGTCCCGGAGCTTCAGACTATTTCCGAGCAGGCGCCGCATGTGGGGACGGGGTCCGACAATGCTCATGTCGCCTCGGATCACATTCCATAACTGCGGAATCTCATCCAGTTTCCATTTACGCAGCAGACGTCCCACCCGAGTGATGCGAAGATCGCCAGCGCGGGTGAGGTAGATGCCGTCCCGCTTTTCGTGTTCCATGGTGCGGAACTTGTACATGGGAAAATCTCTGCCCCCCATGCCGACGCGGTGTTTGATGAAAAACGCGGGCCCGGGAGAACCCAACTTGACCAGGAGGATGATCAGCGGGATCAAGGGCGCCACTGGAATCAGCAGCACCGTCGCCACCAGAACATCGAAGCAGCGTTTCCGGCGCGAGCGGCACCATGAACTCTGCCGGAATGACTTGATAACTTCCAGCTGCGGCTCATTTTGCAGCCCAATTGTTGATCTCAAAGTTTGTGGCATACGCTTTACAAATCCTCCCTCAGCTCGTTCTCAGAAACAGCGAGCCATCAAAGACACCTGCAACTCGGCAACCAAAAAGGCATTGCCCGGTTGCCATGTGGAACTTTTTACGATCGGGCAGTAAAGGGGGGAGGAGTCGAATTACTTCACAGTAGATACTGAGTCTTCGTAGCCGTAACGGTAGTACTTGTAATCGGTGGACTCCATGTTGGCCGCGTTCAGCACAACCTGGAGTATGGGGGCACCGTGAACTTCCGAGATCAATTCTACGCTACGGCGCATGGCTTGGCGAGTAGTAATACCGGACCGCCCGACCAAAATTACCGCATCGGCCAGGGTTGACAATGCCCGTCCGTCCACAAAGGGAAGAATAGGAGCAGAATCAACGACTACGAAGCGGAAGCGTTCGCGCAGTCCGGATAGAGTTTGCTCCATTCTTTCGGAGCACACCAGTTGGCCAAAATTGCCCTTGGACCGGCCGGCCGGCAGGATGGACAGATTGCTCATGCCGGGAACCTCCAGCAAGGAGCTCTCGAGCGTCGCATCTCCCGACAGGACATCACCTAAACCCTGCCCCGCAGGGAGGCTGAAAGCGCTTGCAACTCTTCCCTTGCGGAGATCTGCATCCACTAGGCAGGTGTTTGCATGTTGGGCCAGGGCGTAGGACAGATTCAACGCCACCGTGGTCTTCCCTTCCCCTGGGAAAGCGGACACAATCAGCAGGGTCTGGGGCGGGTTGTTAGGCCATGAAAGCATGATCGACGCATACAGCGCCTGCACGGCTTCACTCTCCGGTGAATTGGGCCTCTCCAGGAAGAACATATTGGTCTTGTTATCCTCGGGCCGGGCCGGCAAGGATCCCACGATCTTCTTGGACCAGCCAAGACTGGTGGCTGGGCTTTCTGATTCGGAGATGACCGGAATGATGGAAACATTGGCACTGCCTATCCAGCGCCGGATGTCTTCCGGCGAGCGCAGCTTGTTGTCAAATTCCTCGCATACGAATGCGAGCCCGATGCCGCCGAAAAGGGCGGCGAGCAAACCCACGGCAAGGTTGATCATCCGGCGGGGGCGGATCGGGTCGTCGGGAACCCGCGCCGGATCCACTACCTGAATATCTACCGATTTCGAGGCGGCCGAAATTCCCGCCTCCTTGATCTTCCCGTACAAGGAATTGTAAAGCTCCACGTTGGCTTCCACTTCCTTCTTGAGTGTGGAATAGCGAGCGACCTTGTCTAATTCTTTGCTGGTACCTTTCATCTCAGCTGCCATCAGAGTCTCGCGCGCTGCAGCGGCGGCATAGCTGGCCCGCAGCGAGTTTACAATCGCCTTCTTCTGACCACCCAGCTGGCTTTGTAATTCATCCACCTCGCTCTGAAGCTTTCTGGCGGTGGGATGATTACTGCCGTAGACCACCATGGCTTGAGAAAGTGCAGCTTTCTGCTCCGCCAATTTTTGGCTTAGCTGTTGCACCACAATGTTGGAGCGCACTTCGGTGAGCGAGTCCGGATTGTCAGTATTCTTGAGCAGCGCCTGGATTTGAATCCTCTCAGACTGCGCTTGGGTTTGCTGGCGGCTTAGTTCGCCCATGTGCTCGGTAAAAGTGCTCTTGTTCGCGTCCACATCGGCCACGCCAGTCGACTGTTGAAACTGGGTCAGCGCCTGAGTTGAATCCTCCATTTTCTTCCGGATGTCGTCGAGCTGGCGCGAGAGCCACTCGGAAGACTTCATGACCGCATCGTGCCTGCTCTGAAAACTTTGGTCAATAAACGTTTGCACCAGGCTGTTTGATACCTGGGCTGCGAGCTGAGGATCTGGGCTGGTGAAGCTGACCAGGATGAGTCGGCTGGCAGTGTCCCGTTTGACCTTGAGGTCGTCCTTAAACTTTCCCAAAGCAAAGCTCTCTTCCGGCGTAAGCTGCTGGGCATCGGAGGACTTCAGATTTGCCGTCTTCAGCGCATCCGCGTCCATCTTGCCCACGACCGCAGGATTCTGGTCCAGTCGCAGCTTTCGAATGACCGCAATCGCCAGGCTGTCTCCTTGCATGATTTGAGACTGGGTTTCGAGGTATTCGGCGTCAATCGCGCCCGCTCCGTTATTCTCCAGGGAGAATTTTTCGCCGGACGGGTCGATTTCAACACGCGCGATGGCTTCGTAGACTGGCCGAGTGAACACATTGATACCAATCACCGTCAATAAGACGATGGCGGCAAAAAGAGCGGACATCCTCCAGTGCTTCCGCAGGATTCCCAGGGTGCGCGCCCAGTCAAATGCCTTGTTATCGTCAAGCTCGGGCACACCGGTCCCTAGTTGCGTTATGGGGGTTGCGTCCGCATCAACTTCGATGCGAGACCCTTTGCGCTGCCCAATCCCTTTGCCCGCCTGCCGCATTAGTTCAAAATTTCTGCTCACACTGCCTCCCAGCACTTTGATTCGTTTCCCGGTTCGTCTTAGGTCCCGGTCGGTTCGAGTTTCTGATCCGTTCTAAATTCTCGTCTGCCAATCCACCCGCCTAGCGAGCCCCGTAGATCGCTACGCCGCTGGCGGTCTGAACGATTGCTTCCAGGGTGCGCCGGGTCGCGCTCTTGGCCGCGCTGTTGGGAACAAAAATAATGTCTTCGGCCTGAAGACGCATGTCCGGAGCCTTCGAAGAGAGCATATCCTTCAGGGGTAGAGGCAACTCCTGGCGACCGGTGGGGGTGGTCCGGATCAATTTGGCCTTGTTCAGCGAGGCCGTCCCGTTGGTGCCCTCGGCCATGGCAATCGCCTGCAGCACGGTCATGTCCGTACCGTTGTCCATGATTACGCCACTCGGCTTGTGCACGTCGCCGACCACATAGACGACACCGGCTCGCGACACCACAACGGTGTCTCCGGGAAAGACGTCGATGTTGCTCTGGGCCGACTCCTTGGCGTCATTCGACAGCTTCACGCTTTGCGGCGACTGCGGATGGTCGCGGTGACTGATGCTCACTACTCGTCCAGCCTTGGGGCCGGTGCCACCGGCAAGCGACAGCACATCAAACAGCCGACGCGAACCCAAGAGCGGGTACACACCTGGTTTCAGCACCTCGCCCAGCACGCTAACGCCTTGAGTGGCGTATTCCTTCACAAAGATCGAAACCTGGGGCTGGGTGTAGAAGCCACCCGTGGTGAATTTCTTCGCAATCATGTCCTGCGCCTGATTGGTGGTCAGTCCCGCGACATGCACGGAACCAATGAAGTTCAGTGAAAGATTTCCATCCGGATCAACTCGCAATTCCTGATCGGACTCCGGCGCTCCAAAGACGCTTACTTTCAACAGATCGCCGCCACCAATCGTGAGCACCGATCCGTTCGGCTGAGCGGACGTGGTCGCCTCTGCCACCTGAGTCAGAGGTTGTGTCGCCGGCACGCTCTGCGACCAGGCTGGCGCCGAAGCTACGGTGAAACCGGCCAACAGTAAGAGTGCCAACCGGAACCTGCGGATTGTTTCAAATTGCCCCATGGTAACCTCAAATCTGGTGATCAGATTATCTTCATCAATGTGCTGTCGAAACTTCACTTAAATTCTCCCCGACCTGTCTGGCGCGCCGGATCGGTCCTAGCTGCTCTTTCCGGATTGCCAGGATCGGGTATTTTCGATCCCCTTATGAACATCCCGCTCCCGTAACGATTTGCCCTGGCCGTACCCGGAAAATTGGGTGGTGGGCGGGCTCATATGGTATTGCTCGATCTTGTACAGCAAGGTCCGGTAGCTTACTTTCAACTGCCGGGCCGCGGCTTTGCGATTCCAGCCAGCTTGTTCGAGCGCGCTGGCAATGGCATTGCGCTCGGCTTCGCCCTTGACGCTTTGGATCAAGGATTTCAAGCCGGAAGGGCTGGGCTCGGGCGCCTCGATCACCATTTCTCGGGGACCCGTTCCGCGACGTTCCCATTGGCGCGGAAGCGTAGTCGGCGGCAGGTAGGCGTTCCAGAACGCCATGTCGCCGTCCCGGTCGAGCGCGTCCAGACCAGGGCCGCCATCTCCCATGACCAAATAGCGCTTCACAAACTTCTCCAGCTCCCTTAGATTTCCCGGCCAGGAATGCTGCTGGCACGCCTTGAGCGCGGCCGCAGAAATAATTCGGCAGGGCAGGCTGTAACGTTTTGCCAGCTGGTTCATGAAGTGGCTCAACAACAGTGGGATTTCTTCTTTACGCTGGCGTAGCGCCGGCACGTGCACGGTGAACGTACTCAGCCGGTAGTACAGGTCTTCCCGCAGTTTCCGCTCGGCCAGCGCCTGGTCAATGTTGACCTGCGAGGCGGCCAGGATGCGCACATCCACTTCAATCCGCCGGTCGCTGCCCTGCCGGACAAAGTAGCCGTCCTGCAGAACGTGCAGCAGCTTCGGCTGCAGGCTCAGCGGCATTTCCGTGATCTCGTCGAGGAGAAGCGTCCCGCGATGGCACAATTCGAGTTTGCCCGGCTTGGTCCGCCCGTTCCCGTTCGTGGCCCCGAAAAGTTCACTCTCCAGCGCGTCACCGGGCAGAGTCGAACAATCCAGCTTAAGGAACCGGAAGCCGGACCGGACCGAGAGTTTATGAATCAGCCGCGCCGCCAGTTCTTTGCCGCTGCCGTTTTCTCCAAGAATGAAGACCGGGGCGCTCACCTGTGACAGCAACTCCGCCTGGGCCCGCAGTTTCCGCATGGTGGGACTGGCAGCGACGAAGAACATTTCCTCGCCGATCTGCTCAATTTCGTCGGTTACGATTTCGCTTTCCGCGTTCTCCGTGTAGTAAAACAGGGCACGTTGGATGGCGGTTTCGAGCTGCTGCGATTGCAGCGGCCGGACCAGGTAATCCTGTGCGCCCAGGCGAAGCGCTTCCAGCTTCTGATTGGGGTCATCGGAGTTTGCCAGCACCAGCACGGGAAGATCCGGGCGAACCCGGCGAATCCAGCGCAGCGGGTGCAGGCCCTCCGATTCTCCCTGCACCACATCGAGCACGATCAGATCCGGACCCGCGCCTGAGCGCACCAGCTCCAGAGCCTCCCAGGCGCTGCTGGCCGTTTCCAGTTGCCAGCCATTTTCAGAGCCGATCCAGGGCAGGCTGCGGGCTGCGCGCTCCGGGCTTACCAGCAAAATTTGTGCAGATTGTTCCATTGAATTTCTTTCGGTCAAAAACGGTGGTTCCTACCTTAAGGCGAACCGAGGGGAATTGCGTGTCGCCTGATCTTACCGAACCTGACTCTTAAAGCGCCTCGACGTCGTATCCTTCCACGCGTACCGCCAAGGATCGCTGAATCGCATCGACAGAGATGATCAGGGTGCGGTCTCCGTCGCGGGAAAGCAGCACACCCTCCACACCCTCCAGCGAACCGCCGCGAATGCGGACCCGCTGTCCGATTTTCAGAAAGGGGTGCACCGACCAGGAAATCTTCTGCGTCACCACTGTGCGCAGAGCTTCGATCTGTTCCTCAGGAATCGGGATCGCTTCTCCCCGCATGCTGACGATTCCAAAAACGCCATTGGTACGATACACCCGCATGCGCGCTTCACTGTTCCCGAACACAAGCTTCACGAAGACATAACAACTGAACAAAGGCAGCTCTACTTTTTTCTTGCGATCGCTCCAGGTTCGTATTTCTGTAACTAGAGGTAGAAAAGTGGTCAGACCCTGTTCTTGCAGTCGCTCTGCAATGACCTTCTCGTTTCGGGCCCGGGTTTGCACCGCGTACCAGTTTTCCGGTTCCTGATTGACCATGAGTTCTGAATCGGTGGATTGCCAGATTTGCTCGCCGGTAGTGATAGCTTCGCCCTCTGAGTCACATACAGCTCGACCCCAATATGAAACCTAAGTTGTTTTCGATGCTTGGTGATGCAGGGGGGAGGTACTGTTCGAAACTTTTTGGCCTCGACTGTTGCAGAGTACGTCCGGATGCAAAGGGCTGCAAGAGGCACCTCCACCCGGCGACGGTAGTCTCACGACAGTAGGGTTAATCATACACCTTCCAGGAGAGATTCACACTAGGGTCTATCGACTCTTTCCCGGCGGCCCAGGTTGCCGTTCCTGGAAAAATCTACGATATAACGTATATTGACATAAGTCATTATTAATTAATGTCTTACATGTAATGTAAAACGGGCTTGTAGTCCCGAGCGACTCCCAGTAACTCAAGGTGCCGATAGGTCGGCGATAGCCATGAGATTTCACTGGGCACCCTTACTCCTGATGTTGCAAAGACGTTCAACTCTGTCGTTGCTTCCCTAGTCCAGTTGGGCTAAAATCGCAACTGTTGTTCTGCGGAAGTTGAGCTCATCTGGCCATCCTGTTCCTTTGCCCTCCCCCTGGAACAAGATTATCTCCCCCTTCGGTCTCGGAGAGAGAGTTCTCCGTTGATAGGTATTTGTTCTCTCTTTGGCCGGCTCGTTTTGCGAGCCTGAGGCCGGTTCGAAGTAAGTGTCGTCCGGAGGAGAAGTGATGCTACCGAGTCAAAGCGCTGGGGGAGAAGTCATCCGTGTACTGGTTGCGGACGACACTCGGATTCACACGCAGTTGCTGGCCGACGTATTGCGACGCGACCGCCAACTGGAGGTGGTAAGCCCGCCCGCCCGATCCCGCGATCTGATCGAAACTGTAAAGGCGAACCGGGTAAATGTCGTCGTTCTCAGTGCCAACCTCGACGAAGAGCCGCTGCGTGGGTTCGAGATCTTGCGTCAGATACGCTCTAGCTATCCGGGCATTCTGGGCATCATGTTGCTCGATTCTTCCAAAAAGGAGGCGGTCTTGCAGGCGTTTCACGCCGGCGCAAGAGGAATTTTCAGCCGCCACGATACCGTGGAGAATCTTTCCAAATGCATTCGCTGTGTCTATGAGGGGCAAATCTGGGCCAACAGCGAGCAGATGACGTTCGCCGTGGAGGAGCTTGCCGGTACTCCCGTAGTGCGCGCCATCGATGCCAACGGCCTGAGTTTGCTGTCCAAGCGGGAAATGGACGTAGTTCGCAGCCTGGCGGAAGGACTTACCAACCGTGAAATTGCCGAGCGCCTGGGGCTGAGCCAGCACACCATCAAGAATTATCTGTTTCGGGTGTATGACAAGCTGGGTGTCTCCAGCCGCCTCGAACTTCTTTTCATGACCCTCACCCAGGCTGGCGCGCCACAATCGACAGGTCCGGCTTTACCGGCAGCTGCGGCCAGCACCCATGACGATTCCCTTCCGGCCGCGCGCCGGGCGCCGCCGAAAGGACCTCCCTCGCGGACCGATGGCAATCCTCCCCTCGAAGAACCGCGACTGCAAGAACCGCAGCTTCGTTTCCCCGCCACGTCTTCACCGCGGAAGGAAGTGAAAACCGAGAAGCAAGAGGAAGGACTCGGTCAGGCAAGATTCAGAACAACTGCTCACCTGGTCGGCAGCGACCCGCTGGACTGATCGCACCAGATGCAATTTGTGGTGCGGCTACGAATATCACGGTCGTGAGCGGCGGCATGGGCCGAAGCAGAAGCAAAAGATTCGGCCCGAATCTCGCAGAATCCAACTCTACGGAATAACCGCTTTTATTTCGTTCGAATGACCACTTTCCCGTCCTTGACTGTCCACAGCAGTGACCACGTAGTAATACGTCGTGGTCGGTTGCACGTTTTGATCGCTGTAGGAGGCCGTAGTGAGAGCGCTAGACAACACGGCGTAGTAACCACCAGAGATCGTTGAGCGGTACATGTTGTATTTGAGGGCGGTCGTTCCCGTCGTACCCGTCCAGGACAGCGCCACCGAGTGCAGGGCTGTGGCCGTCAGGGTGAGAGCAACGGTCACAGCTTTCGTTACACCCCCGCCTGTCAGATTTACATGGCCGGTGTAGGTGCCCGCCGTCATCCCGCTGATTGAGGGTCTGACCTGGAGGGTGTAGGGTGCGGTTCCTGAGCCCGCCGAGAGCACCAACCAAGGCTGGTCACTGGTCCCTGTGAAGGTAAGCGACCCAGCCCCGGTGTTCGTGATGCTCACGCTAGCCGGCGCGAGATTGGATGCCCCCACCTGCCCGGAAAAGCTCAAAGTCGTCGGACTCACGGCAAGAGCAGAGGCTGCCGGGTTTACCGTCAAAGTAGCCGAGGAGCGCTTGCTTGTATCGGCTTGGCTGGTCGCGGTCACGGTGACCGACGTCTGCGCGGAGACGGAGGGAGCCGTCGACAAACCCGACGAATTGATTGTCCCTGCCGTGGCCGACCATGTGACCGCCGCATTGGGAGTATTACTTACGAGAGCCATGAACTGCTGGGTTGCGCCCGAAGAGATGGTCGCGTTGAGAGGGGATATCGAGATGCTCACCGGCAGGACCGCGGCCACGGTGGTGAGCGTGTGATCAGGACCGATTGCCAGCACGGAGTCTGAGTCGCGGGACCGCACACGGAAGTGGTACTGGGTCCCTGCCGACAGACCGCTGATGGCGACTGAGTGAGCGCTGACTCGGGCAGTGGCTAAGGTGGTGGCGTTGCCGTAAGATGAGGTCGACCCATATTCGACTTGTGAATCGGAGGGAACCGCTGTATTCCAGGTGACGCTGGCGGTGCTCCCGGTTGTGCTGCCGTTGGCGCTATTGATCCAGGTCGTCGACCCGGTGGAAGTTGAGAACAACACATCGACCCAGTAGTTGCCTCCTTGCCAGACGCTCGTCGGCGGCGTGGTCGGCTGCGTGCCGTATACGTAGACGCCGCCGTTCACCGGAACGTGCAAGGGCGGAACGTTTTTTTGCACGGCGAAGGCGCTGTGGTCATAGGAAAAATGACCGGCGGGCGCAAAGTATCCGCACGTGAAGGTTTGCTTTGCGGCGATTGAGACCGGAGATGAAAATAAGACCGATTGCTTTCCTGAGCTGGTCTCTGCTGTCGCAACTTGGCTGGCCAATAACTTACCCGCCGAGTCCCACAAACTGACCACATGGGTACCGGTATTGGTCGGCGCCTTGTAGAAACTACAGCCGAGTACACGTCCAGCCACGTCGGAGAATATTTTTACACCCAGGACTACCGGCTGAGGACTTCCGATGTCAACCACGCCGGGCGTGCCTGCACCGAAAAGATTCACCGTGGTTTGTGCCCGCGAGTAACCAGCCGTGACCGTCACCATCGTAAGCAGCAGCGCAACGCCAAGAAAACCGCCCCCACCTTCCCAAGCAGGCAGGCGACGGAAATACTTCCCGACCTGGGAGTGGTGTTTGCCTATTTTGAGACAGCGCTGTGCCTGCGGGTTGGGATGATCACAACCGGAAAGTAACGGACTTGCGATCACGCTGCGGGGCATCACGGCAAGTCTTGCCCGGGTGGGGGCCTTACCTGGCTGGGCTTTGGTTGACCAGAAAACGGGCGCATCAAGTGGGCAATCTAATGGTGTCATACCCAAAGCAATCGGCAGAATGGATGGACTCCTGGTCATAATTCCGCCACGCGATAACACCGAAGACCAGCAGCGAGGTCGATGGAAAGGGAAACGGGATGCGGCGGGGGGACTTGTACTTCCGCGCGCTGGCGGGCTACGCGCGCAGGTTGAGGAGGGCGCGAAGTCACACGCCGGTGTTGGCGGGGAGACGCAGCTTGTTGCGTCGCCCCTGGCGTCGTTATGGCACGCCGTTGATGAGTATCGCTATTGAACTACCAGCGACACCGTCGTGTTGTGCGTCAGCGATCCTGCCGTTCCCGTAACCGTGATGGTGTAGGTTCCAGCAGGCGTCCCGGCGTGGCCGCCCCCGCCGCCTCCGCCGCTTGAAGAAGAACCGCCGCAGGCCGCCAGGAAGACCAGCCCCGAAAACAACAGGCCGCCCAGCAGTAGACTCCAAAGCTTTTTCTTGCGTGACGTGAAACCAGCGCCCAGCAGCGCCAGACCACCGACCGGCAGCCACATCGCGTAGAAAGCGCCGCTCGATTGCGGCCTCAGGGACGCGGTGGTGGCTGCGGTGGTGGCCACGGTCAGGGTCGAAGTACCTGCACCCCCTGCCACCGAGGCCGGATTGAACGAACAGGTGGGCACCCGAGTGACCGTCGGAGCAACGCTGCAGGTCAAACTCACCGCCCCATTGAAGCCGTTGGTGGGAGCAATGGTAGTCGTGGAAGTAGCCGATCCTCCCGCCGAAACGGTTGCGGGTGAAAGCGCTGCGACCGCAAGCGTGAAATCTGGCGTCAGAGTAACCGTCAGACTGACCGTGGTGTCGTGACTCAAGAATCCGGAAGTTCCGGTAACCGTGACGTTGGAAGTCGCAGCTGGCGTACTCGCCGACGTGGTGATGGTCAGAGCCGAAGTAACGGGCGTCGCACCCGGAGTAACCGCCGGTGGCAGGAACGAGCAACTCGTGCTGGGCGGTAGACCAGCAGAACAGGTCAGGGTCACTAGGTTGGCGAAGGCGTTCACCTCGCTCACCGAGATGGTGTAGGTCGCCGCACTGCCCGCAGCCACGGAGGCTGTAGTCGGTGGGGTCACGCTCAAACCGAAATCAGGGACGGTTCCGGCCTGGTCGAAGGCCACTACTTGCATGACCCAATTTGCACTCGAACCCTGCGTGGCGGTGGCGTCGATCACGCCGCCCTGCTGGCCGATCAGATGCTCCACGTTGGCGCCGTTGGGAGTGATGGCCACGGTAGTAAAGGCCTGGCCAGCGCCGCTGACGACACCGCCAACTGTGGCGGCACCGATAATCAGTTCGACGACGCTGGTGGTGGTGACGGGTCCGCTTGCCAGCTCCGTGCCGGTTCCCGCCCTCCCTCCGCCTGAGTTCAACGCCAGGACCGGGTCAATTCCGCTGTATTCGAGTATACGGACGTCCGGAGACAGGGCGGCTACGCTGAACGTCACTGTGACCGTGTTGCTGGCGGCAGCAACGATGTTTTTCGCATAGTAAATGGCCTGGCTGAGTCCCGTGCCAACCGTAGGGCTGAATGCCAGGTTATAGGTGTTTCCGGCGCTGTCGGTAACCGACTGGACCGTGGTTGTGGCGTCCGCCCATCCAATGATGACCACGTTCAGGTTTGCCGCCGTCTGCGGGAGAGGGTACGTGATCGTTGCCGTCGCTGCCGGGGATGTAGGTTGCGCGGAGTTCGCCTGCACGAAGCTAATGGTCGCCGCAGGCGCGTACGTGTAACCGCCGACTAGCGTCCCGCTTGTGCCACTTGGATTGGTGACCACTGCAGTGGATGATCCGGCGGAACCCGCGGGCAAGTGAGCCTGCATGGTGTTGACGTTCGCGACCAATACCTGGTCAGCCGGAACTCCCCCCACCGTCACTTTAGCGCCCGCGGCGAAATCGCTGCCCGAGATATTCACGGCCGTTCCCCCGTTCGTCGAACCCGTGTTCGGAGTGAAGCTGGGGGAGGTCGCCGTAGCGAAAGGCGTGCTCGCCGTGAAGTTGAAGGCGAACGCCGGAGACGTCTGGCCATCCACATTGGTCGCTGTTATTCCCGCCGCCCCGGTTGGGAAAGTAGGAGTAAGACAATTGATCGTGGTGATGGAAGCAACAATGCAATTCACTCCTGCCGCAGTTATTCCTCCGGCGTTACTGAAGAGCACGGTGGCCCCAGGCTCGAAGTTCGTCCCCGTAATGGCAAGCGCGGCTCCTCCGGTTTCGGAGCTGGAGGAGATCGAAACAGAGGTAATTGCCGCAGCTGAAAATGTCGGTGGCGTCTCTCCGGTCGCGCGGAAAGCCGCGACCTGCATGACCCAGGCGCCGGTAGTGAGCGCGGCCGTAGCGTTGTAGCTTCCCGTGGCCGATACGACCTGATCTTCGGCGATGTCACCAAACCCATTCAACAGTTCCAGGGTGAAGCCTGTGCCATTCCCCGTAAATGCGGTCGTAATCGTGCCGGCCCCGAAAATCAAGTCGTTAGCAGAGTTTGTTGTGACCGCGCCGCTGTCTGCAGGAGTCGAGGCGCCGGAGGTTCCCGCCGAGGTGTCTAATGGGTTGGTAGCGTCCAAACCGCTGTACTCAAAGAGGCGGATACTCTGGACCGCGGTGTTCTGATTGAAGGTGACCGTAACCGTGTTCGCCCCGGCGGCGATATTTTTGGCGTAATAAATTACCTGCGAAACACCTGGCTGTAAAGATCCTGGGGCTGGGAGTGGCGTGGATACGGTGCCAGCCGCCAAAACGTAGGTGTTGCCGATACTGTCGACGACGGAAGCAATCGTGCTGGACGTGTCGTTCCATCCCACCACCACCACATTCAGGTTGCCCGCGGCTTCTGCGGCGGCAAAGGGTATGTCCACAGACTTTGTGTACACGAACAAATTGGGACTGCTAGCGGACTGAACGATTGCCGGCGCCGCTGCCAGAGCCGGAAGCAGAAACAACGGAATCACCATCGCGAACCCGGCAAGAAAACGGAAGGGCTTCAGGAGTTTCTGGCATGTACGATTTACTTTCATGAGATTGACCTCCTCGATGACCGGCGTCCTGGCCGATTCGGCGGTGGGTTGCTTCCACTGCAGGCGCAATCCGGAAGCCGCTGTGCCCGGACCCGTGCTTGTTTCACTGTCACCCGCTTCACCGGCCAAGCCCGATCGTGTATCCGCGCGAAGGCCGGGGGAGCGCTAGTGACGGAATTGAAACCTGCAAGCCGCTGTTGTACCCCCACCCTAGCAGTTCGGCTCGTACTTGAGAATGGCCCGGATGGGTCATCGGCTGAGTCGGATGCCCTAGGCGCGTACCGAACCGCCGGGAACGCTTTCAACTTTTAGCCCCGACCGAAGATGCAATAGCCGCAGGCGAGACTGAAATTCTGACCTTGAGATTTCTTTTTTTGGTTGAATAATTCTGACCTTGAGATTTCTTTTTTTGGTTGAATAAAGGTGAGATCCCAATCCGCAGGAACCCCTGCGGGGCGGGCCTTTGCTGCAACATCGAGCCCGCGCAGAAGCCGAGAAAATTTCCGCCGTCCAGGCCACTTCATGACCCAACCACACATCCAAAAGAAAAATGGAACCGAAATAGAGCGCCGCTGCGGCCAACTTCGGGGACACCTTTGGGGAGGATCGCGAGCTACCGTAGGTTCAACACCATATCCTGAACCGAGAAGTGGGAAAACCGCGTGCCCCCAGTTGAAGCAACTGGCCCTTAGCTCAGGAATCGAGAGGCGAAGCCGCACCCTCGAAGACTTCTCGGCGTGACCGAGAGCGAGGAAGCCCGCTCCGTCGCCGCTCGCTGTCCCGCCCGCGAACCTCGTCAGGCGCGAAGTCTACGGTCCGTGACCGCCTGAAGCCGGGCGGGAACGAAGCTCAGAGTTACCAAGAGCAGATCGCCAGCGAATAGGGGATCCACAAAGGATGAAAATCGTACTAGCAGGAGCAGCAGCGCTACTACTGGTCGCTCTGACCTGCGCTTGTGGCGGGACCACATCCACAGCCAAGGATTCGGACCCGCCGGGCAGCTACTCCACAAATTTCGCCCTGACCGAGAACCCGATTTCCGATGCAGGAAAATGGGTCAGTGGAGGAGCAGTCGGTCTCGATTGGGCCGACGTCTCTTCGACTCCGGGACGAGCCGTTGGCAACGAGACAGGCGTCAACTTCTCGGACGCAACCGCGGTACTGCAGACTATGAACTGGACACCAGATCAGAAGGCTACCGCCGTCGTTTCTACCACCGGCGCCCCCCTGGATGACTGCTCCGAGGAGGTTGAGCTACGGCTTCGAACCGTGATCTCGGCCCACAACATCACGGGATATGAGGTCAACTACAAATTCTCCACGAATTTGACCGGCTACATGCAGATCGTGAGATGGGACGGCGCTTTCGCAAACTTCACAGTACTGCAGAGCTTCAATGGACAACAATTCGGGGTTACCGGCGGCGACACCGTGTCGGCGACCATCGTGGGAAACCTAATTACGGCCTACAAGAACGGCGTACAGCAGGGCCAGGCGACTGACAGTACCTATTCGAGCGGAAGTCCGGGGATTGGGTTTAATCTCGACAACGGCGTGACGGGCTGCTCGGGAGCGAACTCGACCTATGGGTTCAGCAGA
>Ga0193733_1000293_pt1 | contig 17656 bp, 13 predicted proteins | sample U1s2metaG_FD_145076 | JGI IMG/M metagenome (GOLD analysis project Ga0193733, IMG submission 145076) | Soil microbial communities from a riparian zone of the East river system, Colorado, United States - U1s2 | ecosystem: Environmental > Terrestrial > Soil > Riparian zone | place: USA: East River...
CCAAGATCCAGTGGGTGAAATACACAGCTCGAGGATTCCGGAACAAGCAGAATTTCATTCACGCGATCTACTTTCACTGCGGTGGCCTGGACCTAGCGCCGTCATCCACTAAATAGCCGGAAGGCCCACATTTTTAGATGGCTTGACGGGTTTTGAGCAGCCTGACGCACATGTGCAAAAAAAGACGTCCCGGACGGGGACATCCAGGGACTTGTGGGCCAGGAGATTTGGCGAGCGCTAGAGCATCTGCCGCAAGACGTATTGCAGAATGCCGCCGTGATGATAGTAAGAAACTTCCTCCGGTGTATCCGCGCGCGCGATCGCCGAGAAGGTTTTTAACTTTCCGTCTCCCGATTTAGCATGCACGGTGATTGGTTTTTTCGGCGCAAGTGACGCGACACCCTCGATCTCGAATATTTCGTGGCCCGTTAAGCCAAGTGATTCGCGGTTTTCTCCCGGCTTGAATTCGAGCGGGAGCACGCCCATGCCGACGAGGTTGCTGCGGTGGATGCGTTCGTAGCTTTCGGCGATGACCGCGCGCACGCCGAGCAGCCGCGTGCCTTTTGCCGCCCAATCGCGCGAAGAGCCGGAGCCATATTCTTTTCCGGCGATGACCATCAGGGGCACACCGGCCTCGCGATATTTCACCGCAGCATCGTAAATCGACATCTTTTCGTCGTCCGGAAGAAAAAGCGTCCACCCACCTTCGGTGCCAGGAGCGAGCTGATTGCGCAGACGAATATTTCCAAACGTGCCGCGCATCATGACCTCGTGGTTGCCGCGGCGCGCGCCGTAGGAATTGAATTCATGCGGCTTCACACCGTTGGCGATGAGGTATTTACCAGCTGGCGATTCGGCGGGAATCGAGCCGGCCGGCGAAATGTGGTCGGTGGTGACGCTGTCGCCAAGAATGGCCAGCACCTTGGCGCCGTGAATGTCCGCGAGCGCTGGAGGTGCCTTCGGCATGTTTTCGAAAAACGGTGGCAGCTTGATGTACGTCGATTTTGGATCCCACTTGTAGATATCACCTTTGGGAATGGGCATGGACTTCCAGTGCGCATCGCCTTCGAATACTTCGCTGTATTGCTTGCTGTATTGCGCCGTAGTAACGGAAGAACGAACGGTTGATTCGATTTCTTGCGGCGTCGGCCAGATGTCTTTCAGATAGATCGGTTTGCCCGCAGGGTCGGTGCCGAGCGGTTCGGTGGTGAGGTCAAGGTCCATGCGCCCCGCAAGAGCGTACGCGACGACCAGCGGCGGCGAGGCCAGATAATTGGCGCGAACCAGCGGATGAATGCGACCCTCAAAGTTGCGATTTCCACTGAGTACGGCAACGGCGATCAGATTGTTATCCTTGATGGCGGCGCCGATGGCCTCCGGCAACGGACCGCTGTTTCCAATGCACGTGGTGCACCCATAGCCGACCAGGTGAAAGTTCAGTTTCTCGAGATAAGGTGTCAACCCTGCGGCTAGCAAGTAATCGGTCACGACTTTCGAACCGGGCGCCAGGCTGGTCTTGACCCAGGGCTTGACGTGCAAGCCGCGCTCGACAGCTTTCTTCGCCAGCAGGCCAGCCCCCAGCATGAGTGAGGGATTTGAAGTGTTGGTGCAGCTGGTGATGGCGGCGATGACCACCGCGCCGCTCGAAAGGTCAAAGGAATCGCCGTTGTTTCGGACGACAACGTGCTTGGCCGGCGTTCCTTCCACGACTTTCGTGAAAGACGCCTTCGCCTGGCGCAGCGCGACGCGATCCTGCGGACGCTTGGGACCAGCGACCGTGGCCTCAACGGTTCCCAGATCCAACTCCAGCGTGTCGTTGAAGAGCGGAGGGGACGTCTTATCTGTTCGAAAGAGCATTTGCTCTTTGCAGTAGGCTTCGACGAGAGCGATCTGTTCCGCCGAACGCGCTGTGAATTGCAGATAAGCGAGTGTTTCCGCATCAACGGGGAAGAAGCCCATGGTCGCGCCATACTCGGGAGCCATGTTGGCAATTGTGGCGCGGTCGGGAACACTCAGGGTGGACAGACCCGAACCATAGAACTCCACGAATTTTCCGACAACGCCTTTCTTGCGCAGCATTTCCGTAACGGTCAAAACGAGATCCGTCGCCGTTGCGCCTTCGCTCAAGCGCCCGTGCAGACGGAAACCAACAACCTCCGGAATTAGCATCGAGGAGGGCTGACCCAGCATCGCCGCTTCTGCTTCAATCCCGCCGACTCCCCAGCCGAAAACGCCCAGGGCATTCACCATAGTGGTATGCGAATCCGTGCCCACTACCGAATCGGGATAGGCTTCAAACCTGTTGCCGTAAGGCATCGCACAGACGACCCGCGCGAGGTATTCCAGGTTCACTTGGTGGCAGATGCCCGTGTCCGGTGGAACGACTTTGAAATTCTGAAACGCCGTCTGTCCCCAGCGCAGGAACGCGTAGCGCTCGACGTTACGTTGAAACTCCAACTCCGCATTCAGGCCGAACGCGTTGGCGTTTCCAAAACTATCCACCTGCACAGAATGGTCGATGACCAGCTCGGCAGGGAACAGCGGATTGATTCGCTTCGGGTTCCCGCCCATGCGTTGCACGGCTTCACGCATGGTGGCGAGATCGACGATTGCGGGTACGCCTGTGAAATCCTGCAAGAGGACCCGCGCAGGCATGAATGTGATCTCTTTTTCCGAAGCACCGGGCCGCCAGTTGGCAAGCGCGCGGATGTCCTCGGCATGGACGAAGCGGCCATCCTCGCAGCGCAGGAGATTCTCCAGAAGGATGCGCAGTGAAAAGGGAAGCTTTGCCAGGTCGGCGACGCCCTGCTTTTCAAGGAACTCAAGGCGGTGAATATCGAAGGTTTGAGCGCCGACGTTGAGTTTGTCGCGTGTGCGGAAAGAATTGCCCGCGTTAATGGCCATCCTGACAGTCCTTTCGCTATGATGCGTAGCCTTCCATCATAACCGAAATTGAATCCGAGCGCCGCGCAGCTATACTGGTATGGCCGTGAACATCGTTCTCATTTCGACCTACGAGTTGGGGAGGCAGCCCTTCGGGCTGGCGTCGCCTGCGGCGTGGCTGCGCAAACGCGGCCATCGGGTCGTAGCGCTCGATCTTGCCCGGCAGTCCCTGGATGAGTCTGCGATTGGCGCTGCCGGGCTCATCGCGATTTATTTGCCCATGCACACGGCCACACGGCTTGCGGCGCAACTCATCCCTCAGCTTCGGAAACAAAACCCACGCGCGCATCTCTGTTGTTACGGCCTGTACGCCCCCATGAACGTTGACTATCTTCGCACGCTCGGCGTATCCACAATTCTCGGCGGCGAATTTGAAGAAGGGCTCGCACACCTGGCGGAACGACTTGCCGCGGGGGGAAAGGCAATCGCCCTGCCTGCTGAGTCCCTGATCTCCATGGCCCGGTTGCAGTTCGAAGTGCCAGATCGTTCCGGAATGCCTGCGATGGAGAAGTATGCGCATCTCATCGTTCCCGGTGACGGCTTCCGGATCGTTGGCTCGACGGAAGCGAGCCGCGGCTGCAAGCATCTTTGCCGGCATTGCCCAATCGTGCCGGTTTACAAGGGAGTGTTTCGAATCGTCAGCCGGGACGTGGTGCTCGAGGATGTTCGCCGCCAGGTGGCCGCCGGGGCGCAACACATCACCTTCGGTGACCCGGATTTCTTTAACGGCGTTCGCCACGCAATGGAACTCGCGGAGGCGTTTCATCGGGAATTTCCTGTCGTGACGTACGACGTGACCATCAAGATCGAACACTTGCTCAAATTTGAGAAGCACTTGCCCGCGCTCCGCGATACGGGCTGTCTCTTTGTGATCAGCGCGGTCGAATCCGTGGACGATACCGTGCTGGGCTTCCTCGAGAAGGGACACACACGCGAAGATTTTCTCCGCGTCGCAAAGACCTTCCGCGACCTTGGCATGACCCTTCACCCGACATTCGTGCCGTTCACGCCCTGGACCACAGTGGATGGCTACCTGAATTTGCTGCGAGTGATCGAGCAACAGGGCGTGATCGAAAATGTCGCACCCATTCAGCTTGGTATTCGTTTGCTCATCCCGGCAGGCTCGCGAATGCTGGAATTGGAAGAAGTGCGTCGCCTGGTTGGACCGTTCGATCCACAGTCGCTGGCGTACCCCTGGAAAAACGCCGACCCGCGCATGGACGCTCTCAGCGAAACCGTGCAGGAGATCGCGGCCGCAGCGGAGCGGCAAAAAGAATCGCGGCCGGCTACATTCGAACGCATCTGGAGGGCAGCCCACGCCGCAGCCGGATTGTCCGCTCCAAAGATCAGCCCACCCACACGATCCCAGGCTGGCGTTCCGTTTCTCAGCGAACCCTGGTACTGCTGTGCCGAGCCGACCCGGGACCAGTTGGTCTCCATTGGCGCCCAGAAGCCCCTGGCGAAAAATGCCGTCGCAAGCGCCGATGGCTTTGTTTGATCCCGGCAAAAAAAAGCGTCACGCATGACGAATCCGTCCAAACGATTGCTGCTCTTCACCGCGAAACTCGGCTATCAAACGCGTAGTTTTGAAGATGCCGCGCGCAAGCTGGGCGTGCAGCTTGTTTACGTCACCGATCGATGCCACCAGTTGGAAGATCCGTGGGGCGATCAGGCCATTGCCGTGCATTTCGAAACGCCGGAGGTGGCCGCCTACACCGTGAGGGAAGCCCTTCGCGGCCAGGATGTCAGCGGAATTCTTGCTCTCGGTGACCGCCCAGCTGCCGCTGCTGCTTATGCCGCGCGCGGTCTGGGAGTCCGATACAACCATCCTGCGGTCGTGGAGGCTTGCCGGAACAAGCTGCGCATGAAAAAAGTCTTTCGAGATGCCGGGCTGTCTGTCCCATGGTTTCGAGATCTTCCAATCGATCCGGCGTCCGAACCTGTGCTGCTGGGTATCTCCTATCCCTGCGTGCTGAAGCCGCTTTCGCTTTCGGCGAGCCAGGGCGTGGTGCGCGCGAACAATCGCGATGAGTTTCTCGCGGCCGCAGCACGTGTCCGGCGATTGCTGAAATCCCCGGAGATTCTTGCCACGCGCGAGGCGAATCTCGATCGGATGCTTGTGGAAGGTTACATACCGGGGATGGAAGTAGCCATCGAGGGACTTCTCACGGAGGGTGCTCTCCGCATATTGGCGATCTTCGATAAGCCCGATCCGCTCGAAGGCCCGTACTTCGAAGAGACGATCTACGTCACACCTTCACGGCTTCCCGAATCCGTGCAGCGCGCCATCGAGAAATGCGCGAGAGATGCGGCGCGAGCTTTGGGTCTGTCGCATGGACCAATCCACGCGGAGTTTCGCGTCAACGACGATGGAGTGTGGCCATTGGAAGTCGCTCCCCGGCCGATCGGCGGGCTCTGCGCCCGAGCCCTGCGATTTTCTCTTGATGGGGCAAATGAACCGATCGGGCTCGAAGAGCTGCTAGTTCGTCACGCCCTGGAACTCCCCGGATGGAATTCGCCGCGCGAACGAATTGCCTCCGGCGTCATGATGCTTCCCGTCTCCCAAAGCGGGATTCTGAAAGGCGTCTCGGGAGAAGATGCCGCCCGTTCGATTCCGGGGATCGCCGAATTGTCGATCACCGCCCGGTTGCACGATGCCATCGCTGCCTGGCCGGAGGGCTCGAGCTATCTGGGATTTCTCTTTGCGCGCGGGGACACACCGGAGAGAGTCGAGCAGGCCCTGCGCGCGGCCCACGAAAAATTATCGTTCACGATTACGCCGGGCCTGCCGGTCGAGCATCCCGCGACGCGCCGAATGACGAACCAGGGGAACTAACCTTTTGCCTTGGGCGCAACGTATCCCTCGGGCAATTTAGCGCCTTCGCCGAAGAAAAACTGCTCCATCTGCTCTTCCATGATTTTCTGCGAGTTGGGATCGAGTGGATTCAGCCGGTACTCGTTCATGACCATTTTCGAGTGCTCCAGCCAGAGCTTCCAGGCGTCTTTCGAAACGCTCTCGAAGACGCGTTTGCCAATCTCTCCTCGCCACGGGATACGATCCAGGCCTGGCAATTCTTTGTCAAATTTCACGCAGTGCACCATGCGCGTGCCGGGTTTCACCTCTTTGCTGGATGCCGGTGTTGGACCGCAAGTCTCGTTAGCCATGCTCTTCTCCTCACGCGCGTTCTTTCTACTCACCTTACTGCAACTTCGTGGAAATTCCTAGTTGCGTGCCGCTTTTCCATGTCGGTCCGCGCAACTCTCATCGTCCCCGGGACCGGGCCGTGCACAGAACGCAAGGAACATATTGAAATAGCGAGCACCGGCAAGAACGGGCGCGGAATCGTCCCGATTTTCGGACGCCCGTCCTACGGGCTCGAGATGCTTCAGCAGGGCTGCTTCGCCGCCATTCTCAAGATGGCTGGGGAAGAAGACCGGGAACTCGGCAGGAGGCACGACGAGTTGCGCGGAGCCGGTGTTCCGATGGTCACGATCGAATTGAACGGCCCCGAGGAATTAGCGGTCGAGCTATTCAAATGGGAGATTGCGACCGCGCTGGCTTGTTCGCAGCTCGGGCTCGATCCTTTCCACGATCCAGACATCCGGGAGAGCAGGACAAGGACCGTGCAAATATTGGAGCAAGCCAATCTCCTGCACCCGCCACTCGCGTGCGAGAAGGAGAAATCGAGCTGTATGCCGGCGGCGAAACACGTCAGCAGACCTCGGCACTGAATATGACCGAGGCACTGCGTACCTTTTTTGGCTTGCGGCATCCGCAAGGCTATATCGCGTTGCTACCCTTTCTGAGCTCTGGGGAGGCCCCCAAAATAGTATTCCGCCGGATTCGTGAGCGGCTCGAATCCACACCTGGGCTGCCGGTGCTGGTAACTCCTGGTCCTTCTTATCTTCATACCATCGGGCAAGTCTACCAGGGCGGCCCCGCGAAAGGACTCTTCCTGTTGCTGACCGCGTCCCCAGCGAAGGACCTCTCCATTCCAGGCGCGGACTACTCCTTCGGGCAGTTGCAACTCGCGCTCGCACAGGGTGACTTCGAATCTCTTGGCCGCCGGCGAAGACCGATAATTACGATTGCATCTGTCGTGCGGGGCCGAACAAGGCCTGATAGAGTTAGAAACCATCCTCAACAACGCGCTCAGGAAGAGGCATTTCGCTGCGCCGTAGCTTTTGGGTCTCTTCACATGCTGGCTAATCGCATAGTATGGCCGGAAGAGAAATGCAAAGACCGGAGGTGTTGCGCCCTTGGCTGAGATCACCACGTTGTTTTGGGACATCGGAGGCGTCGTCCTGACAAATGGCTGGGACCGCGGATCGCGAAAGGAAGCCGCCAGAGCTTTTCACCTGGATTGGGAAGAATTTCAGGACCGCCACGATTTTTCTTTCCCGGCTTTCGACTCCGGACAGATCACCCTGAATGAATATCTCGACCGGACCGTGTTTTATCGCCAGCGCGGCTTCACCCGCGAGGAATTTGCCGCCTTCATGTTCGCTCAGTCAAAAGAATACCCGGAGACGCGCGCAGTTCTTGATAAGGTAGCGGGTTCAGGGAAATACCTTGTCGGCGCCATCAATAACGAGCCGCTAGAGCTCAACCAGTACCGCATTGAAGCCTTCCACCTTCGCAATGATTTTCTCGTTTTCTTCAGCTCCTGTTACCTTCAATCCCGGAAACCCGAGGAAATGATTTTTCGCGTGGCGCTGGAAGTCACACAGCGCAAGCCGGAACAGTGTCTTTTCATTGATGACCGGCCGCTCAATCTGGAAGCCCCCCGGCGCCTGGGGATGAACACCATTCACCATCAAAACGCGGAGCAATTGCGTTCGGAGCTTGGAAAGTATGGGGTTGAGGTATAGTTTTGGGCGGACGCTGAATCAGATACCTGAACAGGGCGCAACTTGGCGGAGGAAGACACCATGGCTGGTGATACGGGTGGTTCTGGTTCAGCGTACGGTGGCGCGGTTGAGCCTTGCACGGTAGTTCTCTTTGGCGCCTCGGGAGACCTCGCGAAGCGCAAAGTCGTTCCCGCCATGTATGACCTGGCCATTCACAATGCGCTGGGAACACGTTACGCCATCGTGGGCTTTGCGCGCACGCCAATGTCCGAAGATGCTTTTCGCACGGCCCTGGGCGACGCGGCCAAGAGCATCTCGGAAATCGGGCCTATCGATCCGAAACGGTGGAACGAGTTCGCATCCAACCTCTATTACAGCCCTGGGGATTACGCCAACCCCGAAGCATTCACGCAGCTTGCCAAGCGCCTCGCGGAACTGGATTCTTCAAAGAACACTGGCGGCAACCGTCTTTTCTACCTTTCCACGCCGCCTGAAGTTTATCCCGACATTGTCGAACAGCTTGGCCGCGCCGGACTCGCTCGTCCCTCCTCGCCGAACGCCTGGGTGCGCATCATCATTGAGAAACCCTTCGGGCGGGATCTGGCGTCCGCCAAGGCCTTGAATCAGATTGTCCTCAACGTTTTCGACGAGAAGCAGGTCTACCGCATCGATCATTACCTGGGTAAGGACACGGTGCAGAACCTGCTCGTGCTCCGCTTTGGCAACGGGATTTTCGAGCCTCTCTGGAACCGCAATTATGTCGATCAGGTTCAAATCACCGCCGCGGAGACGCTTGGCGTCGAGCGGCGCGGCGGTTTTTATGAAACGACGGGTGCGCTCCGCGACATGATTCAGAGCCACGTTCTCCAATTAACATCGCTTGTAGCGGTTGAACCTCCTGCGTCGTTTGATGCCACCGCGGTGCGCAATGAAAAACTGAAGGTGCTGCAATCCATCCGCCCCTTCGATTTGGAAATGGTCGCGCAATCGGTCGTTCGCGGACAATATGCACCCGGGAAAATCGGGGATCAGCCCGTGCCCGGCTACCGCCAAGAGCCCAACGTAAATCCAGCTTCCAAGACCGAAACCTTTGTTGCAGCCAAATTATTGATCGACAATTGGCGCTGGGCCGGTGTTCCGTTTTATCTTCGAACCGGCAAGCGCCTCGCCAAGCGCACCACCGAGATCGTGATCCAATTCCGCCGCGCCCCGCACATCGTTTTCCGCGAAAAAGAAATTGAGCCCAACCGTCTGATCTTGAATATTCAGCCGGACGAAGGCATTTCCGTTTCCTTCGGCGCAAAGCGTCCCGGACCCGAAATGAGCATTGGCAACGTCACCATGAATTTCTGCTATCGCGAAGCTTTTGGAGATGCCTCTCGCAGCGCCTACTCCACGCTCTTGAATGACTGCGTGCGCGGCGACGCCACGCTTTTTGATCGCGGCGACAGCGTCGAGGCTGCTTGGTCCCTGGTGGATCCCATCATCGACGTCTGGAGTGCTGCCAAGAGCGCCACCGTGCCACAATATCCGGCGGGAAGCTGGGGACCGAAAGAATCCGATCTTCTGCTCGAACGTGACGGCAGACAGTGGTACAACCCGTAGTTGCAGCACCTGACGTAAAATTTAGATAGAGGCCGGGCTAGGGGGAACAGTTGATCCTTGCAGGGGACGTTGGCGGGACGAAGTGTAATCTGGCGCTCTTTTCGGAAAAACGCGGCATGCTCACGCCCATCTTCAAGCAGCGCTTCGCAAGCAAGGAGTTCGCGCAATTTGAGCGCATCGTCAAGGAATTCTCGCGCCAGGCGGCCGATCATCTCGGCAAGGAACGCATCGTTGCCGCTGGCTTCGGCATTGCCGGCCCGGTGATCAATGGCAGCGTTCGAGCCACGAATCTTCCGTGGATTGTCGATACTGCTTCCCTCATCAGAGAGCTGAGTGTCCCGCACGTCGTTCTCTTGAATGACCTTGGCGCCACGGGCCACAGTATCGAGCATCTTCCGCCGGAAGATTTCTGCATCCTCAATCCAGGTAAACCCGAGCCCGGCGGAACGCGGGCACTGCTCGCGGCCGGTACAGGTCTTGGCCAATCGATTCTGGTGTGGGATGGCGGTCGCTATCGCGTTGTGCCTTCCGAAGGCGGGCATTCCGACTTCGCTCCGCACACCGAGCAGCAGATCGAACTGTTGCGCTTCATGCGCCGCCGCTATCCTCAAGTAAGTTGGGAACTCATTCTCTCTGGCCGCGGCTTCCGCACCATTCACGAATTTCTCGCGCCGAAAGTTACCCATGCTACGTTTGAAGATCCCGACGCCGATCCTGCCCCCGAGATCACGCGGCGCGGTTTGGACAAGTCCTGCCGCGTCTGTTCCGACACCTTGGATCTTTGGACCGCCATCTACGGTGCGGAAGCGGGAAATCTGGCGCTGAAAGTGCTGGCGTTGGGCGGTGTTTACGTCGCCGGCGGCATCGCCGTCAAAATCCTTGAGAAAATGAAGGACGGCACCTTTTTTCACGCCTTCAAGGACAAATGGAAATTCGAAGGCCTTCTCAGCGATATTCCCGTCTCCATCGTCCTCAATGAATCCGCTCCGCTCCTCGGAGCCGCCTACGAGGCGCTGGCCGCCATCGACAAGTAGCGCCGGCGTCCTTGCCGGCGGTTTTGCCTCCGCCAACACTTCGCAAGCCCCTGCGCTACGCCTCGCCTTGGAACTCGACTGCTGATTCCTTTGGAATGTCTTGGAAATGCTTTGAAACGGTGTACGCCGTCTCTTCTGCTCTGTGTACTCTGCGTTCTCTGCGAACTCTGTGTTAATCCTTTTTCCTGACTCTAAGAACACCCACATTCCTTAAGGTGATCCCAAGGAAATCGCAATGTAAAATCCACGCCATTTCTTCCTATTCCGAATCCCGCTTGCTACGCTTGATCAAGTGGCTTTCCTCGAAGACAAATTCGTAGAATGGAAGCCCGTTTCACGCGGCGCGGGAATTGCCTGGCTCTGCTTTTACGCACTCTTCCTCCTTTACGCCTTCACCAACCGCTCCGGATTTCTCTTCCTGGATTTCGTCAATCTGATCATCCACGAGGGCGGGCATTTCTTCTTCAGTTGGTTCGGCAACACCATCATGATTCTCGGCGGAACGCTGGGCGAACTGCTCGTGCCCCTCTTGTGCGCCATCTATTTCCTCTGGCAACGCGAAGCCACCGGCTTCGCTTTTTGCAGCTTCTGGTTCTTCGAAAATTTCCCCTATATCGGCGCCTACATGGCCGACGCCCGCACCGCAGCCTTGCCCCTGGTCGGCTCCGGCGACTCCGACTGGGAAATTCTCTTCAGCCAGTGGGGCCTCCTCGCCCAGGACCAGAAAATCGGCGGAATCATGCGCACCCTCGGCTGGCTCGGCATGCTCGCCACCATGGCCTGGCTTGCCCACCGTCTCCGCCACGATGCGAAGCGCTAGGCGCGTTCCTATCTAGTTTCCGTCATTGAGCAAAACTATTATTGTGTGGCGATGCGGGCACTCTCGATTCTGCTTTGCACTTTCATTTTCTCTTCCTCCCTTGCGCTTCTTGGCCAGACACCAGAGTCGAACAGAAGAACAAGGAAATGGCGGATCGCGGGGTGCCCCACGTGCCGCCTTTGCAAGCGGGTCTCTTGGGTGGACGCATGGCCCCCACTCTAGGGGTGATTGCTAGCCGCTATCCTCGTCGGGGCGCTCTGTATTCAGCTAACTCCCTGCCTTCTTAATCTTAAGCCTCATCGAATCATATCGTTTGCAGACGCCACCCACTAAGCCCTCTCGAATCATATCGTTTCGAAAACATGGGGAGGGGGCTTCAGCCTTCAAACCTGCCAACCTGTGCTCTTCGTTTCGAGCTATCCCCTTTGTATTCACATTCTTCCGCACTCTTTTGCACTCTTTTGCACTCATCAAAAACTCAACTTCCTTCTTTTCAAGCGATTCCGCACTCTGCGTCAAAAAAGCGCGCAGCGTGGGATACCCCCCGTAATTCACCGCGGGGATCAAAAATGAACCAAGCCAGCGCTAAAACTTGTTCCAGCGATGACACCCTGTGTCATCTTCATCGACAACCGACCCGCTCCGGGGCTTCGCTTGGCCCGCGATTGGCCTCTCATCCTTGCCGTTTCTTGGTAAACTACAGCCACCCCATGTCTCAAATGGCCGGTTTAGGGAGCGACATCCCCCTTTTCACGCGCGGGCCAAGGAGCTAAGTATGAGCAGTGCCGTAACCACCCAGGTATCCGATCTACAGAACTACGTGAATGGCGCCTGGCGGCGAGCCGGCGCAACCGAATTCGTGGACGTCACCAACCCAGCTACCGCTGAACTGCTGGCGCGCACACCTCTCTCGACATCCGCAGACGTCGCCGCCGCCGTTCAAGCCGCCGCCGATGCCTTCCCGGCTTGGCGCCGCACTCCTCCCGGCGAGCGCGTTCAATACTTCTTCAAGCTGAAGAATCTCCTCGAAGAGCATCTTGATGAACTCGCCCGGCTCATCACCATCGAGAACGGAAAAACTTTTGGCGAAGCCAAAGCCGAGCTGCGCCGCGGCATCGAAAACGTCGAAGTCGCGTGCGGCATCCCTATGATGATGCAGGGCCACGTCCTCGAGGACGTGACTCCCGGCGTGGATGAAATGCAGATTCGCCAGCCGCTCGGAGTCGTCGCCGCGATCACGCCCTTTAATTTTCCCGCCATGATCGTCTACTGGTTCTTGCCATACGCCATTGCCTGCGGAAATACCCTTATCCTGAAACCATCCGAGCGCGTTCCTCTATCGATGCGCCGCCTCTTTGAACTCCTCGAGAAGACCGGCCTGCCAAAAGGAGTCGTAAACCTCGTCAACGGCGGCCGCGACGTGGTCAATGCGCTCTGCGACCATCCGCAAGTTCGCGCGATTAGTTTTGTCGGCTCGACTCCTGTCGCCAGGCATGTTTATGCGCGCTCGGCCGCCAGCGGCAAACGCATGCAGTGCCAGGGCGGCGCAAAGAATCATGTGATCGTCCTGCCCGATGCAGACATGGAGCTTGCGACGCAGATCATCAGCGACAGCGCGTTTGGCTGCGCAGGCCAGCGCTGCCTTGCCGTTTCCGTTGCCGTCACCATTGGCGAAGCGCAAAAAACGTTCCGCGATTCCATCGCGCACGCCGCCTCCGCAATTCGTGTCGGCAATGGCCTCGACGCCGGCATACAGATGGGCCCGGTAATCACCAAGGAAAGCAAGCAGCGCATCGAATCGTTGATCTCCGCAGGCGTCGGCGAAGGCGCAAAACCAATCGTCGATGGGCGCAACACGAAAATCCCCAAATATGAGTCCGGAAATTTTCTCACGCCGACGGTCCTCGACGGAATGCCGTCCACCAGCCAGCTTGCCAATACGGAAATCTTCGGCCCCGTCCTCAGCTTGGTTCACGCCAACTCCATTGATGAAGCAATGGAATTTCTCCGCCGCAGTCCCTACGGCAACCAGGCGTCGCTCTTTACAACAAGCGGTTCCGCTGCGCGCAAATTCCGCTACGAAGCACCCGCAGGCAACATCGGAATCAATATCGGCGTCGCCGCCCCGATGGCCTATTTCCCCTTCAGTGGATGGAAAGAAAGTTTCTTCGGCATCCTCCACGGCCAGGGGCGCGACGCTGTGGAATTTTTCACCGAGTCCAAGATCGTGATTGAACGCTGGTCGCGCCAGGAAACACGCAAGTTCTGATCATGGCAACGAAACCTCTTCATCTGGACGTCCACGAGCAAATCGAGTGCGCGCAGACGCTCGCCTCGCGCTTTTACACTGACCCCGCCATTCTAGAAATCGAGAAGTCGCGCATTTTCCAGCGCACCTGGCAACTCGTTGGAACACTCACCCAGTCCTGCGGGGAAGTGAATGGAGTGAAACGCACCATCTCCGACCCCGAAAGTTTTTTCACCGCGGACGTTTCCGGCGAGCCAATCATCGTCGTTCGTGGCAAGGAGGGCGCGCTGCGTGCCTTCAGCAACGTTTGCCGCCATCGCGCCGGGCCGATCGCGCTCGGCAGCGGTTGCAAAAACGTTCTGCGCTGCCAATATCACGGCTGGACCTACACGCTGGATGGTCGCCTCCTCGGCACACCCGACGTCGAGGGCGTCGAGTTTTTCGACCGCAGCACCATGGGCATGGTGCCGCTACGCTGCGAGACCTGGGAACAATTCATCTTTGTGAATTTCGATCTGAAGGCGGAGCCGTTGTCGGCTTACCTCGGCCAGATTCCTCAGCAGGCGCAAGGTTTCCAATTCGAGGGTCTGCAATTTGCCGAACGCCGCGATTACGTGATCGATTGCAATTGGAAAGTTTACGTCGACAATTATCTCGAGGGCTATCACATTCCCATCGCGCATCCCGGCTTGATGAAGGAAATCGACTACGCTCAATACCGCACGGATACCTTCCGCTACTATTCTCAGCAATTCGCGCCGATTCGCGCCATAAAAGGAGAAGATGCGGGCGAACGCCTCTACGCGCCTGGCGCCGTCCTGCAGCAGGCTCTCTACTTTTGGATTTTCCCGAACCTGATGCTCAACATTTATCCCGACAACATTTCGACAAACGTAATCGTGCCTCTCTCCCACGAAAAAACGCTCACGATCTTCGAGTGGTTTTTCCACGATGTCGCGGCTGAAACAAATCAAGAACGCATCAAGCGCTCGGTGGCCTTCAGCGATGAAGTTCAGCAGGAAGATATTGGCCTCTGTGAAAATGTCCAGCGTGGATTGCGCTCTTCGACCTATGACCGCGGACGCTACTCCGTCAAGCGCGAAAACGGCGTTCACCATTTCCACATGCTGCTCGGCGAGTTCCTGAGGCAGCCGTAAGCGGCGATGATGTTCCCGTGATCGTTCTCTTGATGGGCCCCGCCGGATCCGGAAAGACGACCGTCGGCAAACTGCTCGCCGCGCAACTGCAATGGGAATTTGCCGATGCCGACAGTTTCCACTCGCCCGCCAACATTGAGAAAATGTCCCGTGGCATTCCGCTCAGCGACGACGACCGCATCCCGTGGCTCCATTCCCTTCGCGAAGCGATGTTGCAATGGGATGCACAGCACCGGAACGTTGGCCTGGCATGCTCCGCCCTGAAGCGCAGCTACCGCGAGCTGCTTCAAATCAATTCCAATGTAAAGCTCGTCTACTTGAAGGGTTCTTACGAACTGTTTCGGGAACGGTTGCGCTCGCGAAAAGGGCACTACGCCGGCGAGCAAATCCTCGCCGGCCAATTCGCGGATCTCGAGGAACCCACGGATGCCATTACGATCGACGCCGCGCAGTCCCCGGAACAAATCGTCGCGGAAATCCGCAAGCGACTCGCGTTATCTTAAGAAGCGCCGCTTGCTGGAGCAGAACTCTAGGGCTTTGCAGGCGCTGGCTTGGGTGTCGTAGCCGGTGCGTTCGGCGTTCCGAAACTCACCTTGGGGACCTGCCGCGCGCCTTCTTCGGTCTTGAAGTAGGCATCGTTCCGAGTAAATCCACTCATGCTCGCCACCAAACTGTTCGGGAAGAGTGCAATAAACGTGTTGTAATCCTGCACCGCCTCGTTGTAACGGCGGCGCTCCACCGCGATCCGATTTTCTGTGCCCGCCAGCTCGTCCTGTAGACGCAAGAAATTCTCGTTGGATCTCAGCTGGGGATAGTTTTCAACGACTACGAGCAAGCGTCCCAACGCAGAATCCAATTGACCATTCGCCGCGATTTTTTCAGCCGGAGAATGCGCGCCAAGCAACGCGGAACGTGCCTTGGCGATATCGCCGAACACGGTTTGCTCCTGCGCCGCAAAGCCCTTCACCGTCTCCACCAGATTAGGGATCAAGTCCGCTCGCCGTTGCAGGACGACGTCCACCTGCGCCCACGCGGCATTCACCGCCTCGCGCCTCACGGCCATCTGATTTCTACGGCTGATAAACGAACTCCCCAGCATCAGCGCGATGACCACCAAAACAATTAAAACTATCAGACCTTTCTTCATATCCGCCTCGAATCAGTTAGATTTACGAATGTGCGTTCTTCACGCGCCGCCATTCCCGCTTGGGAAAGTGATGCTCCAGCGCATCTAGGATTTTCTCCAATGCCTTTAGATACACACCGTACACCTGAACAATTTCGCCGCGAAATTCGCCCGTCTCGCGCAGCTTCAGCATGGGGCCGAATGCCGTCATGCTTGAGCCCGTCAGCGCCGACGCTCGTGCAACGATATCATGCGCGGCCACCGGCGGCTCTTCTCCAAAAGCGATCACCAAATGGCGCAGCAGCGTCAGCACTCCCGAAAACGATTTTCTCAGGATCGGCGCCAGTTTTTTTGCGCTCCCCGGCGCGCGCAGATAATGCTGCCTCAATTTCAGCAGAATCGTGCGCAAGTCATGCTCAATCTGCACGCGATGCAGGTTCATCGGCACTTCAATTTCCGCGACGACGTCCGCTCCGTAGAGCACTCGCCGCCCGTGCTTCATATCTAGAATCTCGATCGCGAAGACATTCGCGGCATCCCTCAGCTCTTCTTTCGTGAAGAAAAGAGGCGCAGGCTCTTTCTGCTCGACACACCACCATTTCACTACGTGTGCGAGGCGTCCCAACTCCTCGATACTCAATGAATGAAGGATGCAAACCACATTGAGGTCCGAGTGTCCTTCGCGAAAGTCACCGCGAGCAGCCGATCCGAACAAAATGACGCATTCGAGGTTTGCACCGGCGAATTCTTTCAGCCTGTTGACCAGTTCCGTCAGTTTAGTTTCCGTGGAGAGCATTTCACATCCGTTCCTTTCATCCCGCGCTACCAGCTTCCTGAAGCGCCTCCGCCTCCGCTGCTGCCGCCGCCAAATCCCCCAAATCCGCCGCCATCGCCGCCTCCCCCGAAGCCTCCCCCGCCCCAGCCTCCGGGGCCGCCTCCCGAACGCCTCCCCGCGCTGTCCGCGAGCATTCCCAGCAGAAACCAGAGCAAGCCGCTTCCGCCCGATCCGCCTCCGCGCCGACCACCGGCGCGAGAAGACAGGCTGCCGATCACCAGAAAGAGCACGATCAAACCGAGCACGAACCAGAGTCCCAGATTCCCGCCGCGCCGCCCGGTGTCTCGAATCCGTCCCGCGGGAGGCTGACCGCTTAGCATTACTCCCGAATCGTCCGCAATGTACTTGGCCAACTGCCAGGCGGCGACCTCGGCTGCTTTGCCGTAGTCGTTCTGACGCAAGAAGGGCACCATCGCGCGGCCCGCATCTCCGGCCCGCGCATCATTGATCACCGGCTCGAGCCCGTAGCCCACTTCGATGCGATATTTGCGCTCATGGGGGGCTACGAGTAATAACACTCCGCGATTGTCTTTTCTACTTCCGACACCAAGCTGTTTGAAGAGGTCCACGGCATAATTCTCGACGCCCTCTCCATCGAGCGATTGGACGGTCACAATTGCCATCTGCGCGCCGGTCTTCTGCTCAACTTCCGCGCATAACGCTTCGAGCCGAGTTCTGGCTTCCGGCGTGATAACCCCGGCAAGGTCACTCACATAACCGTTGGGATGAATCTTCTTGACGTCTTCCGCTGCGCAGAAGCTCGCGCTGAACAAAAGCAGGCAGTGAAGCACTGCGGTTCGAACGAGGTGGGTTTTTCGCATGCAGTGTACGAAGTCGTCGCCAAATGACTATAGGGCCAGCTTTGACCATCTGTAAAGCGGTGTCAGCCTTCTCCTTCCATCAAGCGAACTGTCAAAGCTCTTTAGAAATGTCCCCTTTCTTACCTCATTAGAAATGTCCCCTTTTTCGTTTTTGGTTCTGCGTCTTTTGTTGGTCGTTGGCCTTGCCCGGAGCGAAGCCCTGCGTAGCCCGTAGGG
>Ga0193733_1000295_pt1 | contig 17605 bp, 13 predicted proteins | sample U1s2metaG_FD_145076 | JGI IMG/M metagenome (GOLD analysis project Ga0193733, IMG submission 145076) | Soil microbial communities from a riparian zone of the East river system, Colorado, United States - U1s2 | ecosystem: Environmental > Terrestrial > Soil > Riparian zone | place: USA: East River...
GGATCTCACGGCTGGGCGTTAGACCCGCGTGGGCTGCGGGACTAACGAGGGGCCGATGGGTAGGGAAGCCAAAATGCTGGCCCAGTTCGCCACGGCGCTGGCTGATACTCCGATGCCGTCGGCATAGTTCCCGTCAAGGGCGGCCATCTGGATGGCGAAATTGCCCACTGTCGTGCTTTCGGTCGACCCCGTCAGCACTTCAAGTCCTGTGGAGTCCGCAGTGAGCCGGTTCAGCAGAGCGTTTCTGCTTCCGCCTCCTACGATGTAAAGCCGCTTCAAAGCTTTGCCCGTAATATTTGTTGCGTCCAGCAGGACCGAGGCATAACGGGCCGCAAGGCTGTGAAAAATCAGGTTCGCCATTTGGGCGGGCATCCCAGGCCCTTCGGTGATGGAAGCCCGGCCGGCACTCTTCAGCTGGCCATTGATCCGGGCTGGCATGTCCCCGGGCAGCAACAGATCGGGCTGATCCCCATCGAACAAATACTCGGGAGCGGCAAGCTCCGCGCACGCGGCGATAAGTTGCTCCACCGTCCAAGGCTGGCCTTGCAATCGCCACTGTTCCAAACATTGCCGCAACAGCCACATGCCATTCACGTTCTTCAAAAAATAAATCTTGCCGCCGACTCCGCCTTCGTTACTGAAATTTGCGGTTCGCGCGGCCTCGGAGACGCAGGGCGAATCAAGAACGCATCCGACCAGCGACCAGGTGCCAGAGCTGATGAAGCCCCAATCCTCTCCCCGCGCAGGAATTCCCGCAATTGCCGACGCCGTATCGTGGCAGGCCGGGGCGATCAATTTTGTCTCGCGAAATTGCGGCAGGCAAGCGAGCGTTCCTTGAATCCGCCCAATGCCAGTCCCGGGACTCACTAGGGGAGGGGCGGCGCTCTCCTCCAAGCCGGCGGCCGCAAAGATTTCCAGACACCAGGCCCGGTCCTTCACCCCGAGGAGTTGAGTATGCGTGGCATTGGTGTACTCGGAGACTCGCCTGCCGCCGAGCCAGTGCATCAAGAACTCCGGCACATTCACCCACGGCAAACGCTGTTCCGAATCGCGGTCCGCTGCCAACTGGTACAGCGTGTTCAGGGCAAGAATCTGAACCCCGGTAAGTTCATAAAGCTTCTCCGGAGAAATTCGAGAATGCACTCGTCTCTGCGCTTCCACCGTGCGTTCATCGCGATAACAAAAGGGATTGCCCAGCGGCCCGCCCTCCGGTCCCACGCGCACATAGTCCACGGCCCAGCCGTCCACGCCGATGGCGGCAATTCCTTCAGGCGCAAGGCGAGCGCACGCGCGCAAGCCTTCTTCCACGCCCCTACAAATGGCGTCAATGTTCCAATGAAGGCCTTTTGGGTCATTCGTGGCAGAATTCGCGAAGCGGTGGACCAGGTGGATGTCAGGCCTGCCGTTCCCCCATCGCAGCAGGGAAACACGACAGCTTTCCGCACCCAAATCCACCGCAGCGAGAGCCGGTCTTTTCCTCGCTCTTAAATTGCTTTCCGCGGCCGCATGGCCGTCGCCAGTCCCCGCAGCCTGATTCCGCGAAGCATCATTCATCGCAGGAAGGCCTCGTTCAGTCCACCGTCCACCGGAATAATATGACCGGTGGTGCAGGGTGACTTCGGTCCGGCCAGGAAGAGAATTGCCTCGGCGCAATCTTTGGGATCAATCGGGCGATGGGTAAGGGTGCGTTCGGCATAAAACTCGGCCAGCAAACTCCGCAGCTGCTCATCACTAGCGCTTTCCTCGTAGGGAATCTGATATTTCTTGAGTGACGCCATCACCCGGTCGCGGGGAAACATGGTCGATCCTTTGATCACCGTGGCCGGACTGATCCCGTTGACTCGAATCTTCGGAGCCAGCGAAATTGCCAGTTCGCGCACCAGGTGACTGAGCGCCGCCTTGCTCACGTCGTACGCCTCGGTGCCCCGCTTGGCGACCACGGCGTTGGCGGAGCTGGTCAGCACGATGGAGGCGTCGAGATTCTGATCGCGTAGTATGCGCGCTGCTTCATCGGCCAAAAGATAATTGGCAGTAACGTTCACATCCAGGGTCACGCCCCACTGTTCGTCACTGATATTTCCGTCCGGGGAAGACGGAAACAGCGCCGCGGTGTTGATCAGCACATCCAGTCCGCCGTAAACGGCAACTAGATCGCGCAAACTCTGCCGGATGACGTCGCGGCGGCGAATATCCACCGATACCGCCACACTGCCTTCTTGGCCTGCGATCGTCTTCGCTTCTTCGGCCACTTTTTTCGCCGCTTCACTATCGCGGTCCGCAATCACCACGTGCGCGCCGCGTCCCGCGGCGAGCAGCGCAGCCTCGCGGCCGATTCCGCTGCCGCCTCCCACGATCAGAACCACCTGCCGGCTCAATTCTTTTTCCGGAGGCTGCCGCCGGATCTTGGCTTCCTCCAACTGCCAGTATTCAATCCGGAATGCCTCGGACGGGGGCAGAGCCACGTAATTCGAATGTACCGTGAAGGCGCTGGTCGGTGCCGCCGGCCCTGCCTGGGGTAATACTTCCGGCGCCTTTCCCGTCCCCAGCGAGGTCGCACCTTCCATTACGTGAATGGCATTGACGTAAAACTCGCCTGTCAGACGGGCTTCTGTCTTGCTCTTTCCAAAGCTGAACATCCCGACGCCGGGAATCAGCACAACGGTGGGATTTTCGTCGCGCATGGCTGGTGAGTCGGGTTGCGCGAACGAGTGGTAATACTCCGCATATTCTTTGCGGTAATTCAGCAGCGCCGAATCGATCTGCTCGCGGAGTCCCAGCGCACTTGCGCCCGGCTGGCAGGGAACGAACAGCGGCCGGACCTTGGTGCGAATAAAATGATCCGGACAGCTCGTGCCCAGGTGGGCGAGCTGTTCTGCCTCGTGCGAATTCACAAAGCGCAGCACCTCCGGAGGATCGCTGAAGTTGCCGATCAAACGCCGTAGGCTTGAAACTCTGCCGCGCAAAAAGGGAAAAATATCAACCGCCAGATCGCGGCGATTCTGCAATGCTTCGAACCGCGCCCCACCAAACAGCCCGGCGCCCTTGGTTTCGACGTGATCCATGACAAATTGTCCTAACTGATCGACAATCGAAATCGTGTTTTCGTAACATTCCTGATTGCTATCTCCCCAGGTGAAGAGCCCGTGACCGCCCAGCACTACCCCGTCGCAGTTCGGACTTTCTTGCACTGCCCGGCGCATCATCATGGCCAGTTCGAAGCCTGGGCGCTGCCATGGCACCCAAGCTAGATGGCGCTCGAACAGACGATTGAACTCCCCCAACTTCTCGCGGCCGTTCGCGGAGGCGGCCAGCGCGATTCCCCAGTCAGGATGCAAATGGTCAATGTGTGGGTAAGGCAGGAAGCCATGAAGTGGCGTGTCAATCGAGGCCGCGACCGAACTCTTGCCGAACGCGCAAAGCGGATACATCTCTACCATCTCGTCTTCATATTCCGCGCCACGATAGATGCTCTCCAGCCCGCGCAGCTTTTCCGAGTAGAGCGCCGCTAGTCCCGTGAGCTTGATGCTCCCCAAATCGCCGCCACTACCCTTGATCCACAAGACCTCCCCCTTCTTTCCGCTAAGAGGATCGGTTTGCATGAGTTTCGAACTGGTATTTCCTCCGCCGAAGTTGGTGATGCGAAGGTCAGACCCTAAAAGGTTCGAGCGGTAGCGTAGCAACTCCGGTTCGTCCAGACTGCGGGCCACCTTCTCGTCCCAACGGTCTTCGAGATAGCGCAGCTTTGTCTTGAGCTTCATGAGAGTGTTTCAATCCAAAGAGTGAAAGAGTATCCGATTGCGGTCATCGCGGGCGGCAAAAGGGAACGGGCGCACCCGCCCGGGTCGCCCGGGCACCCAACATGATACTCCGGCGATGCAATAGGGCAACAGTTTCTATTAGAAAACTCAGGGCCGGGTTTGTGGAACTTAGTCGCTTTGCTTTAGCCACCCTCGCTGCGGAGCGGGATACCCCCCCCTCTCACTGCTCAAAACTTCAATAGGAAAATAAGTTACTATTGACAATGGCCGAAGCAGGGGACTACAGTTCAGCCCTTTGGAGTGAGCGAAATTCGCGCCAGGTAGACATTCCAAGATAGGCGTCAGAAGAATTGGTACCAGGGCATACTCAGAGCCGAGGGGGAGATGAATCCAAATCCGGCAATTGGCGTGCTTTTTCACTGGCTGGGAGGCCTGGCTTCCGGCAGTTTCTACGTTCCGTACCGTGGCGTCAAGCGATGGGCGTGGGAAACATTTTGGCTCACTGGCGGCTTTTTCAGCTGGATTATCGCCCCTTGGTTCTTTGGTCTACTGATGACCAAAGACCTTTTGGCCGTTCTGCGGGAAACCCCAGGACCAGTTCTTTTCTGGACGTTTTTCTTCGGACTTCTATGGGGAGTTGGTGGACTCACCTTTGGACTGACCATGCGGTACCTGGGATTGTCGCTGGGGATGGCTGTAGTTCTTGGCCTCTGTGCCGCTTTCGGAACCCTGATCCCACCAATCTTTCGCGGCGAATTCATGACCCAGGTCGTAGGCACGCCCTCAGGAAGAATCATTCTTCTGGGTATTTTCGTTTGTCTGCTGGGCATTGCGGCCGCGGGAGTCGCTGGCATTTACAAAGAACGTTCGATGTCACCGGAACAGCAGAGAATAACCATTAAGGAATTTGATTTAAAGAAGGGGGTTGGTGTGGCCATGCTTTCGGGCGTGATGAGCGCCTGCTTCGCTTATGGACTCGCCGCCGGAGACCCCATCAAGACGCTCACCATCAAGCATGGCACACCAGATCTGTGGCAGGGCCTGCCGGTGCTGGTCGTAGTGCTCATCGGCGGTTTCACCACCAATTTCGTTTGGTGCCTGGTGCTCAACCTCCGGAATAAGACCGGCTACCAGTACTTCAATTCGACTTCGCGCGAGCTCAACGATACTGATCACGCTCGGGACGAGACCATCATCGAGACTGCGCTAGACGCACCCAGCCGGGAAGTGGTCGAGCACATCACCTCCGCCAGGACAGATCTTCGAGCCCGAACCTCGGTGGCCGTGGCCGACGTACCGGCGCCAGGAAATTCTGCTTCGAAAAAAGCAGACGGCGCACGAGTCCCCATGCTGGCAAATTACTTACTCTGTGCGCTGGCCGGCACGACATGGTACTTCCAGTTTTTCTTCTACACCATGGGAGAGACCCAGATGGGCCGATACAAATTCTCCAGCTGGACCTTGCACATGGCCAGCATCATCATCTTCAGCAGTCTATGGGGCATTGGGTTAAAAGAATGGAGGGGCGCTGGAGTTCATGCGGGCCGCATGCTGGCCCTGGCCCTGGCCCTGCTCGTGGGGTCCACCGTCATCGTAGGCTACGGAAATTATCTCGGTCTGGCGCGCTAGCCCGATTGGGCCCTTAGGCTCAATTTGGTCTTTCGCCGAGAGAAGTCAGTCCGAAAGCGGGCAAGTTGCCAAAGGCACAATTAAGCTTGATTTCCCGCAGCTTACAACCTTTAGCAGGGATAGCGGAACTGGCAGACGCAGCGGACTCAAATCTTATTGAATCTGCTGCATAGCCTTTAGCAGCCCTCTCGCGCTTTGGCCCAACTCGTCACCAATGCATCAATCGCGAAGGATTTTCGACGGCCTGCCGGTGTGTCGCGGCAACGGGCAGGGTGTAGGTTCGATGCTCGTGGACATCTTCGTATGGCCCAACCTGCTCCTCAGCGTCCCGTAAGGGACCTCCTGCGTGTTGTAGTAGCCTGGCATGAGTTCGCCGGAGCGTGTGCCAGCTGAGCCAGGGCATCCCCAGCTTCTGGCATGCTGGCGTCCGATGAGTCGTTCGCCTGTGACCGTCAATCAGCGCAAAAAAGACCGGGCAGCGGGGCCGCCCGGTTCGCCGTCCTCATCCAGTGAAACTCATCTAGTGGGAGAGCCGTTTCGAGATTACAGTGGCATGGAGTACGCCAGCCTTCTCCGAAACGCCCTTGCAGATTACGGTGTCCCCATCCTTAACCTGGCTGGAGTCGATTTCGTTGACCTTCTTATCGCCGTGGAACTGACTGACCCATTTCGTCGAGCTGTCGTACTCGATGGTCATTTCAGCGGTGCTCGTTCCCGCCTTACGTACGGTCAGCGTAGATTTGTCCGGATTGCTTCTTACGACAGTACCCTCCCAGCGGGCCTCCTTTGCGACCTTCTCTTTGGCCGGAGCCTCTTGCGCGAACACCGCCGTTGACAGCGGGAAGGCAAGTACAGATACGAACAGTAGAGTGAGTAGCTTCTTCCCCATGAGACTTCCTCCTTAATTCACCGGAAAGATCTGGTGTCCGGCAAGAACAATAGACCTCCCTACTGAAAAGAACAATCCCCCTGCTGAAAAGAACAATCTGTTAGCATATGGCGTCTTGTATGTTGAGGGATAGCCAATCCATCCATAATGCCTAAGGCGGCTTCTCAAGAGCCGGCATAGAGCGGATCGGTTGTGCCAGTTTCGTCTGGCTCCGAGGCGGCGCCCGCCATGGGTTTGGCGCCGGACCTCTTCTCCTAATTTTAGGTCTTCCTATTTAGGTTGTCGAACGCGGCACAGGGTAGTACACTTCCGCCCGTTCAGGGGAGGTGTCTTCGATGAACGTACTTCGTCTTCGGTGGCGCGGGCTGATTTTAGCCGTGGTGGCATGTCTGGCTTGCCGGCTTTTTGTGGTCGCCTCAGACGAGCCAACCCTGACCAAGGACCAGATTAAGCAATTCCTTCTCACCGCCAAGGTGGTGAAAAGTGTGCAGTCCAAGAAGGGCATCACCAACCCATGGCGGCTCACGCTAACGGACGGTACCGTAACCCACGACGCTTCTTTCCAAAAGGTTGATGAACACAAGACCAACGTGCAGTTTGGTATCAATAGTGAAATGAACTTCGTGGATTCCTACAAGTACAACATCGCTGCTTATCAACTGGCGGAGTTGATTGGCATCGATGACATGCTGCCGGTATATGTCGAGCGCAAATGGGGAGGCGACCTAGGCTCGCTCAGTTGGTGGTTGCCCGTGAAGATGGATGAGGTGGAGCGCCACAAGCAGCATTTAACGCCGCCAGATCAGGACGCCTGGAACAATCAGATGTACAAGATTCGGGTCTTCGATCAATTGGTCTATGATTCCGATGCCAACCTGACCAACGTGCTCATCGGGGAGGATTGGAAGATCTGGAGGGTTGATTTCAGCCGCGCATTTCGCCTTCTAGGAAGCCTGAGAAACCCCGGCGACTTGGTACGCTGCGACCGGCACTTATTTGAGAAACTGAAGGCGCTGGACGGGAACGAAGTACAGGAAAAAACCAAGCACTATCTTAACAAGCAGGAAGTGAAAGCCGTGATGCAGCGACGGGACAAGATTGTGGAGCAGTTCCAGAAGCTGATCGCTGAAAAAGGCGAGAGCGAAGTGCTGTACTGAATCAGTCCTCTGCAGCACGCTGCACCGCTGATTGCAGTACCTTTTTGGAGCCGAAATGGTAACTGCAGCGGGGTGCAGGCAGGTTCGCCGGGTCGTTCCCCGCTTTCCCTCGAAAGCTACGGGTACCAAGGCCGCCTACCTGGCGGCCTTTGCCACGTTTGCGGGTTTCGGGGTGCTGAATTTTCAGCTTGTTGACTTATTTAACTTTGGCAGCCTAAGATGCACCGCGATAGAGGATGTCCTACGGAACTCGATGTTTTCGTTCAGATCCGGCAGGGCTTGGCTGTAGGAGGCAGGAAAATGGTCCGCCCTCTGGTCTGGGATTATTCCCGGCGCGCTTGCATTTCCCTCCTCGCGGTACTGATGTCATTCGGGCTAGCGTGGACGAAACCAAAGAAAACTCCAGCGGATCCTTCGGAATCCTTAGTGGCAATCGGAGATGTTCACGGTGATTTTGACGACTTCGTCGCCATTCTTCAGCACATAGGTCTGATAGACAAGCAAAACCACTGGAAAGGCGGTAAGACAACGTTCGTCCAGGTCGGGGACCTCCTGGATCGTGGCCCCAAGCCGCGCCAGGTCATGGACCTGATGATGGCACTCGAGAAAGAGGCGGGACTGGCTGGCGGCCGGGTTGTAAGCCTGCTGGGCAATCACGAGACAATGAATATGATGGGCGACCTGCGCTACGTCACGCCCATGAACTATGCCAGTTTTGCCGACAGCAATTCCGAGAAGCGACAGAAATCTGCCTATGCCGAGTACGTGAAATGGCGCAATAAGCATGCAGAGTTATTAGCCGAGCTTTCCCAGCCCATGGAGTTGACTGAAACAGAGTGGATGGCAAGGCATCCCCTGGGCTTCATTGAGCAGCGCGAGGCCTTCAGCCCGAAGGGAGAATACGGTAAGTGGCTTCGCGGACACAACGCCTTGGCCGAAATTGGAGAAGAGATTTTCTTGCACGGGGGCATCCATCCTGACTTGGCCAAGATGAACGTTGATACGCTGAATAGCCGGATTCGCGACGAAATCAAAGCGTTTGATGAGCTGAAACAGTATCTGCAAGATGAGGGAGTGATCCTGCCGTTCTTTAATATGCAGGAAATCACTTATGCGGCTCAGGCCGAAGTCATCGCCGAGCGCAAGTCGCTTGTTCCGGCGAACGAAGAACGCCAAGCTAAGATTCTGGAGCTCTTAAAATACGGAGAATGGTTGAGTGTGAAGCCTGATGGCCCCTTATGGTTTCGCGGTTACGACCAGTGGAACGACGAAGAGGGTACGGCGCAGATAGGTAAGGTCCTGGAAGCTTACAAGGTGGCACATATTGTTGTAGGGCATACGGTTCAGAGGGGCGCGCATGTCCGGCCTCGTTTTGGAGAGAAGGTGTTCTTGATCGACACCGGCATGCTCAGCAGCTACTACCCCGGGGGCAGGGCCTCAGCGCTGGAAATCTGCGGCGATGCAAAATTCACCGCTAAGTATATGGACGAGCAGATAGTGCTTCTCGACTCCGCCGTTTCTTCGCCCGCAAAAGCAGGTTCTGGGGCCACTAAGGTTGCGGAAAAACCCGGGGCCTTACCGGGCGACGGTATCTGTCCGGCAACAGCGACCCCATCGCAATAGGCGGTTACACAACATGAAGAGAGTCTTCTGCGGATGAAAAAGTGGATCGAACGCGCGCTGAACATCCACTCCGGCGATCTGGAGCGCGGCACCCTGCTGTGTGCCTGTCTGTTCCTGGTAATCAGCAGCTACGTAATCGGCAAAGTGGCGGGGGCAGCGTTATTCCTGTCGCGCTTTCAGGCGAAACAGCTTGCCTACGCAGATATTTCCAGTTCCGTAATCGTGGCCCTGGTGGTGGCGGGCTACGTACTGGTGGTGCGGCGAGTCGCTTTGCAGGAGCTCCTGATCGGCAGCACGATATTTTTTGCCAGCAATTGCGCGATATTCTGGGCTCTGGCTCACTATCGCCCCCACTTGGCCTGGCTGTTTCCCGCGTTTTACATCTGGGTCAAAGTCTTTGGAGTGCTGGCGCCGACCCAGATCTGGACTCTGGCGAACTATGTTCTTACCACCCGCGAGGCCAAGCGGGTGTTCGGGATGGTGGGCGGGGGTGCCATTTCGGGCTGGATCTTTGCCGGCTATTTCTCCAAAGTGATCGCCAAGACATTCGGCACGGAAAGTCTTCTGCTGGGCATGGCCCTGTTCCTGTTGATTTGTGCCGGGCTGATCGTCTTCATTTGGCGCAGCGGGCAAGTCGCCGTCGGCGGAGCGCATGGAATGACGGAGGGATCCGGCGAATCTGGCCCGCGAAACCTTTTCGCCAGTATGCAACTGGTGTTCTCTTCGTCTTATCTGAGGGCGATCGCTGCTGTCATCTGCATTTCATCCCTGGTGACCACGCTGACGGGTTGGCAGTTCCTCGCCCTTATGCAGCAGTTCCTGGTGAAGAAAGACGCGATAGCTGCTTTCTACGGTAACTTCAATTTTTACGCCGGCATACTTTCGCTGTTGTTTCAGCTGGTGTTCACCACTAGGTTCCTGCGCAGGTTTGGCATAGGCACGGCGCTGTTCGTGCTTCCGGTTACGGTGTTACTGGGTTCGACGGGCCTTGCCGTTTTTGGGACGTTAGGCGCCGCTGTCGCGCTGAAAGGCTGCGACCAGGTGCTTCGCTATTCCCTGGACAAATCCACTACCGAATTGCTTTATCTTCCGCTTTCTGCCCGGATCAAGTTACAGGTCAAGTGGTTCATCGATACGGTAATCTGGCGCCTGGGCGACGGCCTGGCTGGGTTGACCGTTCTGATTTTTGCCACTACCCTGCACTTGGCGGCACGTCAAATCAGCTGGATTGCGCTGCTCCTGGTAGCCGGTTGGCTGGTTGCAGTTGCGGTTGCGCGGCGACAGTATGTTGCTACCCTGAAGGAGAGTATTGCCCAACATCGAGTGGACGTGGAGCAGGCCTCGACCTCGGTACTGGACCGTTCGACCGCCGATTTGCTGGCGGCCAAGCTTTCAACCTCTGATCCCCACGAAATTCTTTATGCCCTCAGCCTGTTTGAAGTGGAGCGGCAAAGGGCCGCACACCCCGTAATTCGGAGCTTGTTGTACCATTCCTCCCCGCAGATTCGGCAGAAGGCAATTACGATCCTGTCCGAAACCGGTGACAAAACGGTGCGGCCGGAGATCGAACCTCTGCTGAGGGATCCGGATCTCAATGTGCGCACCGAAGCTTTGCTTTACCTTTCGCGCCATGCGCATGTTGATCCGCTGGAGTTAATGCAAGACGGGGGCGACTTCGCCGACTTCTCGGTTTGCTCGGCGGTGGTGGCATTCTTGGCCCGGCCGGGCGAGACTCAGATTCTGGAGGCCGCGCGGCAGATCCTCACCAACATGGTCGGCGAACCCACGCCGGAGCGCCAGCGCCACCGGGTGGAGGCCGCCCGCTTGCTGGGCGAGCTGCCGGACTGCTTTGATCCGCTGCTCGCGAACCTGCTGGCCGATCCCGACTCCGCGGTCGCGCGGGAAGCCATCCATTCCGCAGGAAAGCTGCGTAAGCGGCGGCTGGTGCCTGACCTTCTGGACCGTCTGTCGCATCATGAGCTGCGTGCCGAAGCTGCTGACGCCCTGGGAGGGTTCGGGGACTCGATTGTCGGCGCCTTGCGAGACCATCTCGGAGACACCTCGGTGTCAATCGAAGCGCGGCGCGAAATCCCAGGCATCATGGTAAGGATAGGTACACCGGCGGCGGCGCAGGTGCTGATGGAGAACCTTTTGGAGGGCGACACCACCTTGCGCTTCCGCACCATCAGCGCGCTGAACAAGCTGCAACGCCTTCACCCTGAGATCGAAACTGACACCCAGATGTTGGAGACGGTGTTGGCCGCCGAAATCCTCGGACACTACCGCTCGTACCAGATTCTCGACAAACTGGGAACCGTTGAAGGCGAAGATCCCGTGGCACGCGCATTGACCGAGTCCATGCACCAGGAATTGGAGCGCATCTTTCGCTTGCTGGGCCTGCTGTATCCCCGCCTTGATGTGCACAGCGCTCATCTGGGTCTGCAATCCAAGAGCATAGCCGTTCACGACAATGCCCTGGAATTCCTGGATAACGTCTTAAAGCCTCAGTTACGCGAAATGCTGGTGCCACTGCTGGATAGCAAGGTCACGGTGCGCGAGCGTGCTCACCTCGCACAACGGTTAGTGCACACCAAAATCGAAAACCAGGAACAGGCTGTCGCGGCCCTTGTCGCCAGCGACGATCCCTGGTTAAGGTCTTGCGGTGCGTATGCCGTGGGAGCATTTGGCCTGAGATCTTTGGAAGGTCAATTGAATCGATGCCTGAACGATTCGGATCCGCTCCTGCGGGAGACCGCCAGAGCAGCCAAACTACGCCTGGAGGCGCTGGGTACGAAGATCTGAACTTTGAAGAAATAGAAAAATAGAAAAAAGAGGCCGCTTCATAATGTAGACGATCAGCACTGCGCGGGTACCCACGAGTTGGGCCCCAAACTTGAATTCACGCGACCCGGATCGATTTAATGCCAGCCAAAAAGCTTTGCTTGTCTTCTACTACTGGAGTGCGCCCTCTTAGGCCGCGATCACGTCGAGATACGGCACAACGGCAATGTTACGCAGACGAGTCGAAGCTTCTTTACATCGTATTTCTGGCCGTTGCTTTGAAGCTCGACTAACCGTGCGACGTTGGCAATGGAATACCTGCTTTTGCTGCTACCAGGACAACTTTTCCGGTAAGAATTCCGCGAAGAGTTCATCGTAGTAGGATCTCAATTGCTTCAGATCTGGTTTGGTGTGTCCCTTGGAATAGAGATCATAGGGATTGAACTTCCTCACCCATGCCAGCATTGCTTTGTCTTTCTCATTTTCAAGGTGCTGATAAGCGCCGTGACGATGCCAAGCATAGAAGGAGTGGAATCGCAGCATGTAAATCGCTTCATCCGAGAGACAGGACTTCATCACTTCTGCGATGTAACCGTCATGGCCGAACGACATGTGGACATTCTCCAGGCCACAATTCGGCTCATAGATCCCGTACTTCGCCTGATACTCGGGAACCTTTGCATCCGGATTCCTAGCGAAGTATTCAGGGAAGACTACCTGATCGGACCAGGCGCACCCCACCGGGAATGTATCGCCTACGACACCCCACTGCGGCTCACCATACAAGCAAAGACACTTCCCAAGATCGTGGATGAATCCAACCAGCACCATCCAGCGGGGGTGACCGTCCTTGCGGATCGCCTCAGAGGTCTGCAAAAGATGCTCGATCTGCGTGAGGTCAGTATCCGGATCGCTGTCATCCACCAGGGTGTTCAGGTATTCTGCAGCTTCCCAAACGCTCTTCTTGCCGCGGGTTAGGCCGAAGTACTGCTTCTCTTTGCCCAGCACGTAGTTGACTGTCTGCTTCTCGTGATTCGTGCAGTAGAATTCCGCCACACCCGGGTCTGCCTCGGCGTCATACCGGCGGAAGTCGGATTCAGACTTTCCTTCTTTGTAGCGACCCTCCAGGAAGTCCTCCCACTGATCCAGATTGGGAAGAGGGTTTGCGGATCCGGGAACCGTTGCGCTCATACTATGCTCCTCCAGGGGGCTTACAGATAGTGTAAGTCCTGCGTGCCTGGCAACCAAGAGTTTTCAAAGCCCGTGAATGGGATACTTGTATCAATCTACGAGGAGTCGACTGGCTGGCCGGCCGCGTCGCATGCCAAGACAGGGGAAGGTGTACTGGTCGTGCGGGCCGCCCTCGCGACGGAACGCCATTAGTGGGGAACCACGCTAGTGTTTATCTTCGGGTCGATTCCATTCAACCGTGAATCGGCCTTTCGCCCCTGTTTTGAGGGGTCGGCTAAAGCCCACATGTATAGCTTCGGGCCACCAGACAATTTCAGATCGGTGACGGTCGCCCGGCGGCAATCACTTGCAGTCCAGTTGTCCATCGAGTAGCAATATTGATCTGTAGAGGACTTCGGTACCGTTCGATACGTCCTGCCAAGAGGTAAGCTCCTTGGGGGAATGACTGATGCCATCTTTACTAGGAACAAAGATCATTGCCATGGCCGCAACCCGGGCGATCTCTTGCGCGTCCTGTCCTGCGAGGCTGGGCAAGTCTTTCGTTGCCAGACCAGGCGACCTTGCCGCTTCACGGACGGCGGTTTGCAATTTTGGGTCGGCCTTAGCGGGTTCCGAGTGTTCCGTCAGGTTGCAGCGGGTCTCGACGTTTTCTGCAACATCCGTCGCTGCAAATCTCTGCTGAATGTGCTCCCACATGCGATCAATCTTCGCAACTTCGAGGACGCGTAACTCCCCTGGAAACGCAACGCGGCCGGGAATGATGTTGATTGCTCCGGGCGTTACCTTGACATATCCTACAGTGCCGACTTGACTGCCCGTACCACGTCGCGCACGGCAAGCACGTCTTTTGAAGCTGCGGCGAGGGCGTCCTTCCTGCGATTCATCGGAGTGGTGCCCGCGTGGCTGGCGAACCCGGTAGTGACACAATCCCAGCGTTTGATACCCACGATCCCCTGCACAACGCCGATCGGTACTTTGGTCTCGTAGAGGTTAGGGCCTTGTTGATATGCAATTCGAGAAAACCCGACAAAGCGCCACGCTGGATGTGTGCGTTAGTAAGCTGGGACGGATTCTGGCCGTAACGGCGCAGCCAATCCGCCAGTGTCAGCCCTTGCTCGTCCTTCACTTCGAGAAATTCAGGTCCGAGAGACCCAGCCGCAACGCCCGACCCAACGTCCCGATCCCAAAGTGGTTGCCCTCTTCGTTCGTCCAAATGACCACTTCCAGTGGGTGCCGAGTCTTTACGCTCCCATCGTTCAGGGCCCGCACAACTTCAATCGCCCCCATGCTACCCACGTCCCCATCGAAGTTTCCGCCATCTAGCACCGAGTCGATATGCGACCCGAAAAGCAATATGGGCAACTTCTCTTTGCCTGCACGCAGGCCGAAGACGTTTCCGACAGGATCAATCCCTACTTCAAGCCCCGCTTGCTTCATCAAACCTGTGACGTATTTGCGGGCAGCCAAGTCAGTTTCCGAGAACCCTAGGCGAGTTACGGCACCTTCTGGGTTCTGGCCGAACTCGGCCAATTTTTCAAAAGTGCCTTGTAGGCGTTGCGAGTTGATATGAAAAGTCGGTGAGCTGGCACTCTGGGCTTGTGCAACGAGCGGAAACAGCGAAGCACCCAAGACAAGAAATGTTGGTAGACCGAAGGTGATTCTTTGCAAACTCCGCGCAAACCTTCCCGAGTGCGAGATCTCCTTAGTGTTCATTGTTTCTTTCCTTGAATAGGAAATGCCACATCATTATCCGTGAGCAAAAATAGCAAGGTCTTATGACACCTTCCGCGTATACAATGCCAGCGGGTCAACCCATGCCGAACCAGACAGAAAGCACTGGCGGGTCCTATTCTATAGTCACGAGGATTCTGGAACGCGAGCCTCGCAGGAGCACAGCGCTAGAACAACGCCGTCGTTTGGCATCCGATTTATGAAGCGACCTATAGGCGTTACGGTCATTGCGGTGCTTAATATCCTTGGTGGGTTCGCACTTGCTGTAAATGAAATGCTGGTGTCGCCGGAGCGACCGCAAGGCAGATCGCTTGGAATACTGATCGTAGTGGTGCTGCTCGGTGTCGGGATTAGTGTGGCCTTGCTGAAATTGCAAAACTGGGCGCGCTGGGTCGCCATTGTGTTTTATGCATTGTCGTTGATCGCCATTCCGGTTCGGGTGATTAGAGCGCCCGGCATCGCTGATGCCGTGACTGCGTCGGTGCCGGGCTTATACCTGCTGTGGGCCGTCTGGTACCTGTTCCGACCGCTCGTCAAAGCTGCGTTTGGCCGTGGCCGGGTCAGCTAGCTCGACGGTCTGTTGCTCATTTGGTTTGGACCATAGCTTTGAAATTCGTCCTTAGGAGCTATGTAGGCCTCTTTTCCATTGGCTGTGCGACTGGGTGGAAGGGCAAGTTGCCAACGGCCAAATCATCAATTAAGCTTGATTTCTCCGCAGCTTACGATCTAAAGCCGGGATGGCGGAACTGGCAGACGCAGCGGACTCAAAATCCGCCGACCTTCGGGTCTTGGGGGTTCAACTCCCCCTCCCGGCACCAGAATTAACCTCAGTGTTTTGAATAACCTACCACCATCTTGAAGCGGCGCTTTCTAGGCAACCATTTCCAGTCAAAGCTTCTAACTGTAGTAAAACTGTAGTAATCCTTCGCGCGAGCATGCCGATTTTGCAAGAACTGTTTTCTTCATCAGAAGATCCACCGAACGTGGTGTTTGCACGAATCGCTTAAATCCGGATTGCAGTGCGCATGAAAGACATGAGCCCCGATTCCGATTCCCAGCGCTGCTCCTGCAAACATGTCCGCCGACCAGTGATCCCGGGCCATGAACCGGGTGACCGTCACGATGGTTGCTGCCGAGTAGGCCAGCGCCTGCACCCACTTTTGCGGATATTCGTGTGACACTACCGTCGCCATCGCGAAGGTGAACATAGAGTGTCCACCGGGAAATGAAGTGTTGATGTTGTGGTGCTTCCAAAAATCTCCATTCCCGTTTCCTTCGCCCGGGCGTTGCCGTGCCGCCAGTAACTGCATCGGTGTGTAGATCAGGAATGTGTTAACCAACGTTTCCAATTCCAGCACTCCCGTTTCCTTGGCGTGCTGATGATCGCCCTTGATACCCCATATCCACACTCCACCCAGCGTCGCTCCCAGCCCCGCGATCGCAACGTCGGAAGTGGCTTGATAAAACGTGTAATGTGCATTGCCGATGTGTTTCTCAATGTTCCGGTCTGTGGCTAAAAGCGCTGCCGTTCCTCCTAGCACCAGCGCGTCCCACTTAAGATTGGAAGGCTTGAAGGGAGCTCGATAAAGCTCCTTCTGGTCCTCCAAGGTTCTCTTCACAGAGCGCATTACCAGTCCTTGCGACTCCTGCGTTTGAATCTCTGGCTGCGGCGAGCTTTCCGTCGGGTCTTGCGCAGCCGACTCTTCTCCCCTTGTGTCTCGTTCAAACGTCTCCGGAGGCAGGGTAGAGATGTCGAAACTTCCGCCCGCAGGGATCTGAACTGTGCCTTCTACCGAAGATGGCAAAGATGGCAAGGCTTCGAATGACTCCGTTTGGCAACGGGCGCTGGCGGGAAACAGAGTGCCCGCGAATAACAGGAGCAGAATTGTATAAATATCGTTCCAACGTGGGTGCATGCGTCACTCCCCGTACGTGTCTGAGACCAGCTTAGATGCTTAGAAGGGGTCGACGGCTCCGTTGCTTGCACTTTATTCACGCAACCTTTCTCGAGTTCGCGATCCGAGAGTGCTGGATGCTTGTAGTTGCGAACTGGAATATGCACGACTTGAAATCCTCTTGCTCGATAATAAGAAACCAAATCCATTCGAAGATCCGCGCAGAGCCGCATCTGTCGCTGGTCCAGTAGATAAATGATGGATCGAATACCGAAGCTTGCCTTGACTCTCTAAATCCAGTTGTCAACCGCCGACTTCGGAACCTGACAGCGAAGTTTCTTGCCCGACCTGGGTCTCGGTCCACCTGCAAGTTGCTCCTTAATTAATTACTCCACCGGAACATGTCCCTCTCCGTTTCCCCGCAATTCGATTTCTTGGCCTTGGCGGTCAGAATGGACACCCGGAGCCAAAATCGGACTAACTTGAGGAAATGGTCATCCCATTGAAACTACATGGGTTAGCGTAACCCGTGCGATGGGGATTGCCAGCATTTGGCTGCGATTTGCCAGGTTTTCAATGAGGGTTGAGTACGGTAGGATGGGGGTAAGCTGGTAGATCCATTGTAACTAGTTGAATACATTATGGTTATTTATTACGTTAATTATATTCAGTCTGCGAGAAACGTGCACGATGGGGTTTGCCAGCGTTTTGCTGCGATTTGCCGGGGTTTGAAAGTTTTGGGGTGCGAAATTATTGCGAAATTATTAGGAGTTTAAGTAGTCGGCCAGTGATTCACGATGATATCGACTTTTCGTGCAGCGCGGGGACCATTTACCGAGATCGGGGGGTGTCTCCGCCAGGATTTGAGCCCGCGTTCAGTGATAAGGCTTCAGTTTTCCATAGGGTCTACACCTGCTGAAGGCAAGCAGGCGACAGAGCCTGTGGCGCATG
>Ga0193733_1000296_pt1 | contig 17548 bp, 10 predicted proteins | sample U1s2metaG_FD_145076 | JGI IMG/M metagenome (GOLD analysis project Ga0193733, IMG submission 145076) | Soil microbial communities from a riparian zone of the East river system, Colorado, United States - U1s2 | ecosystem: Environmental > Terrestrial > Soil > Riparian zone | place: USA: East River...
CGGAACGAGTGATCGGCATCATCCCGGAACGAGTGATCGGCATCATCCCGGAATCATGATCGCCATCATCCCGGAACGGGTGATCGGCATGCCCCGGAACACTGATCGGCATCGTCCGGAATCCCCACTCATGCGTCCTCTCCGTTATCTTAACGGAAGAACGCCTTCTCCAGTTCCAGCTGAGGCAAGACAATACGATAACGGACTTCGTCGCGTATCTCACAGCCAAGGAAGCGTTCTGCCAATCTCAAACAAAAGTCCGCTTTGACGGGCCCGAGGAAAATCTTCTTGCGGTCTATCTACATAGAGGCAGGAAGTTCCCGGAGAACTACGATGCCGTCGTCGTGGGTGACGATTTGTGGAAGCGGATTATCGCGAAGGAGGAATACAAACGGAAACAGACTGCCAACGAAGATAGCTACATCTGGGATGGTTTAATAGAAAGATTTGCCCAAGATTTTTTGGGCGGGCAATTAGAGTTTGCGCCCGGCCCATCAGAGACAGAACGTGCCTTTCGCCAAATGGCAAGAGAAGACAGGTTCGCCCGAAGGATTTTGGGAAAGAGTTTCAAGGAGTTTATGGACAATTCCCAGAGAGTTCTCTCTCGCATGATGAACTCTCCTTCCGGTGTGGTTTATGTATTCTTGGCATTACCGCGCGAGATACCGCGCAAAGCACGCGTAGCTGAGCTTGGAAATAGATGCTTCGTTGCGCGGGGCCTGAATCAGCAATCCATGCACGTCGTTGGTATAGCGACCGAGCGGTACGAAAAAGGACAAGGTTTCTCCTTGGACCTGTGTAACTTGTTCAAGCCCACATGGTCCGCTCAAAACCAGAAACACATGGAAGCAATGCAGAAGGACCTTGGATATTTTTCAAGTCCGAAGGTAACAAGAGATTCTGAAGACGAATACCCGAACACATAGACTGTATCCCCAGATAGAACAAAACTCAATTGTCAGTCAGCGTGCTACGAAATCCGTGAGAAGGAATCCTGCAAGCCTAGCGTCCGCTCAATGCCCGAATTGAGTGTGCGACTCCGCCGATCCGTGTACCCGCCGTGTACCTCACTTGGGCGAATCCGGTGTTTTTACCGTTTTTCTCGTTTAATAGAATCAATAACTTGCGCGCCTTCAACGCCCCTAGTAGTTCGATCCCCACCGCCCCTACCAAAGCTTTCTGTTTTCAGTCGATTGGATCGTTACGGACTCTTCAACCGGAACAAGGGCTTTGGCCAAGGTCACGTTTCGACTTAGCGAAGTCTCGCGGCTTCAATGATTTGCGACGGCGCGGCGCGGTCTGCGAAGCACCGAGCCGACCCGGAATCCCCACCGCCTCCACGAGTATCGCGTGGATTGAAACTCAGGACCGGACTGAGAGTGTATTTGGTCGGTCACCGCGAGGTGCCGGCTGATGTGTTTTTCGACGAGCCGCAAAGTCGCCCCGGAGTCCATGTTGGTTTCACATCACCCCGTCTCTGGATAACTTCCGGCTTGCCGACCATTCTGGAGTTGGCCTCGTTAATCACCACGAGCGCGTTTACCGGGACTGATCGTGGTCTGCTTCGGTCGTTTTGGGTCCGTGGTCTCCCGTTCCCAAATGCGAGGCACCTGGGGCACCCATTTCAATGGAAGAACACACTTCCATGGCACCTAGGTCCCGCAAAGTCAGAATCCTCCTCTTCAAAAATCTTCCGCCATTCCGGCATAACCCTGGTCTTCAAATACCACGTTTGAGGTATTCACCAGGGCTAGCCCCAACAACTCGCTTGAACGCCTTACTGAACGCAGCGTCGGACTCGTAACCGACCGACCGAGCAACGTCTATGAGCTTCTTGTCATGCTGTTGTAGTAACTGCATCGCCTTCTGCATCCGCCACTCGGTTACGTATTCCAGTGGTGTTTGTCCGAGTAGCTCTTTAAAACGTGCTGCGAATGCGGAGCGAGACATGCCCGCCGCTTCGGCCAGGGATGCGACCGTCCAAGGTGTATTCACTCTGTCGTGAATGGCACTCAGGGCAGTGCCCATTTGAGGATCGAAAATCGCACGAAGCCATCCTTTGTTGCGTTCCGGTCCCGACGCGATATGCGCCCGGAGCACCTGGATAAACAGAACCTCGGCCAGCCGAGTCGCGACTACTTCAGATCCCGGCACCTGTTCTGCCATTTCTGACGCCAGCGCTTGCATTGTGATGTGAAGAGCAAGCGTGCGTGCCTGCTCGGCCTTAATCAGAATGAAGCTCGGCAATAACTGAGTGATCGGCTTGAGGCTGGCGCGATCGAAACTCAGCGACCCACAGACGATTGTCGTCGGTGCGCCACCACCTCCATAATGAGCGACATTGTTGTTGGCTTTGGCCCCGATCTCGCGGAAACTCCACCTCGGACGTGTTCGCGGGCTGTCGCGCAAAACAATCGAAGTCCCCCGGGCAAGCAAAAAGCAATCACCACCGGTGAGGGGAATCGGCTCCGGAATCCCTTCCACACTCAGCCAGCAGTTGCCGCGCGAAAGCATGGCGAAGTGCGCCGAATCTGTGGGTGACATCTTTTTGTCGGAAGGCGTGACTTTTTCTTCGGTCTGCTTTTCCTGTTCTACGCCCCACGGGGCTGTGGCTTCGAGCCTGTGCAGACCGAAAGCGGTTACGTGCATCGTTCTGAAGATGTCTGTTACCGGGTCCAACTCATCCTCCTATTTTGGACGAATAGACAAAATATTAGGACTCCTGAACAGTTCTCGTCCACTGCCAGAGACATCTAGTATCCTGTACGCAATGCTAACACATCTACCGAAGGGAGCAATTATGGGAAAGCTAGAGGGTAAGGTGGCAGTCGTCACGGGAGGATCGAGCGGTATGGCGCTGGCAAGCGCCAAGCGGTTCGTTGAAGAAGGCGCCTACGTTTTCATCACGGGCAGGAAGCAGGAGGCGCTCGATGAGGCCGTCAAGCTGATTGGCCGGAACGTGACGGGCGTGCGCGGTGACGCGGCCAATCTCGACGACCTCGACCGTCTGTTCGACACGGTCAAGCGGGAAAAGGGCAAGATCGACGTCCTGTTCGCGAGCGCCGGCAAGGGCGAAGCCGCAAAACTGGGCGAGATTACCGAGGAGCACTTCGATGCGGCCTTCGGCCTGAATGCGCGCGGAACGCTGTTTACGGTTCAGAAGGCGTTGCCGCTGTTCAACGATGGTGGATCGATCATCATGACCGGGTCCGTGGCTTCGGTGAAAGGTTTTCCTGGTTTCGGCGTGTATGCGGCGAGCAAGGCGGCATTGCGCTCATTCGCACGCACGTGGCTCAACGAACTGAAGGGCAGGAATATCCGGGTGAACGTGCTGAGCCCGGGGCCGATCGCCACACCGATGCAGGAAGAAGTTCTCACCAAGGAGGCGAAGGAGATGTTCGAATCCCTGATCCCGCGGGGAAAGATGGGTCAATCTGAGGAAATCGCGACGGTCGCGCTGTTTCTTGCTTCAGACGATTCGAGCTTCGTGAATGGGGTGGAGTTGTCTGTCGACGGCGGCTTCTCGGCCATCTGAAAATCGGCGGATCTCGGTGAGTGCATGATCGCCAAGGCACTCACCGAGATCCGATAGGTAACCTAAGACTTTCAAGTCGTTGTATCGAAAGCGCGCGAACACACCGTGCTCGTGCATGCGCCTTGCCCTTCGCGCTTCCGATACAACACTAAGACTTCCCGGGACCAATCGAGCAGTGGCGCGCCCGAGGGGCCGATTTTAGAACTCTACAGAACTGTCCTTGCTCTACGCTCAGATTTGAGTCCCCGTAATGATCAACCCCACAGTCTCGCGGGGCGGGTCATTTGTGGACAGGATGTGGCCACGGCTGTCTATGTTCAAAAATGAACAGACTCCCGACTCGCTCTCCTCTATAAAAGCTAGGCCTACCTTCTAGGTTTTGCGTTGTTGACCCGACGCCGCAGATACTGCCTCGAGAAAGATCTATCAATCAAATTGAAGCTATACCAATTAAGGAATGGACAAACGACATGTCATTCAATTTAAAGAAGTTACCGATGTGGAAATACGGCGCTGTCAAAATGTGGTCCCTGGGTCTCGGCATGACACCCCTGCTGGTCGTTTTAATGGCCGGGTGCGGGTCATCTTATACTTCCCCTTCTACTCCCACTCCCACCCCCACGCTGACCTCGGTGGGCCCGAGTTCCGGCACGCAGGGACAGGCCGTGCCCGTCACCCTGACGGGAGCCTATTTCGGATCTGGATCCACGATCGGCCTGAGCGGAACGGGCATCACCGTCAGCAACACGATGGTGGCGAGCAGCACGTCTATCACCGCGACGTTTACCATCGCTGCAAGCGCTACGACCGGCTCCCAGAACGTCACCGTGACGAGTTCAGGAATGGCCAGCGGTTCGCAGACGTTCACGGTGAACTTGCTTCCAGTCATGGTAAGTTCCACGAACCCTGCGATTGGTGCCATCGCCGTCCCCATCAACGAGAAAATCATCGCAGTCTTCAGTAAGCCCATGGACCCTGCAACCATCACCACAGCAACTTTTGTGGTGGCGGGCGTAACCGGGGTAGTCACCTGTAATGCGGCCTGCAATATTGCGACGTTTGCGCCGACGAGCAATCTCACAGCCAGTACCACTTTTACCGCCACGATAACAACCGGGGCTAAAGACCCTGCAGGCAATTCCTTGGCAAGCCCCTTTGTCTGGTCCTTCACAACAGGTGCGACCACGGACGTCACCGCACCCACAGTGAGTTCCACGAACCCTGCGAATGTGGCCACGGGTGTGATGCTTAGTCAGAAAATTGCTGCAACCTTCAGTAAGGTGATGGACTCTTCAACGATCACCGCAACAACATTCACCTTGAAGCAAGGCACAACGGCTATTGCGGGCACTTTGAGCTACGCTGGAACAACCGCAACCTTTACTCCAACTGCCAATCTCGCAGCCAGTACTCTCTATACCGCAACGATTACTACCGGGGCTACAGACCTGGCTGGCAATCCATTGGGAAGCAACTTTGTCTGGACCTTCACAACAGGTATGACCTCAAATACGTCCCCACCCACGGTGAGTTCGACTGTCCCGGCTGCTTCTGCGACCGGTGTGGGGATCAATCAGACAATCAACGCAACCTTTAGCACGGGCATGGACCCTTCAACGATTAACACAGGAACTTTTACGCTGGCAGGGCCCGGTGTCACTCCGGTAACCGGAACAGTTACCTATAACGCGACAAGCCATGTTGCGACCTTTACGCCGACGAGCAGTCTCACATCCAGTGCCACATTTACTGCCACGGTTACAACCGGGGTTAAAGACCTCTCCGGCAATCCATTGGCGGCGAACAAGGTATGGACCTTTATGACCGGCACGACAATTACGGGTCAAGCGCCAGTAAACCTTCGTTCGCTCTCCACCTTCGTGGCTGTAGCCGGCGCCGGGCTCACCAACTCCAATTCCGGTGGTATGACCACGCTGAATGGGGACGTTGGGTTAAATCCAACTGCAACATGTCTCGGTGATGGTATTACTTGTGGTGCTATCAATCCAAAGATCAATGGCACATTGTACGCCAACGACCCCGCGGGCATCGCAGCCCAGGCAAAAGCAGACTTGCTTCTCGCATATAGCGATGCCACTGGACGACCGCCGGGTATGGTGGAAGCTGACTTGTCCGGGATGACACTCGCCCCCGGCGTCTATACGTCTGGGTCCACGATGAGCATAGCGGTAAATGGAGTTCTAACTCTCGACGCCATGGGCGACGCTAACGCTGTCTGGATCTTCCAGGTAGGGTCCGCCCTCACAGTCAATAACAGTGCCCAGGTTCTCCTGATCAATGGAGCCAAGGCTTCCAACGTATTTTGGGCGATTGGGTCTTCTTCCACTCTTGGAACAAATGTTAGTTTCAAGGGAAGCATCCTGGCTCAATCCTCAAACTCATTGGGTACCCTTTCAGTGGTGGAGGGCAGAGTGCTGTGCTCTACTGGCCAGGTCACATTTCTGTCCAATACAGTCACAGTGCCCGCTCCGTAAGGCAGGAGTTAGGCGTGGAAGCAGAATAAACCAGATGGCCCGGGTATGGGTAGGATCGACGGCAAGATTCCGGCGGAGTTGCCCGTACCTGGCTTGGCCAATTTTTGACTAGGGCGCTTCTCCATGTATGGACAGCGCCCTAGTTGATCTTTCTTCCATCCACCAATCCTCCAATCCTCTTTGCCAGGGCCTGAATGCAAAGAGATTACAGAGCAGCGTGCCCAATGGTCTGCGAAGCAAAGCGTGGGGATTCGATTTCGGTCGCAAATTCATCAGGTTGCTTGTGAAAGATTTGTGCGCTTGAAAGGATTTGAACCGTCAAGGTCCGGGGGCATAGTCGCTGCCAATAGGTCCCGATAAACGCTAGTGTTTTATCGGAGGCGCGCATTGGTGCAGGAAGTACAGATGGGTGCGATGCTCTTGCGCGCGTTCGATAAAACCGTTTGAAGGTGGCCGCTGGCGGTTGCGGCGGATGCGGTAGGGCGAGCTTCTATGGGATTTCTATCATGTTCAAGGGAGTTAATGCAAACAAGAGTAACTCCATGGAGATTAGGTTCCGCTGATACTGCATGACGTACGGAGCTTAGCACGCGAAGCGTCCGCCGCGCCAGCGGCTACGTTCTAACGGGATTATCGGGTGCGCCGAGAAAAGGCGCTGGTCCACAGCGGGAGTAAACCCGCCCGGGAACTGGTTCGCTCCACCCGGTAGCAATCAGAGCAGCAGTGGAGGCAACGAGACTGCTGAAGCCTCTGGTGTAGAGAGTCGCTAGGCGACTTGGTGAGCGTGCAGGCCGTAACGTGAGTGAACGCTGAGCAGGCCTCGAAACCGTTAATGCAGGAGCCGAGCCGTAGACCGAAACAGATTTCGGTGCTGAGCGAGACAGGCGAAGGGAAAGTGTCTGAGGAATGGGTGGGAGAAGCGCCAATTTTTTGGCTTTGGGACTTTGCCGTGGCCGTCGGAAAGGCTTTGCACTCAAAAACCTGGCTGGCGCATTACAGACTGACGGGGTCGAGTGTACATGATCGGTCGGCCGGGAAGTCAAAACGGAAATCCCGGCTTAGGTGAATACCGAACAGATTGAGACGGTCTCGATGCGAATTGAAGGGCACCCCGCTAATTTAGACGGTCAGGGCCTCCGCTCTTGGTACGCCTTCCAGAGTCAAGAAGATCTCATTCGGAGCTCGGTTCTTGACGGTGCTCAAAGATACCTCTTCTCGAGAATATTTTCATGGTTCGCTTGTGACGCCGAAGGCGGCATGATTTATTCGTATCTCAACGCTGCTATCGGATCGACGCGCATGGCTGACGAATTGTTAAAGCCGCTGATTCTTCTCACGAACTGGAGCGAAGCAGCTTGAATCCCTTCGGTAGTGGCGTTCGTATCGCCCTGTGCATTTCAGTCGGCGCGAAGAGCCTGTATGACGTCGATGCGGGCGGCGCGGGCGGCCGGGAGCCAGGACGCGACGACTGCGGCGGCGAGCAGCACGAACGCAGAGAGGATCACGGGCAAGGCGCCCGGCATTTTCACTTCGAAGAAATAGCTGCCCGCCAAACGCGCCGCGACGTACCCGAATGCCGCGCCTGCGAGGACACCGGCCACAGCCATCACGGCGCCTTCCGTGACGACGCCTTTCAAAAGACGCTGCGGCTGCGATCCAAGGGCGAGCCGGATACCGAATTCGCGCGTCCGCGCGCTGACCGAAAATGCCAGCACGCCCGCGACGCCAACCAACGCAATCGTCAACGCGACCGCTGCAAACACTCCGAACACCAGCGAGTTCAAACGGTCCGGCGTGAGCACCTCCGCGCGGACGTCTTCGAGAGTGGCAGCATGTTCAATAGGCTGATCGGCGGACATGTCGCGGATAAGGCGCGTGACCGGCGTGACGAGCGAATAAGGATTTGCGCTGGTGTGGATGAAAAGGTGGCCGCCAAACACGGGACCCTCTTCAGAGGAGCTATACACGGTGAGGATGGGCCCAGGAATGAGGTGTTGGTCGTCAATATCGGCAGTGACGCCGATGATGCGGTGCGGCGCGCCGCTAATGCCGGGAGCGAATCTCAGCACGGGATCCGTCCAGAAGACGTGGCGATTAACGGCATCCTGATTGGGGAAGATGCGCTTTGCGAGAGTCTCACTGACGATAACGACGGGCTCTTTCCCTTTTTGGCCGTCGAGATCGTCGAAATCACGGCCGGCGATGATGGGAACGCCGAGCGAAGCAAAGAATCCGGGAGAAATGACGCGCCACTGCGCGCGAGGATCCTCTTCGCCAGCGGCATGAACGCGACCGTCGGCGGAGAATTGGAGGCCGAAACCACCATCGCGCCAGGGAACAGCCATCCCGAAAGCGGTCTTGCTGACGCCGGGCAGCGCGTCAATACGACGAATGCATTCCTTATAGAAATCGACCACTTGCTGAGGGGATTTTCCGTAGGACATAACGGGAACGTTGACAGTGAGGACGTGGCGTGTATCGAGGCCCGTCTGCGCCATTTGCAGCGCGATCAGCGTGGTGATGACTGTACTTGCGCCGGTCAGCAGCACGAAGGATGCAGCGATTTGTACCACCGCGAAGATTCTTTGGCGGCGGCTCGTGCTGCCGGTGATCCGGAGGCTGCCGCTCGACAGGTTGAGGCCATTGGACGTGCCGGCCGACGGCAAGCGGGGGACAAACGCCAAAATCACCGCGGCGACGACGGCCAGCGCCGCTCCGACCCAGAGCAGGCTGGAATCAACCGTCAAATCGAGCGCACGGACCGAGAAGCGTGAGGCGTAGCGAGCCAGGACGGCCACCAGCGGCTGGGCGCTCCATACACCGACCGCGGCCCCAGCGCCGCAGAGCAAAAGGCTTTCGGCCAGCAGCATGCGGCGCAGCGCGCCTGTGCTTGCGCCGAGCGCCGCGCGGATCCCCAGCTCGCCTTCGCGGCGAACCGTGCGTGTAAGAATCAGGTTGGCGACGTTGGAACACGCGATGATGAAGACCAGCGCTGATGCTGCGAGCAGCACCAGCAGCACGGTTCGGGCGCCCGAGGTGATCTGGTCGCGAAGCAGCTTGGCCCCGATCTGGTAGTTCGCTTTGGGCGAATAGTCGCCGGGATGTTCTTTGGTCATGGCTCCGTAGACGGTGCGCAATTCGACGCGGGATTGCTCGAGTGTGACACCGGGAGCGAGACGGCCAAAGAGCTCGGTCATACGGTGGAGGCGGTCGGTGACCATGGTGGCGGAAAGATGATGCGGGCTGGTGACGACGTTGGCGATGATCTCCGTATCTTGGGGGTAGGGGACGGAGGGCTCGAGGACGCCGATAATGGTGGCGGAGCGATCGCCCATGGGCCCGCTGCCAAGCCGGACGGTTTTGCCGAGGACGGAAGGATCCTTCCCAAGAGTGGTCGCCCAGAAACGATAGGTGAGAACGACGACGCCGGCAGCTTTGGGACCGTCGTCTTGACGGCCGACGAGACGACCGAGGACGGGGTGGAGGCCCATGACTTCGAAGAAGGGGCCGTCGACGACGCCAGCTTGAACTACGCGAGGCTCACCCAAGCCGATCATGGTGAACTCGATGGTCGAGAATTCACCGAACGCGCTCAGGGTTTTGACGCTGGCGCGCAGATCGTGGATTTCGGGCACGGAGAACGCTGAGTTGTCGTCGCCGACGCCCGGGGCGCTCTGGCGAATGTAGATCAGCCGGTCCTCGTCGCGGTTGACGAGAGGCTTGAGGAGCACGCCGCGAACCAGCGTGAAGATGGCGGCGTTGGCGCCGATGCCAAGGGCCAGCGTCAGGATCACGGTGATCGCAAGCCCTTGCGTCCGCATGAGCGAGTAAAACGCAACCCTCAGATCGCGAAAAAATGACATAATTTTGCTCTTCCTTCCCGGAAGTCAGTCTCCCAAGCGATAGAAGCAACCACTAAGTTTGCATCCGTTTTGCCTCATCTTAGCGAGCTGATGTCGAAGATAGAAATGCAATTAGCAATCCACCGTACCGATCAATCTAAGTTCTTTTCTGTGAGCGTGTTACTCCAATACGCCAGGGTGTCTTATGCCTCGCATTGCGCGATTTTGGGATGCTTTGCCCAGATTCGGACAGCCTCCGTCGTGCAAGCAGCCGGGCATGTGCTCCGAAAATTCAGGCCTTTGCCAGGCAATCAACGAGCTGGTCCAGCGTTCGGGTAAAGCCCTGCGGCATGGCCTTGAACCCCGCCTCGAGAGTCTTGCGCTCCGACTCGGTCGCATTGATTGGAAGCCCGCGCGGTGTGAGCTTCGTGCTGCCTTGGTGCTCGGCGAATCCGCCGATACTGGACGAGTGTCGGCAACTCTTCCCCAATCCGATAAGGGAAGAGTAGCTCGTCATCCAACCAGAATCGGGCGCAAGCGTCACTGGAGCTGCAACTTGCCACAACGGGCTTAGGGGAGATTTCACTTAAAACAGATAACGGTTTCCCCATCCCGGATCGTTTCCAAGTGGAAGGGGATTTCCTAACATCTATCCGGTTGGGTTCCCCATGGGTCTTAATTTCTTACGGTCATCTTAACTTGGCGTACTCGGCCTTTGCAGCGATTAGGATGGGTATGTCCGGGTCGGCGTCTTTCCACAGCGTGAGGAAATCCTGATACGCGGCGTGTGCCTTCGCGGAGTCGCCCTGCAAGGCATAGGCGCGGGCGAGGCCGAGATGCGCGAGCGCGCCGATGGGTTCCATGACCACAAGGCTGCGATGGTCGAGGAGCTTCTGGAACTCAGCGGCGGCCTCAGTACCGTGATGCGCCCCAAGATACGCTTCCCCACGCACGAAGGCAGGATACAAACTGAATGAGAATGAGCCATTGCTGGGTGTTGCCAATTCATATGTAGTAGCGGCCTGAAGAACCGCACTGGCCTTCGAAGCCTCGGCGCGGCTGAGGGCGATTTGCGCGTGGAGAGTGGGCACGCAATTAAACTGCACAATGCTATCTTCCGGGAAGCGCTTGGCCAAATCGTCGGCCAGTTTATCCGCCTGGGCTGCATCTCCGGCCAGAGCCAGTGCCAGTGCCCCTGCGCATTGAACATCGTGGCCGTTCGAAAGCGCGAGCGCCGCCCCTACCAGATGTCGGGCTTCAGTAGCATTGCCGAACAGGGCTTCCCTTACACCAGCACTGGCTTCGTAGCCCGCTGCTGTTTCCTTTTCTTCAGCCCTCTTGGCTGAAGCCACGGCGCGGCGGGAAAACTCCCGCGCCTTGGCCAACCGCCCGGAGTAGGCAGCCGTGTCGGCTTGGGCCGCTAGAAGCACGTCTTCCACACCCAGCTTGTCGGCAGACCAGGCCACCTGCTGGGCCATCCCCGTCGAATCATTCTCCAAGAAGGCGAGGCCATATAGATCGAAGCGCAGGGTAGGCGAGTCGAGGTTTTTCGCCAGTGCTTCTTCGGCCGTCGCTCGGGCCTCCTTCAGGCGATTCAGATTGAGGTATGCCACAACGAGGTTGGCGTAAGCCCCGGCGCTTCCAGGCTCGAGGCGGAGGGCTTCGCGGAACTCCCCGAGGGCTTTTTCATGTCGACCGAGGTTCACGTAGACGCCACCCAAGTTGGCTCGCGGCACGAAATCTCGCGGGTAGGTTTGCGCCCAGAGTTCATAAGCTTGGCGTGCCTTTTCCATGTCTCCGGTGACAAAGAAGTGGTAGTGGGACTCAGTGTAGAATTTCTCGCGTTCGCTGACGCGCTCGCTCAGTTGGTAGGCTTTACGCGTGTTCTCGTCCGCCAGGCTGGTTTCGCCCAGGTTCGAATAGCAGACGCCGAGGGAGGCATAGGCCATGGCGAAATTCGGGTCGAAGTGAATGGCGCGCTGAAAGAAAGGCAGGGCCCCGGCAAAGTCGGATTTTCCCATCATCGTTTTCCGTCCTAGGCTATAAGCTTGTAGAGCTTCCAAGGAAGGCGTGGTGGCCTGTTCGATGGGCGTATCGAATTTCTCCACCGTGCTCAGCGACTCGCCCAGCTTCCTGCGCAGTCTCGTCGCGGCCTCACCGAGTGCTTTCAGGACTCTTTCTTTTCCATCCGCCGTCACTTGCTCTTCAGCCAGGGAATCGCCGGTGCTGCAGTTCACTGCAGTAAGGTCCAGAACATACTGGCTCCCCAAGCTCGCAATCGAGCCGCCGACGTATGCCTTGCTGCCGGCGCGCTGGCAGAGTTCCCGGACAATTTTAGGAGTGAGCGGCGCGTCCGCGGGCTGAGCCATGAGGCGCAGCGTTTGCTGGACGCGCGACTCCGAGATAAGGCCGAGGAAGGGAGATTGCTCAAGCTGCGCGGCGAGCCCCTGGCGAAGCGTGCCGTCAAAAACGGGATCACCCGTCGAGTTGGCAAAGTCAGCGAGAACAATGGTGTCCTTCTCGGCCAGGGCATGGGCATGACGCGCATAGTACAACCATCCGCCGACGGCCAGCGCAACGATAGCCAGCCCGGCTGGAATTACGATTCTCCAGCCGGTGCCGATGGCACGAGGGTAGCTGGTGGTGCCCTTCAGGTCGGCGTCGCGCTTCAACCGCTGCAAATCAGTGCGGATTTCCGCGGCCCTCTGGTAGCGCAGATTGCGGTCCTTTTCGATCGCCTTGCTGATGATTTCTACGAGCTTCTGCGGCAGGCTCGGACTTAGCTGTGCTAAGGGAATCGGGGCTCGATTCAGAATCGCATCATGGATAACTGCGGCGGTTCTGCCAGGAAACGCCCTCTGCCCCGCTACGATCTCGTACAGGACTGCGCCGAAGGAGAACAAATCCGTCCGCGCATCCAGTTTTTCGCCACGAGCTTGTTCCGGAGACATGTAGGCTATCGTGCCCACTGGCGTGCCGGGACTCGTCAGCGGTTCGTCTGTCGTAACTGTCGGCATCGCAGAAAAACCGGCACCCTCGTCGCCGGAGGTCAATTTTGCCAGACCAAAGTCGAGGATTTTCGCGTGTCTGCTCTTTGTGACGAAGATGTTCGCCGGCTTGATGTCCCGGTGAATGATGCCCTGGGCATGGGCTGCATCGAGCGCGTCCGCAATCTCGACTCCAAGGTCCAGCACCTCTTCGAGTGGCATGGGCTCGCCTTCGATACGATGTTTCAGCGTCTGGCCATCCAGAAACTCCATAACGATGAAAGCCTGTCCATCCTGGTCGTCAATCTCGTGAATGATGCAGATGTTGGCGTGGTTCAAGCCCGATGCGGTTTTGGCCTCCCGCTGGAAGCGGCTCAGTGCCTGAGGATCTCTGGCTATATCATCGGGGAGGAACTTCAGGGCAACGAAGCGGTTGAGTCTGACATCCTCGGCTTTGTAGACGACACCCATGCCTCCGCCACCGAGTTTTTCAAGGATGCGATAGTGCGAGATGGTTTGGCCGATCAAGAGCAGAGGGCTCCGCCCCTGGAGGAAGATGTTAGGGGCGATAGTGGCTGACGTCAACGGGGCGTGGGTCAATCGCTGGAAACGAGTGAGTCATATCCATTTGCCTGATGAACGGGCTACTCGTAGAAGTTGCCAAACTGGGCATTTCGATTCGAGCCACCACGTTATAACTCCCGGATGGCCAACCGGAAATTGGCCGATTACTTCAGAGTGGCCCGTGACTCGGGCACACCACACAGACGGTCGATGATCGGTTGCGAACGAGGTCCTTCTACGTGTAGTCCGGCCTATTGTCCAATTAGCAGGCTGTGCATGCCCCGGTCACGAGGCTCATTTTTTCTTCAGCTCGGCGGTCCAGTTGGTGATGACGTTTAGGGGCAGCGTGCTCGTGTCCGGCGCGGCGCTTCCGATGAAGCGCTGGCCGTCTTTCGGATCAACATCGAAGGTTGCGTGCGTGCGGGTGTTAATGAAAGGGGAGCGATACAGCGGGTGTACTCCTTCAACCACCATACTTTCAGCCGATTCTCGGATGGCCGCAACCATCAGATTTCCCGCCGAAGAGGCAAAATAAATTTCCTTTCCGTCCCCCCGCCATGCTGCGGCGGGTTGTGTGGTTTCTGAGCTGATCTGCCACTTGCCAACACCCTTCGGGAATGACGTTACGTAAAGTTGCAGGTTACCCGATTCTCTCGACATATACGCAATCCACTTCCCGTCGGGCGAGACTCGGCCGTCAAAGTGGTCAAAGGTACCATTGGGGAATAGAGGGAATGGCTTTCGATCACCAAACATGGGGAGGATCCATATTTGTTGGGCACTCAAATCCCCACAATTGAGGACGATATACTGCCCATTTCGCGTCCAGTCTGTCGGGTGGTTCACGTTATCTGAAGATAGCAACAACTCCCGCTCGCCAGCCCCATCTCCGCGCTTCACAAAGAGGTCGGTGTATTTCGTACCGGCTTTCTGTACTGAGTACGCCACTCTATTTCCGTCGGGCGACCACGTAACAAACCAGGCGTCCTCTTCGAACGTGAGGCGCGTACGCGCTCCCGTCTTGAGATCAAATACGTAGGCAACCCCGTGAGGCGATTCGCTAGCGAAACTCACGACGGCAGCGCGAGTTCCGTCGGGCGACAGACGTAAATCCACAAGTTCTCCCGAGAATGGCGCAGGCCCCAGGCGGTGTCCGCTTCGGTCGAACCAGAAGACAGGATATTTCGCTTCTCCTCAGCTTTGAAAAACCAAAACACCATTCTCTGAAGCGGAGACCATTATTCCCCAGTTTCCGTTTTCCCGGAGCACCTGACCGATAGATATTGCATCTCCCCGCAGCTCCAGAAGGTCCACGTCAAACGGCTGCGCCATCAAGCTCCCGTCTCGGAAGTAAAGGAGGTTTCCCGAAGAATATAAGGCCCTCGCATTTGTCTGCAGGATGAGCTTATGGTTTCCTCCGTCAATGCTCCCGGCATAAATTGCAGAACTTTCAGACTTGCCGCTCACATGATTCGCTGCCAGATACAGGAAGTGTTTTCCATCAGGGAGAAAGTAGGGCCATCGATGCGTGGAGTGCTGGGGTCGGTCCAGAGCCGTAACGGGAACCGGCTTACCTCCCGAAGCAGGCACACGATAAATTACCTCATAGATATCAGGCGCAAAAAGGATCACGTTCCTGGCCCAGGTGCCTCCCCGCGCGTCCGGCGCAGGAGCTAAGGTCCTGGGTGGCCCTCCCGCCAGCTCCACCCTCTTGAGTTGTTGCTCAGCAAAGAAGCCGATGGATTTTCCGTCCGGAGACCAGAACGGGAACTTTCCCGCCTCCGTCCCAGGTAGCGGCTTCGTTGAAGTACTGTCCGAGGACCGCAAGAAAAGCATCTGCTTTCCTTCGGATATTCCAACGAACACAAGATTCCGACCGTCCGGCGAGATGGCAGCAGCTCCGGCCTGATCGCCAAGCGTGACAAGGGTCAAGTTGGGCGGCGGAAGGATGATAGACCGCACGACCGGGGCGGCACTTTCCCTATGCGACGAGAGATAGGTAGTGATCACTCCCATCGCGAGAAGCAGGACCGCCCCGCCGCCGATGAGAAGAGTGTGGCCCCAGCGTGTTTTTGTGCTCGTCGCCCCCTGCGGAATCGCGCTTTCGCCCGAAGACTGGGCCCACAGCAATTCGTTCTTCAGGTCACTCGCGCTTTGCCAGCGTTCTTCGGGGTCTTTGGCGAGGCAGCGGCGAATTGCGTGATCGAGCACGGGCGGCGTCATTGGCTTGGCTACGGTGATTGGTGCAGGCTCTTTTTCGAGGATGGCAGAGGCGACGCTGAGCTGGCTCTTTCCTTGGAACGCCCGTTGGCCCGTCAGCATTTCGTAAAGCACAGAGCCAAGAGAAAAGATGTCGCTACGGCCATCGAGTTCCTTCCCCTCGATCTGCTCGGGCGACATGTACTGGAATGTGCCGACGATCGTGCCCTGCTCCGTGACTGGAGAGTTTTGGGACACGGCAGTGAGTGTCGCGGCGGTGGCCAGGGGAGCAGCGGGCTTGGCAAGGCCAAAATCCAATAGCTTCGCGCCCGCTGGGGTCAGCATGATGTTGCCGGGCTTCAGGTCCCGATGGACCACGCCGCTGCGATGGGCTTTGCCTAGTGCGTCGGCGATCTGCATTCCGTACTTGAGGACTTGATCGAGAGGCAGCGGACCCTTTTCGAGGCGCTTTGCGAGCGTGTCACCTTCAACGCACTCCATGACGAGATAGTCGATGCCATTCTGGCTGCCAATATCGTGAAGCACACAGATGTGCGGATGATTCAGGCTGGAGATGGTCTTTGCTTCCCGCTCGAAGCGCTGCTTACGAATGGGATCAGAAGAGAGTTGTGCGGGAAGAATCTTGACGGCGACAGTGCGGTCGAGCCGCGTGTCCCATGCCCGGTACACCTCCTGTGGTACGCAAGAATTCCATCCGGCTCCCATCTGACAGAGATGTTGGCACTTATTTGTTCGGCTTACGTGACTTGGAAAACCCGGGAAGCCAGCTCGGCTGGCAGAAAATACCCCTCAGCCTGACTGACCTTGTGCCATTCTGAAAGCCTATGCTTCGATTTTTTCCGAACGCTAAGCGCTCACTGGATTCTCTGCTTAACTTGATCATCGATCTGGTCGCGGACGGGCTTCTTTTCTTCCGTCTCCTGTTCCGCTCGCGCACATCCCTGAGCGTGGAGGTCCTCTTCCTGCGAAAGCAACTGGCCTTCTATGAGGAGAGGCAGGTCCAACCAAGACGATTGAACGACTCCGCCCGTTTCTCCCTGATGCTCTGGTCTCGCTTATGTAATTGGAAAGAGGCCTTGGTCATCGTCAAACCCGAGACCCTGATTGGCTGGCATCGCAAGGGTTTCCAGTTGTTTTGGAAATGGAAGTCACAAGCCGGTCGGCCACGAATTCCTGAGAACATCCGCAAACTCATCGTGCAAATGGCACAAGAGAATCCGACTTGGGGACAAGCGCGCGTGTCAGCGGAGCTGTCGGTGAAGCTGGGTATCTATGTTTCTCCACGTACAGTACGCGCCTATTGGCCTCCCGAGCCGGAGCGACGAGGCCGTCGGAGGACCTCTTCGCAGAACTGGAGGACGTTTGTCCGCAATCACGCCCAGCGCATCGTCGCCTGCGATTTCCTGGTCGTGGTAACCGCTGGGTTCCGAACTCTCTATGTGTTCCTCCTGATGGAGGTCGGGACACGGCGCGTCGTGCATTGCAACGTCACCGCGCATCCAACGGCAGCCTGGACCTTGCAGCAGCTTCGCGAAGCGATCCCCAGCGATCATTCCTACCGTTTCCTGATCCATGACCGTGACTCGATCTTCTCGGCAGAGGTTGACCAGCAGCTCAAGGCTTTTGGATTGCGGGTGCTGCACACGCCCGCGCGAGCGCCAAAGGCAAACGCCTATTGTGAAAGATTAGTGGGAAGTGTACGCCGTGAGTGTTTGGATTTCATGATTCCGCTAGGCGAAAAACATCTGCGCAGAATCCTGTCAGAGTGGGTTACTCATTACAAGTACGTTTCATACTGCCCCACCTCGCTATGTGGTTGAAAAACCGAGTGTACTCTGTTTTGAAGTTGGTATTGCGGGGTTGCGATTGCTGCCTCGGACGCGCGCGAGGAAGTGTGTGGCAGCC
>Ga0193733_1000297_pt1 | contig 17500 bp, 9 predicted proteins | sample U1s2metaG_FD_145076 | JGI IMG/M metagenome (GOLD analysis project Ga0193733, IMG submission 145076) | Soil microbial communities from a riparian zone of the East river system, Colorado, United States - U1s2 | ecosystem: Environmental > Terrestrial > Soil > Riparian zone | place: USA: East River...
CGACGTTTGCCGCCGCGGCCGGAGAGTACACCGGTCGCTGGTTCGACGAAAAATTTCAAAAGGAAAAAGAGGACGCCGAGGCAAGACCCGAGAGATTGTGGGAGGACAAACGGGCCGCCGCCATCGGCGCGAAATGCCTGGGAAAGCCGGGCGTTGCCACCGAGGAGGCGAAGCCCGCCTCGCAGCTTTCTCCGCTTCTCTATGACTTGACGAGCCTGCAGCGCGAAGCGAACGGCCGCTTCGGCTTCTCAGCCAAAACCACGCTCGCGCTTGCCCAGGCGCTCTACGAAAGACACAAAGCCCTCACCTATCCGAGGACCGATTCGCGCGCACTACCCGAGGACTACCTCGCCACGGTGAAGAAGACGCTTGACACGTTCGTAGCGCAGAAATCGGGCTACGCGCGCCACGCGGCTCAGATACTCAAGAAAGGCTGGGTCAAGCCGAACAAACGCATATTCGACAACAAGAAGATCTCCGACCACTTCGCGATCATCCCCACGATCCAGAGGCCGGGGCATCTCTCCGAGGCGGAAGGGAAGCTTTACGATCTGGTCGTGAAGCGCTTTCTCGCGGTGTTCTTCCCGGCAGCGGAATATCTCGTCACGACGCGAATCACCCGCGTCGAAGGCGAAGGGTTCAAGACCGAGGGCCGAGTGATGACCCAAGCCGGCTGGCTCCAAGTCTACGGCAAAGAAGCCGAAACGGGCGAATCGCCGAGCCTCGTTGCAATCGAGAACGAAGAAAGAGTGCGCACGCGTGAGGTGGATGTTCGCGCCATTCGGACCAAGCCGCCGGCCCGCTTCACGGAAGCCACGCTGCTCTCGGCGATGGAAGGCGCCGGAAAACTGGTCGAAGACGAGGAGCTGCGCGAAGCCATGAGCGAGAAGGGATTGGGTACTCCGGCAACCCGCGCGCAGATCATCGAGGGTCTGATTTACGAGGACTATGTGCACCGCATCGGTCGCGAGCTCCAGCCGACGCCGAAGGCGTCGTCGCTCCTCTTCGCGTTGCGCCACTTTGGGGTGAACGAGCTGTGCTCTCCGGAGCTAACCGGGAACTGGGAATTCAAACTCAAGCAGATGGAGCACGGGGATCTTCCGCGCAGCGCGTTCATGGAACACATCGTCGATCTCACCCGCGAGATGGTTTCGCGCATCAAGCACGGTGACATCCCCGATACCGTGTTCCTCACCCTGAAGACTCCGTGTCCCAAGTGTGGCGGCAAGGTGCAGGAAACCTATCGCAAGTTCAAGTGCCAGAAGTGCGACTTTGCGATCTGGAAAGTCGTGTCGAGCCGCGAGTTCGCTCCCGAGGAAATCGAGACGCTGATCGCCAAGCGTTTGGTGGGGCCCTTGACGGGTTTCCGCAGCCGCGTCGGCAAGCCGTTTGCCGCGATGGTGCGGCTTACGCCCGAGTTTCGCGCCGAGTTCGACTTTGGGCAGCAGGCGGATGCCGACGGCACTGCGGCGAAAGTGGACTTTTCAGCGCTGACGCCGCTCGGCCCCTGCCCAAAATGCGGCGGCCGAGTGTTCGAGCAGCCGATGGCCTACGTCTGCGAGAACAGCGTCAACCCCGAGCGGCGCTGCGACTTTCGCTCCGGACGCGTCATCTTGCAGCGACCCGTCGAGCCCGAGGAGATACGGAAGTTACTCGCGACGGGAAGGACCGATCTTTTGCACCGATTCATCTCCCGGAAAGGCAGACCGTTTTCGGCGTTCTTGGTGCGCGGCGCAGACGGCAAGGTGGGGTTCGAGTTTGCGCCTCGCGCGGCGCGAGCTACCACGCGCCCGTCTGCGACGGCCACGGCACCCGAAAGAACCCCAACGAAGTCGAAAACAGAGAGCAAGACGCGTGCGAAGCGACCTGCCAATCGCGGGCGGGCGGTTCGAAACAAGAAAGCGGCTTAGATACCGGCGCCCGCAATCGCGGGCGGCTTTCAGACGTCAAGCCGGGCGACCAACGCGTTCTGCTCGATGAACAACCGCCGGGGCTCGACGTCGTCGCCCATCAGCTTGGTGAAGATCTCATCCGCGGCGATCCCGTCTTCGATCTGCACTTTGAGCAGCCGCCGAGACTGCGGATCCATCGTAGTCTCCCAAAGTTGCTCCGGATTCATCTCTCCGAGGCCCTTGTAGCGCTGGATCGCCGCACTGCGCTCGACTTCTCCGAGCAGCCACTTCATGGCTTGCGGAAAATCGGCAACCCCTTCTTCCTTGTCCTCGCGCTTGATCACAGCACCAGGCCCGATGAGGCCCTGCAGTAGCTGCGCGATCCGGTTGAGTTGCTGGTAGTCTCCCGACGATAGAAAGTCATCGTCGAGCACGCTCGTTCGGACATTTCCGTGGTGGGTCCGCTCGATCACCAGTTGGTGGCGCTCGTTCTTGCCGTCGTAGCGCGCGGTTACATTGACCCCGTTCCCTTTGGCAGCCATGGCCTGTTTGAGCCGGAGCGCGCTCGCCCCCGCAGACTGCGGATTGGAAAGATCGACTTTAACGCCACGCATGAGCGCGGCCAAGGCCTCGACGTCGATGATCTTCGAGGCTCGCACCACCACCGCCTCGGCAAATAGGTAGGCCTTGGCGAGCTGCTCAAGCGTCTTGCCCTCGATTGCTTGCCCTCCCTTTCTGGGCGCGAGAGACGCTCCCACCAGAGCCTGTGCGAGCATGAACTGCGCACGCTCGTGGTCGTCCTTGAAATAGCGTTCCTGCTTGCCCAGCTTCACCTTGTAGAGAGGGGGTTGCGCGATGTATACGTGTCCATGCTCAACGAGCTCCGGCATCTGTCGATAGAAAAACGTAAGCAACAGCGTGCGAATATGCGCGCCATCGACATCGGCGTCAGTCATGATGATGATACGGTGGTAGCGCAGTTTCGAGATATCGTACTCGTCCTTGCCTATCCCTGTGCCCAAAGTCTGGATCAAGGTCACGATCTCCTGAGAGGAGATCAGTTTGTCGAACCGCGCTTTTTCGACGTTCAGTATCTTACCTTTCAACGGCAAGATGGCCTGGAACTTGCGATCGCGACCTTGTTTAGCCGAACCGCCAGCTGAGTCGCCCTCGACGATGTAGAGCTCGCAGAGTGCTGGGTCCTTCTCCTGACAGTCGGCGAGCTTGGCGGATAGCCCGAACGAGTCGAGGACGCCTTTGCGGCGCGTCATCTCCCGCGCCTTGCGCGCAGCTTCACGCGCACGCGCCGCATCCACGATCTTGCCGCAAATGATCCGGGCATCGTTCGGCCGCTCGAGGAGAAAATTCTTCAGTTTTTCGCCTACGAGCTCCTGGACCACCGGCCCCACTTCAGAGGAAACGAGCTTGTCCTTCGTTTGCGACGAGAATTTCGGCTCGGGCACCTTGATCGAGAGCACGCATGACAGGCCTTCACGCATATCGTCTCCGGTGGTCTCGACCTTGGCCTTCTTGGCGATTTCGTTCGATTCGATATATTGATTTAAACCGCGGGTCATGGCGGCTCGCAAGCCCGTCAGGTGAGTGCCGCCGTCACGCTGTGGAATATTGTTCGTGAAACAGAGCACCTGCTCCTGATAGGAGTCGTTCCACTGCATCGCCACTTCGACCGTGATGCCCTCCTTCTGCGCGATTGCATGAAAAGGCGTGCTGTGCAGCACGTTTTTGCTTCGATTGATGTATTCGACAAACCCCTTCACCCCGCCAGTGTGCGCGAAGTTCTCCTCTTTTCCAAAGCGTTGGTCGACCAGCTGGATCTTGACCCCGTTGTTGAGGAACGAAAGCTCGCGCAGCCGTCGCGCCAGGATGTCGAAGTGGTACTCGACCACCCCAAAGGTCTCCGCGCTGGCGAGAAAATGCACCTCGGTGCCGCGTCTCTCGGTTTTGCCGGTGACCTTGAGCGGCGCCACGGGCACGCCGCGCCGGAATTCCATAAAATGGCTCTTTCCGTCGCGTCGAATGCTAAGGCGTAGCCAATCGGAGAGCGCATTGACCACGGACACGCCGACGCCATGCAGGCCGCCGGCGATCTTATAGGAATTGTTGTCGAACTTCCCGCCCGCGTGAAGCTCGGTCATCACGATCTCTGCGGCCGAGCGTTTGTGTTCGTCGTCTTTGTGGAGCTCTGTGGGAATGCCGCGCCCGTTATCGATTACGCTGATCGAGTTGTCCGTGTGAATCGTGACCGTGATCTCGTTACAGAAACCCGCTAATGCCTCGTCGATGGCGTTATCCACGACCTCGAACACCATGTGGTGTAGACCGGTCCCATCGGAGGTGTCACCGATGTACATGCCCGGGCGCTTGCGGACCGCATCCAGGCCCTTCAGTACCTTGATGCTATCGGAATCGTATTGGTCGCGCGGCTGATCGTTCTTTTCTGCTTCAGACATTTATTTTCTCTTCACTCAGATCCGCATCGGCATCACGACGTATTTGAAATCGTTGCGCCCGGGCAGGGTAAACAGCGCGCTCGAATTGGCATCGCCCAATCCGCACTCGACCTCGGCAACGTCGAGATTGTTGAGCACGTCCACGAGATAGCCGACATTGAACCCAATGTCGAGCGTTTCCCCTTTGTACGGCACATCAAGCTCTTCCTGGGCTTCCTCCTGCTCGGTATTGGTGCAGCTTATCTTGAGACTTCCTTCGCCCAGAACCCAGCGCACGCCGCGAAACTTGTCGCTGGTGAGAATCGCCGCCCGCTGCAACGCCTGCAACAGAGCAATCCGCTCGAGCTTCAGCTTCTTCGGGTGGTTCTGCGGGATCACTCGGCCATAGTCGGGAAACTTTCCGTCTACCAACTTCGACACGAGCACTACGTTGCCAAACTTAAACTTAGCCTGGGCCGAGGACAATTCGATCGCAACGGAATCGTCGCTGTCCTCGAGGAGCTTCGAAAGCTCGATAATCGTTTTGCGGGGAAGTATCACTTCCTGCTTGGGGAGATTCTTTCCCCCGACTTCTCGGCTTGCGTAGGCCAGCCTGTGCCCGTCGGTCGCCACCAGCTTCAGCTGCCCTTCCTCGACGACCATGAGCAGGCCATTGAGATAGTAGCGGATATCCTGCTGAGCCATTGCATACTGAACCAGCCCCAAAAGCGACTTCAGCAACTTTTGCGGAACCGAGAAGCTCGTACCCGAGGCCTCGAGCAGCGCCAATCTCGGAAAATCCTCTGCCGAGAGCGTCTGCAAGTTGAAACGGCTTTTTCCTGACTTTACCTGAAGTCTCTTGTCCTGCAACGCAAGCGTAACCTCCGATCCCTCCGGAAGGGCGCGCAGAATATCGACGAGCTTTCGTGCTCCTACAGTTATTTTCTTGATATCGCCGGTCCCCTCGATGGTCATGCTCGTCGTGATCTCGATCTCGATGTCAGTAGCGACGAACTCGATGTTGTTGTCCGTCCTAGAAAGCAACACATTGGACAAGATCGGCAGCGTATGACGCCGCTCGATGATTCCAGTGACCGCCTGCAGAGGCGCGAGCAGCGCTTCGCGTTGGGTCTTCAACAGATTCATTTTATTTCCTTGATGATGATGATGATCACGACCTTCTAGGTGGATAACTCTGCTCAAGCAGTAGCCGCACGGGGCTTCGGTGTTTGTAAACTGTTAGTAAAGAGTAAAATAGATCGTGGTAAAAATATGAACAAAAAGCCGCCACTCTTCGACGGCGCGATTTGCTCACAATTCGTCCCATGCTTGTGCGCAGCTTGTTCACCCTTTGAGTACCTGCTCGAGCACGTGGTAGTCGCGGTTGATGTCGTGGTTCTTCTCTCGCAGCGTTGCGATGGTGCGACACGCATGGAGGACTGTCGTATGGTCGCGGTTGCCGAACGCATCGCCGATGTCCGGTAGGCTCATTTGGGTGAGGTCCTTCGCGAGCGCCATTGCAAGCTGGCGGGGCCGAGCGACGTTTCGGCTGCGTTTTTTCGAGTGCATGTCGGATACCTTGATCTTGTAGTACTCGGCGACGGTCTTCTGGATGTTGTCAACTGTGATTTGCCGGTTTTGTGCCGTTAGGAGGTCCTTAAGCGCCTCCTTGGCGGTGTCAAGCGTGATGTCTCGGCCGTTGAAGCGCGAATAAGCGATGACGCTCTTCAGCGCGCCTTCCAGCTCGCGTACGTTCGAGCGGATGTGCTTGGCTATGAAGAAGGCGACTTCCTCCGAGAGCCTGAGCGACACTGCTTCGGCCTTTTTTAAGATGATTGCGACTCGCATTTCCTGCTCCGGAGGCTCTATTGCCACAGTCAGGCCCCACGAAAAGCGTGACTTGAGGCGCTCGTCCATTCCCGCAAGATCTTTCGGATATGTGTCGCAGGTGATGATGAGCTGCTTGTGGGCTTCGATCAAAGCATTGAATGCGTAAAAAAACTCCTCTTGGGTGCGGTCCTTCCCGGTGAAAAACTGGATGTCGTCGATCAGAAGGAGATCGAGTGAGTGATAGTAGCGTTTGAACTCATCGAAAGACTTTTGTTGATAGGCTCTAATGACGTCGGAGATGTACTGCGCGGCGTGGAGGTAGCGCACCCGAGCACTCGGATGTTGCGCGAGAACAAGGTTGCCGACCGCGTGAATCAGGTGGGTCTTTCCCAAGCCCACGCCACCGTAGATGAAGAGCGGGTTGTACGATGTGCCGGGGTGTTCGGCGACCTGCAGCGCGGCGGCGCGCGCGAGCTGATTGGCTTTTCCGGCGACAAAGCCGTCGAAGCTGAATTCTGGAATGAGGCTCGAACGCTCGGCGTGCGGAGATCGGGGCGCGGGAGTGCGCGCGGCGCGGATCGCGGGCGCGGAAGTCTTGATGGACTCCGGTGCGTCTGCGGTTTCGAGGGTGAGCGATACGCGGATTGGGGACGAGAAGAATTCTGCCCCCATCGTCTCGATGCGAGGCACGAATCGTTCCTTCACCCACTGCAGCACAAAGCGGTTCGGAGCGAGTAAACGCAGCTCCCCGGATGGTGCCGCCGAGGCGTCCAGTTTGAGCGGCCGGATCCAGGTATTAAACTGCTGAGCGGGAAGCTCTTTTTCGAAGCGACTCAGGCACGAGGCCCAGAAACCCTGCATGGAGACTTATATGGTTCGGTTCGGGGAAAACAGCGCAATGATTTTACCTGTTTCCTGGAAAGTTATCCACAGCCGGAGAGAGCTTAATTCTTTGACAATTCTGGCTAAAATATCGTTTAATTAAAGGTTATTGTCCGCCTCAGGAATCCCCTCAATGAAACGTACTTTTCACCCTTCGGTCGTTCGCAGGAAGCGTACTCACGGGTTTCTTGTTCGCATGCGCACGCGCGGGGGCCGGGCCGTGCTTCGGGCACGCCGCGCTAAGGGGCGTGCCCGCTTGAGCGTTTGAGCGCTAGCAGGCGTTACGGTCGAAGGCAGCGGCTCGGAGCGGCCGATATTGCAGCGTTGCTTTCCGGCGGGCGTGCACTCAAGCGTCCCGGGTTCAGCGTGCTATTCAGAGCAAACCCGCTCGGTGTTCCCAGGCTAGGTCTCATCGTTCCCAAGCGCGTTTTTCCGCGCGCAGTCGACCGCAACCGGATGAAGCGCCTGTTGCGGGAGTTGTTTCGAGCCCAACAAGCGCGACTTGGAAGTCGCGATATTCTGATTCGCTTGACTGTAGGTACAGTTGTATTGGCGGAAGTCGAGCGATGCCTGGTGGGATCGACGTGAGCAGACTGTTATCGCTCTTGATCCGGAGTTATCGCTACGGTTTGAGCCCGCTGCTCGGTATGCACTGCCGTTTCCACCCTTCCTGCTCCGCATACGCTCTGGAGGCGCTCGAACGCCACGGCGCAGCGCGGGGCGCGTGGCTTGTCCTCGCGCGCCTTGCGCGCTGTCATCCTTGGCACCCGGGTGGACATGATCCGGTCCCGTAATTGTCTGCTCCCCTCATGGACACTCAGCGTTTGATCCTGTTCTTAGTGTTCTCTTTCTCGCTGCTGCTCCTTTGGGAGGCGTGGCAGAAGGAGCTTCGACCTCCCGCGCCTGCCAACCCCCCAACACAGGCGCCCGTGCCGACGCCGAGCACCGGGCCCGCGACACCCACGGGGAGGAGCGGGGATGCGCTGCCCACGACATTGGCACCGGCGGGTAAACCCCGGGAGCGCCTGCGGGTTCACACGGATACCATGCTTGCGGAAATCGATACGCAAGGCGGGGACATCGTCTACCTGGAATTGCTCCAGCATAAGGATACGCTCCACGAGACGAAGAATTTCGTGCTGTTTGGGCCCGAGCATCGTTATGCCGCGCAAAGCGGCTTGATCGGCGAGGGCCTGCCGAATCACCGGACGCTGTTTCACGCGTCCGCCACGGAATTCACTCTCGAACAGGGTCAGGACAGGCTCGACGTGCGCCTCCAGGCAGGCACGCCGGCAGGCATCAGGGTAACCAAGATTCTGACGTTCTATCCTGCGAGCTATCGCATCGATATCGCCGAGGAGATCGCGAACGGCACGGTCAAGCCGTTCGCAACCCACGCCTATTTTCAGATCACCCGCGACGGCAAGTCCCCTGGGGGCGATCCCTATATGGCGCAGACCTACACCGGGGCCGCGGTCTACACTGAACAGAGCAAGTTTCAGAAGGTCAGTTTCGAAGATATCGCCAAGGGCAAGACCCCTTATCCGAAGAGCTCCGACAACGGGTGGATCGCGATCATTCAGCACTATTTCGTCGCAGCGCTCCTCCCTCCTGACAAGTCGCTGCGCGAGTTCTACGCGCGCAAGCTCGCCGAAGATCTTTATTCGGTCGGCGTGATCGTGCCCATTGGACCGATTGCGCCGGGTGCCGACGGCCGCGTCGTGGTGCCGCTGTATGCGGGCCCTCAGGATCAGGACCACTTGCAGTCGGTCGCCCCGGGACTGGAACTCGTTGTCGACTACGGATGGCTTACGGTGATCGCGGCGCCGCTCTTCTGGGTCCTCAAACTTTTCCATGGCTGGATGGGGAACTGGGGTCTTGCCATCATCCTGCTCACCGTGGTCATCAAGCTGATCTTTTTCCCGCTGTCGGCCGCGAGCTACCGCTCGATGGCGAAGATGAAACTGGTGACGCCGCGGCTGATGAAGCTCCGCGAACAGTATGCGGACGACAAAACGAAGATGAACCAGGCGATGATGGAGCTGTACAAGACCGAGAAAATCAATCCGCTGGGTGGTTGCCTGCCGATCCTCGTGCAAATCCCGGTCTTCATCGCGCTCTACTGGGTGCTCTTCGAAAGCGTTGAACTGCGCCAAGCCCCTTTCTATCTCTGGATCAAGGATCTCTCGGCGCCCGATCCTTGGTACGTGCTTCCAACGCTGATGATGGCTTCCATGATCGTTCAGACCAAGATGAATCCCACGCCGCCTGATCCGGTTCAGGCCAAGGTCATGATGATCATGCCGTTTGCATTCGGGGTAATGTTCTACTTTTTCCCCTCGGGTCTGGTTCTCTACTGGTTCGTCAACAATATCCTGTCGATCCTGCAGCAGTGGCAAATCACCCGCATGATCGAGGGAGAAAAAGCCGCCGCCAGCGCAAGACGCTGAGATGCCGCCCGATTGCGGGCGGGACGATAACGCCCGGAAGCAACCATGGCAGGACCGTCCGATACCGATGTGATCGCGGCTGTCGCGACCGCGCTGGGAAGGGCCGGTATCGGTATTGTGCGCGTTTCCGGGAAGAAGCTCGAGCAGCTCGCATCACACTTGCTCGGTGGTGTACCGGCGCCGCGACTGGCCGTGCGTGCGACCTTCCGCGCCGCCACTGGTGAGCCGATCGACGACGGCATCGCACTTTTCTTTCCCGCACCGGCGTCCTATACCGGCGAAGATGTGCTCGAACTACAGGGTCACGGGGGGCCTGTGGTGCTGCACATGATCTTGAGGCGATGTCTAGAGCTTGGCGCGCGGCTCGCCGAGCCCGGCGAATTTACCCGTCGCGCTTTCCTGAATGACAAGCTCGACCTCGCGCAGGCCGAGGGCGTGGCCGACCTCATCGACGCCGCTACCGAGGCTGCGGCGCGTTGCGCGCTGCGCTCGCTGCGCGGCGAATTCTCGGAGGTGATCGGAAATCTTGCGAAGCAGCTCGTCGAGCTGCGCGTGCTGGTGGAAGCGACCTTGGATTTTCCCGAGGAGGAAATCGATCAAGTGGACCGAGAGGAGGCCCGCGGGCGCCTGAGGCACCTGCAGGAAGATGTTGGCCGTTCGCTTGCTCGTGGCCGTCAGGGCAGCATCCTTCGTAGCGGACTTCAGGTGGTATTGGCTGGCCAGCCCAACGTAGGAAAATCGTCGCTCCTCAACCGGCTTGCCGGAGAGGACCTCGCCATCGTCACTGAAATTCCCGGCACGACGCGCGATGCAGTGCGCCAGACCATTCAGGTTGAGGGCGTGCCTGTGAACATCATCGATACTGCTGGTCTGCGAGATACTGCCGACAAGATCGAGGCAATCGGCATCGCACGCACCTGGGAGGTGATCGGACAGGCCGATGTGCTGCTTCTCGTCGTCGACGCGCGCACCCGTGTCACCACAGCCGACCGGCGCATCGTCGACCGGCTGCCGGGGAAACTGAAGCCGGTTACGGTGTTCAACAAGATCGATCTTTCCGGTGATCGGCCGCGGGCGGAGGAGAGCCCGCATGGTTGGCGCATTCATGTTTCGGCCAAGACCGGTGAGGGCCTCGACGCGCTGCGCCGGGCGCTGCTCAAACTCGCCGGTTGGCAGTCGGGGGGAGAGGATATGTTCATGGCGCGCGAGCGCCACCTCGTTTCCCTCGAGCGCGTCGCGCAGGCTCTTGAGCGGGCCGGACAGACGATGTCCCAGAGCGAACTTTTCGCAGAAGAACTTCGTCTAGCGCAGCGCGAACTCGGCTCGATTACAGGGGAGTTTTCGGCGGATGACCTGCTGGGTCAAATCTTCGAGCGCTTTTGCGTCGGGAAATGAAACCGATCGGTTCCGCATGAAGCCTTATCCGGTCCTGAAAGCGCTCGTCATTTGCGCGGCGAGCGGCGCCTTGTTCAGCGCGCTGCGCGCGCCGCTGCCGTGGATGATCGGGCCGCTGCTCGCGATGGCGCTGGGAAAATTCCTGGGCGCCGAGGTCGCCGCGCCGAGAGAAGGCAGGGCGGCGGGCCAGCTGGTGATCGCCTGCGCGCTCGGCCTGTACTTCACTCCGGCAATCGCTGGCGAAGTCGCGGCACACTGGTATCTGTTGGTCGCGGCGGCCATGCTCGCGATCCTGCTCGCTTATGGGAGCGGCTGGTTTCTCATGCGCAGCGCCGGACTCGATGCGACCACTGCGCTTTTCGCCAGCGTTCCCGGCGGCGCAGCGGAAATGACGATCCTGGGCGAGCGCCATGGCGCGCGCTCCGACCGCGTGGTCCTCGCGCAGGCCTTGCGCGTGTTCATCGTCGTGCTCATCGTGCCGTTTGCGTTCACCGGGCTCGGCTTGCATGGTGCCGATGCCTATCGGCCCGCGCAGTTTGCCGTCGACGCCATCGGCCTGGTCGCGTTGCTCGGCGCGGCCGCGATGGTCGGCGGCGCCCTCGCCAAGGTCGGCATGCCGAACGCCTGGATGCTCGGGCCGCTCGGCGTGACCGTCGCCCTCACCTTGGGCGAGGTGAGTCTCTCCGCGATTCCGACCTGGCTGTCTAACGCGGCGCAACTCCTGATCGGGTGCTCGCTCGGCTCGGGATTCGAGCGCGAGTCTTTGCGAGCCTCGCCCCGCTTCATCGGCATGGTTTGCCTCTCGGTGGCGCTCGCGATGCTGGGTTCAGCGCTGTGTGCTTGGGGTCTCGCCGTCCTCGGTGCGGTCCCGATCTCTACGATGGTCCTCGCCACGGCGCCGGGCGGCATGGCGGAGATGTGTGTCACGGCCAAGGTGCTCCAACTCGGGGTGCCGCTGGTCACGGCGGCGCATGTCACGCGGGTGATTATTCTGGTGACCACAACCGCGCCGATGTTCCGGCTTGCGAAACACCTTCGGCGCAGCTGGCGGACACAAACGGACAGATAATATCGTAAGTACCAGTTCTATCACGACATTTTCAGCGTCCCGCGGATCGTGATAGAGTTCACAGCCTAACAGTTCTGTCACGACCAGCAGCCTAGATTGACATGCTGCCATGTCGTCATCGCGAGGCCCCAGGGATGAATCAGCCTTACGTTGCCGCTATTGATATCGGCGCTCCTGCGCACGTTCAACACCATGGCGTCAAGGAATGGGTCGCGCGCTTTGCGGCGCTGACTAAACCGGACCGGATTCAATGGTGCGACGGATCCCCGGAGGAGTACGACCGGCTTTGCGACGAGATGGTCAAGTCGGGAATGCTGAAGCGGCTCAACCCCGAGCTTCGTCCGAATTCCTTCCTCGCGCTCTCCGATCCCAACGACGTGGCGCGCACCGAAGACCGGACGTTCATCTGCTCTCAGCGAGAGGAAGATGCGGGCCCTACCAACAACTGGGTCGATCCGGGGGAGATGCGCGCGACGCTAAGCAAGCTTTTCGACGGCTGCATGCGCGGCCGGACCCTGTATGTGGTTCCGTTCTCGATGGGGCCGCTCGGTTCGCACATCGCGCATATCGGGATCGAGCTGACGGACTCGCCCTACGTAGTGGTCAGCATGCACATCATGACGCGCATGTCCAAGAAAGTGTGGGAGATCTTAGGCAAGAGCGGCCATTTCGTCCCTTGCCTCCATTCGGTCGGCGCGCCGATCGTTCCCGGGCAGAAGGACGTGCGCTGGCCATGCAGCAAAGAGCACAAATACATCGTTCACTATCCGGAGACCAAGGAGATATGGTCCTTCGGATCCGGCTATGGCGGCAATGCGCTGCTCGGGAAAAAGTGCTTCTCGCTTCGCATCGCTTCCATCATGGGCCGGGAGCAAGGCTGGCTCGCCGAGCACATGCTGATTCTCGGCGTGACATCGCCTTCAGGGGAGAAACTCTACGTGAGCGCGGCGTTCCCCTCGGCGTGCGGCAAGACGAATTTCGCCATGCTGATTCCACCGCCGGCGTTCAAGGGTTGGAAGGTGTCGACGGTCGGGGAAGACATTGCGTGGATCAAGCCGGGCAAGGACGGTCGCTTCTACGCGATCAATCCCGAGTCGGGATTTTTCGGGGTTGCGCCCGGGACGTCGGAGAAGACCAATCCAAACTGCATGGTGATGATCAGGAGCAACACGATTTTCACGAACGTGGCCATGACCCCGGATGGAGACGTGTGGTGGGAAGGGATGACCGATACGCCTCCCGCCAGGCTCATCGATTGGCAGGGGAAGGAGTGGACGCCCGATTGCGGCAGGAAAGCGGCGCATCCCAACGCACGATTCACGGTTCCAGCAGCGCAGTGTCCTTCGATCGATTCCGATTGGGAAAATCCGCAGGGCGTTCCGATATCCGCTTTCGTGTTCGGAGGCCGGCGCTCTGACACCGTGCCGCTTGTCTCGGAGGCAGTCGATTGGGACTCTGGCGTGTATATGGCTGCAACAATGGGTTCGGAGACCACGGCTGCGGCGACAGGAAAGGTGGGAGTGGTGAGGCGCGATCCCATGGCAATGATCCCGTTTGTCGGTTACAACATGGGCGACTACTTCAACCATTGGCTCACGTTGGGGCGCTCGGTGCCTCAGCGCCCGCGCATCTTCTGCATCAATTGGTTTCGTACCGATGCAAGTGGAAAATTTATCTGGCCGGGGTACGGCGAAAACATGCGAGTGCTGAAGTGGATCGTGGAGCGATGTCAGGGCAGAGGCAATGCGGTTGAAACACCCATCGGCAAGGTTCCAGATTTCCAGGATTTGGATTGGAAGGGCCTGGAAAGCTTCGGCAGCGAGAAATTCAAGCGCGTGAGCTCAGTCGACGGCGGGGAGTGGAAACGGGAGCTGAAACTACAAGATGAATTGCTGCAGTTGCTGGGAAGCCGCTTGCCGCGCGAGCTCGCTGCGCGGCGTGAGACACTCGGGCGTTCCCTAGGCTGAGGTTCTGAAGTACCCCGGTGTGGGCTGTCGCGGGTTGTCATAATAAACTGTTGTTTATATTTATATTATGGATATAGCGGCCGAACTACGGCCGTTGTGAATATCGGGCGTAGATCCTGTTAGCAAGCTGTATCTTTGCAGGCTAACAAGCTGTGTAATTCCGGTGGAAGGTTTGTGCAGAAGGCGGACGTTTCACGTGAAACGTCCGCCGCCGAAGAGTTTGCTCCCCCTTTTATCCCGCGATTGACCGAGTCCTCTGTGAACGCTGGAAGGTTCACGTGAAACACTGTCTCTCGTCATGGAATACCTTTAAAATTCGATTGCTTTCGGTCTATTTTCTTGCTCAAAGCGATGCAATTTCCCACTCGATTCGATGTCATCGTGGTCGGCGGCGGCCACGCTGGGACCGAGGCGGCGCTTGCGGCCGCGCGGGCCGGTTGTCGGACCCTTTTGCTGACCCACAACATCGAAACGCTGGGGCAGATGTCTTGCAACCCGTCCATCGGGGGTATTGGGAAAGGGCACCTTGTCAGGGAAGTGGATGCCTTGGGCGGAGCCATGGCGATCGCCACAGACGAAGCGGGGATCCAGTTTCGCATCCTGAATTCCTCCAAAGGCCCCGCAGTCCGTGCGACGCGCGCGCAAGCTGATCGTCTCCTATACAAGCGCGCGATTCGATCGCGGCTGGAGAACCAGGCCAACTTGACTTTGTTCCAGCAGGCGGTGGACGACCTCCTGTTGGAAGGCGACCGTGTTGCCGGGGTGGTGACTGAGCTCGGCGTTCGCTTTTCCAGCCGCGTCGTGGTGCTGACCACCGGCACTTTTCTTTCCGGACTCATCCATATCGGATTGTCGAACTATCAGGCCGGTCGGGCTGGGGACCCGCCTTCAGTCAGTCTCGCTGCGCGGCTGCGCGAGCTCAAGCTTCCGGTGGGTCGCCTCAAGACCGGAACGCCGCCCCGGCTCGACGGGCGCACCATCGATTTTTCGAGCATGAAAGCGCAACCGGGTGATGAGCCGGTGCCCGTCTTTTCGTTTGTCGGAACGCCGGGGATGCATCCTCCCCAACTACCCTGCTGGATCACCCACACCAATCCGCATACGCACGAAATCATCCGCGGTGGCTTGGACCGCTCGCCGATGTACACCGGAGTGATCGAGGGGATCGGCCCCCGCTATTGTCCTTCGATCGAGGACAAGATCCATCGATTTGCCGCCAAACAAAGCCATCAGATTTTTCTGGAGCCTGAAGGGCTCACCACCAACGAGTTTTATCCGAATGGAATCTCGACGAGTCTGCCCTTCGACGTGCAGATCGAGCTGGTGCGCAGTATCCGCGGGCTGGAGCAGGCCCACATTCTACGGCCGGGTTACGCCATCGAGTACGACTACTACGATCCGCGCAACTTAAGGTCGTCGCTGGAAACGAAATCGATCTCGGGCCTGTTCTTTGCGGGACAGATCAACGGCACTACCGGCTACGAGGAAGCGGCAGCGCAGGGAATCCTCGCCGGTATCAATGCGGCGCTCTTCATCCGGGACGAGCATGCCTGGTGCCCGCGGCGCGATGAAGGCTATATCGGTGTCTTGGTCGACGACCTCATTACCCGCGGTGTTTCGGAGCCATATCGCATGTTCACCAGCCGCGCGGAATACCGGCTTACGTTGCGCGAGGACAACGCGGACTTGCGACTCACCGAGGCCGGTCGCAGGCTCGGCGTAGTGGACGATGTCCGCTGGGACGCGTTCAACCGCAAGCGTGACGCGATCGGCCGCGAGCAGGAGCGGCTCAAGTCCACTTGGGTCACTCCCCAATCCCTGCCTGCCGAGGTTGCCGAGCGTGTGCTCGGCAAACCGATCGAGCGCGAGTACTCCCTCATGGATCTCTTGAAGCGTCCCGGGGTGGGTTACGCCTCGCTGGCTGAGCTTTCTGAACGAGGTGCATTCGTCGGTGATGGGGCGGTCGCCTCACAGGTGGAAATTCAAGCCAAATACCAAGGGTATGTCGAGCGTCAGCATGAGGAAATCGCGCGCCAGGAGCGCTACGAAACGATGGCACTGCCGCGCGATCTCGATTACGAAAACGTGCGCGGCCTGTCGATCGAAGTGCAGCAGAAACTGAACCAACACAAACCAGAGACCATCGGACAAGCCTCGCGCATCTCGGGTATTACTCCGGCCGCGATCTCGCTCCTGCTCGTTCATCTGAAGCGCGGAATAGGCGCACCAGAGAGATCGGCCGCATGACGACGCTGGTGGCGGGGTTGTCTGCGCAGGCGGAGTTAGACCGGCGCCTCGAAAAAGGAGTGGCGGAATTAGGTCTTGCATTAGGTCGCGACGGTAGAAACAAGCTCCTTCAGTATCTCGCGCTGCTGCAGAAGTGGAACCAGGTATATAACCTGACTGCAATACGGGGCGTGGAGAGGATGATCAGTGGCCACCTACTTGACTGCCTGGCCGTGATCCCATACGTGACTGGAACTCGGGTGCTCGACGTCGGCACCGGCGCGGGATTTCCTGGGATTCCCCTTGCGGTGGCCAGGCCTGACATTCAGGTCGCATTGCTTGACAGCAATCACAAAAAATCGGCCTTCCTCCGACAGGCGGTAGCGGACCTCCAGTTGAAGAACGCCGCTGTGATATGCGAGCGGGTCGAGGCTTGGCACGCCGGTGAGAAATTCGATTGCATCATTTCCCGCGCGTTTGCCGAAATTGCCGAGTTCATCGCGCTGACAAGACATTTGCTCGCGCCGTGCGGCGTGTTCGCGGCGATGAAGGGTGTCTATCCCTTCGAGGAGATCGAGCGTTTGCCGCCCGACTTCCGCCTGCGGCAGGTGCACGCCTTCGCCGTTCCAGGGCTCGAGGCAGAACGGCATCTTGTCTTGATCGAGCGCGCATGACCCGCATCCTCGCCGTCACCAACCAGAAGGGTGGGGTCGGAAAGACCACGACCAGCGTCAATCTCGCTGCGGGCCTCGCGCAGTCCGGGATGCGCGTGCTGCTAGTGGATCTCGATCCCCAGGGCAACGCCACTATGGGCAGCGGCATCGACAAGCGCACGCTAAAGACCTCGATCTACCAAGTACTGCTTGGACTGGCTACCGCCGATTCGGCGCGGCAGAAGTCCGAATCAGGCGGGTACGATCTGATTCCCGCCAACCGCGACCTCGCCGGCGCGGAAGTGGAATTGGTCGACCTTGAGCACCGCGAGTCCCGCTTGAAAGGGGCGCTCAAGTCGATCGCCGGCCAGTACGAATTCATCCTGCTCGACTGCCCTCCTGCGCTCAACATGCTCACGTTGAATGGGTTGGTCGCAGCCGATGCGGTGATGATACCGATGCAATGTGAGTACTACGCGCTCGAGGGGCTCTCCGATCTCGTGAACACGATCAAAAAGGTCCGCCAACACCTGAATCCGAAGCTCGATATCGAAGGGCTGCTTCGAACAATGTACGATCCGCGCAATGCGCTCGCGCAGCAGGTGTCGGCGCAATTGCAGGAGCACTTCGGCAAGAAGGTGTACGAGACCGTAATTCCGCGCAACGTACGGCTCGCCGAGGCGCCG